>Ga0208457_1001096_pt1 | contig 21165 bp, 16 predicted proteins | sample June2015DPH_10_1_FD_185513 | JGI IMG/M metagenome (GOLD analysis project Ga0208457, IMG submission 185513) | Peatland microbial communities from SPRUCE experiment site at the Marcell Experimental Forest, Minnesota, USA - June2015DPH_10_150... | ecosystem: Environmental > Terrestrial > Soil >... | reverse complement strand
TGACGCAAGCGGTAATTACGCTCACTCGCTGAAGTTCCTTCTGACTCAACGTGAATGTCTCCTGTCTCATAGGGTGACATTTTCACGTTGCCGTTAAGGGGTGACAGAATTATGGAGCTAAGACACGCATCTCCTCCCCTGTGGCACAGTCACTCTGACTGTGCTCTTGGGTTTCAACCCCGTTGCGCACTCAACGACGTACTTGAGGGTGCCCCATCCTTCGCGACTTTTGCGAAGGGTGGGTTCTTAGCCTCCAATGTCACCATCGCTCTGCTCCTCCTCTTTCTGGCGCACTGTGCGTAAGTCTTTTTCATTCGCCCTTCGTTATATAATCCGCCCCACCAAGGAGCACTCTGATGCCCCACACCATGCTTCGCACAGCCGTCGCCCTCTCCCTGCTTCTCTTTTTTGCTTCGTTCTCTCCCGCCCAGGAACTATCACCGCGCCAGAAAGAGGTCTGGCAAATGGAAGAGTTCTATTGGAAGGATGTAAAAGACGCCAACGCCACCCACTACATGACTCTCTGGCACGAGGATTTCCTCGGCTGGCCCAGCTTCAGCCCTCATCCCGTCAGCAAGGACGGCATCGCCGATAGCCTCGCCGGCTGGTTTGCAGGCTTCGTCAGCTTCGAGTTCCTCGAAAAATCCGTGCGCGTCACCGGCGACATCGGCATCACGCAATATGCCGTCAGAATCACCCGCAGCGCCTCCGACGGCAAACTCGCAACCAACATCACCCGCATCACCCACACTTGGCTCAAAACCAAAAACACCTGGCAAATCATCGGCGGGATGTCCGCCGTCGTTTCTTCTTCCGCCCCGCCCGTTCCATCAGCAGCCGCACCACTTTCTGCGCCCTCGACCATTTCGCGAGACAGCTCGCCCCAATTCTTCTCCGCGAACTCTGTGTCCGGCGTTTACCCCGGCCCGGTCGGGGCGATCTCTGTGTAAGTCCTTTCTTGCCTCCTGATCTCTGATCGCCGATATCCCTCTTGCTTGAAACTCAAAACTTACCACTGAAAACTTACAACCTCTTCACTCCGACGTGCAGCGCCACCGTCCCAAACGTCATCAGCACATACCGCGGCTCCTCATACCCCGCCTGCCGCAGTTGCGCCACAAACTCCTCCGGCCTGAAAAATCGCGCCACCGACTTCGGCAAATATCGATACGCCGCCACATCCCCCGAAATCACCCCGCCAATCACCGGCAAAACTTTCCGGCAGTAAAACCGGTACAATTCGCCAATTACTCCCGGCGCCGGCTCCGTGAATTCCAAAATCCCCAGTGTCCCTCCCGGCTTCAGCACCCGCAAAATCTCCCGCAGCCCCGCCTCATAATTCGCCAAATTCCGGAAACCAAACGCCGTCGTCACCAGATCAAACGTCCCATCCGCAAACGGCAGCCGCAACGCATCCGCCTCAAAAAATCGCACCGCCCGCGCGCCGTCCCCCGCTGCCGCGCTCTTCTCCCGCGCTCGCACCAGCATCGTGTGGGAAAAGTCCGCGCCGATGATCCGCGCCTTCGCCTCGCGCGCCATCGAAAACGCCAAATCCCCTGTCCCACAGCACAAATCCAGCACCACCGCGTCTGCGCGCCCCAAAATCGCCTGCAACTCTCGCGCCGTCCGCGCCCGCCACCTCTTATCCATCTGCCCGCTCAGCAAATGATTCAGCAGGTCATACCGCGGCGCAATCCGCGTGAACATCTCGCGCACTTTTCGCGAAGCGTCCTGCTCGTTCGTTGCCCCTTCCGGCTGTGTGCCTGTCGGAAACGCTCGCTCTTCAGCCACAGCACTGCCCCGCTGCCTCGCTCACAGTTTCCACCACCGGCCGCTGCAAACACGCCGGCGCGCATCGCAACACGCACTCCACCATCTTCGCCGGCACATCGTCATACGAACTCGCCTTCCCCAGCCGCGGCGCCAGCACAAATCGCACTTTGCCCCCGCGCGCCTTCTTGTCTGCGTGCATCGCCGCAATCAATTTCTTCGGGGTCGTTTTCGGCCACCCCGGCAGCGGCCCCACGCGCTTGATCAACGCCACGATTCGAGACACCACATCCCCCCTCGTGTGTACCACCCCATATCCCAGCAGCGCGGCGCACATCATCCCCCAAGCCACCGCTTCCCCATGCTGGTAGCGCCGGTAGCGCGTCGCCGATTCCAGCGCGTGCCCAAACGTGTGCCCGTAATTCAAAATCTCCCGCAGCCCGGATTCGCGCTCGTCCTTGCTCACCACCCACGCCTTGATCTGCACTGATCTCCGGATAATGTGCTCCAGCGCCGCCGCCTCGCGCCGCAAAATCTTCTCCAGATTTTCTTCCAGGTACACGAATAGTTTCGCATCCGCAATCACGCCGTACTTGATCACTTCCGCCAGCCCCCCGCGGAATTCCCGCTCCGGCAAACTCCTCAGCGCCTCGGGATCGGCCAGCACCAGCCGCGGCGGATAAAACGCCCCCACCAAATTCTTCCCTTCCGGCAAATTCACCCCGGTCTTCCCGCCAATCGCGCTGTCCACCTGCGCCACCAGCGTCGTCGGCACCTGCACCAGCGCCACGCCGCGCAAGTACGAAGCCGCCACAAATCCCGTCACATCTCCCACCACGCCTCCGCCCACCGCCACCAATAACGATTCCCGGTCCGCGCCCGCCCGCACCAGCTTCCGCGCCAGCAACTCCACCGTCGCCAGATTCTTCGCCGCCTCCGCATCGTCAAACAAATGCACCACCGGCGCCGCGCCCCGCGCAAAGCTTCCCGCGAACGCCTTCCCCACCGCTCGCCACACCTTCGGCGAACTCACCACATGCACGCTGGAAAATCGCCCCAGCTTCGTAATCTCCCGCCCCGCCCTCCGCAGCAACCCCGCCGCGCACACCACACCATATCGCCCCGCACCCGCCTTGATCCAGACAGTCCGTGTACGCGTCCTCTTCCCCTTCGCTGCACTCATCTCTCTAGATTTCCTCTCCCCACAATGTATCACCATCCCTTTGGAGTGTGGCTGCCCTGAGCTTCGAAGGGCCGCCGCTTTTGCGATCTCGCTCCCACCCCCACGTACTTGAGGGTGCCCCATCCTTCGCCCGCCTCCGGCGGGCAGGGTGGGCTCCTACGATCGAGCGCCTCCGTCTTTCTTCTTTTCTTGATTTTCTCTGCGATCTTTGTGTAAGCCTCTTTTTGCTTCCTGATCGCTGATATCTGATCGCTGATAACCTTCCTTTCCGTCCTTCCACGTCATCATTTCTCTTCGCGATCTCCTAAACGCAAAACTTATAACTGAAAACTGAGAACTCTTTTCCCCCCGTGCTACCATACTTCTGCGCCTCCAAAAGGCCCACATGACACACTCCGCAAAATCCTACCAAGCCGATTACCTCGTCATCGGTTCCGGAGTCGCCGGCGTGCGCGCCGCAATTGAACTCAGCCAGGCCGGCACTGTTCTCGTCCTCGCCAAGTCCGATCTCTCCGAATCCGCCACCGCCTACGCCCAAGGCGGCATCGCCGTCGCCCTCAGCGACGAAGACGAAATCGGCCTCCACGAGCAGGACACCCTCAACGCCGGCGACGGCCTTTGCCGCCCCGACATAGTCACTCTCCTCGTCGAAGAAGGTCCCAAGTACATCACTCAACTCATCGATTGGGGCACCGAATTTGATCGCGCCGGCACCAAGCTCGCCTTCACCCGCGAAGCCGCTCACAGCCGTTCCCGCATCCTCCACGCCCACGGCGATTCCACCGGCCGCGAAATCAGCCGCGCCCTTCTCGCCCGCGCCCACACCATCCCGCATCTCCACCTGCGCGCCCACGCCTTCACCACCGAACTCATTCTCGAAAACGGCCGCGCCGCCGGCGTTCGCTTCCTCAACGAAACCGATAACTCCCTCCACGAAGTCCGCGCTGGCGCCATTCTCCTCGCCACCGGCGGGCTCGGCCAGCTCTACCGTGAAACCACCAATCCCGATGTCGCCACCGGTGATGGCATGGCCATCGCCTACGAAGCTGGCGCCGTGCTCTCCGACATGGAATTCGTGCAATTCCATCCCACCGCTCTCGCCGTCAAAGGCGCCCCGCGATTCCTCCTCAGCGAAGCACTCCGCGGCGAAGGTGGCATCCTCCGCAATATCCATCTCGAACGCTTCATGAAGCGCTACCACGAAGCTCAGGAGCTTGCTCCGCGCGATGTCGTCGCGCGCGCCATCGTCAGCGAAATGCACAAAACCGACAGCCAGCATGTCTATCTCGACATGACCGCCAAGCCCAAGGAGTTCCTCGAAAAGCGTTTCCCACGCATCTACGCCACGTGCCTCAGCTATGGCCTCGATCTTTCCAGCGACCTCGCTCCCGTCAGTCCCGCCGCGCACTTCATAATGGGCGGCGTCAAAACCGATCTTTGGGGACGCACCTCCATCCCCGGCCTTTACGCTGCCGGTGAAACCGCTGCCACCGGCGTCCATGGCGCCAATCGCCTCGCCAGCAATTCCCTCCTCGAAGGTCTCGTCTTCGGCGCGCGCTCCGGTATCGCCATGGCAAAAGACGCGCCCGGCTCCAAACAGAAGCAGCTCAACATGCCCGGCAGCCCCGTTCCCAAACTCGCCAAAGCCAACGGCACCCCTGCCCCCGCGCAAAAAGCTAAGCCCTCCGCCTCCGCCGCTCTTCAAAAAATCCGCGAAGTAATGTGGAAACAGGTTGGCATCCTACGCAGCGGCAAGGAACTCAAAGCCGCTCTCGACTCCCTCAAAGCCATGGAAATTCCGCTCCCCGGCAAGAATGGCCGCTGCGATCACGAACTCAAAAATCTTCACGCCCTCGGCATCCTCATAGCTCGCTGCGCCCTGGCCCGCGAAGAAAGCCGCGGCAGCCACTATCGTTCCGACTTCCCCTACCGCGACGACGACAAATTCCAATCCCACTCCCAAATCTCCCTCTTCCACGACCCCTCCTTCGAAAAGTAATTTGGAGTGCGGCGGCGCGCCGCCGCTTTGACAACTGCAAGTCCCGCCACCAAACCACAATTCCTCTCACTTCCACGTGTCCCCGCAATCCCGCGTCTTGAGTTCCTTTCTTTCCTTCTTGTCTTTTTGTGCCACCCATCCAAGTACTTGAGGGTGCCCCATCCTTCGCGAAGTGTGCGAAGGGTGGGCTCTTACGATCGGACACCTTGGTCCCTCTTCATCTTCTCTTCTCTGCGAATCTCTGCGTCCTCAGCGCCTCTGCGTAAGTCTTTGTCCTTCCGAACGTGCACACACCCCTCCCCGCAAATCCCATCCCAACTTGTGAATGATTCCCAATCCCAGGCAGGCCTATTTCTTCTGCAGTTCCTTCACCGATTCCAGAATCGTATGCCCCACAATCGCCAAACTCTTCCCGCTCACCTTATCCAGGGTATCTTCCGGCGTGTGCCAGTACGGCGCCGACGTATTCAGATCAATCACGTCCACCGCCGGCACCCCCCGCGACAAAAACGACAAATGGTCGTCCGACACCTCAAACTCCTGATCCACAAACATCTTCTGATACCCCAGCCGCGCCGCCGTTTTCCACACCAGGTCCGTGCACGCCTTCGTTGAATTCGGCTCGCGCATGATCCGCAGCTTCTTGCTCCCCACCAGATCCGCCAGCAAAAAAACTTTAATCTTCTTCAACTCCCCGCTGTTCGCCAGCCGCGCCGCCATCTCCCGGCTCCCGTACCGGTTGTCCGGGTCCACCCACTCCTTGTTCACCGCCTCTTCCCCGTCGAAAAACGCGATCCACACCGCATACTTCCCCGCCTGCTTTTGCTCGCACAGCAGCCGCGCGATCTCCAGCATCACTCCCGTGGACGACCCGCCGTCATCCGCGCCAACAAAATTCTCCAGCCGCTTCGTGTCGTAGTGCGTCCCCAGCAAAATAATCCCCGGCTTCTCTCCCGGAATTTTCACCAGGATATTCTTCATCGCCAGCCGCCCCGCCGGCGTATCCGCCGAAAACGCATCCGTCTCCACCGCGCACCCGTACGACTTCAGTTCCGTCTCCAGATAATTCTGCAATTGCCCCAGCGCCGCCGAGCCCGCCGGCCTCGGCCCAAAGCTCACCTGCTTCACCACCTGCTCGTACGCCCGTTTCCCGTCGAACCCATCCACCTTTTCCGGCGCAGGCACATCCTCCACAACCGCCGGTGGATTCCCCGCCACCGTGCTCATAAACGGTTTCTCCGCCGTAGCCGCAGGCACCGCCGCCGTCCCCCCAGACTTGCACCCCAGCGCCAGCACCGCCACCAACGTCAATAACCACAGCCTCCTCTCACCCAAACCCGTCATCCCTTGTGGCACAGTCACTCCTGACTGTGCTCTTGGGTTTCTCCTGCTTCTGTAACGGCCGCTTTCTGAGGCGGGCGCCTCTCGGCTTCGCACGAATCTCATATCCCCGCCCCACCCCCTCTTTCCGCCTCGTCACGCAATCTCTTCTGCCGCACCACCCACGCTGAAACCCCCATCCCCACAAAATACAATCCCACCATGGGCAACATGAAAATCAGCATCGTCCCGGCATCCGGCGTGGGCGTAATAATCGCCGCCACAATCGCGATAACCAGGATCGCGTAGCGGAAATTGTGCCGCAGAAATTTCGGTGTCACAATCCCAAACAGCGATAAAAAGAAAATCAAAATGGGCAGTTCAAACACCAGCCCCAGTCCCAGCAAAATCATTAATATCAAATCAAAGTACTCGTTGATGCTGATCATCGGCACCACCGGTCCCTTGAAGCTCACCAAAAACTTCAGCACATACGGCAACGTCACGAAATACCCAAACGCAATCCCCGACAAAAACAGCGCCACCGTCGAAAACAAAAATCCCGTCACCGCTTTCCGTTCGTGCTTGTACAAAGCCGGTGCCACGAACAGCCAGATCTGGTACAGCACGATCGGCGACGCCATCACAATTCCCAGGTACACCCCCAGCGTGATGATCATGTTCAAGTACCCCGCCGGATGCGTGTAGATGAGCTTTTGTTCCAGCCCCGCTGCCTTCAACGCCTCCAGCATCGGCTGGGTGATGAATCCGATGAACCGCTGCGCCAGGTAAAACCCAACCATCGCGCCAACTGCCACCGCATACAGTGAATTAAGGATTCTCTTTCGGAGCTCCGAAAGGTGTTCGAAAAACGTCATCTGTCCTCCGGGCTCTTGTCCCCGGTTCATGATGGACGTCGCGTTTTTCTCAGGCAGGCTGCTGTTGGTCATGAGAGGGCGTGGATTCCGTCGTTGCTACGCTATCGCCAGTTGCGCTTTCCCCATTTGCGCCATCACTCGCGGCGCTTTTGCTCGTCACCGCTTCTTTACTACCTGCTTCATTGCTTCCCACTTCGCTGGAAGCGCTTTCGCCCACTGCAGCGTCTGTATGGGGGACGGCCTCGGCCATCGGCGTGATCACCGGCCCCTCCGTCAATGGCCTCTCGGCGGAAAATGGCTCGGGCAGCCCCTCCACCCCGCTCGTCTGGGCCACTATCGCCTCAGGAGGATTCTTGGCATTCTGCGCCGCCGTCTCGGCAACCGTCGCCGCCGTCAATGCCTCGGCTGCCTGCTTCCGCAATTCCGCCAGCCGTGCCTGCCGTTCCAGGTCCCGCATCTCCTCTTCAAACGCGCTCCTGAAATCCGTCGAAGCCTTCCGGAACTCCGCCATCAGCTTGCCCAGGCTACGCGCCAGTTCCGGCAGCTTCTGGGGTCCAAAGACCACCAGCACCACCAGAAAAACCACGATCATGTGGGGAACACTCAGCATAAGTTCGTCGCGGCCACCCTCTGTTGGACCCTTCTTGGGTTACTCTTGCCTTTGTAGCGGCCGCCTTCTGAGGCGGGCGCCTTTAGCCCCCGTGGCACAGTCACTCCTGACTGCGCTCTTGGGTCTCTCCCGCTCTCGTAGGGGCGCAGCATGCTGCGCCCCATCTCGGCAAGGCTGTTCATCTGTCGAGGTCGCTCTTGGGTTCGCTCTTTCTCGCGGATGCGTCCCAGCGCGCCCTCTTTGCATCATAGAAAGGGTAGCCAGCGGTGTCAAACTACACTTGCCACCGCCCATGCTATACTGAATTTTCATTGCCCGATTTCGGGCCTTTTCGCCCGGGATCCTCCGTTCTTGCTTTTGTAGGGGCGCAGCACGCTGCGCCCCATCCCGGCAAGCTAGTTCCCTTGCCGAGGTCGTCGCTCTTGGGTTTGAACTTTCTTTAGGAGGCCGGGGCTTCAGCCCCGGCGTAAGGGCCTAATAGGGGCTGGGCTTTCGCGTTTTTTGCGTCCGCCGTTTTTTGGCGGAAGCCCCTGAAGCAAGGTTTTAGTGCAGCACCAATTGGAGCACCGTCGCCCAGTTCTCTAGTTCGCCGAACCAGTGAGGTTACTCATGAATCTTGAACGTCGCGGCCTGGTTGTAGTCGTCGTAGTCCTCGTCATTTCCGCCGTCCTTGGCGGCATTTACGGCCCCTCCGTCCGTGCCACCACCTCCAACGCGGACGACTACCAGACCGCCGTCCGCGACTTCACTACGGTTCTCGACATCGTCCAGTCCAACTACGCGGAGCCCGTGGACACGGACAAGGTCGTCTACCAGGGCGCCATCCCTGGCATGCTCCGTATGCTCGACCCGCACTCCAATTTCTTCGATGCCCGCCAGTTCGCCCTCCTCCAGGAAGACCAGCACGGCAAGTATTATGGCGTCGGCATGGTCGTTGCTCCCCGCGAAAACCACACCGTGGTGATCTCTCCTTACGTCGGCGCTCCCGCCTATAACGCCGGCCTCCGCCCGGGCGATGTCATCATGCAGGTGGACAACAAGTCCACCGACGGCCTCACCACCAGCGAAGTCGCCGACATGCTCAAGGGCCCCAAGGGTACCGTCGTCAAGATTGTCGTCACCCGCGAAGGCTACGCCGATCCCCTCGTCTTCACCGTCACCCGCGACGAAATCCCCCGCCATTCCGTGGACATCGCTTTCCTTATCAAGCCCGGCATCGGCTACATTCGCCTTTCGCAATTCAACGACACCACTGACCGCGAACTCGCCGACGCCCTCAAGCAGCTTGGCGCCAATTCCCTCGATGGCCTAATCCTCGATATGCGCGGAAATCCCGGCGGCCTTCTCAATGAAGCCGTCGCCGTCGGCGACATGTTCCTCGAGAAAGACCAGCTCATCGTTTCCTACCATGGCCGCAACGCTGCCAATCACCCGTTCCACGCCGTCCGCGGCAATCAGGGCCTCACCGTGCCCCTCGTGATCCTCGTCAACAACAACTCCGCCTCCGCCGCTGAAATCGTCACTGGAGCGGTTCAGGATCACGACCGCGGCCTCGTCGTAGGCGAAACCACTTTCGGCAAGGGGCTCGTCCAAACCGTGCAGCGCCTCGCCGAAAACACCGGCCTCGCTCTCACCACCGCGCGCTACTACACTCCCAGCGGCCGCCTCATCCAGCGCGATTACAAGTCCGTCTCGCTCTATGCCTATCACTACGAGCGCAGGGTTCCCGATCACCCCACGGAGGTTCGCCAGACTGACAGCGGCCGCCCGGTCACAGGTGGCGGCGGCATCACGCCCGACATCCTTGTCCCCACTCCCAAGCCCACCAAGTTCCAGGAAACCCTGTATCGCGCCGACGTCCTCTATCCCGTCGAGCAGGGTGTCGGCAGCTTCACCCGCTATTATCTAGGCACCAAGCCCACCATCACCCATAACTTTGAAGCGGATGATCGCGTCATCAAAGAATTCCGCGATTACCTCACTCGCGCCAACATCCGTTACACCGAACCCGAAATGGCCGATAATCTCGATTGGATCAAGCGCAAGATCAAGCAGGAAGTCTTCATGTCCACCTACGGCACTCAGGAAGGCTTCAAGATCCTTCTCGAAGCCGATCCCCAGGTCCAAAAAGCCATCGAAGCCATTCCGCAAGCCCGCGCCCTCTACGAAAACGCCCGCAAAGTCGTAGCCCAGCGCACCGGCGCCTCCCCCGACCAACCCTAAACCGCCATACCGATTCGCCCTTTGGCTCTTGGGATTTCTTCGCCTTTGTAGGGGCACGGCACGCCGTGCCCGTCTTGGGTTTACCTCTTCGCGTTGACTCTACAGAGGCATAGGGGGTAGGTTTCGTGTATCTATGAATCAGGGCAAGTGTTCAAGGGAAGGTTGTAGGTTTCGTGGATTGGCACAGGAAATTACTATCAACGAGAAGTGCGCTGGGTGCGGGGGCACCCTCAGCAGAGAAGAAAAGGGCTGGTTGACGCGCAGGTGGCGGGACATGTTGGGCGGATTTTCAAACTGCCCGGTGTGCGGGAATGCTCGAATGCTGGTCCAAACTGAAATCATTGAAGGCAGAACTATATGCGTTGAAGGCAAAACCATCTACGTTGAAAGCGAAACCATATACAAGAGTAAGTGCGCGACGGTTGGCTGCACGAATTGTCCGGCCTACGTGCCGAAGTTTTACAGACGCGGTGCTCCCCGCATGTGGCAGCACAGAAGGTAGTCTACCCGATTACGCCTCCGGGTGCCCCAGGCACGGAGCCTGTGCCTGGGTCTTGGGCCTCTCTCTACTGCATACCTCAACTTCCTCCCGTCCCTCCGAGTTATCTTTTCTTGCCTCCTGATCGCTGATATCTGATCTCTGATATCCCTCCCGCGCGCGACTCCCCACCAGAAACCGGCAACTGAAAACCCCAATCCCCTTTGTCCTCCCTCTCCCCCTCTGCTAAAATCCTAAAAGTTGCTACTCGTGGGCGAGTAGCTCAGCTGGGAGAGCGCCTCGTTCGCAACGAGGAGGTCGGGGGTTCGAATCCCCTCTCGTCCACCAATTCCCGCATGTCCTCTTCTGGAGAGCGTCCCGGTGACAACTTTGTTCACCTCGGATGTCCGATGTCACGGCATCCTATGATAGGCCTTCCAAAAGAAATAGACCGTCATTCCCAGGCCGACAGCGATGACCGCCGCCCGAATGAATCGGGACGGGAGCTTCTGAGCATAGTGGGCTGCTGAGTACCCTCCGCACACTGCTCCTGCACTCACCACCGCGGCCTGCGCCCACACGACCGACCCGGTCACGATGAAGGTGATAGTGGCAACTCCGTTGATCACACCCGCGAGCAATACTTTCAGGGCATTCATGGCGTGAATGTCCGTCATACCCAGGGCGGAAAGCATCGCCAAATTCACAATGCCGAGACCCCCGCCGAAGTAGCCGCCGTAAACCGCTGCTGCCAGTTCAAAAATGGCAGCGCCAGCCAACGCGGCTGTGCTCGCCTCGCCAGAAATAGATGCAGCGCTCCGTCCTGTCAGATATCGGCCGAAGATGAACAGAAGCGTGGCGGCAAGCATCAACCAGGGAATGACTCGCAAAAATGTGGGCGCCGGCGTCTTGACCAAAAGCACCGCTCCCGCGATGCCCCCAATCACGCTCATGAACACAAGTGGAATAAGTATGCGGCGCGGCAGATTGAGCTGCTTGCGGTACGCCCCGCCAGTGGCTGCTGTTCCAACCCAGAGCGACACAGTATTGGTGGCATTCGCGGGAACGGGCGCGACACCCGTGAACAGCAGCGCGGGGAATGCGATAAAACTTCCCCCGCCAGCCACGGCGTTCATGGCGCCACCTAGCGCGCCTGCAAAGAAGAGAAAGATGGCTTCCGGTAGGCTCAAACCGCTCTTCTATCACGATCCTGGGGAAAGCTCCAAGCGAACATAAGCTCTGAGAGAAACTGGTAGGCCACAAGGGGCCGGCAGAACTCTCTCATCCCGGCACGGCACAAACCCTGGCATGGCCGCGATCGAAATGAGCTTATGGCCACACTTGGTCCCGGTCAGTTGCACCGATGGCTAAAGCTGACCCTCAGCGCGGTCGGCGCCCGCCGCCTTACTGAAAATTTACAACCGATAACTTACAACTTCCTCAAATCCCCAGCACCCCCACCAACTCTTTCACGCTTGCCGCCGACTTCTGCAGCGCCGCATTCTCCTCCGCCGTCAACTGAATCTCGATAATCTTCTCCACACCTCCTGCTCCCAACTTCACCGGCACGCCCACAAACAAGCCCTTAATCCCGTACTCCCCATCCAAATACACCGCGCACGGCAAAATCTTCTTCTTATCTTTCAATATCGCTTCCACCATCTCCGCCACCGCTGCCGACGGCGCATAATACGCCGACCCCGTCTTCAGCAGGTTCACGATCTCCCCGCCGCCCTTGCGCGTCCTTTGCACAATGGCGTCAATCTTTTCCTTCGGCAGCAGATCCGGCAGCGGAATCCCCGCCACCGTCGAATATCGCGGCAGCGGCACCATATCATCCCCGTGCCCGCCCAGCACGAACGAATGCACGCTCTCCACGCTCACCCCGCACTCCATCGCCACAAACGCGCTCATCCGCGCCGAGTCCAGCACTCCCGCCATCCCCAGCACGCGCTGCTTCGGAAACCCGCTCAACTTCAACGCCACCTGCGCCATCGCGTCCAGCGGATTCGTCACCATCACGATGATGCAATTCGGGGAATGTTTCACAACCTGTTCCACCACCGCTTTCACCACGTCATAATTCGCCTTCAGCAAATCGTCCCGGCTCATTCCCGGCTTCCGCGGAAATCCCGCCGTAATTACCACCACGTCGCTTCCCGCCGTCGCGCTGTAATCTCCGTTCGCCGTCGAAATTCCCAACGCCCGCGCATCCGACCGTGTCACCGGGCCTGATTCCAGCATGTCCAGAGCCTTGCCTGCCGGCGGCCCATCTAAAATATCCGTCAACACCACGTCCGCCAGCTCCAAATCCACAATCCGCTGCGCCGTGGTCGACCCCACAAATCCTCCGCCCACCACCGTTACTTTCTTCCGGCTCATTTCTCTCTCCTTTGGAGTGCGGCAGCTTGTTTACCCTGAGCTTCGAAGGGCTGCCGCTTTTACAACCGCTCCAGCTTCTCAAATCCATCCAATTGCCCGGCCTCTATGCCAGCCCTCTTGGCTTCCTCTTCTCTGTCTCCTCTGTCCTCGGCTTTTACTTCGACCTACCCTGCGTCCCTCTTTGCCCCTCACCACCGAAAATGTCATCCCGAGCGGAGCGACCCGATTTTTTCTTTCGCGCCGTTGTCTGGCGCGTCGGGTCGCGCAGCGCGATTTGTGCGCCCCGTGCGCCGTGCCGGGGTCGAGGGATCTCTCCGCCGCCTTTCTCTTCTCTGCGTTTCCTCTGCGTTCTCAGAGTCAGTGTTTACCCCTACCTGGTCGGGGCGGCCCCTCTGTTCCCTCTGTGTCGAACCTGGCGTGATCGAACAGTTCTCTCCCCGTGATCCGCAATCCATCGCCTGCCGTCTTAATCCTCCGGGCTGGGAGTCTATGGGGCCAATGGAGCCGCTTGAACACCGCGCTTTTCGATGGGGAGGAAATCACGCGCGTCGTGGCCGGTGTAGATTTGCCGCGGACGCGCGATCTTCTGCTCCGGATCCTCGAGCATTTCCTGCCACTGTGCGAGCCAGCCCACGGTGCGAGGAATAGCGAAGAGCACGGTAAACATCTCCGGCCTGAAGCTCAGAGCCTGGTAGATAATTCCAGAATAGAAATCGACGTTGGGGTAGAGCTTGCGCTTGATAAAGTACTCGTCCTCCAGCGCGATGCGTTCCAGTTCCAGCGCAATTTCCAGCTTGGGATTTTTGCCGGTGGCTTGAAATACCTGATCGGCGGCCCACTTGATGATCTTGGCGCGGGGATCGTAATTCTTGTACACCCGGTGACCGAATCCCATAAGTTTCCCATGGCCAGCTTTGATGTTGGCGATGTAAGCAGGAACTCGATCCTTCGATCCAATTTCAGCCAGCATCTTGAGTACTTCCTCATTGGCGCCACCGTGGAGCGGGCCGGAGAGCGCGGCAGCAGCCGCGGCGGTACAAAGGAAAGGATCCGCCTGGGAGCTGCCAACGGCGCGCATGACGTTGGCGCTGCAGTTTTGTTCGTGGTCGGCATGCAGTATGAACAGGATGTCCAGGGCCCGGGCCAGGATGGGATTCGCGTGGTATTTGGGTTCCACCATTTTCCACAACATGTTCATGAAATTTTCGGCATAGCCGAGGTCGTTGTCCGGGTAGACATACGGGAAGCCAAGGCTGTGCCGATAGGTGTACGCGGCGATCGTGGGAACTTTGCCAATCAGACGATGGATCTGGTGTAGGCGTACCTCGGGATCGTGTACATTGCGGGATTCGGGATAAACGGTCGAAAGCGCAGCGACCGTGCTGATGAACATTCCCATTGGGTGCGCGTTATAACGAAACCCTTCGAGGAATCTCTTGGTGGTCTCATGAATCATGGTGTGATGGGTGATGTTGTAGATCCAGTCTTTGAGTTGCGGCGCTGTGGGCAACTCACCGAACAGCAGAAGATAGGCAACTTCAAGGAAGGTGCACTTTTCCGCCAACTGCTCGATGGGATAGCCGCGGTAGCGCAAGATGCCTTTGTCGCCGTCGATATAGGTGATGGCGCTCTGGCAAGAGGCGGTGTTCAAGAATGCCGGATCGTAGGTCATCAGCCCAAAGTCTTCAGCGTCCGTCTTGATCTGGCGCAAATCCATGGCCCGAACGGCTCTCTTGTAAAGCGGGATGTCGTAGGAGGCCTGCGTTCTCTTATCCACTATGTTCAAACCGTCTTTTTCCATGAGTGTTTCTCCTCCTGAGGATTGGACTTCTCAAAAAACCATCGATACTGCCTGCCCCGCAGCCCTGCCTCTCCTGCAACGACGCTCACGATGTTCGGGATCTGGACACCCAGCGCGGGGGCTCAGGCCTTCAGAGAACCGGGCTGGCTCCCGCATGACAATTCCGTAGAGGCGTATCGTGTCCAGCATGGTGATTTCCGTCGTTCTTGGGAGCGCCAGAACGTCCGGCAGACTAGTTGTCCGGAATATCCGATGTGGACCTCTGACTTCCGCATCATACCCTTCTCCTGACCTCGACACAAAGAATTTGCCACCGGTGCCAGCGATTCCGCAAAGAACGCAGGATGAGATAGGAATTAGGGCTGAACCTAAGTTCGCCCGCCGGCGTTGTTGTGGTCAGCCTGACGTCACTCGAACACCAAGGTATCGTTGACCGCCCTTTCAATAAGCAGATTGATGCCCCACTGAGTTATCGATGTTCTCACTCCTTATTATGATGCCGAACGTTTTGGGATCAAGCTGGTAGGGTCTCCCCGGCACGCGGATGTGATCCTGATTTGCGGCCCTGTCACTCGACAAGTTGCGCCAGCGCTAAGGAGATTGGTGGAGGCTGTTCCCAACCCTAAGCTCACATTCGCAATTGGTTCCTGTGCCACGGGAGGAGGCTGCTGGTTTGACACCTACAACGTGTTGGGAGGCGTCGACAACGTGATTCCGGTCGATTACTATATCCCGGGTTGTCCTCCTCGACCTGAAGCCATCCTTTACGGAGTGGCTTTTGCATTGGGCTTGGTCCCGAAGAAGGTAGCCGAGGAAAGGCTGAATCAAGAAACGCTCGAGGAGTTGGCACACGGGAAATCCATCGTCACGGAGAAAGGTCTTCGGATGGTGCCTTGAACGTGGCCGAAACGGCGGTGCGCTCTTGGGAGCCTTCTCTTGGGCCACGCCCGCGATGCCCGGAGACATGCCGTTGCTTTGAGCCCGTGACGGAGACGGCGCCACTGGCTGATCTGCATCGTTACTCCGAAGAGGACATTCATCGCCACTGCTGTGCTACTTCCCGGCGGTGCCTGGAGATCAGCCGGCCGAGCCAGAGTGACTGCGACTCACTTGGGCATTGCACGCGGCGAGACTGTGTGGAAAGGGGGGAATGTTATGGAGGATCTAGAGCGTTTTCTGGTTGAGCATCCGTTCTTCAAAGGCATGAAGAAGGAATATCTGGAACTGCTGGTGGGATGTGCGTCAAACGTGCGTTTTGACGCCGGGGAGTTCATCCTCCGTGTGGGCAAGGCGGCTAACACATGCTACCTAATCCGGCATGGCAAGGTGTCGCTTGAGGTCCTTGCGCCGAAGCGCGGTTCGGTCATCATTCAGACCCTGGGCGAAGGCGAGGTTCTGGGGTGGTCCTGGCTGGTTCGGCCATACCAGTGGCATTTCGACGCACGGGCCGTGGAGTTGACACGCGCCATAGCGCTGGATGGAGAATGCTTGCGGCAGAAATCCGAGAGCGACTGCTGCCTCGGCTACGAACTCCTGAAGAGGTTCTCAGAGCTCATAGTTGAACGCCTCCAGGCAGCTCAGTTCCAACTTATCAACATATACGATATGTAAACTTGGTCGCCAGCCACAGTTGTAGCCTATTTCGTTCTGAAGCTGGTTTCCCAAATCGTGTAGGCCTTGTCTCGTCTTGGGCACTCAGCTTAGGAAAGTGAATTACCTCGCGTGTGGTCGGATGTTCGTCTTCAGCACCTTTCTTCTCTTTCGCGCCGAATTGTGGCGCGTCGGGCCGCGGAGCGCGATTTGTGCGCCCCGCGCGCTTCGCCGGGGCGAAGGTACGGTTTTCCATCGCACGCTTTCTGTGCGATGAATCCCTCTCCTCCCCCATCCCTTCCCCTCTTCCCTACTCTTACCATCCCCGACCCACCATTCGAGCCACTCTTTTGCACTACTCTTTTCTCAAAACTTGAAACTGAAAACTTACCACTTATAACTTTCTCTCCTCCCGCAACTCCCCCCACTTCCGCCCTTTTCTTGCCCCAAAAATCTGCGTAAACTACACCCATCGCTCTCGCTCCCGTTCGTATCAGTAACCAGCAGCAACCCGAAAATAACCTGGTTGCAACATTCCTGAAACCTGGGTCAAGCCACACTCGACCCAGCCAGAGGTCCACTGTGAAGACAGTAACGGCCGACCCAGTCTTAGCCGAAACCTCCCTTTTCCGTGTTTCCCTCGCGCAGACCACTCAGGATTTGGAGGAGTGCCAGCGCCTTCGCTACCTCGTCTTCAATCTCGAACTTGGCGAAGGCCTCTCCACCTCCGAACGCTCTGGTTTGGACATCGATCCCTTCGACTCTTTCTGCGACCACCTCATGGTCCGCGACCTCGAAACCTCCACGCTTGTCGGCACCTATCGCCTGCAAACCGGGGAAACCGCGGCGCAAAATCTCGGCTACTACGGCAACCAGCTCTTCGATTTCACCCCCTACGATCCGGTTCGCAAAGAAGTCCTCGAACTCGGCCGCGCCTGCGTCCACGTCGATTTCCGCAACACCCTCGTCCTGCACAGCCTCTGGAAGGGCCTGGCCATCTACGCCACCCGCACCGAATCGCGCTATCTCCTCGGCTGCAATTCCATCTCTTCGCAGGACGAAAACTTCGGCGCCGCCATGTACGATTCTCTGAAGTCCAAATACCTCGTCGAACCTCGTCTCCGCACCGTGCCGCAGCCCGATTGCCGCTGCAATCGCAACGGCGTGCCCGTCGAATCCACGCGGCCCCCGCGACTCTTCCGCGCCTATCTCGACATCTCCGCCCGCGTTTGCGGCCCCCCCGCCATCGACCGCGAATTCAAGACCATCGACTTCCTAACCCTGATCGACCTGGCCCATCTCCCCGACCGCGTCCGCACCCGCTTCTTCTAACTCCGCACGTCTACGCGCTCCTAAGTCCGTCATCCCGAGCCGGGTGCCCCAGACACGGAGTCTGTGCCTGGGTCTTGGGTTCCTTTTCTCCGTGCTCTTGGGTTCCTCATGTGTGACCCGCCCATCCTCAGTCCTTGAGGGTGCCCCACCCTTCGCGAAGTGTGCGACCTCTGCGCCATCCCGATGCTTTTTCGGGATGAACGGTGGGCTCTTACGATCGGACACCTCCGCCCCTCTTCTCTTCTGGCCTTTCTCTTCTGTGCGTTCCCTCTGCGTTCTCAGCGCCTCTGCGTTATCTTTTGACTTTTCTTAAACTCTTTAACTTTCAACTTTTAACTCTTCAACCTCCTCTTACCTTGCCTCCTGATCGCTGATATCTGATCGCTGATATCCCTATCCCGCCTTTTCCGCGGCTCCATTTCCTTCCGGCAAACTTAAAACTTACAACTGAGAACTGAAAACGGTATCCTTTCCCCGGAGGCCACCATGCACTCACTTCGCAAACTAGTCCCCGCGCTCGCAATTCTCCTCTTCTCTCTTTCCCCCGCCAGCGCCCAATCCTCCCTTTCCCCCGATCTCCAGCAGAAAATCGACAAAATCGCCGCCGACGCCCTCCTCAAATCCGGTGTCCCTAGCGCCTCCCTCGCCGTCGTCAAAGACGCCCGCATCGTCTACCTCCACGCCTACGGCGACGCCCGCCTCGATCCCCGCACGCCCGCCACTCCCGCCATGCGCTACAGCATCGGTTCAATCAGCAAGCAATTCACCGCTTCCTCCATCCTCCTTCTCCAGGAGCAGGGCAAACTCTCTCTCGACGACAAAGTCTCCAAATTCCTCCCCAGTCTCACCCGCGCCAACGAAGTCACCATCCGCCAGCTCCTCTCCCACACCTCCGGCTATCAGGACTATTGGCCGCAAGACTACGTCATGCCCAACATGCTCCAGCCCACCACCGCACAACAAATCCTCGATCAGTGGGCCCGCAAGCCCCTCGATTTCGATCCTGGCACCAAGTGGCAGTACTCCAACACCAACTTCGTCATCGCCGGACTGATCGTCGAAAAAGTTTCCGGCATGCCTCTCCCAACTTTCCTCCAGCAAAAAATTTTTCAGCCGCTCTCCATGACTAGCGTCCTCAACACCGATCAGGAACGTCTCGGCGACACCGACCCCACCGGCTACCTGCGTTACGCCCTCGGCCCGCTGCGTCCCGCCCCCAAGGAAGGCAAAGGCTGGCTCTTCGCCGCCGGTGAACTCTCCATGACCGCCGAAGATCTCACCAAGTGGGATATTTCCATCATGGATCAGAAACTTCTGCAGCCCGTTTCCTATCATGAATTTTCAACGGATGTGCTCTTGAAAAATGGCCTCGGCACGCGCTACGGCCTTGGCGTGGATGTGCGCAACGATGCCGGCCACCGCTCGCTTTCCCATGGCGGCGAAGTTTCCGGCTTCACCTCAGAAAATATCGTTTTCCCCGACGAGCGCGTCGCTATCGTGGTCCTCACCAATCTGGACGCCGTCGACGCTTCCGGCGCCATCGCCCGCGCCATCGCGCCGCTACTCCTCGCCGGCGACGATCCCGCCACCCCGCAAAAACTCGCACAAGCCCGCAAAATTTTCGCCGGACTGCAGCATGGCACCATCGATCGCTCGCTCTTCACCGACAACGCCAATTTCTATTTTAACGCCCTGGCCCTCCAGGATTTCGCCGCCAGCCTCGGCCCCCTCGGCACCCCCGACGAATTCACCCAAGTCCGCCAATCCTTGCGCGGCGGCATGATCATGCGCGCCTATCGCATCAAATTCCCCAAGCAGGAACTCCAAGCCTGGACCTACGAACTCCCCACCGGCCAACTAGAGCAATTCCAAGTCGCTCCCCAAGACTAACCCCTCCCTTCTCTCTTCGTAGGGGTCCAGCACGCTGGACCCCATCTCGGCACCCCTACCCGCAAGCGCGTTTCGTCTCGGCCTACTTTGGAGTGCGGCGGCTTGCCACCGCTTTTACGGTTGCATGTGTCGCCGACAAACTGTATTGCATCTTCCTCCCGCCGCACCGCTCTATCTTTGCGTCTTGAGTTTCTTTCTCTTCTTTTTGTTTTTTTCCGCCGCTCGCCCCCTGTACTTGAGGGTGCCCCACCCTCGCTTTATGAGGGTGGGCTCTTACGATCTGACACCTCCGCCCCTCTTCTCTTCCGGTCTTTCTCTTGTCTGCGTTTCCTCTGCATTCTCAGCGCCTCTGCGTTATCTTTTGACTTTTCTTAAACTCTTTAACTTTCAACTTTTAACTCTTCAACTTCCTCTTACCTCGCCTCCTGATCGCTGATATCTGGTCGCTGATATCCCTACCCCGCCTTCTCCGCGCCTCCATTTCCTTCCGGCAAACTTAAAACTTACAACTGAGAACTGACAACGGTTGTATGGTTTTTTGTAGCACCTCCATCGTTCGGCCGTTCCCAGGATTCCAGTTTTTGTATAAGCCACTTCCTGATCTCGCTAACTCCTTTCATCTCAACAACAAAACTTGGTTTCACATTGGAATCCCAATTGCCATTATGGCTGCCATAAGGATGCACTCTAGGTTCATTTTGTCGGACCTGGACTGGGAAAGGCCGGGCCAGACTCGAAGTATTCTGGATGAATTTCGAGGCGCAGACGTACCTTGGACGGGGGGAGTCCAAGGCCACAGATCTGCTAAGCTTTCTGCCCATCCTCTTTCAGAAAATCCTTCCTCGGTTCTACGACTGGAAATGTAAATAGGGACACTGATGGTACGGGCACAAGTCAGTTTCCGGTTGGTGTTTGGGGCCAAGTTTCTTTCAAGGAGGCAGTAGCATACCAATGAAACGATTCATTCCTTTTTTGCTTGCAGCAGCTCTCTTGATGCTTCTTACGGGGGTCGACCTGCACGCGCAGGCCACCGCCAGCGCTAACATCGTGGGTACCGTCACAGACAAAACCCAGGCCACGATCGCCGGCGCGCAAGTGACCGCCAGGAACAAAGGCACGGATATGGTCCGTACCACCACTACATCCGATACCGGTTATTATAGCTTTAATCTTCTTCCCATCGGCATTTACAGTATCACCATCACAAAGACCGGTTTCGCCACCAACACGCAATCCGTTGAAATCCAGGTCGGCCAGACCGTCACGGTCAATGCCGAACTCCAGGTCGGCGCCACTTCTCAAGTCATTGAAGTCACTTCGGAGGCCCCACTGCTCGAGCAGACGAGCACCAGCGTGAGCCAAAACATTACTCCGAGCCAAGTCCAACAGCTCCCGCTTTTGGGCCGCGATGTTGCCAACCTGGCTTACCTCGCCCCAGGCGTCAAGGCCGCTGATTCTTACGACCCCACCAAGGCTCGCTATGCCATTCTCTCTGTCAATGGCTCGGGCGGCCGCAACGTCAACGTCACCGTCAACGGTATCGACAATAAAGACAATACCGTTGGTGGGCCCGTTATGCAGCTTCCCCTCGAGGCCGTCCAGGAATTCCAGATCAGCACCCAGCGCTTCTCCGCGCAAAACGGCCGCTCGGAAGGCGCTGCCATTAATATGATCACCAAGCAGGGCACCAACGCCTACCACGGTTCGCT
>Ga0208457_1001074_pt1 | contig 21504 bp, 18 predicted proteins | sample June2015DPH_10_1_FD_185513 | JGI IMG/M metagenome (GOLD analysis project Ga0208457, IMG submission 185513) | Peatland microbial communities from SPRUCE experiment site at the Marcell Experimental Forest, Minnesota, USA - June2015DPH_10_150... | ecosystem: Environmental > Terrestrial > Soil >... | reverse complement strand
TGTCATCAATCTTGAACTCTATCACGGAAGCCACATCGGCCAAATCAAACAAGCGTTGCGCCGCAGGAAGGTTGGTAAACGCCCAGGTGGCGTCAAAGTCATAGAAGCCGGAGTCAAACACGCCCACTACCCGGAAGTGGCGGAATTTGGGAACCACCTCCAGGGGAGTCAAATAACCCTGGGGGCTGGTGATGAGGATGGTGTCGCCCACGTAGGCCCCGAGCGACTTGGCCAACTCCTTGCCAAGAATGATGGGGTCAGCGTCAGCAAAAGTCTGCGAAAGGCCCTCGAGTGTACCCTCGCGCAGCCTCATAAGAAGGTCACCGACGTGGATTTCGCGCTGGGGATCAACACCTTTCAGGACTACGCCTTGAGCACGCGAGTGAAAAGAACCCAGGACTTCTCCGTAGAGTGCGGGAGCACACGCCGCCACATGCGGCAGGCTGCTGAGTCGCGCACCCAGCGCTTCGTAGTCTTTGATTCCGTCGTTCTTGGACCGTAGGAGGTTGACGTTGGCGGTGGCGCCCAGCAGGCTCTTTTCCAATTCCTCGCGGAAACCGTTGTTAATCGCCAGAGCCACAACCAACGCGCATACGCCAGCCATGACCCCTAGAATCGAAATCACGGTGACCACGGAGATGACAGATTGTCTCCGCTTGGCCTTCAGGTACCGCAGCGCCACGAATATCTCAAAACGCATACACAACCAACATTACCAACATTTGTGTCTGGCGTGGAAGTAGAATCATGGGTTCAATACGTAGCCCGCCCGCCCGAAATGTCGTAGCACTGCCCGGTGGTGAACGAGGCCTCCGACGAAACAAGAAAATGAACCAGCGCAGCAACCTCTTCAATCTTCCCGGTGCGCCCCATGGGGATTTTGCTGATCATGTACTGGACGGTCTGCGGCGCGATGGTATCAAGGATCTTCGTCCTGACCACCCCGGGGGCAATGCTGTTCACGGTGATGTCGCCTTGGTCGGCAACCTCCTTGGCGAGGGCTTTGGTGAGCGCGATGACGCCCGCCTTGCTGCTGGAATAGGGAACGAGGGTGGGATTTCCCTCCTTGCCGGCAATCGAAGCCACGTTCACGATCCGGCCGTACCGCCGCGCCAGCATTTCGGGAATCACGGCGCGGCACATCAGGAAAACGCCCTTGAGGTTCACCGCATAAACACGGTCCATGTCCTCTTCTTCTAATTCCCAGAGCCGTGCTGTCTTCCCTGTGATTCCCGCATTGTTCACCACGATGTCGATTGCCCCCCACTCTTCCCGCACCCGGTCGATAGCGCCCTGCACGGAAGGGGCGGATGTGACGTCGCACTTCACCCCCATTCCCTCAATCGACTTGGCAACCGACTTCGCCGCTTCTTCGTTCACGTCTAGAACGGCTACTTTTGCCCCGGCGGCGTATAAACGCGTTGCGATTCCTTCGCCGATGCCCTGCCCGCCCCCCGTCACCACGGCGATACGATTCCTCAAGCTGAAGAAATTCTGTTGCTCCATTTTGCTTCCTTTCCCTCGCCCGGGTCTCGATCTCTACAAACCAAACAGGCTTTCCCTTCCCAATCACACCCGCTTTCTTAAGCGCCATCTCACCGACGACTCAGTGCTTGCTGCCGCACTCTGCGAAGTGGACTTTATATTATTTCGTCCGGATTATGAAGCTGGCAATTTGAGCAACCTCCTACAAAAGCCCGATTGTGGTAGGCTTGTTCGACGATGGATAGATTGGAGAGATTGAAATGGCAACGTTGGGTTTAATTGAGTACGAACAAGCGAGCCCCGAGGTGCGGGCCGTCTACGACGATATCATGGCCACCCGCAAGACGGATCGGGTGAACAACTTCTGGAAGGCCATCGCCCACGATCTAACCACGCTGCGCCGCACCTGGCAGAGTGTGAAAGAGATCATGGTCCCGGGAGCCCTGGACGCGCTCATCAAAGAGATGATCTATGTGGCCGTCAGTGTCACCAATCAGTGCAACTATTGCATCGCGTCGCACACGGCCGCGGCCCGCAAGGCAGGCATGACAGATTCCATGTTTGCCGAACTCATGGCCGTGGTCGGTATGGCGAACGAAACGAACCGCGTTGCCACCGGATACCAGGTGGAGATCGACGAGCAGTTCAAAAGCTAGTGACAAGTGACGAGTGACAAGTGGCAAGCAGGAGTCAGAAGCCGGGAGGCAGAGGAGTAGCTGCCGGGTCTCAGGTATGAGGAGTGAGCAGGCGCGGGGGCCGCAGTTCCTGAATCCTGAATTCTTGCTCGTCACTCGTCCCGCCGCGGCGGGTCACTCGTCACTGCCCTTTCACCGCCTGTCGTCTGCCTTCTGCTCGTCACTCGTCACTCGTCACTTGTCACTCTTCACTGCCCTTAGGGCTCGATTCTGGTGCCCAACACTCGCAGGAACGTGGCAAGCCATGCCGGGTGAGCGGGCCATGCCGGGGCCGTGACAAGGTTTCGCTCAAGGTGCGCTTCATCCATGTGCAGGTCAACGTAAGCGCCGCCCGCCGCCATCACCTCCGGCGACACAGCGGGATAACAACTGCAAGTTCGTCCCTTCAGAATCCGGGCGGCAGCGAGAATCTGAGCCCCATGGCAGATGGCCGCAATGGGTTTGCCGGCATCACTGAAGTGCCGCACAATCTCGATAACCTTCTCATTCAGGCGGAGGTATTCGGGCGCGCGTCCACCCGGTATTACCAGAGCATCGTAATCCTCCGGCTTCACCTCGTCGAAGCTGGCGTTGAGCGCGAAGTTATGCCCCCGCTTTTCGCTGTAGGTTTGATCGCCTTCGAAGTCGTGGATGGCCGTTCGGACCGTTGCTCCCGCCTCCTTATCCGGGCAGACCGCATGAACGGTGTGCCCAACCATCTGCAAAGCCTGAAACGGCACCATGACCTCGTAGTCCTCAACGTAGTCCCCAACCAGCATAAGGATCTTCTTTCGAGCCATTCTGCACCCCCTTCTCAAAGCTGTCAGCAAATCAGAAATACCCGTATTTCAGCCAGGCCTCCATAATATCTTTTCCCCGAAACACCCAGGTGCGATCGTTCACTCTTTCCACGCCCTCGCGTGGCTCGAAACTCCTGGCCGCAGTCGGTGTAAATTCTACTTTCACTTCCACGGGGCCCGGGATCTTGTAAGGTCTGAACTCTGCCAGTCGCTGCATCGCTCGCTGCGCCTTTTCACGGATGAGCGCGCAGGCGGCAGGGTGTGAGAGCATGAATCCTGCGGTGCGGCTGACTCCACTCTTTACCTCGGCGCACTCCGCTTCAGGAATCAGGTCGTGTATCTCCTTGCAAGCCGCAGTATCACCCGACAACATGATGACCGGAATATTCAAGGCGCCGGCAAGCATCACGCGCCCCCCAATCTCCCCTGTGGGCTTGCCGCTGACCCAGATGTTCTGGATGCCGCGCGAGTCATAGGAGTGACTGAGAATGCCCTTGTCCGCGCCGGCCATGGCGTGTTGTCCGATGAAAACCACGGCGCTATAGGAAGGGTCGAGTTCGAGCGTGCGTGAGATGGGCCTGCCGGTCAGCAACCGCGCCTTAGGATGGATGTCGAGCACGGAAAGGCTGCGGCCTGAGTCATGCCCGTCCCAGACCACCACGTCTGTGGCGCCGCCCGCCAGTAAGCCCACGACGGCAGCGTTCACCTCGCCCGTAAGCAACTTGCGTGACTCCTCCCAACGCGGACTCTGAAACGGCTCGACTTGGAGTTCAGAGTCGTAGATCCCACTCACCCCTTCCATATCAGTAATCATGTAGACCTTTTTGGATTTTTCAGTCTGTGCAGCCCCCCAACACGCTAGCGCGAGAGTACCCACCACTGCCAGCAGAAGTGAGACTGTTGCTATCGTTTTTCGATATCTGCGTTTCATCATCGCTGTCTCCTTGGACTGCCGTCTCGCTGCGGCGGCACCGCCTTTGCAGCGTCCGACACCGTGATTCGCACTGGACACCCCGAAAGAAGCTTGGCAAAATGAAATTGTATTCCATTTCGGGGCGTGGCGCAGCCTGGTAGCGCGCTTGCCTTGGGCGCAAGAGGTCCGCGGTTCGAATCCGCGCGCCCCGACCAATGAATCAGTGACGAGTGGAGAGTGACGAGTGACAAGTCAGTTCTTCCTGCTCGTCTCCCGTCACTTGTCACTGCCCTTATCAAATCCGCGCGCCCCAACCAAGAGTTTGCTTTTTTTCATTGCACTAGCGTTTGCACGTTCGTTGCATTTGCCGCAAGTTGTCATCAGGCTGTTGTGCGCCCAGCAGGGCGAGCCGGTGCCCACCGAAGTCGTTCGCGATGGAAGCACGAACCAAACACTCCCAACGAAGGTGGTTAGGTGTATACTCACTGCCGCTCAGGATGGCAAAATGGAAATCCCGTTCTACGAGGGGGCTAAACTGTGTTCCGACTACTTACTGGGCACGATGGTCTCGCTCCTTCCCAAATCCTACCGAAGTTGCTGGGCCTGGGCAACGAGCGCGGACTTCCGCCGTGCCACGATTCTCTCCGGCATCATCGAGACGGTTCTGTGCGGGGTGATCTACGTCAGCCGCTATATCTATTTCATCCAATATCGAACTGGAACGATCGCAGACGCGGCGATGAAGCGCGGCGGCGGAGAGGAGGTCCTGGCCTCCATGGCGGCGCAGTTCGGGATGGGCTTCACCACCCTGGCGGAATATGTCTTCAGCCCCCTTTCCCTGCTTCTCTGCTACTTCGCTCTCGAGGGGACGCTGCGGGCTTTCAGCGCCGCCCTCACGGAGGATACGCCGGGCACATTGCCCTTGCACGTTTTGGGCTGGAGTATCGAACGAGTTCAGCGGTGGCGCGCGGAGAAAGCCCTGGGACCGCGCGTGGTCGACGAGGTCCACCGCTTCACGGGCATCAGCTACGACCTCGGCATCGCCTCCTGCCGGCCCAAGAAGTGGGGCCGCCTGCTGACCATCGAGTTTGAGGGGAAATTCTACGAGCTGTACGAAGAGAAGAGGGGCGTGCCGCCTCGCCCTTATCTCTACTTCCTGCGAGAAAACCCCAAGGGGAAAGTCATTCGCGGTCCCCACCACTATCATCCGGAAGAAGTCCTTCGTAAGCCCAAGAAATAAGCGCCGAATGTACTTTGGAATCGACGCGAAGCCCAAGCCAGACCCACGGGCTCATTCAAAGGCTGCGACGACCCTCCGGTGAGCGGCAATCCATTCCGTCCTCGCGCCGAGCGTCACCGGGCGGCGAACCGCAGAGTCTTGTTCAGGGGGGTGAAATCGGTCAGGTACAGGGTAACTCCTTGCAGGCGGGGTTCGGCGCCGCGCAGTTGGGTCCATGTGTGGCGCCGGAAGCCAGGACCGATGCGCAGCCGACGGCCAGCGAGTTCATAGCTCGCGAAACCCTCTGCGAGCAAATAAGCGTTGGGCACGTCTGGCAGGGGAGCCAGCCCATCGCCCGTGAGCTGTCCTCCCGGCCGCAGCGTGATCTCGAGCGCAAACGGAACCCGGTCGGTGCCACCGACGTCCAGGGAAAGTTCGAAGCCGTCCTCGCTCTCGCGAACATCCACGCGAGACCGCAAGTGGAAGACATTGCTGTGGGCGCGGCGGGAGTTGGGCATCGCCAGCCAATTCCCATCCGCTCGACGATCTCCCGGATCCAGGGGTTGCAGGTAATATCCCTCTAGTTCCTGCTCCAGCCGATACATGCTTCCTGAACGTGTCAGGGGGGCGGAAAACTGTCCTTTACCGAAAAAGGCGCTGGCCAGGCGCACGGCCTCGACCACCGCGCCGCCGTTCCGGAAGGAAAAGAACCTCGAGTCTCCTCCCAGGATGGTGGCGCTGCGTTCGCCACGCCGGATATGCACGAACCCAGAAAGCGAAAAAAACTTTTCGTAGTCGCCGGGCAACGCCTCGCGCGGCGGCAGCTCCTGCCGGAGTTCTGGAATCTCCAGGAAGTAGATCAACTCTCCGCCCAATTGCTCGAGATGGTACCGCTCGATGTCGTTCGCGACGGTTGCGAAGCGTCCGTTACGGTCGTGGCGCGCCAGGAAGCGGTAAGCCTGGTAGTAGGGCCGCAGGGTAGCGGGCTGGAAGCGGTCCTGGCGGCGGGAGATGTCGGTAGCCACCTCGCCGTTGGGGTGCAGGAGGTAGACCATGGTCTCCAGGTTCTTCCGCACCGGATCGAATAGGAGGGCACGGTCGAGTATTCGCCCAGCCGTCAGCAACGCCCGGTCGGTCACCGCATTGTAGATTCCGGTGCTGCGCTCGGTGAACTGTCCTTCTTCGTCCTGGTCAATGCCTTCGGCCAGCCATTGGTCCAGGCGCGCGAGGTAACGAGAATCGGGAAAGAGGTGATGGCAGCGGGCCAGGGCTGACACGACGACCCAGCGATGGTTTGGAGTATGGATGCCTCCCGTCGTCAAGGCGGAGGCGCCCCGCTGGATGAACGTTTCTAGCGTTGCCTCCAGCCTGCGCGTCTCCTGATACTTTCGAGCCCGCAAGACCTCGGCGGCAGCGCACAGCGGTTCCAGCACGAAAGCCGTGTCTGGCGGAGACCCGAAGTTGGTGGTTGGGAGGTCGATGGTGCCGTCGGGATACTGGATGCGAACCAGGTGCTCAGCCGCGTGCTCCATCCGTTCAAGTAGTTCGGCGCTGCGGTGGTAGCTGGACTCCGGGGCCAGAAACAGGGCGGCCAGGCTCGAGAGGAAGCCGGCGGTGGCTCCCGGCTGGGGGATTTCATGCTCGTCGCGCAGCCCCCCATCCGCCTGCTGTTTAGGGAGTGATTCCTCCGCCGCCCGTTCAGCGACCTTCACCAAATCCGGGTAGATATCATCCCTGGTCGGTAAAGTTTCTTCCGCCTTGTCGGCCAATCGTATCGACGCCGATGTCCCCAAAACGCTCAAGAATTCTCTTCGGTCCATCATGTTGCTCTCCAAGCCGTGCGGTAATCTACACCCTACCGCCCCCGCATGCAATGCCCCAGGCCAGCTCGTTGCAGGGCGTTTCCAGGGGCCGTGGAAGGACCCAGTTCCGATGGCCGTCCCCTACCCGCCTCGTTCGGTGCTGGTGTCGTTTGGAGTGGGACCCCGCTCGAGCCGCCGGCCATTCCAGCGAAAGCGCCGGTCCTCGGGTTTCTACATTCTCCCCTCTCCCCCTTGGGCTGAGCGTGCCCCACATCTTTGGCTGGACACCGCCGGTGTCCAAGTCGGAAATATAGCCCTCGCCCTGGGGGAGAGGGCTATTGATTCAGTTCTACCCCCGGTCTCCAGCCAAAGATGTGGGACGCGCTCAGCCCCCTGGGGGGGAGAGGGCAAGTCGTGCAAGGCCAGGAAATCTCAGCAAAAATGTAGAAACTCCAGGACCAGGTCTCGCAATGGGCGGTTGGCTTCGCTGTCATTCCGCGATTTTAGCGATATGAATGTCGAAGCCTGTCCCGGGCAGGAGGGTAGTCAGCTCAAAGGCCGTGAAGCCCTCACCCGCGAATTCGGTGCGCCGATAAACGCCGGGTTCACTTTCCACGGTCTCACGCCGCGCCTCGAAGTCTTGTAAGAAGGCTTGGGCAGCCCTCGCGTCGGGATGTCCCGGGATCGTCGGGCGCGTTAAAGCTTCGGCCGCGTAGGAGCGGATAAGCTTGGGCCAGTATTTCTCAAGCAGGGCGGTGCTGGCGAAGAGATCGGCCCAGATGATCTGATCATTCACCGCCACCACGACGCCCACGGCATTCCGATCGCGCAACTCGCGCATCACATCTTGGTAGGACTGCTGGAGGGGCGCGGCAACTGCCTCCACGCGTTGTTTCACCTCATCGTTGCTCATCACGCGGGCATAGGACGAAGTCGATTCGATCTCACGGGCTGCCTGCGGACTGGCGCCCGCGGCCATCGCTGCCGCTGAGGCATGAACTTCCGACCATACCTTTTGTTGATCCTGTTCGGCCATGGCACTACGCCGCACGCTGGGCTGCGCCATCTGAGTATGGAAAGAGCCGAAGTTATCTTTGGTCGCCACCCAACGCTCGGGTTCAACGCAAAACACAGCGAGGTCGATGGGTCCACTCTGGGGCGGGACAATGCGATCCTTGCCGACCACCCGGTCCTGCTTGCCTCCCGTTAAGATCTCGCCCGCCAGCAGAATCAGGGGACGTGCGGAATTGTTCACCAGGACCAGCCGGTTAACCTCCGCGCCGCCAGGAAAGGGTCGCACGCGGCCGCGAATGAGCGGCTGGAACCTTCTTGCTTCGCTCACCACGACTTCGCCCGAGCGCAGACCCTCATCGAGGGTCAGGAAATCCCTGGTGTCATGTGAGCGGTCGGTGACCACCGGGAAGATGGTCAGATTGCTGCGCCTGATCGGCGCGAGCACTTTGTAACTTGACCCGGTCTCGCCCGCCTCGCCGCGCTCCGGCCCCAGGGGCAAAACCATCCAAGCTGTCATCATTGTCATTGCGCCTAAAATCAAAATTTGTTTCCCTCTCATGGTAAGTTCCTCCCAAAATAGGGTGGGTCAGTTTGACGTAGAGTAGAGGCGGCTTTACGCCGCCATTTGGTCCGTCAGTTGACGGATAAACTCGCCGCTACGAAGCTTGGCGATGTAAAATCGCCGCTACAACACCAAACTGACCCACTACCCAAAATAGTTGACCGAGGGCATCAGTCCCGGTCTACAGGAAGAACGGCTCAGGTTATAATTCTTGCATCGAATTATTTGGTGTGTAGCCGGGGGTTTGGAAGGAAGGACTTGGGAGGACCGGCGCGCGCTGGAACAGAACGTACCCTGGAAGTGGCCGGTGAGGCGTGCAGGCTGAATCCGATGAGCCGTAGCCAAGAAACCGCAACCTGCCTCGCGATGGCAGCCATCCCGGAATCGCTGTCTACCAAGCTTTATCGTCAAGCCGGAGCAGAAAGATTCGGCCTGGCCCACCAGGATTTCGCAAGCATTCTACAGGAGGTCGCTGCCAAGTACCTCCCTGCCGACGCGAGCCCATCCGAAGTTCTGGAACTCCTCACGAACTTGCGTGTTGAGGAACTGGCGCTGGCGCGCTCCTGCGCCCGGGGCAACGAAGCTGCCTGGGAGATCTTCCTGAACCGATACCGCGAGAAGCTCTATAACGCGGCGCACTCCATCGCCCCGGAGGATTCCGCCGCCCGTGACCTGGCAGATTCTCTCTATGCCGATCTCTACGGAACGCGGACGACTGACGGCCGGCGAGTCTCGAAACTGAACTCATTCACAGGCCGGGGCTCCCTCGAGGGCTGGCTCCGGGCCGTCCTGGCGCAAGAGTATGTGAATCGCTATCGCCAGCAGCAGCGACTGGTCAGCCTGGAAGAGCGGACTGAGGCGGGCGTGCAGTTTCAGGCCGAAGATCCCGATCCAGCTCAGGCACTCGATTCGCGTTTGGAAGAAGCTACAGATCAAGCCCTCGCTTCACTCGCGGCGGAAGACAAATTCATTTTGGCCAGCTATTATCTCGATGGACGCACCTTGGCCGACATCGCGCGCCTGCTGGGCGTGCACGAATCCACGGTCAGCCGAAGGCTGGAGAAAATCACCGCCTCAATTCGTAAGGCCATTCGTGCCGGCCTGCTCAAACGCGGCATGAGTTCCAAAGAGGCGGAACAAGCTATGGAAATCGAGGTAAGCGAATTTTCCTTGGACGTTCGCCGGCGGTTGGTGCAAGAAAAAGGGCAGCAGACCGTTCCATAATAGGGAATAGGGAACAGGGAATAGGGAGCAAGGAACCGGCACCGCAAGAAAAAGGTCAGCGGACCGTTCCATAATAGGAGAGGTAAGTGCGGTTCGAGTTCGCTTTATCCTGGGAGGACGGTCGGCACGCCTCAGACCGGAATTAGGTCATGCACGGACTACCTAAAATCGTGCTCGAGCGGCTGAAAACAAAACCCGCTGCGCCAGGATCTTCCGGCGGTCCTCCGAACGCTGCGGGTTTCCAGGGCCTTGAGCATCCCGACGCCAACTTCTTGGCGGCATTCGTGGAGAAGACCCTGACCGAGAGAGAGCGGACGCAGGTTCTGAACCATCTTGCCCAGTGTGCAGAGTGCCGCGAGCTTACGGCTTTGTCGCTGCCCCGGGACGTTGAGGTAGCTCAGCCCGTGTCCTTAACCGCCAGGCGGTGGTGGAGCGCCTGGCCGACTCTCCGTTGGGGCGCGCTGGCAGCGGCGTTGGGAGCTGCGGCCATTGTCATGGTCTTGCACTCATATCCGTTGAGAAGGCAGAAGATCGCCGCTCACCCTGCGGGCGCTGAGACAAAGCAGCGAGTGACGTTGATGGCTGCGGCTCGCCCGCCAGTGGCGGTGGAAGCCAAGAATATTCCGACGACACCCCGGGCGCGCGAAATTTCGAGAGGCGAGAGCGCGACCTCTGCCGGCCCCTTGTCCTCCCCGCCGCCCCCTGCCAAGCCTGCATTCAAACCTTCGGTAGCATCCGAAGACACGCTGAAAGCCGAGATTGGTGCAGAGTCGCAGGCCGATGCAACTGCTGTGCCAGCGAAAACCGAATCCGCTGCCGCCTCGCAGGAGTTAAACGCTGCCCAGGCTGGGGGAATCTCCGCGCCACGCAGTACTCCGCCGGCTCCTCGGGCAGCAGCGTCCATCCGCGTGGGGTCCCGGCTGACGGAGCCGTCACGGATGGCGTTCGGCGGGAACCTGAACCGTGCGGTGGCTCCGGTCGCGGCACTTTGGAGTATTTCAACGAGCGGCAAACTGCAGCGGTCCCAAGACAGTGGGAGAACCTGGGAAGAAGTGCGCGTCGATGACGCGGTCACGTTCCGGGCGGTCCTCGCCATGGGCAGGGACGTTTGGGCAGGAGGGTCCGCCCTCTATCATTCCAGCGATGGCGGCGCGATGTGGAAGCGCGTCAACCTAAGCTCAGGCGAGAGCCCCACCACAGAAACCATTGTCAGTATTACTTCTGGGTCGCGCGACCTTCAGCACATCACGGTCAGGACCGAATCCGGGGAGCAGTGGACTACCGAAGATGGCGGCCAGCACTGGCAAAGGCAACCCTAGAAGTCTTGAGGTTTGCAACTTGGCGTAAATGAGTCAAGTCTTACGTCGAATTCTAGGGAAAGGGCGGGACCCGCCCTTCCAATTCCCAACGAGGCATGACTCGTCGGTCTGAGGCAACACCTTTCCGGCAGTCCGACCAGCGAAAACCCCAAACGCTTCTATCCCGCTTGAATTACCCCATCCGCTTTCATCAGTCTCGTTCATCTATTGCCAAGCCTGACTTGCCCGCATCGCTGCTTAAGAGGCTGCGGAAAAACGCTTCCCTGCTGTCATTCTGAGCGAAGCGAAGAATCTCGCCCTGCGCATTTTCATGAATATGCGAGATCCTTCGTCGTCCCGCGGGACTCCTCGGAATGACAGTCCCGAAGGGTTTTTCCGCAGCCTGTTAAGCCCGTAAGGTCTCGCGAACACTACTGCACCCCAGCCAGGGGCAGCTCTCTCCAGCGGAGTAGAAACATGCCTAGTGTCGTGTCGTTTACAATAGCGATTCGCCTGCCCCCCCCTGTCCATGCAGGGTCAATTCTAGTGCACGCCCCTCTCCCCTTTCAGGTCTTTACCCATATCTCGGGCTGGACACAGGGGGCAGAAGTCAGAAACTTAGCCCTCTCCCTTGGGGAGAGGGCAAAGGCCCAATTCCCATCTTTTCTCCTCGGGAAAGAGGCAGAAGTCAGAGGGCCCACGGCTGTGTCCAGCGAAAGATGTGGGACACGCTCAGCTCCCCTTTGGAGGAGAGGGGACAGAGGGTGAGGGAGTCGATGGCCAATGCCCATTCAGGGTCAATTGTAAAGAATTGAGTGGGACGCGACACTAGGAACTAAGACACTTGGCCTTTGACAATTCGGGCACAAAACAGCCTTGGAGCGCAGCAAATGGCAGCAGTCGTGAATGTCTCCACGATTGCGAGAGACCTCTTTGGCCCTCATGCCATCCCCTGGCAGCATCTGCCTCCTCCTTTCGTCGGTTTGAATTTGTTAAGTGAGCGGGCCCGTCTGAGGCCTTCGGAGTTTTCTATGTGCAAGCCGTGTTCTTTCCATCAAGGGACAATCGGCCTGTGTCCTATCTATAGAAGTGATATTTTAGCTGTGCACAATTTTATAACTGCAACATCCTGCTTGACAAGCCGCCGCCAATATGTTACCAGCATTACCCGTATGTTTTCGTGCTCCCGCGCTCGTGGCGGGAAGACTCTCTGCCTACCGCGGCGCAGTTGGGGTGAAGCGAAACGCCGTGAACTCAGTTCCAGTTCCGCAACGACCGCCACCAACACGAATGAAGGCAGACGTCCTCCGCATGTGGCGTAGAACCAGCAAAACGGAAAATCTGCAACCCGATGCATTTTCCCTTGGGAGTTCAGGCTAATGTTTGCGAATCCCATTCAACTGGTTTGACGGAAGTTCTCGAGAACAAGAATACTGGATGGAGGGTATTGAGATGGGTCCCATGAGTCAGGTCATAGAGCAAAGTAGGAGCTTTACCCTTTGCCTACGTTTTGGGCGCACTTGTTGGTGTTTAGCAGCGATTGCTCTTCTGAGTGCCGTTCTCACATTGAGTTGTGGTGGAGGGACAACCCCGCCTCTGATAGTTCAAGTCTCCGTCACTCCGCGAACAGTGCAGGTAGTGCTCCGGGGGCAAGTCCAATTCGCAGCCGACGTAAGTGGGAGCAGTGCGGGTGTTTCGTGGTCGGTGAATGGGGCTGGGGGAGGGAGTTCGGTGGTGGGAACGATTGACAACACGGGACTTTATACGGCGCCGACAACACTCCCCGTGCCGAACACGGTCACGGTGACAGCGGTGAGCCTGGCGGAGCCGACGCAGTCGGCGGCGGCATCCGTGACCATTGTGAACCCGGCGCCTGTGGTCAGTTCCATCTCGCCGGCTACTGCTCTTGCTTTGAGTGGCGCTACGCTGCTTACGGTTACGGGATCGGGTTTTACACCTCAGTCAACGCTGGCGGTGAATGGGTCGGCTTTCCCTGCTACTCTTGTTAGCAGCACGGAATTCACTGCCAGCATGTCCGCACATATGCTTGCCCAGCCTGCGGCGTTCAACCTGGTGGTGAGCAATCCCGCGCCGGGCGGCGGAACGAGTGCGGCGGCAACTTTCACCGTGCTGGCGCAAGGATCGGTTACACCGACGAAAAATCCTCAGGTGGCCCTGTACTCTTTTTCGTCGCCGCGCGATGCTTCCGTGTCCATCGAGTTTGGAACGGACACGACCTATGGCTTGAAGACCTGGGCGCTGAACACGCCTCCGGGTGGCGGGGCAGTCGAGATTCTTGTCGCGGGAATGAAGGCCAATACCACCTATCACATGCGGGCGGATGTGAGCTTCCCGGATGGCACCCAGTTCGTTGATACGGACCACACGTTTGCCACTGGGGGCCTGCCCGCCGCTCGCGTGCCGCAGATCACTGTTACGAATCCCAACGGACTGACGCCCAGTCCGGGGGCCATAATGCTCGATCTATTTCCAGGAACTTCCAATCAAGTAATGGTAGCGGCGGTCGATAACGCCGGAAACCTAATCTGGTATTACGATTACGATACGTCCCTGCCGTCATGCGAAGAGGAGCCACCGGGCGCCTGTGGGCTTCCCCAACCGATCAAGCTTTTGCCAAATGGTCACATACTGATGAATTTCGGGTCGGTGACTTCTCGGGGGGTCACTTTTGGGGGGACGGTTCAAGAGATAGATTTGGCGGGAAATGTCATCTTTCAGTTCAATGACACCGACCTCAACAATTGGCTCAGTGCTGCTGGTTACAACCTGGTAGTACAAGCGTTCCATCACGAAGTCCTCCCCTTACCTAATGGACACTTGATCTTGCTATTTAACCATTTCGAGGAGTGCACATCTATCCCGGGGTGTGTCGGCACCGCAGACGTGCTCGGTGATGCATTTGTTGATCTCGATCAGAACCACAACCCGGTCTGGGTGTGGGACATGTTTGACCATCTCTGCCCCCCTACCCCCACCAGCCCCTGCCTGGATGTCAACCGCCGCCCGTTGGCTTTCCCAGACTGGACGCACTCCAATGCCATCATCTACTCGCCGGACGACGGCAACCTACTTCTGTCAGACCGGAACCAGTTTTGGGTGCTCAAAATCGACTACCAAGATGGCCAGGGAGCGGGCGATATCCTCTGGCGGCTTGGCCCTCAAGGCGATTTCACACTGACGAATGGAGGAATCGACGATTGGTTCTACGCGCAACACTATCCGACTTTCCTAAGTCCTAACAGCACCGGCGTCTTCAATCTCATGGTTTTTGACAATGGCAACAACCGTGGCATCTTCGATGTCCCCTCGGCTCCGTGCGGCACTCCCGGCGAACCTGCCTGCTACTCCACAGTTCCGATACTTCAAGTCGATGAAGTAGGGATGACCGCAACCATCCTCTGGCAGGACAACCTTTCTCCTGTTTATAGTCCTATCCATGGCGGAACCGCACAACTACTGAACGGCAACAGAGTGGCTATTGGCGTAAGCGTGCCGTCGGATGATCCCACGGGCGCACGGTACATGGAGGTGACGCACGACTCCAGTCCGCTAATTGTTTTGCGAATGGAGGTTTCCGGTCAGACAGCCTACCGCATGGAGCACCTTCCCAGCCTATACCCCGGTGTGCAGTGGTAAGGTTGTGAAGGGGATAACGATCATACGTTATAGGTAAGGTCGGATTTTTCCGGGCTGTTGCCTGATCACGCGTAGGCTGGCTAAACTGCGATTCAGCAGGGTCAGCGGTGGGACTCCTCTTTCCGCCTGAGCGCCGTAACCGCGCAACATCAGTGCAAAATCCTGCACCATTTCTTAACTTGACACTCGCTCTCTTTGGGCATCACATGAGCAGCAGTCATTCAAGTCGGCGCCCTAACCCGGATTTCTCACCACGTTTCGACGCTCTTAGTGGGCTGCCGGAAGGGCGGGGCTTCAGCCCCGCGCTTCCAGACCCGTGGTGAGAAACGCACGCTAGTTGGGGTGCTTTTCCGCTTCGCCGGTCATGGGGACGAAGCGGACGGGGAGGAGAACCTCGCGCAGGATTCCCTCGCGGGTTCGGCGCAGGCGGACCAATTCCTGGTCCCACTGCCCCAGAGGAAGAACCATCCGCCCGCCCTCACGCAACTGGTCTACGAGTGGCTGGGGGACGTGGCCGGGGGCGGCGGTGACGATGATGGCGTCGAAGGGCGCCGCCTCCGGCCACCCCCGGTAGCCGTCGCCGGCGCGAACTTGCACGTTGGAGTAGCCCAGGCGTCGCAAGCGAGCTTCCGCTTGCTTGGCCAACGGCTCAACAATCTCAATGGAATAAACCTCCGCGACCAACTCCGCCAGGATCGCCGCCTGGTAACCCGAGCCCGTACCGATTTCCAGCACGCGGTCGCGCGGCTTGAGTTCCAGCGCTTCCGTCATATAAGCGACGACATAGGGCTGAGAGATGGTTTGCGCATGCCCAATCGCCAGCGGGTAATCGTTGTAGGCTTCGCCCTGTTCCTCCGGCGGCACAAACAGGTGGCGAGGGACCTTGCGCAAGGCGGCCAGAACGCGGGCGTCGCGAATGCCGCGAGCTTCAATCTGTTCGCGAACCATCTGTTCCCGCGCGGCCTTGTATTCATCCGAGGCTGATTGAGGCGGCCGGGAGAACGCTCCACCGTTCACCTCGCGCGCACAGGTCGACGGGGAAAGGAGCTCGAGGATGAGCGCCAGGAGAATCATCGAAAGGGCTGATACATTGCCGGAGCGTTGCCGCATCGTTGCCTCAGAGAGACAAATGATCGAAAGTCCCCTCACTCGCCACTTGCGGCGAAGAGAAGTGTCACCCGGCCAGCCCGCCGTCGCGGGGCCGGTTTCACTACAATCTGGACGTCCCTCCCCAGTCTTGTCAGGCAGCGTAGCAACCGGCGCTCTGAAATCCCCCGAAACTGCCCTTTGAGCAGCTTCGAGATCTTCGGTTGGGTCAGGCTCAGGACTCTTGCCGCTCCCTCTTGGGTGAGGCCACGCTGGCGGATGATGTCTGCAATCTTTGTGACGAGCTGCGCCTTCACGGTCATGTCCTCAGAGTCGGTGTAGCCCAAGTCAGCGTAAACATTCCCGCTGCCTTCCTGGACAGCAACGCCTTCGATGTTCCTTGGCCTTTTCATGATTCCAACTCCTGAGCAGCCTGTTCGGCCACCTTCATTCTATGTCGGATTAAATCCAGATCAGACTTCGGCGTGGCAATGCCGCGCTTGGCTTTCTTCTGAAATACGTGGAGGACGTAGATACCGCACTCAAAACGCACAGTATACACTGCTCGATAAGTGTTTCCCTCCCAGTCCTCTACGATCTCCAATATGCCTGCTGACCCAAACCCCTTCATCGGCCTGGCTTGGTCGTGCTTTCTGCCGATCTGTGCCAGGTAGAGGGCATAACCGAAAACGTCAACGACGTCTTCAGGGAGCGCCAGCAAGTCTTTCTTGCTGCTCCCCACCCAGTACAGGCGCCTGAACTTCGGGGATTCCTCCATGCTTTACCGATGATATATCTAAATGGGTATACTTGCAACCCAGATCCACCGCCCCTAATCCGTCGATAACAACGGGTGAGACTGGTAGGGCCGCACGGCCATGGCCCCTACGCCCCATCCCGTTTCACCCGGAGGGTGCTGCCCGTAGGGGCGAGGCGGCGCCTCGCCCCTACTTCCTCATCGCCTAACCGTACGCTATCGACGGATTAGGGACCGCAGGCCATTTCGGGTCGCTCAACCTCAACCTGTTTGGCTCCGCATCCCGGCCTGACCGGGTCCCTTCCTTTCTTGGGGCCTATCCATGGCAACAGCACCGATGATCGTCGATTTCGCAAAAACCGGCCCCGGAAGTGACGCGGCAACCTTGGAAATCAACCTTCAGAGAGGCGTAGGAAGCACGCCGCAATCTCTCGGATGCCCTGCTTTCCCATTTGCAGTCTGCTTCCGAACTAGGGCAGCTTCCTGAGATAATCCGCCAACTACAGGAGAGAGCACGACTTCCTGCCCGTTGACGAAATTCCGCTGAACTCACCGCTGCTCAAAATGCTGGTAGCCATGAAGGATCGCGAATTCCTTTGAACGGTTCCCCGAATTGTTAGAGTAAGCTGCAGTTCCACTGTGGTTCTTGTATCCGCAACCCCAAGCCGGTTTATCCTGGAGCTGTCTCTGATCCTGAATCCTGGATTGCGACTGAATTAATGCTTGACAGGCTCGCGTCTGTGAGCTACAATAGTAGCGTATGATTACGGGCAGGAACGCCGACAAGAACCAGGCCCGCCTCAGCGCCTTTGCCTGCCTTGGCGCGGAAAAGGCCCCGCAGTCCGGGCTGGTCTTTACCCATACCTTGGGCTGGACACAGGGGGCAGAAGTCGGAAACTTAGCCCTCTCCCTTGGGGAGAGGGTGGCGATCCCGCAGTCGCGGGAGAGCCAGGTGAGGGGTTACTTGCTTCTGTCGGCCCATCCGATCCCTCCCCGCCGTGCAACTGACCCCTCACCCGGCCCGCGTCCCGATAAAGTGCATCGGGATCACGGTCCACCCTCTCCCCCTGGGAGAGGGCAAAGACCCAATTCCGTCCCTTTCTCCTCGGGAAAGGGGCAGAAGACAGAGGTGTGACCGCTGTGTCCAGAGAGATGTGGGACACGCCCAGCAGTCAGGGAGAGTGATCTGCTGGCAGGCGTATTCTGACAACTATCAATTTACCAAAACAGGCTGCAATCAGAAAAGAATTCTTTTTTTGACGCAACAATGCCGGAATCTTATTGAAAACAAAGGGCCGCTATGGAAAACTCGGCGACAAAGCCGGAATGTGCATGAAAACACAGGCACTTAGCAGCTTAATCCGGGAATGTTGCTGAAAAGAAAAGGGGTTAAACCTCGCCACAGCAGAAGGGAAATGACAGCCAACGACAATTTGTTCGGGCCTCCGCGCACTAGCGCGAATCCTGAGTTTGGACGGTGCCTGCCCCTCCCACTGCCTTGCACTCCCCCTGAAATCGTAGTGTTAGGAGGAGGCATTTTGCCCCGATCCGAACTCGAGTTAAATTGAACCAGAAAACAGGACCGAGAAGACAGCGCTGCCAATTTCCAGTTTCTGATTTCTAATTTCTGCTTTTGGGCGCTTACCTTTTCCCCTTCAAGGCGTCGTAAAGGGTAGAGAGGTTCAAGCGAAGTTGGTGATGGAAGGCTGCTTGGAACTGGCCGGAAACATACCAGAAGAGCCGAGGCAACTGAGCGGGGCGGACGAGATAGCGCTGATCCGCCGCGCCCAGGGAGGGGACCCTGAAGCCTTCGAAGCGCTGGTGCGGGTATACGATCAGAACGTGCTTCGCCTTGCGTTGCAAGTGGTGCGCTCCCAGGAAGAGGCTCGAGACCTTTACCAGGAGGCGTTTTTGAAGGTTTACCGCTCTCTCCGCTACTTCCGCCTTGAGGCGCGTTTTTCCACTTGGCTCTATCGGGTGGTGATGAATGTTTGCCTGGACCATCTACGCCGCCAAAACACGCGCAAGGAAGTCCAGGGACCCGAAAGCGAAGAGGGTCAACCGGAGTACTTTCAGACGGTTCCTGACGAGAGGGCAGTGCTCGACCCGGAACGCGCCGTACACTCCAAGGAAATTGGGCGGCGCATCCACGCAGCGCTCCAGCGCCTGAACCCTCGCGAACGCATGGTTTTCGAATTGAAGCATTACCAGGGTCTCAAGCTCCGCGCCATTGGCGAGCTTTGCAAGACCAGCGAGCAGACGGTTAAGAACTGTCTGTTCCGCGCTACCCAGAAATTGCGCCTGGAGCTTGGAGACCTTGTTTAGAAGGCAGTGACGAGTGACGAGTGACGAGCCAAAGAGGTGGGCGAAGGCGATGAAATCTAGCGACAAGACAGCGGGGGGGCTTGTCACTCGTCACTTGTCACTCGTCACTGCCCTTAGGAGACTTGGTCATGAACTGCAAGGAGTTTGAAGAGAACTTGACACTCGATCTTTATGGCGACCTTCCGCCTGAGCAACGGGCGGCCTACGAGGCGCATCTTGCGGGCTGCGTCCATTGCCAAGCTGCGCGGGAGGAAGTCCGCGGCCTTCATGAGGTGCTGGCTCAACGGCCACGCATTGAACCTTCTCCTGATTTTCTGGTGGAGTGCAGGCAAGCGCTGGTGGAAGCGCTGGACAGGGAACGACTGGGATGGCACGGCCTGATCCGGGAGTGGCTGCCTTTCCTGCAACTAAGTATGGCCCCGCGCATCGCCTTCGCTTTAAGCCTGATAGTTTTCGGTTTTGGGCTCGGTTGGACGCTCCGCCCGCGAGCCGCTCGAGTGGTCCCTTCCGAGCCTGGAAACGTGACCACGTCTTCCCTGGCCGGCACGGACTTTGAAAACATGCGCATCAACGACATCAGTCGCGTGGCTCCAGATCCGAAGACGGGCGACGTGCGCATCACCATGGACGCGCAACGCCGTGTCACCCTCGAAGGGTCGCTTGACGATCCACGCATCCAACAGCTTCTGGTCTATGCCGTGAAGAGTTACGACAACGCGGGGATTCGCCGTGACACACTGGACGCCTTGCGTGCCCGAACAAAAAGTCCTAACGTCCGAGCCGCCCTGCTCTATACCATGGAGCACGACTCGAACGTCGGGAACCGCCTGGCAGCCTTGGACGCGGTTCGAGGCATGGAGGGCGGCGATGATCTGCAGCAGAGCTTGATGGAGGTCCTGGAGCATGACAGGAACATGGGAGTCAGGGTCGAATCTGTTGACGTGCTGGTTGACCACGCTGAGAAGGAAGGACGCGATGAAGCGATTCTGAGCGCACTCGAGCGCCTTGCCACAAACGATCCGAACCGCTATGTGCGATTGAAGTGCGCGAGTGCGCTGAGAAAGCTGGGAAGCGATGGGTTCTAACAACCTCATGAGAAATAAACGCCTCTTGCAATCCGCAATATGGCTTTGGCTGGCTGCCCTGCCCTTGCAGGCGCTCGGCCAGTCCATCGTAAAACGGGGCACGCCCGTGCGTCACGGGAAGGCCTCCTGGACGGAGACCTACGAGTGGACCGCTCCGGCACGCGAGGGTGGAAAGCTGATTCTGCGCGCGGACATGGGCTCCGTGGAGATCACCCCCGGGTCCGGCAATCAGCTCGAGGGTCGCGTGGTCGTGCGCGCTTACACGGGAAGCGAGGAGAAGGCGCGCCGCGTTTTCGATGCTTACCACCTCAGCGCCCGCTCTATAGAGGGCGGCGGTGTTTATGTGAGCGGGGAGTTGTCCGGCTGGAGGCATCACGACCACTCCGCGGGAGCGGAATTCGACATCAAACTTCCGGCTCGTTTCAATCTGGACGTTGAGACGCAGGGTGGCGACATTGGCGTGGAAGGCGCCCTCCAGGGCGAAGCGCGGCTGACCACCGCAGGTGGTGATATCCACACGACGGACATCAGTGGCCCAGTCAGAGTGGAAACCGCCGGCGGAGGCATCAGCTTGGGGAACCTTGGGGCCCGCGCGGAAGCCCGGACTGCCGGTGGCAGCATTCATGTCGGGACCGTCCGGGGCGACGCGATGATTGAAACTAGCGGCGGGGAGATCCAGGTGGGGCAGGTGGACGGGACGCTGCGGGCCGAGACGGCGGGAGGCGATGTGGTCATCGCCGGGGCTGCCGGTGAAGTTGTGGCGCAGACTGCGGGAGGACAGATCCAGGTCGGGCCAACGGGAGGCAGTGTGCGAGCGGAGACCGCGGGAGGAAGCATCCGCCTGCAAGGGGTGCGCGGCCGAGTTGTGGCGGAAACAGCGGGTGGCAGCATTGACCTCTTGCAGCTCGAGGCGGGCGTCCGAGCCAGCACCTCCGCAGGACGCATCCTGGCTCAGTTCAACGCAGCGGCGAAGACCTTTGCGGCATCGCAGCTCGAGACCTCCATGGGAGATGTTTACGTGTATCTGCCCGTGGGTTTGCCTTTGACTATTGACGCTGCCATCGACGCGGCCGCCGGCCATCACATTGTCACCGACTTTCCTCTCAGCATTCTGGGTGATAAGGAAGATTTTGGCGAGCGCACGATTCGCGGCCACGGAACCCTGAACGGCGGGGGTGAAGTTTTGCGCATCCGGACCGTTGCCGGCAACATCGAGATCCGAAAACTCGACTCGCGAAGCTTGCAGGATTTGAAGAGCCGCGAAGAGACGAGTTGGAATCGCTGGCAGGAACGGCAGGCGGAAAAGAACCAGAAGCAGCGCGAGCGTGAGCAAGAACGCCGTGAGCGTCAGCGAGAGAAGGAGGAAGACCGTGACCAGGACTGACCACACGCGACTCCAAGGACATTTGAGAACCTGCCTTTTCTTTTGCCTCGGCATGGCATGCACGGCCACGCTTGCAGCTTCTCAGGAGCTTGAACGAGCCTGGTATGGGCGCTATCCACTTCCTCCTGGAGGAAGTGTGGCGGTCGAGAACGTCCAGGGCGAAGTCAGCGTGGAGGGATGGGATCGGGCGGAAGTGGAAATCACGGCGGCAAAGATCGG
>Ga0208457_1001073_pt1 | contig 21509 bp, 15 predicted proteins | sample June2015DPH_10_1_FD_185513 | JGI IMG/M metagenome (GOLD analysis project Ga0208457, IMG submission 185513) | Peatland microbial communities from SPRUCE experiment site at the Marcell Experimental Forest, Minnesota, USA - June2015DPH_10_150... | ecosystem: Environmental > Terrestrial > Soil >... | reverse complement strand
CCGTGCCTTCCTCGAAGATGATGTAAACGTAGGAGTATCCAAAGTCTGAAAAGCCCCTGATGTCCTTCACTTTCGGCGCACCGAGCATGGCAGTGGTAATCGGATAGGTGACCTGGTCTTCCATGATGTCTGGGCTACGATCCCAGCGCGAATAAATGATTACCTGCGTGTCCGAAAGGTCCGGAATGGCATCGAGTGGAACGTTTTGGAGTGACCACCAACCCAGCAGGACGGCGACTCCCACAAACAGGAACACCACAAACTTGTTTCTCGCACAGAACTCAATAATGCGGTTGATCATGGCTTTTTCCTTAGCAGGATGCTGAAAAACCCGTCTAGCTTGTCATTCCGAGCGAAGCGAGGAATCTCGTAAGTCGTTTGGTTCCAGAGCGAGATTCCTCGCTTCGCTCGGAATGACAACGTTGGCGAAGGTCTTTCCCCATCCTGCTAGTGACGGTGCTCAGGAGGGGTGGCGTCTTTTGCCTGCTCCTGGCCTTGTGGTTGCATCCCCGGCATGCCCGCCATTCCTTCTATGGACTGGCGGAGATTACTTTCGGAGTCGATCAAAAAGTTCGCGCGTGTGACCACGCGTTCGCCGGCTCGAAGACCGCTCAGGATGGCGGTGTAATCCTGCGTGCGCTCACCGACCTTCACTTCACGCGGAGCGAACGCGCCATTGCCGAGATCCACGAAAACCACCTGACGCGTGCCGGAGTCAAGGACGGCATCAACGGGCACGGTCAGTTGCCGGCCAAAAGACTTGTGCAATTCTACGTTCACAAACATTCCGGGCTTTAGCTTCATTTCGGGATTAGGGAATTCCATGCGTACTGTCCCGGTTCGCGTATCGGTCTTGACTTCGGGATTGATAAAAACAAGCCGGCCCTTCCAGGAGGCTCCGGGCAGGGATTCTGTGGTCAAAGTTGCTTCCTGACCCAGGCCGACCGCGGGCATCTCAAATTCGTAGACATCTGCCTGCACCCAGACCCTATTGAGGTCCACCAGCTTGTAGAGTTCCGTGTCAGGTGTAACATATTGATTGGGATATGCCTTGCGTTCCATGACATAGCCGGAGGCCGGCGCATAAAACGTGATCTCGTGTTGAGCTTTGCCCGTTTCTTCCAATTGTCCGATTTGTGCATCTGTCAAATCCCAAAGCGCCAGCCGGTGGCGCGCAGCCTCCAGCAAGGATTCGGACCCCGACGAAACCTCCAGGAAGGGGCTTTTCGCAAGTGATTTGCGGGCTCGAAGCGCCAGCAGATACTCCTGCTCGGTGGCGAGCAGGTCGGGGCTGTAAATGGTGAACAGCGGTTCTCCCTTTTTGACGGGTTGCCACGTGTAATTCACGAAGACTTCCTGGATCCAGCCGTTGACCTTCACGTGCACGTTGGCCAACCGCGTTTCGTCAATGACAACCTGGCCCACTGTCCGGATCGTCTTTTCGACCGGGCGATAATCCGCCACGGCTGTGGTGACTCCCATGAGCTGCTGGCGGGCTGGGCTGATTTGAACTGCGCCGGGCGGCAACGTCCCCGCGGCAGCAGTCTGCGGCTCGTCGGCGTAGACCGCGACCAGCTTCATCCCGCAATCCGGCGCAATGCCCGGCTTGTTGGACTTATACCAGGGATGCATGGGGTCTTCGTAGTAGAGGATCTTCCGGCCGCTGGAATCCGTGGTTGGCGCCAGCGAGGCTGGAGAACTCGGTCGCGGGTTCAGAAGACTGGCCAGCTTTTCGCGCGCGGGTCGCCAGACAAAGCTCAGGGTCACAATCAAACTGACCAGGCCCGCGCCGGCCAGGAATGCGGTAATTCTGCTTCCAGTCTCTCTTCTTTTTTCCATAGTTCACCTCTTCGTTCTGAAGGCCGTCAGCTATCAGCCGTCAGCTTTCAGCAAACCGTCGTGGGTTGGGAGTTCGCTGAAGGCTGAGAGCTGATAGCTGACAGCCGTTCTTACTGAATCAGATTCAGGGCTGTAAGCTCCTCCAGACGAGCCAATGCTTTCTGGTGATTGGCGATTTGTTGCTTGGTGCTCAGTTCATAATCGAGCAGCGTGGTGAAACTGCCGAGAACGTTCAGGGAATCCACGGCCCCGGTTTCATAGCCGGAAATTGAGGATTCCAGGGCCAGCGAAGACTGAGGGACAATCCCTTGCAAGTAGAGTTTCAGAAGCTGTTCGGAAGCTTGCACGTCCAAGAACTCCTGTTTGACGCGGTAGCGGAGCATCGTCAGGGCATTGGCTTCCATCTGCCGGGAAGACTCCAAATTCGCTGCCGCTTCCGCGATGGCCATGGCCTGCTTTCTGTGGCGGAAAATCGGCAGCGAAGTGGAGAGGGTAATGCCATACATGTCCGGCAGGCGGTCACGTTGCATGTAGGCGTAACCGACGCTGAAGTCCGGACGGACCTCTCTCTTCGCCAGATCCACTGACAGGCGGTTTTCTTCCACCATCGTCCGTTGCTGTTTCAGAACCGGATAATTCGCCTGGGCAGCGGCCTGCAGTTCATCGAGCGAAGAGCTGAGGTTGCTGGGGCTGACCTCCCCACGCATATCTATTGGCGTTTCCACCGGGAGGTTTCGGAGGCTGTTAAGCTGCGCCTGGAAGGTCTGCCGCGCTTGCTCGAGCACGGTCTGCCGCTCGAGGAGCCGCGTCAGTTCCACCTGCGCCTTGAGAACATCCTGTTGTACTGCTTTGCCAACGGAGTAACGGATTTCGGCAATCTTCTCGAACTTTTCCAGAAGCTCGCGGTCCTTGCGAAGGGTGGTAAGACTCTGGTCGGTGAACCAGAGGTCGAAATAGGCCTGCTTCACTTCCGCCGCGATGCGCCGCCACACAGCTTCGTAGGCCAGAGTTTCCGCGTCCGCATCGCGTGAGGCGATTTGGGTCCGAAGGCGCGTCTTGCCGGGATAAGGAATCTCCTGCTCAGCCATGATCTGGCGGGTGCTGGAGGGGTCGCCAGCCATGACCGTAAACGGTGGAAGGACATTGCCGCTGTAGCTCACGGAAAGCCTGGGGTCAGGCCAGGCGCCAGCCTGCGGAACCCGCGCGCGCTTGGCTTGAACAGCGCGCTTGGCTGCCTGAATTTCCGGGTTGCGGTCTATTGCTTCCTGAGCCAATGCCGTAAGGCTGGCAGCTCCTTTGGGCTCGGCAGGCACGCTACTTGGTCCTTGAGACTGTGAAAAGAGGCGCGGTGGCGCACAAAGAAAAAGTAGAAAGATGATCCATGGACGCATGCTCGAATCTCCATACCAGTTTGTTGAGGCAAGCTGGCTACTGCGAAAGTAGTGGGTCAGATTGGAGTTGTAGCGGCGAGTTCACCTCGCCACGTGGCGGCGTAAAGCCGCCTCTACATCAAACTGACCCACTACCACTGCGAGGTTTCGTCTTGGTTCCCTTCCCGTCTCGTTCGGGCGAGAGAATCAACAATAACAAATGGGGTGGGTAATTTGGAATGTTTCAGATCAGGAGCAGACAACTCTGGAGCAGCGGGGTGAGAGGAGGCAACGTGAGGCCGGAAGACGTAAGCCTTTCGGGCCGCCTCTCGACGAGTGGTGGAATTGAGTCAGTCGCGCGCTTCGTTTCAATCAGCAGGATGGTTACGGAATGGTCAGTCCCGCTCGTGACTTCCGCCACGGAACTTTGGAGGGTCAAGGCCATTGCCAGACAGCATTCAGGGACGGCAGAACGGCCTGGAACCGACTTACCCTTTGGGGCGGGGCAGCAGTCGTGGCTCGCGCATGGCCGAGAGAAACAGACTTCACGTAGACCCGAGAACTGCAGTAACAACACACCGAGCAAAATGTACGTCAAGTACCTCAAGATTAATCCTCAACTGCCATTCTACTCCGACAACGACCTGCAAGCAAGACGGATTCCAACGGGCACCCTCCCTGTCACATTGGCTTTTTGCTGCCGATCTGGGGCGGAGCGGCAGCCATTCTTGGTCACGTGAAAGGCAGCAATTGCTGGTTGTTTTTGCCCCTTTGGACCGAGATCTGAGCAGGCTAGAGACAGCGCCCGGATCGGGGTTTGCCGCCACTTGTCATGACTCGCACTCTTCAGCGAACAAAAATTGTTACCGCTTGGCTGGTTGGGTGTTAAACTACGACATTTTGATCCAATCGGGAAAAATTGTCATAGGGTCTATCCCTGCATCGAGGAATTGCGCAATAGTTACCAATGATAAGGATGACGTTTTGCCCCTGTTGCGTTAGTTCACACTTCCATATGGGAGATTTCAACATTCCAGCTTTGATTCTGTTCGTAACACCTTCATGGAGAGTGGATTAGGCTTCTGTGTACGATGACGACGAGTGGAACCTAAATTGCTGCCGTGTCACATTCTGACCAGTCTCCCACTTCAGGGGGGTGGTGTGCCATTTGGCGTGGTGGGTTCTTGGAAGCATGCTGTGAGAGGGCTCGAGGCGCTACCATACGAGCCCATGGGGGTGGAGCTTGGTTTTGCTCGTTACCCTCCTGGGCGTTCCACATTTAGAAAGAAAAAGGCGCATATTTTTGGCCGCCGGAAGGCTAAAAAGGAAACTCCGGCTAAGGTGATAAACCCGGCAAGGGAGGACGGTTTTTGATGAGTTCCCAACGAAGAAGCAAACTAAGACCGCTGCTTGTGTCCCTGCCTTTGGTGTTCTCCTTCGGCGCGCTGGCTGGTCGAGCCTTCGCCCAAAAGATGCCGGAGGCGGCGAAGGGGCCGTCGGTGGCTTGGCAGTTCAAAGCGGAAGGTAACCCGGGGGATTACGTGGGCTCGGATCGCTGTAAGCTCTGTCACGACACGGAGGCTGCGCAGTTCGAGAAGACCGCCCACGCCAAGTTCTCCCTCCCCGGCAAGAACTATGTGGCGGGTTGTGAGGTTTGCCACGGCCCGGGCAAGGCCCATGCCGAGGCCATGGAAGCTGCCGTTGGCAACGACGCCAAGGTCGCGGTCGTGCTCAACCAGCATCTCATCTTCGGGTTTCATGCGAACCCGCAGGAGAATTCTGCGCGCTGTCTCCAGTGCCACGTCTCCGGCAAGCAACAGGAACTGTTCGCCCACTCCCAGCATGCGGCGGCGGGCGTCTCCTGCAACCAATGCCATACGGCCCACCTCGTAAAAGAGTCCAAGGATCAAAGCAAGGGCAGCCTCACCTACGCGCAAGCTAACTTCTTCCAGGCGCCGCAGCTTCGGGACTCGGTCCGCTGGCTGCATAACAGCTTACTGAAGCAGTCCGAGCCAAGCTTATGCTTTACCTGCCATGGCAACATCCAGGCGCTGTTTGCCTTGCCGGTGCACCACCGCGTGCCCGAGCAACTGATGAAGTGCACGGACTGTCATAACGCGCACGGCAGCATCAACCGCGCCAGCCTGAATGAGACCAACTGGGAGACCTGCGTCAAGTGCCACGTGGAGAAGCGCGGGCCTTATGTTTACGAGCACTCTGCCGCGAGGGTGCAGGGTTGCGTGATCTGCCACAATCCCCACGGCAGTACCAATCGCATGCTGCTGGTGCGGCGTGAAGGCCGGCAACTCTGCCTGCAATGTCACACCGGCTTCCACAATCAGGCCGGGGCGCCGCACTCGCGGTTGGGCTACCAGATCAGTGGAGAGTGCACCCGCTGCCACGTCACGGTCCACGGTTCAAATTTTGACCCATACTTATTGCGGTGAAGGGAGACCTCATGAGACCTGGACATCGTTTTCTTATCTCTTTGGCGGTGCTTCTGTTTTGCGGCCGGGTATTGGTGGCGCAGGACAGCACTGAAACTCCCTTGAATATTGGCGGGTTCAATAACCAGGGGTCGGTGACGGTTGGGTACCGCTTCGACGACGTCAAGGGCTACGTCCCCATGTTTCAGGAGTTGTCCGATCTGAGGAAGGGCTTTCGCCTGACGGATTTCAACATGTTCGGCGAGGCCCAGAATGGGGTCAACCGCTTTGCGGACAGCTATTCCATGTCGGCCACCGGATTGGGAGGCGAGCCTTTCGAAACCGGGCAGCTTTCCGTTAGCAAGACCCGCCTCTATGACTTCCGGGCGAACTGGAGACAGAGCTACTACTATTGGAATCAGAACGACAACCTGGTGCTGCCGATCGCGCACTTGGTCTCGGGGGTTTCCACGGGTCTCACGGATAACCACGACTGGGGAACGGTGCGCAAATTCGGCTCCGCGGACTTTACTCTGCACGCCACCAACAATCTACGCTTCAACTTCAACTACTACCGCACCACCGATAGCGGCCCCGCCTTCACTACCGAGTCTCTGGATTTCTTCGATTCGCCTTCCTTCTTTGGCAGCTTCGCACGAGCCAACCCTTATTACCTTTACGCGCCCATCGACGATAACACCAATCGCTTCACCGGCGGGATCGATTACACGTTTCACTCCTGGTCCTTCCACTACAACCTCGGCTACCAGACGTTCACGCAATACCTGAGCCTGAATAATGTGAGTTCACCCGAGCTGAGCATCAATCCCGTTGCGAGCTCGACCAAGGAACCACTCACCAACCTCTCGCAGTCCGAGTACCGGCGCCTCACGACTCCCATCAGCGAGTTTTCCTTCACGGGGAAGCCGCTTTCTAACCTTGATTGGCGCGGCGGCTACATCTATTACCGTTATCAAGGGCCGGCCACTCTGGACCAGTCTTACAACGGCACCGCCCCGAACAGTGCCGGCGCCCTTGCGCCCTACACTGTGAGCCAGACCGCACGTGACATCGTAGTTGAACCTGACAACATTGTGTATCAGGGCTTCACCTACAAGGTAAGACAGTGGTGGGAGATCATTGCCGACTACCGCTACTCCCGCTTTAGCACCGACGCCGTCGGGAATTTCGCCAGCCTGTTCAGCGTTGTCACCAATCCCACCTCTTCTCCGCCTACAACCAGCACCACGCCCTCCTCCGGACAGGACTCCTTCGTCTGGCGGGATGGGCTGAGTGACTTCGACTTCAGCATGCTTTTTACCCCCACCCATTCGCTCACCTTGCGTCCTGGCATTCGTCTGCTCAAGGCGGATGTGGAGTCGCTTGAAGACGGCGTGGCCCAATCGGCAATCACGCTGCGAACCAAGACAGCCTCGCCCGAAATCAGTTTCGGCTATCAGCCCTCGAAGGTCTTCAGTGTCCGTGGGGACCTTCACACCTTCGACAACGGCTCATCTTACACGTCCATCACGCCTCACACCGAGGTGGCAGGACACCTTATCTTTCGTGTCCAGCCAACGGCGAAGGTATCGCTGCAAGACGATCTGAATCTGACCAACGACAAGTTGATCGACGCCAGTTTTAAGAACAACGTTCACTCGAACACGGTGACGCTGTCTTATGCCTTGAATGACCGGTTTTCGATTTTTGGGGGCTTCACCTACGACAGCATCTTTGCTGCGGGGAATATCGTTTACGCGCGCGGCACGGCGCCGCTCAGCGATTTCCTGCGCGACCAGGAAGCGGACCGCGTGTGGCAGGGCGGGGTGGAAGCCAAGCCCAGCAAGCGTTTTGGCCTGCGGCTCACCGGCAACTTTGATCGCTCCACCGGCCTCGGCCAGATCAGTGGCGAGCCGCCAGCCTACGGACCCCTCACTTGGCCGCTGGTCACTGGCACCGTGTACTACGATTTCCCCAAGGCCGGCCGCCTGTCGGTGGATCTGCAGCGGACGTACTACATTGAGCAGATTGTCACCGGCAACAACTTCGGCGCTAACCTGCTGACGATTCGCTGGACGCGCGACTTTTGACGGGTCATTACGGTCAAGTTAGAGTCGGGATGATCCGAAGATGGCCCCATCGCCCGAACCAAATATCAACAGGTGCGACTCTTTGACGCGGCTGTAGCCACGGCGGCGTCCCAGATTTGTGATGGACTGCAAGCTGATTCTGCTTACCGAGCTTCCACGTGCCACTGCACAGTGCTGGCAGCATCAAGAGCAAATGTCTTGGCCACTGGATTGCCGTGAAGTACACTGTGGGCGGAGTTAGCCGGGTTGCTGGACCAAATATGAGACTATGGTGCATGGATGGAAGGAACTCATCAGGAGGTGACCGATGCGCAGAGTAACATGCGCTTTGCTCGTGTTTTACGGCACGACAGCTCTGGCCGTTGATTTGAAACCGCCAAGCAGCGCAGAGGTGTGCGGCGATTGCCACCGTGCCATCTTTGACGGGTGGAAGAGATCGGCCCATGCAACCGCGATGGAGAGCCGGCTTTTTCAGGATGCTCTGAAGCGAGCGGAGGCAGATTTCGGCGTCCGGGCCCGCAAGAACTGCCTCGCCTGTCACGCCCCGGTAGCTGTTCTGACGGGAGATCTTGAACTGGTCAGAAAGGTGAGCTGGGAAGGAGTCACCTGCGACTACTGTCATTCCATCCAGGAGGTTACAACGACTGGCGGTAACCCGAAGGCCAAAGTGGAGTTCACGCTGGTGAAAAGCGGGCCCTCCAAAGACTTGTTTTCGCCTGCTCACGGGACGCGTTTCTCGCCGCTGCATACTTCTTCGCTGGCCTGCATCACCTGCCACGAATACTCGAACTCGCAGGGCTTTCCGGTCCTCGCGACATACTCCGAGTGGAAGAACAGCACCTACGGGAAAAAAGAATTAGGCTGCCAGGGGTGCCACATGTTCCGCATCGAGGGAGATGTGGTCGATCCCCGGGTTAAACGATCGGCAACGCTGACGCTCAATCTCCACGAGATTCCCGGCGGCCATTCCATCCAGCAATTGAACAAGGCCATCAAAGCTGACCTCTCCACCACCAGAGAAGGCGACCGGCTGCGGGTTGTCGTCAAGCTGAGCAATCGTGGTGCGGGACACTACGTGCCCACGGGGTCGGCGTTGCGCCAATTGATCTTGGAACTCCAAGCCGATTCCTTGGCCGGGCATCATTTCAGCGAGCAACGGATCTACCGTCGCACTGTGGCAGACCGAAGTGGCACCGTCCTGAATCGCGAGGATTTAGTTTTCATCAAAGGCGCCCGGGTCGTGACGGACACGCGCCTGGCGCCCAATGAGACGAAAACCGAAACGTTCTCCTTCCCCATACCGCAGGGAACTCAGACGCGAGTGAGGGCCAGCCTCTACTACTATTACTCCCCTCTAGCCTCTAGCGAGGCGCAGCAGAAGGTCACGTTTCTGGAGCTCACGCGCCTGGTCCAATAGAGGGATGATGAAAATCCACCTCTCCCGCCATAACGGGAGGGAAGGAGGACCGAAGCCAATTGGGTCTTCCCGGCCCTGTGGACGTTTCAGCGATCAGTAACTATCGGCATCCTTCCTCGTCCGCCAGTAAGAGTGGCGGACTCCTAAGGGTGACACAATATGCCTTTCTGCGGCATTCCGCCGGAATACGGGTCGGAACCGATCGGGTATGCCATTCCCATGAGGTACGCGCTTCGCCGCCTTCCCTTCCAAGCACTCCCCCGAACTCCGTGGAGTTAGAAATCCATTGACATGTCATTCTGATCCCGCCTTGTGGGAGAAGTCTCTCAGCATCTTAGGACCAATAGCCGCGAAGGCCCCATGTCGACTCGGAACGTCTGGGTAGGCACGTTCTGTACCTGAATGTCCAAGCTGAATAACCGTCAAGGTGTCAGCGTGTCGCAATACACACGCAGAGGCCCACTGTTGAGGAAATTAACGCACCCTGTGGAACTTTTCCACGTGCTGCATTTATCAACACCTCATGAAAACGGAGAATGGCTTTGATTTGTAATGCTTTACAGCAAAAATCAAAGATTAAGAGAAACTAACAATGGAGACATATTTGCTCTTGGTAAATGATCGGAGGTCCTTCACGTCGGTGTTGGTATCTTTGGCAGCGGTAAGACAGCAAAGAAGCACTCAGAAGGCAAATCTGGGCCTCCTTCTTTTGCTGCTGGCTTTCTTAGCCTTGCTTTCACCCCGTGTTTTTGCTGAAGAACCCATCGCGCATCCGTTCATCGAACAAAAGGACATCAAGTCCGAGACCTGTCTAACCTGCCATCCCGAGAAAAAGCAAGGGAAGTTTGTCCACTCCGCAGTTGGGATGGGTTGTGAGAACTGCCACCAAGCCACATCTGAAAAAAACAAGACAACCATCAACCTAGTCGCCACCGGCGGCGACCTGTGCGCGATGTGTCATGAGGCCGCAAAGGATCCTGTGCTTCACGGCCCCTATAAGAATGGCCAATGCCTTACTTGCCATGATCCACATTCCTCCGAATTCAAGGCACAGACACGGGCGGCGGCAAATTCACTCTGCCTCGCCTGCCACGGACTTCAGCGAGTCCAGGGCGAAACGATAACCCTTTTCAGCTCTCAGAAAATCTCGAAGGCCGATTTTGATGCAATTCCGAAAATCGAGCTTGACCTCTCGCTGCGCTTCGGACACCCCTGGGTGACTCATCCGGTTGCCCAGGTAGCGGACCCTTTGCGCCAGGGGGAAAAAATGTCATGCCTGAGTTGCCATACTCCTCATGCATCGGCGCAAGAGAACCTCATCGTTACCGCGAAAGGCGCTCGGAACGTTTGCTTCGCATGTCACGAAGCCATCGACGGACGAGCGGCAGCCAAAAATGAGCGCCAGCCACAGTCACAGGCTGGGCAGAAACTCAAGTAGAGGCCGGATACCCCGGCGAAGTCTGGAGAGAAGGTGAACCCGTGAGAGTCAGACTGCCGAAGTCAAATGGAACTGGCCTTGCCTTGGCGGTCGTCCTGGTAATGCTTTGGAGAGCGCCGGTTTTTGCGGGAGGGGGAAGCAAACAAAAGGCGCCGCTTGGCTCTTCCGCCACTGACCCGGCCAACTTGGTTTGGCCTCTGCCTCCAGACAAGCCGCGAGTTCGGTTCCTGGAAATGTTCTCCAACAACTATGACATCGAGCCGCGGAAGAAGCGCAGTCTGGTGGATCGAATGGTGGGCAATGCCGACCCCAACAAAGTCGAGATCTTCCGGCGGGCGTCCGGCGTGGCCAGTGATTCTCAAGGACGAATTTTGATCACCTCGGCCCAGAACGCCACACTTTATGTGCTGGACAAGGGACATAAGGAGGTCATCCGAATCAGAGGTGACCGAGGAATTGTGCTCAAGATGCCACTCGGCCTGGCCGTGGACAGCCACGACAATATCTACGTTTCAGACCCGTCGCAGCACATGGTCATGAAGTTCGACCGCGATGGCCACTTGCAAGCCATGATCGGGCAGAACCCGGCGCTCCAGAACCCTGCCTTGCTGGCGCTTGATGAAGTCCGGCGCAGGCTTTTTGTGGTTGATAGCCACCTCCATCAGGTACTGGTCTACAACCTGGACACGCTGCAAAACATCGCCGCGGTTGGTAAGCGGGGCGCTAAAAACGGGGAATTCAACTACCCGGTCGGAGTCGGGGTGAACCGGGACGGTTACTTTGCGGTGACCGATACGGGAAGCTGTTCAGTCCAGATTTTCTCCCCAGACTTCAAATTTGTGCGGCGCTTCGGCGGGCGGGGCGATCGGCCTGGCTACTTTACGCGGCCGAAGGGCGTGGCGTTCGACAGTGAAGGCAACATCTGGGTGGTGGACGCCGCCTTCAACAACCTCCAGATCTTCGATCCCAAAGGAACGATCCTGATGTTCGTAGGCAATTTCGGCAGCGCGCCGGGCGCCTTTAACCTGCCCTTGGGAATTTACATTGACAAGCAGGACCGCGTTTACGTCGGGGATGCGCTTAATTCCCGCGTGCAAGTTTTTCAGTTTTTAGGCGGCGACCACCCGGGCTCGCCACGCAATCCAGGAGAAAGGAGGTGAGAAAGCTTTTCCACAAGTGCGGAGAAACATTCTCCAGCTTCACCAAGAAAATTCTTTTGAGAGGTCATTATGAGAATTCTAAGAAGACTCCTACTGGCGATGCTTGTGCTGGTGGCTCTGACCGCAACGGTCTGGGCCAAGTCTAACAAAGCAAACATCGTCGGTTCACCGCACGATTTGACGAACGATACCTGGTCCGCAACTTCAACCGGTACCGCCAGCAGTATCACGACCAATCTTTGCTTCTTCTGCCACATCACACACAAGACCGCGACGAACAGTTCGGGGACGGGGAGTACAGCTTCTCTAGCGCCGGGTTATTTGCTCTGGAACCACACTCTTTCCTCCCAAGGGACCTACGGCGTTTACAGCAGCGACACGTTCACCGCTCTGCTGACTAAGGCCGGCGTCTCCCCACCCACCGACCTCGGGAATAGCAACAACATCACTTCGGCGACTACCAGCAACCTGTGTCTGAGCTGCCACGATGGTACGGTCGCGATTGCTAGCTTCTATGAGCAGGGATTCGGGCTTCCAGGGCAGAATTCGTATTGGAACAATACGCACGGCAACTCCTTGGACATGTATACTGGAATGCAGATTTCGGACCTGACCAAGTCGCACCCTGTCAACTTCGCATATACCGCTGCCCTGGCGACTGCAGCCTCGATGACTGTCCCGGCCTCCCTTAATTCGGTTGACGCGAGTGGAGATGTACCCCTTTACGGTGGCGCGGGCTTAATGCAATGCACGACTTGCCATGACCCGCACAATGGGCCGACAGCAGTGAGGGGCACTGTTTTCCCCTTCTCCCGAAGTACCCTCCAGAGTTACGCGGGTAGCGGTGGTTTTTGCACATACTGCCACACTTAATACCAATCGAGGGGGCGCTAGTGCACCTGGCGCCTCCTCCTAATTTTTCCGGCCGCGGAGGTCTTGTCAGTCTACATCAGCCCTCTGTAGCCGGCTGGTCCACATCACCCTGGTTTCGTTTGCATCTTTGGAAGCTTGGTGGGATGGCAACGTGCCCGTGAGCAAGCGGAGAGACAGTGAGAGCAAGACTGGCAATTCAACTCGTGACGATTGCCTTAGCGGCCGCGCTGTCGAGTTTCGGACAGGAGCCGACCCCTGAACACTGGCAATTGCAAGGCACCCTGGGCGCAGACCTCAGCAGCACCACCAGCACGCAGTTATTTGCGCCTTCCAATTCCAACAATACTTCCGAGTATTCAACCGTCGGCGGAGATTTGAGCGTCCTCCTGGGCGGGTACCTGAAAGACCCCAAATTCATTCCCTTCACAATGGACTTCAGCGGCGAGCATGGCTCAAACAAGGTGGCCCTGGGCGGGTTTCGAGACAACGTCTATGACTTCGGTTTCGAAGCATCTTTCCTGCCCGACCGCCCGTTTCCGCTCCGCATCTTCTACCGGAAGAGTGAATACGGGGCCAATGGCACAGGTTTTGGCCAGAATTCAGACACCTCCTCATTCGGATTGACGTGGGCTCTTCGGGTCCGCCGCTTGCCTCACCTGGACATCCACTACCTCAAGCAAGCCAACGAATTGCAACTGCCCACCTCGCTCACCAATTCGAGCTATCGCCTGAACGAACTCGGTATCGATGCGTCCGATCAGTGGAAGAGTTGGAAATGGAGCGCCGACTTAAGCGACTTCTCCACCATCAACAACTCGGTCGAGGCTCTCGCTCTTTCGACTCCGTTCCAGGAAAATCTGAAAATGCAGGATCTTCTTGTAACACGCACCTTTTGGGACGACAAGGCTCGGTTTAACTTTGCGGACCGCCTTCTATGGCAACAGGAAAGGGTCCTGGGCCAGCCTGCCGGGCAGTTCACGGACGCTTATGTCAATTCCCAACTCCAGATCAAGCACACGCCCAAACTTTCCTCGACCTATTATTACACTTTTACCAACATCTCCCAGAGCGGTGAGACTTCCCTAAACGGAACAGAGGGCACTAGCAGCAACATAAGCCTGATTCAGGTCCCTGCCTTCACTTCGAATACCCTTGGGGGGAGAGTGGATTATCGGGTAATCCCCAGCTTGAGTCTCTTTCAACAAGTTCAAGAATATCGTGTAACGGCAGTGCAAGGAGTGGCGGAGGCGGAAACCTCCGAGATGGATTCTTTCAGTGGCGCCTCTTTTGGGAGAGTGTGGCGGGGCCTTGAATTGGGGGGGACTTATGCCGGCCACTTCCAAGTGCTGGGGACTACCCTGGGGCACCACCCGGCAACGTTCTCAAATGACCTGGAGGGAAGAGTTAGCTGGGGCGCCCCCCGGCGCGTCCGTCTGGTTGCTTCCGGGGTGGATTCAAAGGACAACCTCGTTGATCAACTCGGGGGATTCTCTACCAACCGCAGCCTGCGCCTGCAAGCGGAAACATCTCGCTTCTTTGGCTGGCATCTGCGGGGGAGCGCCGAACGTGCTCGATTGGAGTACCTGAGCGTCAGCGGCGACATCAAATCGAATACTACGAACTATGCGGCGCAGGTCGAGCAACGACGGCTGGCGCTGAGCGTGGGCCACCAAACCTTAGCGGGCGCGGGCGCGCTATTTCCCGCCATCTTGAGCGCCCAGCAGTTTCTAAGCATTCCGCTGCCCTTGAGCGAGTTGGTTGCCACCCCCTTGCTCAACCGACTCTCACGCGTCGACACGGCGGCGGCCACTCTCCGTGTGCGTAAGCAATTTGATGTGTCGGCCGATTACATGTCGGAAAGGGATCAGCTCGCCCTCTCGCAACCGAAATTCCGCACGGTGGACGTCAGCGCCCGCTACCGTGTGGGCAAAGTCCGTGTACAGGCTGGCTTCGGGTCCTACCGGATCGAGAACATAACCGTCCCCGTCCGGACAGGCAACTTCCTGAACCGCTACTTCTTGCGAGTGACGAGAGATTTCAAGATATTCTGAGGGTAATCGTTGTCGCGCCTTAACCCAATTCGCCTTTTCGCGAAAAAGCTCCCGCGAGTGGTTGCAGTTTTCTGCTTTCTGGCTGTTTTGCTTGGGCGGCTGATGGTCGCGGATAGTCCGAAGTCCGCAATCAATCCCATCGCCTTGGGCGCGGTGGACTGGGTGGGCGAACTGCGCAGCGCTGCCGATGTTAAGGGAAAGCCATCCTGGGCCAAGCGGTTTTTGAAGGCGGTCATCGGGCTTGACGATCAGCAGAAAGCCATGCTGGCGCCCAACGGCGTCTGCGTGGACCCGCAAGGAAGGATCCTGGTAGCCGATACCAAGGAACGAGTCCTGCACGTATTTGACCCGGCGCGCCGGCGGTATCAAGAATTCCACCCGCCCGATTCCGATCCCTTCCTGGCGCCCATTGCAGTGGCCTGCGATGCGCAGGGGCGGATTTATGTTTCCGATGCCCTGCGCGCGCGCGTCTTCCTTTTTAACCCCCAGGGCAAGTACCTGCGGGCGCTGGGCGCTGTGGACCGCGAAGAAAGCATCTTCAAACGATCCACGGGAATCGCCGTGAACAGCCAGCGCGACCGCCTTTACGTTGTCGACACCATTGCGATGCGTGTCGTGATGATGACGCTCGAGGGCAGGGTGGTTGGCCGCTTTGGCCAGCGTGGGGCCGGACCCGGCGAGTTCAATTATCCGACCTACATCGCCGTGGCTCCCGATGGATCCCTGTGGGTCACCGATTCGTTGAATTTCCGTGTCCAGCACTTTGACCCTGAGGGGAAGTTCCTTTCCGCATTCGGAAGTCCGGGCAGCGGGCCAGGCGATTTTGACAAAGCCAAGGGCATTGCCGTGGACGAGCAGGGCCGCGTCTACGTGGTCGAGGGCCGGAACGACCGCGTGCAGGTCTACGATGCGGAAGGGCGTTTATTGTTTGTCTTCGGCTCAACGGGAGCCGGTTCGGGAGAGTTTTTCCTTCCCACCGCCATCACCTTGGACAGCGAAAACCGGATTTACGTGGCGGATGGGTTCAACCGCCGAGTGCAGATGTTTCGCTTGCGGCCGCAAGACATTTCTCCCCGCGGAGGGCAGTAAATGCGGCGGTCGAGTTACATTGGGTTGTTCGTGCTCTGGGCTGGCATGGTCCCGCCGGCGTTTGGAAGCGGCAAGGTATCTGCCGTGCTGAATTCCAAGCACGATTTTCGGGCTTCTTCGCAAGCCACCATCCGCTCGGTTTCCGGCAGGGACGCCTGTGTCTTCTGTCACACCCCGCACAACTCGAGCCCCGCGACCTATTTGTGGAACCAGAAACTGTCAACGGCGCAGTTCCCGGCTTACTCCAGCACGACGCTACAGTCCAACGTCGCGCCTATTCAGCCGCAGGACGTCTCCAAGCTGTGCCTGAGTTGCCATGATGGGACGATTGCCTTGGGCGACACCGTCAATGATGGGCTGTTTCAATTTGTGCAAGGCTCGGCGTATGCCCTTCCGGCGAGTTCTGCTTCCAACCTGGGAGCGAACAATAGACTCACGGACGACCATCCGTTTGGTTTTGTCCCTGCGCACACAAGTGAGATCAAGCCCCTTACAGTCGCCGGCCCGGTCCGCCTGGATGGCGCCGGAAAGGTGCAGTGCACCAGTTGTCACGATCCCCACCAGGAGAACTTGGATCCGACGATGGGAAAATTCCTCGTGACCCAGAACTCCGAATCCGCGCTCTGCTTAACGTGCCACGTCCAGGCGGGTTGGGAAAACTCCTTACACCGGAGGCTGCCGGACCCGAACGAGGACGCCAAGTATACCCTAGCCCAAGGCGCTCACACCGGGTACGTCGGGGTCAAGAATAATGGCTGCGAGAGCTGCCATCGTCCACATTCCCCTGCGACCGGTCAGAGGCTGGTGAAGTTCGTGGAAGAAGCCACGTGCTACCAGTGCCACGATGGGAGCGTAACTACTCTGAACATCAAAGGCGAATTCCTCGCCAAAACTTACCGGCACCCGGTCGAAATCACGCCCTCGGTCCACGATGCGTCGGAGAGTCCGACTTCCACGCTGCACCCGCTTCCAGAAACCGGGAGTGGCACGCCCCGCCACTCCGAGTGCGTAGACTGCCATGAACCCCACTTCGCCAACAGCACATCGGCGCAGCCGCCCCTGGTGAACGGGGCGTTGCTGGGCGTAAGAGGGCAATCCGCAGGCAATACGTACACACTCCAAAGCAGCAACGAATACGAGATTTGCTTTAAGTGTCATGCCGACAGCGCGAATAAGCCTCAAGCCACCGATTTCAGCGTGGTGGGCGTGGGCTACGGGCGCAATCCACAGCGAATGTTCGAGGCTGGCAGTCCCAACCGCTTCAACACGCGCCTGGAGTTCCAGTTCAGCCCTTCGTTTCATCCCGTGACACGCCCCCGGGATCTGTCCACGGGCTTGGGGGGTGACGTGCCAAGCCTGCGACGGCAGCCAATCACGCCGGGCGGATCTGCACTGGCCAACCGCCAACTTTCGGGCGTCGCTTACATCTACTGTAGCGATTGCCACAACAACGACACAGGGCGCAATTTGGGAATATCCAGCGGCCCCATGGGTCCGCACGGCTCGAACCTGCCGCACCTGCTCGAACGGGCAAGTTCCTTAGAACCGCCGGCGGCGGCGCCCGGAGCTTCGTCGGCTGGCGTCGCCTACGCGCTCACCAATTACGCTCTGTGCGACAAGTGTCATGACGTGGAAGGGAGCGTCCTCCGGGACCAAAGCTTCACATATCATGGAATTCACGTCCGCGACGCAAGTGCAGCTTGCTCCACATGCCACGCTCCTCATGCCTCACAGGGGCCCATGCTGATTGATTTTGACCGTACCATTATTGGTCCCAGCAGCAGCGGCAGGCTCGAGTATCAGCGCCTCGGCGTGCGCAACGGCACCTGCTACCTCACCTGCCATGGCAAAGACCACAACCCCGCCACTTATGGCCCTGGGGTTTCTCCAGGGTCCCTATTGCCTACCGGGTCGTTTTCGAGAAACAATCGTCGTGGCGCGATTCACGCCCAGTAACTTTCTGAAGTGGGTGGGTGGTACGCAGTATGTAGTAGGTGGGATGCACGATTTTGACCCCCACCTCTGGGTACTGCCTACCACCTACTGGAGGGTTTCCTCATGGCCTGGACTTTGACACGCAGGAGTTTTCTTTCTCTATCGGTGCTGCTCGGGTCAGGTTTTGAACTGATGTTTTCCCCCGTGGGACAGGCGAAAGAATTATTCATGTCCAAACTCGGCATCATCACGGACGAGCTGACGCAGGACTTCGAGAAGGCTCTGGACTTCATTTCAAGCCAATCTCTGGCCTATTGTGAAGTGCGAGACCTCTGGCAAAAGAACGTGGTAAAGCTCTCCCAGGAGGAGTTGGCCCGCGCCAAACAGTTGATCGAAAGGCATCGCTTGAAGGTCTCTGAGATCGCTTCGCCGATTTTCAAATATCACTTGCCCGGAATGCCTTCTCCGCACCCCAATTTAAGTGACACTTTCATGGCCGCTGACTTGACAGATAAGGACACAGAGAATCTCCTGCGCCGGGTGTTCAAGCTCGCCCGATTCTTCGGCACTTCAAATGTGAGGGTCTTCAGTTATTGGAGAGTGGAGGAACCGGAAAAGGCTTTCCCCTACGTTCGCGAACGCCTAGCCAAGGCAGCCGCGCTTGCAGCTCAGAACAACATCACTCTGCTCCTTGAAAATGAGCACGAATGCAACATTGGGACTGGGAAAGAGCTGGGCCGGATGCTTCGGGAAATCAATTCGCCCTGCCTGCGTGGCATGTGGGACCCTTGCAACGCAGTCAGGCTCGGCGAGGTTCCCTACCCCGATGGGTATCGCCAAGTCCGTGGACTTTTCCCCCATATGCACATTAAGGATGTAAAGAAAGACCCCGCCACAGGAGAGCTTACCTACGTTCCTGTGGGTGAAGGTTTGATCGATTTCCGCGGCCAGTTCGCAGCCTTGCGCGACGACGGTTATGATGGCACGATGTCCCTGGAGACCGCCTACTTGCGTCCCGATGGGAATAAGGTGGAAAGTACGCGCGAGTGCCTGGAGGGATTGTTCAGGGTATGGAAATCGGTCAATGCCTAAGTCGCGAAGTGACAAGTGACGAGTGACAAGTGACAAGCAACGCTACTGTGTCCTGTTGCAAAAAAACCGACTACTGACAAGTGACGGCTGTTCTTCTTGATCGTCACTTGTCACTCGTCACTCGTCACTGCTTATATGTTCTCATCCCGTACCAATTGGCCACTCACTCCGAATCAGCTCTCGCGAGCGATTGAAGAACTGCGGCGTAAGGGGCTTCCTCTTCTTGACCTGACCGAATCGAACCCCACGCGTTGCGGGTTTGCTTTTGATACGCGGGCAATCCTCGAGGCACTCGCAAATCCCCAGGCGCTTTCTTACGAGCCCGACCCCCGCGGCTTGCTCGTCGCGCGCCAGGCGGTGGCGAGCTATTACGCCGAGCGCGGGATCGCGCTTGATCCGGGGCAGATCTTCCTGACCGCAAGCACCAGCGAAGCTTATTCCTACGTTTTCCGCCTTCTCGCCGACTCGGCTGACAGCGTCCTGGTGCCGCAGCCCAGCTACCCCCTTTTTGACTTCCTGGCCGGATTGAACGATGTTGGGGTTGTCGCTTATCCCCTGATTTACGACCAAGGCTGGCAGATTGATTTGCCCACGATTGAAAAGCGCCTGGACGCTCGCGCCCGCGCCATCCTGGTGGTCCATCCCAACAATCCCACCGGGTCATTTGTTCGGCGGAGCGAACTTGCTGAGCTTCTCGCCTTCTGCCAAAGTCACCACATGGCTCTCGTCGCTGACGAGGTCTTTGCCGACTATCCCTTTGGAGCGGATCCGCAGCGCGTCGTAAGCCACGCCGCAGTCACGGAAGCACTCACTTTCACGCTGAGCGGCCTCTCGAAAATCTCCGCCTTGCCGCAGATGAAGCTTGCTTGGCTGGTTCTGAACGGACCTCCGGAGCTTCTGCGAAGCGGTCTGGCCCGCATGGAGATCATCGCCGACACGTATCTCTCCGTGAGTGCGCCCCTGGCGCTGGCATTACCAGGGCTGCTTGAGACACGCCGAGCGCTTCAGCCACAGATACTAGAACGAGTGACGTCCAATCTCGAGTTGCTCGACGCCCGACTTGCCTCGGGCCAGCCTGTAAGCCGCCTGGTGGTGGAAGGGGGATGGTATGCCATCTTGCGGCTTCCCTCGATTCGAACGGACGAGGAGTGGGCGATGGAACTTGCCCGCAAAGACGGCGTGCTCGTTCATCCGGGCCATTTCTTCGATTTCAGTTCGGAGGGGCATTTGGTGATAAGCCTGTTGACCAAACCGGAGGTCTTTGAAGAAGGGATAGCGAGAATCCTCACTCGCGTGGCCAGCTCCGCCTGAGCTTCCTCAATGATGAAACGATCCAGTGCGCGAAACGAATTCTCGTCCCCTTGCATTCCCCGACTCCTCGCGGTCCTACTGGTTTGTTTCGCGGTGTTTTCAAGCGGGTGCCGCCGGCGGCCCGCCCCACCCAAGGCCTACGCCGCCTTCGTCGTTAACAAGCAGAGTTCGACTCTCGCCGAAGTCAATCTGGCGAAATTCCGCGTGCTGGCAACGGTGGCTGTCGCAGCCCGTCCTGAACGGGTGTTGGTGAGGCCGCAGCGCGAGGAATTATGGGTGGTATCGGCCTGCGGTGAAATCAGCGTAGTGGAGTTCCCCGGGCTGCGGGTTGTGAGGAAGCTTCGCATTGGGGAAGGCGCACGTGACCTTGCCTTTTCACCGCACGGGCGCCGGGCTTTCATCCTCGAGCCGACAAAAGGACAAATCGTTTTCATCGACTCGGAAAACTACAAGGAAACAACACGCCTCAATCTGGGCACGCCACTCACCGACCTTGCCTTGACGCCCGACGGCAATACGCTGGTGGCCTCTTCCAGCGCTACGAACCGGCTCTTTTTTGTGAACGCGGACGATCAGAAGGTGCTTGGTTCCGTCGCAGTTGGCAAAGCTCCTGGTCCAATGGTTATCCTCCCCAATAGCTCCAAGGTCTTCGTTTGTGACACGGAAGAAGGAGCCATATCCGCCGCAGACTTGACCACGCGGCAACTCCTTTCCAACATTGAAATCGGCATTCGGCCCGGCGCCCTGGTCCTCAAGCCGGATGGCGGAGAGCTTTTTATCTTCGAGTATGAAGGGACCAGCATGGTAATCGTGGACACTGACCAGGACAACGTGGAACAGAACTATCCCACTGGCCATAAGCCGGTGGCGGGGGTGTTTCAGCAGAACCCGCTTGTCCTTTACATCGCCAACGCCGGTGACGGGTCCGTGATGGCCCTGGACGTTCAGAACCGCACCCTGTTGGCAGCGGTACACCTCGGAATCGAGCCCCGCGCCATGGCGCTCACTCCCGACGAACGGTTTCTGGTGCTGGCGGACACCGCCGCCTCGACGCTGGCTGTGCTTCAGACAAACCCCGCCACGCTGCTCACTACGTTCCCCGTTGGGGCTGACCCCGTGGATGTAGTGGTTCCCGGCTGGCTGGTTGAAAGCAGTGACAAGTGACGAGTGACAAGTGACGAGCGAGGGACAGAGTCGGCAGCGGTCGCGGTAGGGATACCGGTTACCCGGCACCCCCCGCACGGATCCGTACGGGCGCTGATTAGCGCATACGGCTCTTAGCTCGGATGCATGGCGGCGAAGCGCTGCGTCGGCCAAGGATGCAGAACGCGCGGAAGGGGCAACCAGCGGGCCGCAAGCTGACCCAGTCGGTCCCAGTTGAGGCGGTGGCGTTGGCTGCGTTGCCGCAGTTGGGTTCG
>Ga0208457_1001071_pt1 | contig 21520 bp, 12 predicted proteins | sample June2015DPH_10_1_FD_185513 | JGI IMG/M metagenome (GOLD analysis project Ga0208457, IMG submission 185513) | Peatland microbial communities from SPRUCE experiment site at the Marcell Experimental Forest, Minnesota, USA - June2015DPH_10_150... | ecosystem: Environmental > Terrestrial > Soil >... | reverse complement strand
CACGTCGCCGATCTTCGCGGCGCTCCTCGGGAAGAGCGACACGGAGCGGCCGACCATGTGGCGGACGAGATCGGCGGCGGTGAACTCGGATGTCGGGGCCGTGATGACGTGGCGGCCGTCACGGAGCACGCTGACCGCATCGCACAAGGCGAACACTTCCTCGACCTTGTGGGAAACGAAGATGATCGTGACGCCCCGGCCCCGGAGGTCCCTGAGGATATGGAACAGGTTGCCCGCCTCGTGTTCGGTCAGCGAGCTCGTCGGCTCGTCGAGAAAAAGGACGCGCGCGTCGGCGGCCAGCGCCTTGGCGATCTGAACGAGCTGCTTGTGGGCGGCGCTCAGGTTCTTGATCACGGCGTCCGGGGGGAGGGCCAGCCCGACCAGGTCGAGGTATCTCCGGGCGACGCTTTCGACGGCCTTCCAATCGATGATCCCTGTCCGGCCGACCGTCACGAGCTTGTCGAGCATGATGTTCTCGGCGACGGTGCTTTCGGGGATGATCTGGATCTCCTGGCTGACGACGTCGATGCCGCGGGCCAGGCTGTCGCGGTAGTCGCGAAAGCAGAGGCGCTCCCCGTCATAAAGAACTTCGCCCTCGTCGGGCTGCTCGATGCCGGTGACGACCTTGATGAGGGTGCTCTTCCCGGCACCGTTCTCCCCGACGACGGCGTGGATCTCTCTGGGCTCGAACCGCAGGCTGACGCCGTCGAGCGCCTGGACGCCCGGGAAGCGCTTGCGGATGCCCCTGAGTTCGAGCATGGATCGGCGGCGCTCCTATTTCGGCGGTTGGAGATACTTCGTCCGGAGCTCTGCGGCGATCCCGTCGGTGATCTTCCGGACCTCGGTGGCGTACGTGTCGATATTGTCCTTCGTGACGATGACGATTCCCGCGTTGATGAACTGGTAGGGGGCTTTGGGCGTCCACCCGTCGAGCATCAGCCCGAGCAATCGGGCCGAAAGGTAACCGTGTCCGGGCGGGTTCTGGGCGATCGTGGCGTCGATGAAGCCGTCGCGGATCGCCTGGAGCACGGTCGGGCCGGTGTCGATCCCGATGAAGCGGATCCGCTTGTGCCGGGGGTCGCGGTGCCATTCGGTCAAAACGGACGCGGCGGCGATGGTCGGGTTGTAGCCCGTGGTGATGATGCCGTCGATCTCGTCCATCCGGGCCGCGAGGGCGCTCTGGAGCTTGGTGACGGCTTCGCTGACCTGGGTCATGTCCGAAATCGTCTGGACGATTTCCACGCCGGGATGCCGGGCCACGACCTCTCGGATGCCCTCGTCGCGCTTCTTGGTGTTGATGTCCGTGACCATCTCGAGGACATTGAGAATCCGGCCCCGGCCGTCCATGAGTCCGATGAGCTTCTCCGCGGCCGTCATGGCCGCCGCCTTGATATCCGTGGCCACGGTGAAGGGAACGGGCGTGGGCAGGTCCGGTTCCGCCCCATAGGCCACCACGAGCTGGCCGCGGCTTTTCAATTGGGCGAAAAGGGCATTGGCGCCGGCGGGGTCCCCGGGATAGACGCTGAAGGCCTTGTATCCCTTGGTGGACAGGGCCTCGACGTTGACATTCTCGTTGTCCTGGGTCCACTGCTGGCCGACGACCTTGGCCGCCCGGGTGCCGGTCTCCCGTTCAAACCGCTCGACGCCGCTCCGGACTTCGCTGACGTAGGGATGGGGCATCATGCCATACCAGCAGACGGGCTCGACCCCCACGTTCGTACGTGTCACTTTAACGACGACGACCACGGCCGCCAAAACGACGACGGCGAGGATAAGGACCGTCTTTTTCATCGCGATTCCTCCCGATCCGCCGCCCACCGCGGGTGCCGCTGGACCCGCGCGACGGAGACAGGCCGAAGGCTTAAGGATTTTTCATTATAGCATGACTCAGATCCGCTCATCGGGGCCCCAAGCCGATGCGGACCGGCCGGACCGACTCCTTCTTGATCCAGACCACAAGATCGGTCCCGTCGATCGTTCGCACATATCCAAGCTTGAGGGCCGGGCCGCGCTCGACGGGCTGTCCATCCACCGTCACCGCGGCGCCTCCGTCGCCCCAGCCCCGGAGATAAAGCACGATATTCACCGCCGGCCTTTCCGGGGCAGCCTGGAGCTCGCAGACCACGGCCTCCGGCCTCCCTGGGTGGGGGCAGGCAAGCACATAGGCTCGCTGCGAGAGGTCATAGCCTTCGGAACGAAGGCCGGGACCCTGAACGGACAAGGCCGGCGCTAGGGCCCAGGACCTTCCGAGCGCCGCCAGGCCTCTGTACGGGCCCTCCGTGACGCCATAGACCCAACTCGCCCAAGTGGTCTCTTCGGGCCCGGCGTGCCTCGGAGGATCGGTGTAGGAGATGGAAAAACTCGTCACGCGGTCGGCCGCCACCGCGTACCGGCCGTCCGAAGGCAGGAGAGAGACCGGAAAGTGGTTGTACGCGGGGAAATTCGAGACGCCGGCCCTGACCCTCCCGACATAAACATTCATCTGGCAGCCCGGTTCGAAGAGGATGAAGGGCTTGGCCTTCGACTTCAGGTTCACGACCTGGATATTCGGATTCTCGGGCTGGAGCTTCCGGCGGTGGTCAGGATCATTGATCTCTCCGGGCCAGGAGTACACCTGGCTCTCCCCTTTCAGGTTGAGAAGCGTCAGGGCGTCCCGGTTCAGGACGTCCTCGGAGCTTTGACCGGGCTGGCACAGGGGGATGGTTTCCTGGATTTCGGACGGTGATTCCCGGCCCAGGAATTCTGCGGGCCAAACCACTTTGCGGACGGCCGTCAGGTCGGGATAAAAATAGTAATATTCGTCCATCCATAATCCCCAGCCGGATTTCTCGTCGACCCGCCAGAAATGGTTGCGCGAGCTCACGGGGGCATAGCGCCAATGGACCACGGCCCGGGCCTCGCTCGATTCCAGGATCCGGACTTGGGAATAGAGGCAGCGAGGGTCTTCCATGTGCTCGTAGCAGCCCTCGGTGTCGTCCCATGTTTCGACGCTCTGGTCGGCCAGCCACTGTCCGTTCTCCATGACCCAGGCCGGGCCGTAGCGCGTCCCCCGCCAGAAAACGACGCGGACCGGCGAATCGTCGAACTCGACGACGATGTCCGCGGCCGGACCGACGGGCCACAGGGCATCCCAGCCGTCGTCGTACCGGAGCTTCGTATAATAAGCCCCGAAACGCCCCGGCCCTTGAGGGCCGGAAGGCAGCCGGGGGACGGCGAGGTCGGGGGCTGAGGCCGGCCGCACAGACTCATAGGTTTGCTTCAGCTCTTCGGCGGAAAGCGCTCGATCGAAGATCCTGATCTCATCCATGATCCCGTCGAACGCATACCAGCCTTCGACCGTTCCGACGCCCGACCCGACGATGTGCGACGGCTTTCTCTTTTCGGGGTTCATCCCGATCAGGAGGTCCGCGCCGCCGGCATAGGCCGGGATCCCCTGAAAAGCCAGCGAGCCCGCCTCCCGGCCGTCAAGGAACAATGTGATCCCACTCCGGGCGTCGAAAACGGCCGCGAGATGTGTCCATTTTCCCGTGGGAATCCTGGTGCGCGACAGGCACTCCTTCCATTCGCCGCGGACAGAGACCCTCAGTCCGAGTTCGCCTTGGGGCCCGATCCCGAAAGAATAGCCGACAAGCCCGTCCTTCTCCTGGCTCAGGACGGGACACCAATTCCACGGCAGCGCCGCCGGGGCGACCCAGGCCTCCATCGTGAACGCCTCGCCCAGGCGCGGAGCCCGGTTTCCTTTCCGGATGACGCGGGTGGTGTAGCCGTCGAACCTAAGGCCGGTTCCCGAGATCCCTGTGACAAGCTTGAAATGCCCCTCGATCGCATCCTGGACGCCGCTCGCCGCATCGAGCGCCCTCCGGGTCGCCGATCCTTCGTCGAACGTCCACAAGGCCACCGGGTCCTTTCGAGCGGCCGGTGACCGGAGTTCAGCGACCGCTCCCGAGAGAATGGTGAAGAGCGCAACAAGGGACCAAAGCAGACGTTGGCTCACGGTTCCTCCCCCATGATGCGCCATCTGTTTCTTCAATGGCTTTCGCCGAGGATCCGCGCGACCTCATCAAGGGTCGCGACCTTGGGATGGTTCCGGTAGTCCGGGAGCACGAGAGATTGGATCGCGAGCGCGGCCAGCTCATCTTCGGGCACGTGGAGATCGCGGAGCCTGAGATCCATCCCGATCTTCTTCATGAAGCGCTCGATCGCGGCACACGATTTCTCGGCGGCCTTCAGCCCTGTCTCGGCGGCAATTCTTTTATCGAGGATCCGGCCCACGGCGGCGAATTTAGCGGGGGCGGCCCGGAAACTGTAGCGCAGGATCGCCGGGTAGACCACGGCCAGGGCTTCGCCGTGAGCGACATGGGGATAGAGTCCGCCGATAGCCATGCCGATGCCGTGAGGGAGGGTCACACCGGAGTTGGCGATGCAGAGGCCGGCCAGCGTATCGGCCCACGCCATTTGTTCTCTGGCCTCAAGGTCCGTTCCGTCCTTGACGGCGGAGGGGAGGTGTCTGGCGACGATTGCCAGGGCCTCCAGAGCCATCAGGTCCGTATAAGGAGATCCGTTCGGGTTGATAAAACTCTCAAAGGCGTGGGCAAATACGTCGAACCCGGTCGTGGCCGTCACCCGGCCTGGCACGGAACGCATCAGCTCGGGATCGACAATGCTCGTCCGGGGGTAGAGCAGCGGATGAAACAGCGCGGATTTGTTTTTTTCCTCCGGATTCGTGATGACGGCCACCTGAGTGACATGGGATCCGGTTCCTGAGGTAGTCGTGACAGCGACAATCGGCAGGGTTTTGCCGGTCGGCTGGCTTTCCCGGAAGAACAGGTAATCCCAGGCCCTGCCCGGGTGGGTGGCTTCGACGGCGATCGCCTTGGCCGTGTCCATGCTCGAGCCGCCGCCGACGCCAAGGACGATGTCGGCCTTGAAATCCCTCGCCATTCTGGCACCCGCCGACACGACGTCGCAGGTGGGATTGGGGATGACGCCGTCGAAATGGGCGAAGGGGATCTTGGCCTCGGTCAGCAAACGTCTGACCCTTCCGAAAAGTCCCCCGAACTCGGGGGTCTCCGGGACCGTCACGAGGAGACAGCGGCTTCCGACGCGGGCCACGGCTGGCCCGATATCGGCCACGCGGCCCCGGCCGAACCGAATTTCCGTTGGTTGGTGGTAGTGGAATGGTTTCATGTGTTCTCTATCCTCCGGACGCATATAATCTTGGCTCTCTCCGCGGCACGTCCCGAGCGCCCGTTCAAAGGTCGATAAAGACCTTCATGGATCTGTCCCCTTCCTGGTCGATGAAGTCATAGGCGCTCCGATAGCTTTCGAAGGGGAAATGAACGGTCTCCAGGGGCTTCGTGATGACGCGCCGGTCCGTGATCAGCCTGACCGCCTTGATGAAATCCCTCCTCTGGTACATCAGAGTCCCCTTCAGGACGAGCTCCCGGTCCTGGAGAAATCCCATATTGACCCGCGGTCGTTCGCCGTAGACTCCGACGGCGACGATCGTCCCGCCTTTCCGGATGGCTCCAATGGCCAGATTGATGGCGGCCTCGGCGCCGGCGCATTCAAAGGCCGTGTCAAAGCCCTTACGGCCGAAGACGCGCACCACGGCCTCCTCGAGACTCTCCGCCTTCGCATTGGATACCGACCGGAGCCCGGACCGCCGGGCGATCTCGAGGCGGAAATCGCTGATGTCGTTGATCAGAACGTTCGCGCCCGCGGCCCGGGCCACTTGCCCGAGGAGATTGCCGATGGGGCCGGCGCCGAGGACGACGACGTTCGTCCCGCCGATCCTTCCGGCCCGGGCGACCGCGTGGACCCCGACCGCCACCGGCTCGACGAGAGCCCCCTGTTCGAAGCTGAACGACGCGGGGAGGGGGATGATCTTCGCCGCCTCGGTGACAAAGAAGTCCTGGGCGCAGCCGGGGGCCTGAAAGCCCTGGACCTTGAGGACGTCGCAGATATGGTAATCCCCGCGCCGGCAGGGGCCGCAGCGGCCGCAAACGATCTGGGGAGTGGCCGTGACTTTCAGCCCAGGCCGGATGTTACGGACTCGTTTTCCGACGGACTCGACGACGCCCGAGAATTCGTGGCCCTGGACGACAGGGTAAGAGGTGAACGGGTGACGTCCGTGCCGGACGTGAACGTCGGATCCGCAGACCCCGATCGTCTTGATGCGGATGAGGACTTCGTCGGGGCCGGGCTTGGGAACGGGCACGTCCCTGAACTCAATCTCGCCGGGAGAGGTCATCACGGCCTGTCTCATCTTCGATCTCCTTTATTTTAGAGCTTCCGGTTCGCCGGCGCCAGCGGGAGCGACATGATAGGTCTCGCCCCGTTCCGTCGGAAAGGTCAACATGTCCTCCCCGCTTTCAACCGTCTTTACGGGCATGCCGTCACTGAGGGTCACTTGCACCGGCCATCGGACTCTGAGGCGGCATGGCTTGCCCAGCCGCGACTGAATCGACCCGGACGTCAAGCGGCCGGCTTTCCAAGCGATGTCCACTTCGAAGCCACCGCGGGCGGCGAAGCCGCGAAGAACACCATCGGGCCAAGCCGCGGGAAGCGCGGGAAGAAAGTCAATCGTGTCGTTCTGAGATTGGAGCAGCATCTCCGCGATTCCAGCCGTCCCGCCGAAGTTCCCGTCAATCTGGAAGGGCGGACCGATGTCCATAAGGTTCGGAAGCGTGCCGCCCTTTCTCGGATCGCCTTCGGACATATCCTGCGGTTGAAGGAGACTACGCAACGAGGCGTACGCCTTCTCCGCATCGCGCAGCCTGGCCCACAGGGCCGTCTTCCAGGCAATCGACCAACCCATGCCTCCCTCGCCGCGCATGGTTAAGGACATCCGGGCCGCGGCCGCGAGCCGGGCTGTCGCGTCGAGTCCGATCGCACGACCGGGGTAGAGAGCATAGAGATGGGAAAGGTGCCGGTTCGTGTCCTTGGGATCGTCCCAGTCGTCGAGCCACTCCTGAAGCTGGCCGTAGCGGCCAATCTGAAGAGGGGCCAGGCGATCCCGGGCACGAAGGACGGCGCTCCGGAACGCTGCGTCCAGGCCGAGCGTGCGAGAAGCGTCGGCATAGGCGCTGAATAGGTCCCGCAATAGCTCCATGTCCAGGGCCGGACCCGCGGCAATCGTGGCGAAGACCTTGACTTTGCGCACCTCGTCGGTGAAGCTCACGTTGCCGGGATAATGGGGCCAGTTTTCGGGGGAGCTCGAGGGGCAGGTCACGAGCCACTTGTGGCGTGGCTCCTCAACGAGCGTATCGAGAAAGAACTCGGCCGCTCCCTTGAGAAGCGGGTAAATCCGGCGCAGGTAATCCGCCGCCCCAGTGAAGAGATAGCGGTCCCAGAGCTCGTTGCATAGCCAAGCCCCGCCCGCCGGCCAGGTCCCCACGTACGGACCGTTGACCGGAGCGGCGGCCAACCAGATGTCGGTGTTGTGGTGGAGCATCCAACCGCGGGCGCCGTAATGCGTTTTCGCGATTTTCGCCCCCGTTTCGGCCAGGCCTTCGACGAGCCGGACGAACGGCTCGAAACACTCATCGAGGTTCGCGACTTCGGCGGGCCAGTAGTTCATCTCGAGGTTGATGTTGGTCGTGTATTTGCTGCCCCAGGCCGGATTCATCGTATCATTCCAGAGACCCTGGAGGTTGGCCGGAACCCCGCCCGGGCGAGAGCTCGAAATGAGAAGATAGCGGCCGAATTGAAAATAGAGCGCGGCCAACGCCGGGTCATCGCCCCGGGCCTGGAACCGCCGCAGGCGCTCGTCGGTGGGAAGGCCCGACGCATCAGTGCGCGGCAGGACCAGTGCGGCCCGGCGGAAGAGCCGCCGGTGTCCGGCGACATGATCTTCCCTGAGTTTTTCATAGGACTTCGTGACGGCGGCCGCGAGACTGCTTTCGGCCAGGGGGGCCGGGTCGCCACCAAGGTCCTTAAAACTCAGGAAGTTCGTGGCCGCCGTGACCAGGATGGTTGCGGCATCGGCGCAGCTAACGGTCGCTACATCGCCGTCGAGTTGGACACGGCCGCCTTCGGGGATGACCTTGGCCATGGCCTCGTACTCGACGCGGCCCTTGATCCCGAGGTATGTGGCCGTCCTTCCCCGCAACCGGAGGCAGTCCGAACCGAGACCGTTGCTCTCCCAATGTTCGTCGCCCGGAGATTCCACGGATCTGCCGTCGAGCTCCGTGATCCGAGCGTACGTATCGTCCATGGTGAGCCCGTTCGTCCGTCCCGTCAAGCGAACGCTGAAGGACAAGTTGCCGGGCTTGGAGGCCGCGAAACGCACTACAATGACCTCGTCGGCTGGGCTCGCAAAGACTTCACGTGTGTAAGTCACGCCGCCAATTGTGTAGCGTACGGCGGCGACGGCCGTGTCCAAGTCGAGTTCCCGCCTATAGCCCGTGAGTTGCTTGTTTTGGTCGGTCGGACGCCCCAGTCCGGCGTAACTAATCTGGAGGTCCGCCAGAGGCTGATATTTCTGCTGGTTGGGCGGACGGGCCATCATTTTCCGGCCGAAGAGTTCCTGCGCCTCACGGAATTTCCCGGCGAAAACGAGCCGCCGAACCTCCGGCAAGGCCTTCAGGGCCTCCGGGTTCGAGGGGTCATAGGGGCCGCCGGTCCAAACGGTGGATTCGTTAAGCTGAACGCACTCTTCGTTGACGCCGCCGTAGATCATAGCCCCGAGGCGCCCATTTCCGACCGGAAGCGCTTCATTCCAGACCGCGGCCGGACGCCGGTACCAGAGTTTAAGATAGCCCCACTCGGCGTCCTCTGAGCTCTGGGCCATTGAACCCGGCGCCTGGACGGCAATAGCGGACCGAACGGTGTCGTTCGACGCGGGTGCCGACACAACCGCGGCCCAGGCAGCTAACGATGCAAGCCCCGGCAGGAGGATTCGAAAAGTTGTTCGTTTCATTCCATTTCCGTATCAAACACTCTGCGCCGGCAGATTGCCGTTGTTACAGCTCATTCGCGCGCCGCCGTGTTTATATCCATCTATTCTCGCACCCCGTACCCTACATCGCCTTGATGTTCTTTGGTGGGGTCAGGGCCTGGATATTATGGCAGGGCGCCAGGATCTAGCCCTCGTCGCGGCCTAACGTGTGGAGACCCGGTGCGAGTGCAAACCCAGCATAGCGCGGCTCGAGCTTGACGACAAAGTCGACATGCAGTTTCTCGAGGGCCGCCCGCTGACTCGCGTGCCCCGTCTGTTTCATGAGGCTGGCGACAGCCTCGTCTGTCCCCCAGAAGTCCATGAGGACCCTATCGGGCTTTTCCCGTTTGAAAACGGCCTGACAGCTCTCACGGGACGATAGGGTTTCCCTGGACATGCCCTTCCCCCTCCTAGAGGGACCGGAGGGGAAAGGGCCGCATGGCCCCTCCCCCTTGTCCCGATCAGAATGCCGTGTTTAGAACCTGTAGAGCAGAGAGAACTTGAACATGCGGGATCCGACAAATCCACGCAGGCCTGTCGAGCCGGGGGTGTAGCTGCCGGTCGTCGAGTTGTTGTCGTCCGGCCTCCATGTCCCGCCGGGGTTATCGGCGACGGTCAACGTGTAAGCGCCGAGAACGTTGAAAGCGTCGACGAACGCGGCGAGCTTGCCGGGGCCCAGCCTGAAGTCCTTCTCGAGTCTGAAGTCGAGGCTGTCCGTGGCCTCGGTCCGCCGGGTGCCGGGCGGTTCTACGTAGATACTGTAAGGCGTCGACGAGACGTTATTGGCCGCCGCCCAGTCCGCCGGGGGCTGGACATTGACCGTCCGTCCCCAGGGGGTGCCGTCGGCATGCATGTAGTTGAACGAGAACATCAACTTGTAAGGCAGGTTGAACGTGCCGTAAAGCTTGATCAGGATGGGCCGGCTGTAGGGCAGCTGGCCATAGGTGTTGACGAACGAGTTGGGGCTGGTGAAGTTGGCGAACGAAGCCCAAGAGGCGTAGCCCACGGGATAGTTTCCGGTGCTCCTGGTGAAACTGACGGAGCCGCCGAGCTGCCAGCCGTTGGACAGTCTCTTGTCGAGGCTGACCTCCACGGAATGGTATTTCATGACGCCTTCAGGGACGTTGGTCAGGCGGTAGTATTGGGCGGGGGCGTCATTGGAGAGGAAGTACATGGTGACCTGCCTGGCCGGGAAGGAGCCGTACGCGGGGACCGTCGTGGTGAACGGGATCCACCACTGGGGGGCCTGGTCATGCGTGTACCAGTAGTCGCCGGTCGATTGGTCCCAGAGGACACTGGCCAGGACTTCCTTGCGTTCCTTGTGAATATAGCGGACTCCGACGTTGATGTCCTTGACGAGCTCGTGTTCAATGCCGGCCGTGACCTCATCGATGTGAGGCATCTTGACGTTGGGGTCGATGGAGTCCAGATAGCCCGTGGAGATCATGTTCAGGGGAGTCTCTCCGTAGAGGACCGCGTAGTGGTCGCCGCCCGGGCCCGGGAGATCGGGCACGCCGTTGTGGTTGTCATCCCACCAGGAAAAGTCATAGCCGTACCAGTTCAGGGGAGGGAGGATTGTTCCGGTGGGGAAGCCCTCCTGCTGGCGGGACCACGAGGCCTTCAGAGCCGTCTTCCCGTTGCCGAAGAGGTCGTAGGTCACCCCGATGCGCGGGGATGGGATGGTCCCATAGGGGAAGGCGTTGTTCCAGGCCGGGTACGAGACCGCGGCATAAGGGTTGAAGCCGTAAAGGGGCTCGAAGTAGGTGGCTCCGAGGGCCAGGGCCACGGGGTCCGTCGCCGCGCCTTTGATCGAGGCCGGGGTCCAGGCCGTCAGGTGGTCGACCCGCAGGCCCAGGCTGATCGTCAGGCGCTTGATGGTGTAGGAGTCCTGGATGAAGCCCCCCACCCGGGATGTGATGGCGATGCTGTCGCTCGCACCGTAGGTGGTCCCGATGGCGGCGTAATTGAGAAGGCCATCGCCGTAGACGGGGTCGGTCACGCCGCCGTTCTGAGCCGCCCAATAATAGGGGCTTCCATTCCAATACGTCCAGAACAGGGGCTGCGTCATGTAGAAGCCCCAGTCGCCCCGGTTCCTCTCCCATTCCAGGCCCGCCTTGAGCTCGTGGTTCCCTCCGAGGAAGTTGTCCAGGAACTTCGTGGCCGTCAGGGAGATGTTGAACTTGGGCTTGTAGGTGTATTGCTCGCCACCCGGCTGGCCCCACGCGTAACCCGTGTAAGCATCGCTGAATGCGGGGCTGTCGGGATTGACGCCTTTGGTATAAAGCCCCTGCCATTTGAAATAGAGGCCGCCGGCCCGGAGGTCGATGACAGTGCTGCTGTTGACGGTCCACGAGACCGTGCCGCCGTAATTGAAGCGGACGGGCTTGTTGTTATAGTTGGCCTCGTCGGTCCGCCACCAGCCGGTGTAATAGTAGGGGACATTCTCCATGGAATAATGTCCCATCGCGGACGCGCGGATATCCTTGGTCAGCTGGGCCGAGAACTTCAGGTAGCCGATATAGTTGGGGAAGGGACGGTCATAGTTGTTGTATTGCTTCCCGAGGATGACCGTGGGCCGGAAATCGCCGGTGTACTTGCTATCGATGTCCCGGAATTCGCCCATGAACCAGAGCCTGTCCTTGATGATGGGTCCGCCGAGGGCAAATGAGGCGTCATACGAGTAGACGGGGATCGAAGGCTTGGCCAGGCTGAGCGTCTGGAGGTCGATATCGGGGAGATGGGTGGAGGCCAGGCCTTTGCTCGTGTAGTAGAAGGAGGCCTCCCCCGAAAACCTGTTCCCGCCCGATTTCATGACGATGTTGGTCAGCCCGGCCCCGCTGTTAAAGAACTGCGCTGTCGCTCCGGCCGTCACGACCTCGGTTTCTTCCACCATGTCCCAGGCGACAGCCACGTCGAATCCGAAGGCGACTCCTCCGTCGTCGGGTTCCGTCATCTGGATGCCGTCCATGACGGCGCCGACTTCGTCATGCGCGTCGCCATGGATGCCACCTCCGATGCTGCCCGGAACGATGGCATAGATCGTGTTGAAGTTCCGGGCCAGGGGAAGGGAGGCCAGGATGTCGCTCGTTACAGTTCTGGACGTCGTCGGTTTCACGACGTCGACCGTGGGCGTCGGCGCCGTGATCGTGATCTCCTCCTTGAGCGTCGAAGGCTTCATCCGGAATTCGACCGAAATCGTTTTCCCGACGTTGATGATCAGGCCTGTCTGGGTGACCGTCTCAAATCCGGAGATCTCGACTTTGATCTGGTAACCCAAGCCGGGCGTCAGGAGCGGTGCCCGGAATTGCCCTTCCGCGTTGGTCACAACCGTGATCTTGCCGAGCAGCGCCGGTCCCGAGATCGTGATGGACACGCCAGGAAGGGGCTGCCCGTTTTCGTCCATGACCTTGCCCCGGATGGCTCCGGTCTGCAGTTCCTGGGAGCTGGCATACGATGTCAGCAATAGGCAGGCCATGACGCCGAATAGAAAACTCCACTTTCTCATGCTGCTTCCTCCTTTTTAACCAACCCCAAACTAAACCCTTTCCTCCCTGCAAATTCTCTGCATCTCGTTCGTCGCCACCTCCTTTTCCCGGGTTATGAATTTATACTTACGTATCTTAAGGAAGTAATCAAATGAAACACTAACAACCAAATTCTCCTCCGCCATTTTAGCAATTACAGGACGCCCGTCCTGCTGGCACTCCCCCAAGAAATAGGGTCATTTGCCGGCCCTGAAATTGATATTCTCATGGTCCAAATTGACGACGCCGCTGAGGATGAGGGATATCGCACCCATGACGGCCGCCCGGGGGCCGAACGTCGCGGGATGAATGACGACGTCGCCCGCCGTCTTGCTGAGGGCCCTGGCGTTGACCGTCTTCCTGACCCTGTTGAAAAGGATGTCTCCGGCCTGAGCGACTCCACCCCCGATGAACACGGCTTCCGGATTGAAAAGATTGATCAGGCCGGCGATGCCCAGGCCCAGGAATTCGGCGGCCCTGTCGAAGATCTCCCAGGCGATCGCGTCGCCTTGTTTGGCGGCGTCAGCGACCATTTCTGCAGTCAGCCGCGAAGGGTCACCTTCGCACATCTCCGTGAGGGCGCTCACGGCCCCTCCTCGCAGCTCCTTCTGGGCGAATTTGGCAATGGCGTTGCCCGACGCCAGGGCCTCGAGGCAACCGAAATTGCCGCAGTCGCACTGGACGTCGGAATTCTTGTCCATGGTAATGTGGCCAAACTCCCCCGCCAGCCCCTTGAGCCCGTAGAGCGGGCTCCCTTGGATGATGATCCCAGCACCGATTCCGTACCCGACATTGATCATGATGAAGTTCCGGAAATCCCTGCCGGCGCCATACCACATCTCCCCCAAAGACATGACCCGGGTGACATTATCGAAGACGACAGGGATATCGACGTCCCGGGCGAGCGCGGCCCGCACGTCGACATTGTGCCAATGGAAATCGGGCGAGAATTCGACGATATTCCGCTCGCGGTTGATCAGGCCCGCGATGGCCATGCCAATCCCGCAAACGCCGTCGCAAGCCCCGTCCTTTTTCGACCCGAGGCGGTCCCGAAGCTCGGCGATGATTCCCGACGTCCTTTCCATGACCCGATTGAAACCGTCCTCGACCTGAGTCGGCCGTTTGATCTCGGCGATGACCTTGGCATCGAGGTCGGTCAGCACGCCGTAGATGTTTGTCGTCCCCAGGTCGATGCCGATGATGAAACTGTTCACGCCGGAGAATTTGATGAGCGTCGGCTTTCGCCCCCCCCTGGATTCTCCGGCTCCGATCTCGGTCGCCAGCCCTTCGCGGATGAGCTTCTCGACGATCCGGGAGATGGTCGGGGCGCTCAATCCGCTGATCTTGGCCAGTTCCGCTCTTGAAACACCATCACTGTCGCGGATAAGGTTGATGATCTGGACTTTGTTGATTTCGCTGATAAACTTGGCGTTGCCGGCTTTGAATTGCGCCTTCCTGTGGACCCCTTCATCCATCATGTGGTTGGGCAACCCTTCCTTACAAACATTATTTCATTTATTAATAAAGTAACGTCTCCAAGGGCAAAAAGTCAAGCGTTTTTTTTCTTTTGCTCGTAGGGGGGGCCCAAGGCGGACTGCGGTCGCCGCGCGATCTATTTCTTCATCTTTTCAATCGCGGCCATGACGTTCTTAACGTTAGGAGTTTCGGAATTCTGCGGATCGAGGGTGATGAACTTGTTGAAGCATTCCAGGGACTTGGCGTAATCGCCCTTGTTGAGATAAACGAAGCCGAGCTTGTAGTAAGGCTTCGGCCAGTCCTTCTTGATCTGGATGGCCAGCTCGAAGTACTTGATGGCCTCATCGGACTTCTGGTTTGAGAACAGCATTTCCCCGACATTATAGGCGGCGGCCTCGTCTTCTGGCGAGACGGCCAGGGCGTCGCTGAAATACTTCTGGGCCGCGGCCATGTCGCTTTTCTTGACGGCCAGCTCTCCAAGCCCGGACAGCGCCCGGATGGACGTCGCCTTTTCATTCTTGTAATCCCCGTGGACCTGGAGGATCTTGTCGAGGATCCCTTTGAACTCGGCCTCGGCCCTATCGGCATCGCCCTTTTTGAGATAAGCCGTGGCGATATTCAGTCTGATCTGATAAACGTCCGGGTATTTCCCCTGGAATTCCGTAAAAACGGCGATGGCCCCATCGTAGTCCCCCTGGTCGAGCAGGGCGTTTCCCTTGTCGACGAGGGACAGGCTTGCCTTATCGGCCTGAAGTCCCTGAACCCCCGCGAGCTTCTGGATCGTCAAGGCGACGGGGGGATTGGCCTTGAGCTGGGCGACGTTGAGCTCGGAGAAGGCGTTGACGTAGCCTTCCTTGCCCGCCGTAACCCTCCACCTCCCCGTGCCGAGCCCCGCGATCGCGAAATGCCCCTTCTTGTCGGTCAGGGCGTCCAGCTTGCCGGTGCCTTGAAGGCTCTCGGCGACGACCTTCGCTCCTTCGACAGGGACGCCGGCTTGGTCCACGACCTGGCCGGTGATCCTGCCCCTCCCGAGGTTGTCCTGAGCGGCCAGAACCAAAGGGACAACCGCCGTCATGGTCAGAACCGTGAGCAGCAGGCCGATTTCCTTGATGATGATGTTATGAAAAGCTCGGTTCACAGGATCCTCCGTTATTTCTTTTTCTTCAGCTCGTCCACTTTGTTCTTGATCTTCGGCTGGTCCGGGCTGATCTGGAGAGATTTCTCAAACGCCGCCAGCGCCTCGGCCGGTTTCCCTAGTCCAAGATAGCTCTCGCCGAGGGCGTTGAGCAACGCGGCATTGATCCCATAGTGTGACACGGCTTGGTTGAGCACCGCAACAGCGCCGGTGAAATCGCCCGATTTGAGGTAAGCTTCTCCGGCCAGCGTGTAGATCTCATACGGCGCGGCCTGCGGCCGGCCTAGGAACGGCGTCAGGACCTGGACGGCTCTGGGATAATCGCCAAGGGCCAGACAAGCCTGGGCCAGGTTGGCGGCCACGTCCGGGGAATCCGGCAGGCGACCGAGAGCCCGCTCGTCAAAGACCCGGGCTTCGGCGTAGCGGCTCAGGTTGAAGAGCTGGAGCCCGGTGATCTGGTCGTAGATCGGGTCACCCGCCTCCGGCAGGACGCGAGATGAGAACCAGGGCCTCGACACGGCGGTCGCAAAGGTCAGGTCGAACTCGTCCTCCGCCGTCACGACTTCGGAGCCCGCGCTGAATAAGGAAATCTGGACCTTGTAATGGGCAGGCGGAAAATCGGCCAGGGGTATTTCCTCAAGGGCGTTCGGAAGGTCCGGGAATTCTGAAGGTTTCCTCGTGATCTCCCGGAACGTCTGGTCATCCTTGATAATTCGGATCTTCAACTCCACTGTCCGGGCCATGTCCTCGGTGAGGTTGTTGACCTGGAACGCAACCGCCAGCGTGTCCTTGGCCGTAAAGATCCTCCCCGGCTGGCAGAAGATCTGGAAAGGGCCGACCTGGAACGCCCTGATCTTCCTTGGCGACTGGTCCACGCGGGTTACCTTATATCCAAGAACGGGCTGAGTGAGCTCGACGGCCGTCCCTTTTTGCGGGATACGGACCGTCTGGTCGAAAGACACGAACTCCTTCGACGTTTCGTTCTTCATGAGGACCGAAAGCTTGTAATCCCCTGATATGAGGGGGAAAACGTCGTGGAAATTGAAAGGGGAATGGCTGAGAGTCGCCATCTGCGCTTCGGGCATGTCAACCGAAACGCTCTTGTGGTATTGGTAGACGAGACGTCCGTCGAGCGTCGTCACCCGGCCGTCGACCTTCAGGGCCGTGTACATCTTCCTCTCGTACTGATTGACGGACAGCCTCTGGGGCTCGATGGCGTAGTGAACGAAATACTGGCCTGACGGCTCGCGGAAGACCTTGACAAGGTTATCGCTCTCCAGGTAATTCGCCGAGTACTCGACCTCGACAAGGTCCTTGTATTCAAGAAATTTCCGGGCATAGCGATCTTCGACGGCCCGCGTCGGGAGCGTCTCGATCTGCTGGATCAGGAGGTCCGAGGTCATGGACGGACGGCCCATGGGGTTTGTCTCTTCGCCAGGGATCAGGCTCATCGAGACGTCGGCCAGCTCGGGATCGATGTCGGAGAGAGATTGGTAGGCGCTCGTGTAATCGCTCGGGTCTCCGGTCGTGGTCGAGAGCAGGGCCTGGGGCCCGTCCCGAAGCGGGCTGTAGAGTTTGTACATCCCCAGTCCCCGTTCCTTGAAGAACAGGAGGTTGAACCCCGTGGGCAGACCCTTGTCGGTCTCGCCCTGATAAAACCAAATCTCGCAGTCGTAAATACCAAGCTTCCCCTGAAGCCTCTGGATTTCCCGGGGCTCGCCGAGGAGGATGTACATGCGGCCCCGGTCGGTCTTCCACCCGGGGACCGGCGCCTCCCGGCCGAGATAACGGGTGGCATAGTCGATCCTCCGGTAATGCTCCGTCTTGAACTCGTTTTCTGGAGTATCCGGAGTCGGGTCGCGGTGTTTCCAGAAGGCTTCGATGAAAAGGTCCCGTTCATGGTCCGTCTGGAGCTTCAGGAAGACGTCCCTTTCGACCCGGGTGATGATATAGACGACCTCTTCGTTGAGCCACTTTTGATAACGCTCGGGAAGCCTGGGCTTGTCCGCGGCGGCGGCGCCGAGGAGGAGAGCGAAAACAAGGAAAGCGGTTGCGGCGAACGATAGCTTTTTCAAGGGAAAACCCCTCACAACGGGCCAATCCGTCGAAGTTCCATTCTTATTTTTAGGCATGAATCTCAAATTCTTTACGGAAATACGGGGTCGGGCATCTTCGGAGCCACTCCAAAATATCATTATAGCAAACAGGAGGCCCCAATGGAATCCGCGTGAGATGCCTCACGGCGATTGCCGTGTTCTTGACTGCGACCCTGGGCGGACCTCATTCCTGACAAGCAGATGCTCCAGGATGTCCTCTCAAAAAAATTCTAAAGCCAGCCCAGAGTCGGGAACGCGCAGAGCATCTCGAGGAGGCCTATTGGGTGAGCGAGCGGCGGGCCTGCGAGGTCATCAGGATCTGGCGTTCGTCCCACCGACACCGTTCTCGGAGAAGGGACGACCGGGCCCTGCGGATGCGGATTCGGGAGATCGGGGAGACGCGGGTTCGCTACGGATATCGGCGGGTTCATGTCCTGCTTCGGCGCGAGGGCTGGCGCGTCAACCATAAGCGGACATACAGGATTTACTGCCAGGAGGGACTGAACCTACGGCGCAAGCGTCCCCGCCGGCATGCCACGGGGAGCGGACGGATGGCACGGCCGGAGGTTAATTGTCTTAACGCCTGCTGGAGCATGGATTTTGTGGTCGACAGCCTCTTCAACGGCCATCGATTCGGGGCCTTAACGATAGTCGATAATTATAGTCGGGAGTGCCTGGCGATCGAGGCCGGCCAAAGCATGACGGGCACGGAAGTCGCAGCTGTCGTCGATCGGTTGGTGAAGGAGCGAGGTGTTCCGGATCGGATTCAATGCGACAACGGCAGTGGATTTATTTCCTCGGGTGAGGCTCCTATTCAAACTCTCGTGTCTACGCTATTTTTTTGGTTCATAATGAACCATGACAGCTCTATCTGAATCCAAGTCCACCCTCAGCCCTTGCCGGATGTCCCAGATTTTTGCCTCACCGGCAACGATCGAATACGTGAGTTCTTGATCGCTTCTCAGTCCATGAAGCTTTATGATCTTCTCTTTCTCCCTGCTGCCCCTCAAACGGAATAAGAGAAGAACCCCGCTGCTTGTTTTGGGATCATGGTACTGCCACCCATCCCACGTCTCGTCGGTTTGAGGCACGGGAAACAACGGATAAAAATCCTCGTTTAAATAATGCCTATACTTTTTGTAAAGAACAACATAGTTGGCAGCTTCGTTGACAGTACGTTCAGTCCAATAACAACAAAGTCCTTCACCGAACTGCAGCGGGCCGCTGAAATATGTGAGAAAGCGATATCCCCCCCCAAGATCCATCGTCTTCTTGGGTCCGCGCCAGATTTCTCGAAAGGGGCCGATAAAAAAAGCATTTTGAAGATAGACCGCCGGCAAGAACCTGTTCGCCCCACTTCGGAGATTTCTTGTATAATCATCCCCCAGAGCACAGTCATTGCTCCAAACAGAGTGGAAACGCATGAGCTGACCAAGGTCTATCATCCTCCCCCCGGACGCACAGGTTTCGAGCCAAACATGAGGATATTTTTTATGAATGATCTCAAAGACCTTATAGAGTCCTTGATAAAAGTGAAGTTCCATTAAGCCTTTCCGATCTTTTTCTTCATAATAATTCCAGTAGCTGGATCTTGGCTCCGTATTAAAATCGAACCATATCCAGTCAGCCCGGTATTCGACAATAAATCGTTCCAACAACGAAGTAAACCATTCCTGGGCTTTTTCCTTCCCAAAATCAAGCATCACCTCGTTCGATTGGGGATCTTGAGGATGAGGAATCAAAAAAAGGTCCTTTTTATTCAAGTATTCCGGTTTGTCACTATTCATACGCGGTTCAACCCATAGTCCGAACTTCATGCCATGGCTATGCAAATAATCCGCAAAATGGGTGACCCCTTTTGGAAATCTCCCCGGGTGAGGCTCCCAGTGGCCTAAGTTCAGCCACCATTGGGAGACTTCCGGAGAGACATCCCAGCTTGCGTCCAAGACAAAGGCTTCACAGCCCATTTGAGCGGCTCTAGAGGCTTCCTGATACAAGGCTGTTCCATCTTGCCATTGAGGCAAAGCTCCCAACCCCTGGAACAAGACTGGAGGAAGCGGTTTGTTGCCATCTATCGTGGGCAAGAAATGTGCCCTGATGGCCCTTCTCATCGCGTTGAATCCATCTTCTGCGCAACCTTTGTAAGTTCCAAAAACGGCAGAAGGGAGGTCGATCTCCTCTCCTTGATAAAGTGTGAAATCAAACGTCGGCAAACCGATTGTTATCCTCAAACCCTGTTCATCTGGCTCGATCCGTAGTTTCCAGCAGCCCGACCATGCCGGCCCGAACCATATTCCATCATTCACTTCGGCATAAACCCATAAAGGAACTTGACTATTGGAGGACCTTCCCGTTAAATCGGAATCAATGTCAAAGGCCTGTGAGGCGTAGATATTTTTTGTCCAAGGCCTGAAGGAATCCGGAGGAAATTTTTTTGTCGGCTCACAAAAACCCCCTGATAATCCATAGAGCGTAGGATTCACCGGTCTGTCCGTATAAGGGACCAAGATGTCTAAAATCTTAAGATGATCGATTGACCCAACAAGGTTTTTTTCTGCCCGAATCTTCACCGTAAGTTGCGCGAGGTTGTCTGCCGCATCAAGCTCAAGCGTCAAATATGCCAAAAGAGCGTGATGGACCGCTTCGTAAACGACGATGTTCCTTCGCCCTTCGCCGTCATAAGAGTCTCGAACGCTGACGATCTTAAACTCTGCGGGTCGGCGTTCTATCTCCAGCGAAAAGGGTATCAGCTTTCCATGTTGAATATCCTCAAGCCACTTCTCGAGATTGAAAGGGGAACCGGCCGCGGCATATGTTGATGGATCATCGCAACTCAGGAGAGGATGAGAGCCTGTTTCCGCCCGCTTTTCTTTCGTGCTTTTCAGGCCCATCGCCATGCCATGGGCGTTAAAATTCAGCCCGTGCGTCGATATCGACAAGATCAAAATACAGATCCCGAAGATCAGCGAGATAGGATTCCGTATTTTATTCGGATCGAATTTCATCTTCTTTCATGGTCGAGATGGGGAATTCTCCACGAGCTTCCCCGTTCTTGTCGAGATCAGGGGAGGGGCCCCGAGGCCCCTCCCCTGCTGTGCTTGATCAGGGAGTTCCTAGAACTTGTAGAGCAGGGAGAACTTGAACACGCGGAATCCGACAAAGCCACGCAGGCCTGTCGAGGCGGGAACATAGCTGCCTGTCGTCGAGTTGTTGCCGTCCGGCTGCCACGTTCCGCCGGGGTTATCGGTGACGGTCAACGTGTAGGCTCCGAGAACGTTGAACGCGTCGATGAACGCGGCGAGCTTGCCGGGACCCAGCCTGAGGTCTTTCTCGAGTCTGAAGTCGAGGCTGTCCGTGGCCTCGGTCCGCCGGGTGCCGGGCGGTTCTACGTAGATACTGTAGGGCGTCGACGAGACGTTATTGGCCGCCGCCCAGTCCGCCGGGGGCTCGACCGTGACCGTCCGTCCCCAGGGGGTGCCGTCGGCATGAAGATAGTTGAACGAGAGCATCAGCTGGTAAGGAAGGCTGAAGGTGCCGTAAAGCTTGATGATGATGGGAATGCTGTAGGGCATCTGGCCATAGGCGTTGACGAAAGAGTCCGCACTGGTGAAGTCGTAGTACGCCCTGAAGGGGGCGCGAACCACGGGATAGTTTCCGGTGCTCCTGGTGAAGCTGACGGAGCCGCCGAGCTGCCAGCCGTTGGACAGTCTCTTGTCGAGGCTGACCTCCACGGCGTGGTATTTCTGGACACCTTCGGGGACGTTGGCCAGGCGGTAGTATTGGGCGGGGGCGTTATTGGAGAGGAAGTACATGGTGACCTGCTTGGCCGGGAAGGAGCCGTACGCGGGGACCGTCGTGGTGAACGGGATCCACCATTGGGGGGCCTGGTCATGCGTGTACCAGTAGTCGCCGGTCGATTGGTCCCAGAGGACCTCCGCCAGGACGTCCTTGCGTTCCTTGTGAATATAGCGGACGCCGACGTTGATGTTCTTGATAAGCTCGTGTTCGATTCCGGCCGTGTACTCAAGATGGTAGGGCATCTTGGCCTTGGGGTCGATGGAGTCAAGGTAAGACGTGGAGATCATGTTCAGGGGAGTCTCTCCGTAGAGGACCGCGTAGTGGTCGCCGCCCGGGCCCGGGGCATCCGGCACGCCGTTGTGGTTGTCGTCCCACCAGGAAAAGTCATAGCCGTACCAGCTCAGCGGTGGAGTTATGATCCCGGTGGGAAAGCCCTCCTGCTCGCGGGAGAACGAGGCCTTCAGAGCCGTCTTCCCGTTGCCGAAGAGGTCGTAGGTCACCCCGATGCGCGGGGATGGGATGGTCCCATAGGGGAAGGCGTTGTTCCAGG
>Ga0208457_1001069_pt1 | contig 21564 bp, 15 predicted proteins | sample June2015DPH_10_1_FD_185513 | JGI IMG/M metagenome (GOLD analysis project Ga0208457, IMG submission 185513) | Peatland microbial communities from SPRUCE experiment site at the Marcell Experimental Forest, Minnesota, USA - June2015DPH_10_150... | ecosystem: Environmental > Terrestrial > Soil >... | reverse complement strand
CTTCGTCACCGACACCGGGATCGTCGCCACGAACGCCCATGTTGCCCGGGGAGGCGCTTCGCTCCTCGCACTGCTCCCGAGCGGCGTGCAACTTCCGGCCAAAGTCGTCTACATCGACGCCGACCTTGACATCGCCCTCGTCAAAGTCGCGCCACCTTCTCCAGACTTCGTCTTTCCCCTTCTCCCCCTCGCCGATCTTTCCTCCATCCGCCAGGGAGATTCCGTGCTCGCGATTGGCAGCCCCGGCGACGCCATGTTGTTCAGCGTCACCAAGGGCATTGTCAGCGCTGTCGGCAAGTTCGCCTCTGCCGGACCTGGTACTTGGATCCAGACCGACGCCCCCATCAACCCGGGCAACTCCGGCGGCCCGCTGCTCAATTCCCGTGGCGAAGTTATCGGCCTCAACACCCAGAAACTCATCAAGAAAAATGTCACTGGAATCGGTTTTGCTCTCAGCTCCGCCGACCTCCTCGCCGTCCTTCACCGTTTCTATCCCGCTCTTTCCGTCCCCTCAGTCACCACAGCCGAGTCGTCGGCCCACCGCTCCGATTCCCAGGACGCTACAAGCGCGCCATCCTCCGGGGCCCCGGCGATTTCTGAACCAGCGGTCTCACTTCCCACCGTCACTTCTTCTCCCGAGGGTTTTGGCCAGCTCACCATTACCTCCGATCCCGATGCCGCGGAAATCTTCGTCGACGGAAAATTCATTGGCAATACCCCTGCGACGCTGAAACTTCCCGCTGGCCCGCACCTCTTCCTGCTGAAATCTCCCAGCCGCCCGGATTATTCGCGTACCGTCGAAGTGCCCAAGTCCTCCAAATTGACCCTGAAAGCGCTCTTCGATCCTCTGGCACAATCCGGGAGCAAATAGATGGCAGGGAAGTCTCAGCGCGTCACCAGCTCTTTGTGATGCCTTCTCACCCATGGGTAATGGGTCAGTTTCCGATCAAGGCTAGTGACTTATCAGGAGTTTGGGCGGCGGACCAAAGCCACCGGGCCGTCGGGGTGATATCACGTCAGCAAACCAGGTCAATCGTCTTGAGTTTTTTTCCTATTGCTTACGAGGAAGTGGTTTTTGACACTTCGATTGCCCACACTGTCCCGCCACGAAGATGAATCGCTACAATGTTTGTAGATGTGTAGGGTTCGCCGCGAATAGATTCCTCATGCTCGTGAACGTAGATGAGCCTATCGCCGTGCCTGACCGTAGGTGGACCCAAACTCTGCAATACTTCCGATTCTGCCATGCCGAGCCGTAGCGTGACCGGCAACTCTACACCTGTGCCTTCAAGCATTCGACAGCGGCGGTCAAGCACCGCACCCTTGTCGAGCCTTTGCCACTGAAAACTCCCCACCGTTCCTGCATCAATCTCGCCGCTTTCCAACCAAAGCACCCAGTGCCCTCCGGGGTCTGTCCCATGAAAGCAAAGCCATTCAACGAACTCACCCGCGTCGCCCTTTTGCCCAATTGTGCCCCCAAGGCGTATTGTCACGTCGTCCATTTTTGTCTTTTCGAGACTGACGGGAAAGTCTGACACGCGCAGTGTCGCCAACATCTCCTTAGGGACGGTCGCTTTGGGAACTACATGCAAGAAATTCCATGCCGGGGGTTCCCAAATCACCCGACCGACGCCTGGAGAACTTGAACGATTCGCTGTTTGAGGGAATGCTGCACAAGTCACGATGAACAGCACCGATATGCTGGAAAGGCGACTCACAATAGGTCCCTATCGGTGCTTATTGTAAGAAATCACATCAGGGCTAGCAAGCCTTACTGTCGCAAGCAGAAATCTCGCCAACTCAGAATAGCTGGTGATGCGGTCTCAAGTCCTGATCAGCGCCGCGGCCGGACACTGACCCACTTACCCACCCCGCTCCGTTGCCCCTGCCATTTCCATGTGCTAGCATTTCCCCGTTAAGAAGAGCGGACCAGGGATTTGGCGTTTTTCCTTCGCCCCGCTTCCCGGGACCCAGGCAGGGCCGCGCTCTCCTTCAAACCAACAACCTCGCCAGGCGCAGGCCCGCGCCTGCTGTATTGTCGGCGGACCATCGCCCGGTGACCTCAGTTGGCCACACCTACGCGGAGGTCTGTAATGAAAATCTATCCCACCAAGGACATCAGAAACGTTGGCATTGTAGGTCACGGCGGCACCGGCAAGACGCAACTGGTGTCGTCGTTACTCTTCACCGCCGGGGCGACCCAGCGCTTTGGCAAAGTTGCGGAGGGCACCACCACCACCGACTGGGACGACGAAGAAATCGCCCGTAAAATCTCCATCCAACCCGGACTCGCCCACGCCGAATGGGCCTGCACTCTTTGCGCGGGCAATACTGTCAAGATTAATTTCCTCGATCTCCCCGGCTATTCCACTTTCATTACCGAAACCAAGGCGGCCCTCGTCGCCGCTGACGCCGCCCTCATCACCGTGGACGCCCACGTCGGCGCTCAAGTCACAACGGAAAAGGTCTGGGATTATTGCGCCGAGTACGACATCCCCCGCGCCTTTGTCCTCACTTGGATGGACCGGGAGCTTTCCAGCTTTGAGAGGTGCATGGAATCCCTGGTGGAGCTCTTTGGCCGCAACGTGGTGGCGCTGCAGATGCCTGTCGGTTCCGAAAAAGGTTTTCGCGGCGTGGTGGATCTCGTGGCCATGAAGGCCCACCTCTACACGCCCGATGGCGATGGCAAGGCTACTATCGAAAATATTCCCGACGCGCTCCTCGATGAAGCCAAGGAAGCCCACGAAAAGCTCGTCGAAATGATTGCCGAAGGCGACGACGAAATGATGGAGGAATTCTTCCGCGAGGGCACCATTCCCATTCAGGACCTCATCCCCGCGGTGCGCAAAGCCATCGTCGCGGAAAGAATCATTCCCGTGTTGATGATCTCCTCCACGCGGAATATCGGCAATGCCAGCCTGCTTACCTTTCTCGCCGATGTTTTCCCGCATCCGGACGAGCACGCGCAAGTCGGCTTCACGGAACCGGGAGGCAAGGGGGATCGCATCGACCGCAAGTACGACGACACGCAGCCTCTTTCCCTCTTCGTATTCAAGACTCTTGCCGACCCCTTTGCCGGCCGCATCAACTATTTCAAGGTCAAGAGCGGTGTCCTCAAAAACGACGCCACGCTTCTCAATTTCAACCGCAATGTTCCCGAGCGTTTTCAGCACACCATGGACGTTCAAGGAAAACAGCTCACCGAAATTCAGGAGCTCCACGCCGGTGATATCGGTGCCATCGCCAAACTGAAAGAAACCATCACCGGCGACACCCTCGGCGACAAGAACGCTCCCATCTACTATCAACCTGCGAAGTTGCCGGAGCCTTCCATCACCTTTGCGGTCGAACCAAAGTCCCGCGCCGATGAAGACAAGATCGGCGTGGCCATTCACAAAATCATGGAAGAAGACGCCGCGCTGCGTTTTTCACGCGATCCACAAACCAAGGAATTTCTCCTCGCCGGAAACGGCCAGCAGCACGTTGAGGTTGTTGTGGCCAAGCTTCAGAAGCGCTACAACGTCAATCTCACCCTTAAGCCGCCGAAGGTGCCTTATCGTGAAACCATCCGCGGCAAGGCCGACGCCGAAGGCAAGCACAAAAAACAGTCCGGCGGCCACGGCCAGTTCGGTGTCTGCCGCGTCAAGTTTGAGCCCACGGAGCGCAACAAGGGCATTGAATTCGTTGACGACATCTTTGGCGGCTCCATTCCCAACAACTGGATTCCTTCCGTCGAACGCGGCATCCGCGAAGCCGCCGCGCGCGGCCATCTTGCCGGTTTCCCGATGACCGATTTCCGCGCCACCCTCTATGACGGCAAATATCACGATGTCGATTCCTCGGATATCGCCTTCAAAATTGCCGGGTCCCTGGCCTTCAAGGAAGCCATGAAGCAGGCTAGGCCCGCTCTCCTCGAACCCATCATGCACGTGGAGGTCTTCGCGCCGGATCAGTATTCCGGCGATCTGATGGGCGACCTCAGCTCACGCCGGGGCCGCATCGAAGGCAGCGAAACGCGCGGCCATAACGTCGTCGTCAAAGCCATGGTACCGCTCGCGGAAATGCTTTCTTATGCGACGGACCTGACCTCCATGACGCAGGGCCGCGCCAGCTACGCCATGGAGTTTTCTCACTACGACTACGTGCCCGGAGAACTGGCGGAGAAGGTCATCGCCGCCCACAAAGCGGCCCACGGCGAAGCCCTCGTCGAAGAAGAAGCCTAGATCCTCTGGAAAAATTGCATCCTGTCGCGGAGCCCGGTGTTTCCTCGCCGGGCTCTTTCGTCTCACTGCCTATCTATTGGAGGCCCAGGCATCCATCGCCAACCAATTCATGTTGGGTCTCTCCCCTGTACTACGATCTCACAAACTATCTCGAACCGAATACCGAAGCCTCCAGTTTCCGCCAATTTGGTGGTTGTTCCCAGGTGGCGACTAGGCCAATAATCGGCAGCATGAAGAAAAACAAGCCCGCCCCTCTAAAGGCCGCCACCCGCGCCATTCATGCCGGTGAACCTCCACGGCACGGCGTTGATGCTCCGGTCAGTGCCGAGATTGTGCGCTCCTCTACTTTCACCTTTTCCTCCAGCGAGGAGATGAAACTCTGGGCCGAGGGAAAGAGCAAAGCCTATATCTATACGCGCTACGCCAATCCCACTCTCGCCATTGCCGAACGCAAAATAGCCTCTCTCGAAGGCGCCGAAGCCGCCATCGTCACCTCCTCCGGAATGGCGGCGATCTCGCACTCGCTTCTCAGCGTGCTGCGGCATGGGGATGAACTCATTTCCACCGCGCAGCTCTATGGCGGAACGTACCGGCTGATGCGCGACGTCTTGCCCCGCATGGGTATCACCGTGCGTCACGCGGAAACCTCCCTGGAAAAAATTGAGTCACTGGTTACGCCGCAGAGCAAGTGCCTCTACATCGAAACGCCCACAAACCCAACGTTGCGTCTCGTCGATCTCCGCAAAGCCATCGCCTTTGCCAAAAAGCACAAACTCGTCAGCATCATTGACAGCACCTTTGCTACGCCCCTCCTTCAGAAACCCCTGGCACTGGGATTCGATATCGTCGTGCACAGCGTCACCAAAGCCCTTTCTGGACATTCCGATCTTCTTGGCGGCGTCGCTTCCGGCAGCCACAAGTTCATCGATCCCGTGCGGCAAATGGTGATCTATCTGGGGGGCTGCATGGACCCGGGGGTGGCCTTCCTGCTGATTCGCGGGATGAAGACGCTGGGCGTGCGCGTCGAACGCCAGTGCGAGAACGCCATGTGCGTGGCGAAGTTCCTGGAGAAACATCCAAAAGTAGAGCGCGTTCACTACCCTGGATTGCAATCGCACCGCGACCACGCGCTCGCCAGAAAGCAGATGAGCGGTTTCGGCTCCATGCTGGCTTTTGACCTGAAGGGCGGGCTGCCGGCAGCGCGCAGGTTCTGCGACCGCGTGAAACTATTCCTGCTGGCGGTAAGCCTGGGGGGCACGGAGTCGCTGGTCTCGCTGCCGATTTATAGTTCGCACTATCATATGAGCGCAGCTGAACTTCAACGTTCGGGCGTCAAATTGGGTACGGTGCGCGTTTCGGTCGGGCTCGAAGATGCCGGGGATCTGATCCAGGATTTGCAGCAAGCGCTGAACTAAGCTCGTTCGCTTCGGCGCGTCTTCCTGATTCTCAACTGACCGGGGTTTCCGTGGGAGCTTCCCATTCCTGATTCTCTGGAAGCATGGACTTAACAATGTCCTCAAACTCATGTGAGCTCTTCACATCACCCGGATAATTGTGCGCAGTCAGATCGAAGCTGAATCCATACTTTGCCCGCGCAGCTTGCAACTCTTCCTGCAGCCGCAGGGCCACGCGCTTGGCGTTCAGCGTGTCGGTTTCGGGCAGCACGATACCAAAGAAATCTTCGGCGAGATGGTAGATGGAATCCGTGGGCCGCAGCCGCTTGGACATGGCTTTCGCCGCATCGCTCAGCGCCGCTTTCTGATCGTTCAGGGAAGCGTGCGCCCCTGGCTTGGCCTTCACCAGCACCAAGGAAAGATTCTTCTCCATGGTCATGGCGCGGCGGAACTCCATCGTCAAGCGATCCCAGAAGTAATTCTGGTCGGGCATGGAATGCAGCAAATCCGTGCTTGCCTGAATCTGCAGTTCGACGTTGCGCTCCAGTTCGCCAAGCAGATGCTGCTTCAGCTTGCCGAAGGTGCGCTGGCGATCGAAGAGGTACCCGACAAAGAGCAGCGTCAGCGCGCAAAAACCAAAGTAGGCCACACGCAGCGTCCACTTGTTGCCTTCCGGGTGCACAAACACCAGGGGGTACATAAACATAGCCAGGCCGCTGGCAAGCACCATCACAAATACAGCGGAGAGAATCGTGAGTTGCAGGCTGCGCCGCTCAAGACGATCGAGTTCTTGACGATCAATTGTCGCCATATTCACACCTATGTGAGGCAACTTCCCCCAAGGGGGCCCTGGAGTTGCCGGGATATAAACAGGTTCCGTGTCGGCAAGGCAGATGGCAATAGGCGTGGCGTACTTCTGTAACGGAAGAGCAAACAGGGTACCTGTATCAAATGGACAAGGGCGATCGCCCCATCCCCTGCCGGTTCGTGAATTCCGGGTTGTAAACCTGAGGGATGCTGCTCGCCGCCGGGGAATCGCCAAAATCAGGGGCCGCGGACGGCGCCCGGTCGCGGTGTGAGTCTCAGGGCCTTGCGCAAGATATGCTGCTGCGGCGTGTGTTAGCATTTAGTTTTGCCTAAGGGTGCGGTCCTGGCTGATTGAGGAGCCTGCCGGAATGCCTGCCACGATGAAAGCTCTGCGCAAGACCAAAGCGGGGAAAGGGCTGGAAATGCAAGCGGTGCCGGTGCCGTCGATTGGCCCGTCGGACGTGCTCGTGCGCGTGAAGGCCACCTCGATCTGTGGCACGGACCTGCACATTTACGGGTGGGATCGCTGGTCGCAAGGCCGGATCAAGCCCCCGGTGACACTGGGCCACGAATTTTGCGGCGTGGTGGAGCGCGTAGGTGAAGAAGTTACGGCGGTTAAGCCGGGCGACTTCGTCAGCGCGGAGATGCACGTGAATTGCGGCCATTGCCACCAGTGCCGCCTGGGCGAAGCGCACATCTGCCAGAACGTCCGCGTGATCGGAATTGACCAGGACGGCGCGTTCGCCGAGTTCGTGAAAATCCCCACGACAAATATCTGGCGGCTGGACCCCGCCATCCCCGAACATTACGGCGCCATCCTCGATCCGCTGGGGAATGCCGTGCACACCGTGCTGGCGGGAGCGATTGCAGGGCACACGGCGCTGGTGACGGGCTGCGGTCCGATCGGGCTGATGTCGATTGCTGTGGCCAAGGCGTGTGGCAGCTCCACCGTGTTTGCAACCGAAACAAATGATCATCGTCGCGCCATGGCGAAGCAGATGGGCGCCGACGTAGTGCTGAATCCCGCTGACGGAGATGCGGTGAAAAAGATTCTGGAGGCCACCGGCGGTACTGGTGTGGACGTGCTGCTGGAAATGAGTGGGAACGCCACCGCGATCCAGCAGGGGTTCAAGGCGTTGCGCGCGGGCGGACGCGCCTCTCTGCTGGGGATCCCGACGGAAAACGTGCCGCTGGACCTGGTCAATGATGTGATTTTCAAGGGCGCCACCGTGCAGGGCATTTATGGCCGGCGTATGTACCAGACTTGGGTGCAGATGACCGCGCTGCTCAAGGCGGGGCGCGTGAATCTTGATCCGCTATTTGGAGAGCGCGTGGTGCTGGAGAAATTTGAGGAAGCTTTTGCGAAACTTCAGCGCGGTTTGGCGGGGAAGATTCTGATGTATCCGAATGGGATGCCCAGATAAGAGATATATTCCCCTTCAGAATGTACAGATCGCACAAGAACCGGCTTGCAAGACAAATTTCACCGCAGCCACAACAACGGAACCGCAGAAATCACGCAACTTTGGGAGCACGAACATGAGTGAATTGGGGACGCCAGCGACAACTACGAATCCGCTGCAGTATGTCAGCGGGACCCTCCAGGAGTTGCGCGCGAAGGGCATAGCACCGAAGTTGCGCGTGCTGGAGGGCGAGCAGAAGCCCGTCTGCATTTTCGATGGGCGCGAGGTGATCAACCTGGCCTCGAACAATTATCTAGGACTGACGTCACACAAGGCGCTTCGAAAGGCAGCCGTGGATGCGGTGAAGAAGCTGGGTGTCGGTGCGGGAGCGGTACGCACCATTGCCGGCACAATGAAGCTGCACATGGAACTGGAAGAGCAGATCGCCAAATTCAAGCAGGTGGAAGCTTGTGTGGTGTTCCAGTCGGGATTCACGGCGAACGCCGGAACAGTTTCAGCCGTCCTGGGCAAAGATGACCTGATCGTTTCGGATGAGCTGAATCACGCGTCGATCATCGATGGGGCGCGTCTCTCAAAAGCCACGATCAAGGTGTTCAAGCACAAGGATCTGGAAGATTGCGAACGGATCCTGAAAGAGACAGCGGGCTGGAATGGCCACAAGCTGATCATCACCGATGGCGTGTTTTCGATGGATGGCGATATCGCACCGCTGCCGGGCCTGTGCGACCTGGCGGAGAAATACGGCTGCATCATGATGGTGGACGACGCGCATGCAAGCGGTGTGCTGGGGCGCGGCGGGCGCGGCACGGTGGATCATTTCAGTTGCCATGGGCGCGTGCATATCCAGGTAGGCACTCTGAGCAAGGCCATCGGAGCCATGGGCGGATATGTGTGCGGGTCGCGCGACCTGATCGATTTTCTGTACTTGCGGGCGCGCCCGTTCTTGTTTTCAACGTCACACCCTCCGGCCACCGCGGCGGCGTGCCAGGCGGCGTTTGCGCTTCTGGATTCGCCGGAAGGCGAAAAGCTGGTCAGGAAACTCTGGGCTAACACGAACTTCTTCAAGCGCGAATTGAAAAAGCGTGGATTCCAGTTCAAGGCCAGCGAGACGCCGATTATTCCGATTCATGTCGGAGATGCCGCAAAGGCGTTTGAATTTTCGCGCAAGTTGTTTGAAGCCGGTGTGTTCGCCCCGGCGGTGGGCTATCCCACGGTCGCGGAAGGAAAGGCACGCCTGCGGGCAATAGTCAGCGCCGCGCACAAACGGGAGCAATTGTTGAAAGCCGCGGAGATTTTAGGGGAAGTCGGCAAATCGCTGGGGATCGTTTCCTGAGGAATCTCCCATAGTGGCACTCTACTGCCCTTCGCGTGAGGCCATCCGGGCTAACCGCACGGCAAAAGAAGACCTGTTATACTCGCGCGATGGCGCCGAAAGACGAAAAATCGAAAAAACTCTTCCTGGTGGATGCGATGGCGCACATCTACCGCGCCTTCTACGCGCCGATGGTGCGCATGAATGCGCCCAGCGGCATACCCACCAAAGTGCCGTTCCTTTTCGCGAATATCCTGCGGCGCTTGATCAAGGACTACCAGCCGGAATTCCTGGGAATCGTATTTGACACCAGCAAGCCTACCTTTCGCGACAAACTATTCGAAGCCTACAAAGCGCAGCGCCCGCCGATGCCGGACGAAATGAAAGTGCAACTGCCGTATGTCCGGCGGCTGTGCGAAGCAATGCACCTGCCTATTCTGGAGCTGGATGGCTACGAAGCCGACGACGTTATCGGCACGATGGCCAAAAAAGGCGCAGCGAAGAAGCTGGAAGTGCTGGTCATCTCCAATGACAAGGACATGATGCAGCTCGTGAGTCCCGGCGTGCGAATATTGCGCACGGGATCGGGCGGCGCGAAGGCCGACATGATCGTCGATGCGCAGAAGGTCGAGGAAATCCTGGGTGTGCCGCCGGGGAAAGTCATCGACCTGATGGCCTTGCTCGGCGACACGGTGGACAACATTCCCGGCGCGAAAGGAATCGGCGAAAAAGGCGCGACCGAGCTCATTCAGAAATACGGCAGCGTGGAAAGCGCGCTCGATCATGCCGGCGAAGTGACCAACAAGAGGTACCGCGAGGCCCTCCAGCAGCAGCGGGACCAGGTGATGATGAGCAAGAAGTTGGCCGCGATTGAGACAAATGTGCCGCTGGAGCTGGACCTGCTGACATTGCAGGTGCGCGAACCGGACGCCGCAGCACTGGTTGCCCTGTATCGCGAACTCGGATTCAATTCGCTCCTGAAAGAGTTGCTGGCCAGCGGCGCGGCTGAACCAAGTGTCGAGGCTGGGGCGCCATCAGATGGACAGACAGGGGCGAGCGGCCAACCAGCCAAAGACTACCTGCAGTTTCAGAATGTGGACGAACTTCGCGAGTATTTGAAAAAGCTTCCCACAAAACGGCCACTGGCCGTGTGGCTGAACCTGGAAGCTGGCGAGCGCGAGACCGAAGGATTTGGGACGCGCGTCAGCGGGATTGAAGCCTCCTCGAAGACGGGCGAAGGGCGCGCGGTGTGGGTGGACGAAGAAGGCGAAGCGCTGAAAGCATTGGAGTCCGTTTTGCGCGATGCCAAACGCGCCAAAATCGTGCACGATCCGAAGCTCTTTCATCTGTTGGCCGGCAAATCGGAATCTATCGAGCACGCCACCCAAATCTATTCGTATCTGCTGAGGCCAACCACCGCGAAACACGACTTTGCGGAGGTAGTCTTCCGGCAATTCAACGTGCCGCTCGGCGGCGGCGCGGGCGAACGCGCCGATTATCTGCAGCGCATTGCGCCCATCTTGCGGGAGCAGATTGCAGCACAGCAACTCACCGAGGTGTACGAAAAGATCGATCTGCCGCTGGCCCCGGTACTGGCGGAGATGGAACGCGCCGGCGTTCGCGTCGATCCCAAAGCGCTCGAAACGATGTCGAACGCGATGGAAAAAGAAGTCCGGCGGCTGGAGAAGGAGATCTGGGAACTGGCGGGATTGGAATTCAATGTGAACTCGCCTACCCAGCTTGCGGAGATTCTTTTTGACAAGTTGAATTTGCAGCTGCCGGCACGCCGCGGAAAAGGCAAAGTGCGCTCAACCGCGGTGGACATTTTGGAAGAGATGGCCGGCCAACACGCGCTGCCAGGAAAAGTGATCGAGTACCGCGAGATCGCCAAACTAAAATCGACCTACGTGGATGCGCTGCCGAAGCTGATTCATCCAGAGACGGGGCGGCTGCACACCAGCTTCTCGCAGACGGGCACGGCGACAGGCCGGCTGAGCTCAAGCGACCCGAATCTGCAAAACATTCCCGTGCGCAGCGAGTTGGGACGCGAAATTCGTGCCGCGTTCGTGGCGGAAAAAGGGAACATTCTGCTCTCGGCGGACTATTCCCAGATCGAACTGCGTATCATGGCGCATTTCTCGAAGGACCCCGTGCTGGTGGAAGCGTTTCGCAATGGCGAGGACATTCACGCGCGGACAGCACAGGAAGTTTTCGGCGTTGGGCCGCTCGCGCAGACCGCGGAACACCGCCGCGCCGCAAAAGCGATCAACTTCGGCATCATCTACGGCCTTTCGGCGTTCGGCCTCGCACAGCAATTGGGAATCGGGCAGAAGGAGGCGGCGCAATTCATCAACGCCTATTTCACGCGCTACCGCGGCGTGAAACAGTACCTCGACAATGTGCTCGTCGAGACGCGCAAAACCAGCGTGGCGAAAACCCTTTTCGGCAGAATCCGCCCCATCCTTGAAATCAACGCACCCCAAATGCAGTTGCGCAATTTCGCGGAGCGCACCGCATTGAATTCGCCGCTTCAGGGGACTGCTGCGGACTTGATCAAGCTGGCCATGATCGCCATCGATGAGCGGCTGCGTAAAGAGAAACTCAGCGCGCGCATGATCCTTCAAGTGCACGACGAACTGTTGTTTGAAGCACCCATCAAGGAGCGCAAAGCGCTCGAAACCCTGGTCAAGGAAGAGATGGAAAGCGTGCACAAACTTGCCGTGCCGCTCGTTGTGGAAATCGGCGTCGGACCCAACTGGCGCGATCTGGATTGAATCAAGCCCCAGTCCGAAACATGGGGTCCCGTCCAAAGGGACAGGAACCCCATACGGCACTTCACTCGAAACGCTGCACCCGGTGCAACTCGACCCCATGCTACGCTGGCCCCGCGTGGCCGATTGGGGAGAGTCTATGCGCCGCATCAGCGAAATTCTTTTCATCTCAAGTCTTATTGTGTGTGTGGCCGGCTGCAGCGGATTGTCGAACGTCAAAAGCAACGGCGGTGGCCAAGCTACGGGCGTGACCGTCACGCCGGGGACCGCTTCGCTCGACCCCTTCGGCATCCAAGCGTTCACCGCGAAAGTCCAAGGCAGCACCAATAACGCTGTGACCTGGCAGGTCAATGGTGTGACGGGCGGAAGCGCGACCACTGGGATCATCTCGACGGCTGGCCTCTATACCGCCCCGCACGCCATTGCTTCGAGCCTGGCCTTCAACGACCCGATCACCGTGACGATCACCGCTATCTCTCAAGCGAGCGCAACCGCTACGGGCACCGCCGTCATCACGCTGACAACGCAACAGCAGCAAACCCAGTCTGGCGCGATCAAGTTGGGTACATCCGGCGGCAATATCAGCGATACGAGCGGAAATTTTTGTTGCGGCGGCACACTGGGATCATTGGTAACACGGAATGGCACGCAATATATCCTGAGCAACAACCATGTCCTGGCAAAGAGCGCCGGGAACTCCGGAAGCCCCGACGTGGGTGATGCCATCACGCAGCCGGGACTGATCGAGGTGAATTGCCAGAGCAGTTCGACGCACACCGTGGCGCACCTTTCGGAATACTTCCCTCTGCAGACCGGACCAATCCCTAAGATCGACGCAGCTTTGGCACAAGTGGGGAGCGGCGCAGTCGATGCCAGCGGGAACATTCTGCTGCTCGGCAACAATCTCACAAATGGCGTTCCCGATCCCGGTGCACCCGGCTTGGGATCTAACTTGGGTGCCGGCCTGACTCCCGCTCAGGCGATTGCTGCTCCGCACAACAGTGCAGTAGCGAAGAGCGGCAGGACCACCGGCTTGACCTGCTCGACGATCGTGGGCACCAACGTTGCCAGCAACGTGGATTACTACGCTCATTGTGGCGATGCTACCAAAGCCTTCACCGTGAGCTACACGGACCTGGTTGCCGTCAACGGCGGAGATTTCAGCTACTCCGGCGATTCGGGTTCCCTGATCGTGACCCAAGATACGGCCGAGGCCGTGGCACTCCTTTTTGCCGGCTCGGATACGGACAGCGTTGGCAATCCAATCACTGACGTACTTCCTGCCTTTCCCGGTGCGGGCAACGTCACTCCAACGATTGTGGGAGGTGCGACGCACCAGGTGATCGGCTGCACCCTGCCAGCTCTAAAGGCTGTTGCCACTGTCCCGCAGGCTAAGGCCACGGCCGAATCCATTCAGCAGGCCAGTATGGCGCGTGACCTGCATGCCTCACAACTCCTGACCATTCCGGCAATCAAAGCAGTGGCGGTGGGCGAAAGCTACGATCATCCCGGCAAAGCGGCAATCCTTCTCTTTGTGGGCAGCGGCGAATCACTTGTGGGTATCCCCAGGACGATAGATGGTGTGCGCACGCGTTTGATCAAGGGGAACGATTGGGCGCATCAGGGTCTCCTAAACAGCGAGGAGACCGCGGATCTTCTTAGCACCGTGAGCAGGCCGCAAATCGTTTACCCCTTGCAGCAGGGCGAATACCTGCGCGCCAAGACGGTGCACACCGCCCACGTCACGGACCTGCTGAAGCAGGCGGGTATCCTTGGGGTAGGCATCACCTCCAGCGTTGACGCGCCGGGAGAGGCCGCGCTGCTCATCTACGTCCTCCGTGGAGCGCCGCAAGACAACATCCCGGCCGAGATCGACGGCTTGCGCACCCGCGTTCGCGAAACGAGCCCCTTCACCACGGGTCGCCGCGGCAACGAACCCGCTCGGAGTTGCAAAGTGCCCGTGGCCAAGACTTTACTTACTAAGACAAACCCGTAGTCGCGGCAAATCGATGCGTGTAAGGCGCTCCCTTTTTCAGGGTGAAACTGTCGTCTCAAATCACCGGGGAGCTTTCTTTGTACCGGGCGCGGTTGTAGAATCACCGTAGATGGTGTCGAACTTGCTCCCTCGACCCTTCCTTCCTATCAGGGGGTATATATGCGGCGAAATGCGATTTTGTTCGGTACAGCTTTGCTCCTGGCCTTGGGCATCGGATTCGCGCAAGAGAAAGACACCAAAGACAAGGCGCAGGCACCAGAAGCGGCCCCGCCACCAGCTTCCGCGGACGATGCAGGGAAAAAGAATCCTGTGAAAGCCACACCCGAGGGCCTAGCCGAAGCCAAGCGTCTCTACGGCTATCACTGCGCGATGTGCCACGGGAAAGACGGCGACGGCAAGGGTGAATTGGCCGTTTCGATGGATCTGAAGTTGAACGATTGGCGCGATCCCAGCACGATCGAGAAAATGACCGATGGTCAGCTCTTCTATATCATCACCAACGGCCGCGGGAAAATGGTTGGCGGCGAAGGCGACCGCACCAAAGAACAGACTCGCTGGAATCTGGTGAACCTGGTGCGTTCTTTCGGCAAGAAAAGCGGTACATAGAACGCCAAGCGAAGAGTAATTCGGCTGGCACGGCTTGCGGCATTGCGGGGCGCTCCAGGGAGTTTGGAGCGCCCTTCTTTTTTGCGCGGCTGCAGGGCATGGTAGGCTCTTGGGGCAGGTGAATGGATGAGGAGGAAAGCATGGAACATGCTCCAAAATTTCTGGCATTGGTGAATGAGGCGAAAAAATGCGTGAAGGAAACCAATGTGGTCGACGTTAAACGCCGCTTGGATGCTGGCGAAAAACTCGTATTGGTCGACGTCCGGGAGGAGAGCGAGTGGGGCCGCGGACACCTGCCGGGGGCCGTGCACCTTGGAAAGGGCATCATTGAGCGCGATATCGAGCTGCGCGTGCCGGACACCAATACCAAGCTCATTCTTTATTGCGGCGGCGGCTTCCGGTCCGCGCTCACCGCGGACAACCTCAAGAAAATGGGCTATACAAACGTCGAATCGATGGACGGCGGATGGAGAGGCTGGCTGGCAGCAGGCTTTCCGACGCAGACGGGCTAGAGCCAGCCTCCGAAGCGAACGCCATGGGCATGACCCTCAGCCGCTAGAGAGTTGGCTGGGGCGGAAGGATTCGAACCTTCACCATCCTCATTAACAGTGAGGTGTCCTACCGGTTGGACCACGCCCCAGCGGCGTTCAGTGGCCGTCCCGGGAAGAGCCGGGGCAGCGGTGTTCCGCCGCAGAAACGGCGAAAGATAATCCAAGAATACCACGCCACAGGCCATCAGCATGAGTCGAATGCGTCAGGGCCGCGCATAAGGAACATTTATGGAGTTAGTGAACACAGACTCCTTCGCTCCCCCGGGAAAAGGATGATAAGGGATGAGGCGTCGTCTCATTTCGGAAAGAATTGACTTAAGTCCCACAACTTTGCTTTATTTTTGAAACCTTCGATCCAATTTAGTCCTTTGAAATAGTTGACTCTGAAGTTGGCCGGCAGTGCCATTTTGGCTTTCGGGTTGCATTCCATAAGAATTTGATGGAAACTATCCGGTCGTTTCGGCCTGGCCCTGCGCTGTCCGGCATAAGAGTGGAAGAATCTCCCGAGAGTATGACCCTTCCGGAGAATCAATCTGCCCAAGCGCAACGCTGACATGGCACAAATCTTTCACCGTAGTGCGAATTTTCTAGCGAGATTTAGTCTGCTCGGAACGGTCGTCCTGGGAGGCTTGGCGCTGACCGGCGTATTGGTCGTGGCGAGGTCGCCCTATATTACCAACCAGCGCGTGTCCCGGAATCAGCCCATACAGTTCAGCCACAAGCACCACGTGGGAGATGAAGGCATCGACTGCCGCTACTGTCATACCAGCGTGGAGAGTTCGGCTTACGCGGGCATTCCTCCCACCAAGACCTGCATGAATTGTCATTCCGTTCTCTTTAACAACGTCGGTTATTTGGAGCCCATTCGGGAAAGCTACCGCTCGGACCAGTCCATCCAATGGGTTAAAGTCCACCGGCTGGCCGACTACGTTTATTTCAATCACAGCATCCACATCAACAAGGGCATTGGCTGCTCGTCCTGCCATGGCTCGATCAACCAGATGCCCCTTGTCTTTCAAGCTTCTCCGCTCACGATGAGCTGGTGCCTGGATTGCCACCGCAGTCCTCAGGCGAACCTTCGCCCCAGGGACCAGATTTTCAATATGGATTGGAAAGCACCCGCGGATCAGGAAGAAGCAGGACAGAAACTCGCGGCGGAGTACAAACTTCGGACCACGGCCGAGCTCACCAGTTGCTCGACGTGCCACCGTTAGTTAATGGATGCTATGAGCGAGCACGCAAACGACAAGGAACTGCGCGTTCTTCAGGGTGCGCTGCCAAACGCGGCGGCCCATGAAGACGTCCACGATCTCGAACATGAGGATCATGCCGAAGACGCCACCCTGCGCGACTTCACTTTGGATCTTGCGGCTGTCCGCGAAAAACTGAAGGATAAATCGGGCAAGCAATACTGGCGCACGCTGGAAGAGCTGGCCGACGACCCGCACTTCCAGGATTTGCTCCACCGCGAATTCCCGCGTCACGCCTCCGAATGGGACGACGCCGTGGACCGCCGCAACTTCCTGAAATTGATGGGAGCGTCGCTGGCCTTTGCGGGCCTCGCGGGTTGCGGCCGCCAGGATGAATCGCACATCGTGCCATACGTGAAGCAGCCGGACGACATGGTGCTGGGCAAGCCGAATTACTACGCCACCGCCATGCCATTTGGCGCTGATGCCGTCGGCGTGCTCGTGGAAAGCCACGAAGGACGCCCCACGAAGATCGAAGGCAATCCCGATCATCCGTCGAGCCTCGGTTCCACCGATGCCCTCGTGCAGGCTTCGATCCTGAATCTGTACGATCCGGATCGCGCGCAAACTGTTTTGGAGAACGGCGAAATCCGCTCGTGGTCCGCGTTCCTGGACGCGGCGCAGGGACTTGCGACCGCCATCAAGGCGCAGAATGGCGCCGGCTTCCGCATCCTGACGGGCACGGTCACTTCGCCCACGCTGGCTTGGCAACTCCGGAAACTTTTGGCGCAGTATCCCCTGGCGAAGTGGCACCAGTGGGAGCCCGCTTCCGGCGATGGCGCCCGGGAAGGAGCGAAACTCGCTTTTGGCCGCAACGTCAACACGGTTTACATGCCGGGCAAAGCCAATGTCATCCTCTCGCTCGACTCCGATTTCCTTGCCAGTGGCCCCGGTCACATCGCCTACGCCAAGCAATACGCGCGGCGGCGGAAACTCGGTGGTCCAAATGCCACGTTGAACCGTCTCTACGTCGTCGAGCCCACTCCGACGGTCACTGGATCTTCCGCGGATCATCGCCTGCCGCTGAGAGCCGGGGATATTGAACTCTTTGCGCGCGCGTTGGCCGGGAAACTCGGCCTGAGCAGTCCCGTGCCCTTGTCCGGCGAAGCGGCGAAGTGGCTCGACGCGGTTGCCAAGGATCTGCAAAAGGAGCATGGCGCATCGCTGGTCGTCGCCGGCGAGTATCAACCGGCAGCCGTTCATGCTCTTGCGCACGCCATCAACGCGTCTCTCGGCAATGTCGGCACAACACTCTATTACACGGATCCCGTGGAAGCAGAATCCACGGGAAAGCTCGAGTCGCTTCGCGAACTTTGCGCGGACATGGACGCCGGCAAAGTCGATCTGCTGCTGATTCTGGGCGGGAATCCGCTTTACGACGCGCCGCACGATTTTGATTTCACTTCCAAGCTGAAGCGTGTGCCGACCGCAATTCACCTCAGTCCCTATTACGACGAAACTTCCGTCTATTGCCACTGGCACGTTTCCGAATCGCATTACCTGGAAACCTGGAGCGATGCGCGCGCCTACGACGGCACCGCGACGATTATTCAGCCTCTCATCGCGCCGCTCTATTACTCGCGTTCAGCCCACGACGTCGTGGCCGCCTTCAGCGACAGGGCCGGTTTGCCCGCCTACGATGCCGTGCGCGCCTACTGGACGGAAGCTTCCACACATCTTGGCGCTCCCATCGACGTTGCTTGGCGCAAGTGGCTGAACGACGGGATCGTCCCTGGCACAAAATTCACGCCGATTACGCCGGAACTCAAGTTCAGCGCCACGAGCCTTCCCGTGTTCAAGCCGTCGCCCGCGGACCAAATCGAATTCATCTTCCGCCCCGACCCCAACGTGCACGACGGCCGCTTTGCGAATAATGGCTGGTTGCAGGAATTGCCCAAGCCCGTGACGAAATTGACCTGGGACAACGCCCTGCTGGTGAGCCCGAAACTCGCGCAGAAGCTGGAACTTGCCCACAAGATCACCTCGCGCGGCGGGGAGCACGGCCAGGTTCGCTCGACGGTCGTGGACATCGCGCTGAATGGCAGCAAAGTGACCGCGGCGGCGTGGACTCTCCCGGGCCAGGCGGAAAACTCCGTCGTGCTGCCGCTCGGCTATGGCCGGACACTCGCTGGCTTTACCGGCTCGAACAAGGGATTTAACGCCTATGCCGTGCGCACATCGAACGCCCTGTGGGCCGCCAGCGATGGCAAAATCACGCCTACGGGAGATGAGTATCCGCTGGCCTGCACGCAGTACCACTTCAACATGGAAGGCCGGCAAATCCTTTGCACGGGAACGCTCGCGGAGTATCAGAAGAATCCGGCGTTCGCGCATGAAGGCGTGGAAGCTCCCACAAAAGACAATTCGCTTTACAAAGAGTTCGAGTACAAGGGCTATGCCTGGGGCATGGCCATCGACCTGAACAAGTGCAATGGCTGCAATGCTTGTGTGGTGGCCTGCCAGTCAGAAAACAACATTCCCGTGGTAGGCAAGGATCAAGTGATGCGCGGGCGCGAAATGCACTGGATCCGCATCGACCGCTACTATGCGAACTCCGAATCGGCGGCCAGCGGCAAAGCGACCGGCGATCCCGCCGAGTACAATCCCTCTCTCGATAATCCACAGGCCTTCTTCCAGCCCGTGCCTTGTCAGCAATGTGAAAACGCGCCCTGCGAACAGGTCTGCCCTGTGGGCGCAACGGCTCACAGTGCGGAAGGCCTGAACGACATGGTCTACAACCGTTGCATCGGCACGCGCTACTGCTCCAACAACTGCCCGTACAAAGTGCGCCGCTTCAATTTCCTGCGCTTCCAGGACTGGGATACGCCCCAACTGAAACTCCTGCGAAATCCGGAAGTCTCCGTGCGCAGCCGCGGCGTGATGGAAAAGTGCACCTACTGCGTGCAGCGGATCAACAACGGGCGCATTGAGGCGGAAAAGCAGAACCGCCCGATTCGCGACGGCGAAATTGTTACCGCTTGCGAATCGGCGTGTCCCTCCGAAGCCATCATTTTCGGCAACGCCAACGATCCGAATAGCCGCGTGGCCAAGCTGAAAGCGCAACAGCGCAATTACTCGTTACTCGGCGAACTAAATGCCCGGCCGCGCACTACCTATCTCGCGGCGGTGCGCAATCCGAATCCGGAGCTGGAAAAGGCATGAGCGTGACGCAGCCTCCTTTGAAGGCACCCGAAATCCGCCGGCTGGACCCGGTGCTGAAGCCGGGGCACACTTACGCTTCGGTCACCGACAAGATCGCGGCGGTGGTGCTGACGCGGCCGCTGGGCATCGGCTGGCTCGCGGGCTTTACGCTGACATTCAGTCTCGTGATGCTGCTGTTCGGCTCGCTGGCTTGGCTGATCGTCAAAGGCGTTGGAATTTGGGGCATCAATATCCCCATCGGTTGGGGCTTTGCGATCGTCAACTTCGTTTGGTGGATTGGTATCGGCCACGCCGGCACGCTGATTTCCGCCATTCTCTTTCTGCTGAACCAGAAGTGGCGCACTTCGATCAACCGCTTCGCGGAGGCCATGACTCTTTTCGCCGTGGCTTGTGCCGGAATCTTCCCGCTGATCCACACCGGCCGCCCCTGGATGGCTTTCTACATGTTCCCGTATCCCAGCACCATGGGCATCTGGCCGCAGTTCCGCAGCCCGCTGATCTGGGACGTCTTCGCGGTTTCCACCTACGGCACGGTTTCGCTGATGTTCTGGTTCATCGGCTTGCTGCCAGATTTGGCCACACTGCGAGATCGCGCCAAGAACCGCATCCAGCAACTGATCTACGGCGCGCTAGCGATGGGCTGGCGCGGGTCGGCGCACCACTGGCAGCGCTACCAGTCGGCGTACCTGCTGCTTGCGGGTCTCGCAACGCCGCTCGTCCTCTCGGTGCACACCGTCGTGAGCTTCGATTTCGCCATCGCCATCGTGCCCGGCTGGCACACCACAATTTTCCCTCCCTACTTCGTCGCCGGCGCCATCTATTCGGGTTTCGCGATGGTTCTAACCTTGGCGATTCCCTTGCGCAAGGCCTACGGTCTGGAAGATTTCATCACCATGCGCCACCTCGACAATATGGCCAAGGTGATGCTCGCCACCGGCCTGATCGTGGCTTACGGCTACTTCGTCGAGTTTTTCATGGCCTTCTACAGCGGAAACAAATTCGACGTATTCCTCGCGCAGCAGCGCTTGCACGGCCCGTATGCGCCTTATTATTACGCGCTGATTCTGTGCAACATCCTCACGCCGCAGTTGCTCTGGTTTGAGAAGGTGCGCCGCAATGTTGCCGGGCTCTTCGTAATGTCTTTGGTCATCAACACAGGGATGTGGCTGGAACGCTTCGTAATCGTGGTGATTTCGCTGACGCGCGATTTTGTGCCCTCCGCCTGGGGCCGCTACCAGCCGACCTTCTGGGATTTCAGCACCTTCATTGGCACGCTCGGCCTCTTCGTCATGCTGATTTTCCTGTTTGTGCGAGGCTTGCCGGCCATCGCTATTGCGGAAATGCGGGAGCTTGTCGCGCAGCAATCGCATCCCGGTGGGGATCATAAATGAAAGAACACCGCTCACAACTCTTTGGCGTGATGGGCGAGTTCGCGACGCCGGAACAGATCCTGAGTGCCGCGAAGAAAGCGCGCGAAGCGGGCTACAAGCACATCGCCGCCTACACACCCTTCCCGGTGGAAGGCCTCGCGCACGCCATTGGTTTTCGCTGGACCGCAGTACCGCTGATCACCCTGATTGGCGGCCTTGGCGGCGGCTTGACCGGCTTTGGTCTGCAATACTGGGTTGCCGCGATCACCTACCCGATGAATATTGGCGGCAGGCCGCTGAACAGTTGGCCGGCGTTCATTCCCGTCACTTTTGAACTCACTGTCCTCGGCGCATCCATCTTCGCCGTGGTGAGCATGCTGGCCTTGAACAAGCTGCCGCAGCCGTATCACCCGGTCTTCAACGTGGAACGCTTTGCACACGCATCCACCGACCGCTTCTTCCTCTGCATCGAGGCGCGCGATCCGAAATTCAATTTGGTGGAAACGTCCCGGTTTCTGCAAAGTGTGGCCGCGGAGCACGTCAGCGAGGTGAAGGATGAAGGCTAACTCCTCGCTTCGTGCGATCCTCCTCGCTTGTCTGGGCGCAACTTCTTTGGCCGGTTGCGGCTACTCCCTGCGCCAGGATATGGCCAATCAGCCGCGCCAGAACACGCTATCGCCGTCGGATGTCTTTGCAGA
>Ga0208457_1001068_pt1 | contig 21605 bp, 18 predicted proteins | sample June2015DPH_10_1_FD_185513 | JGI IMG/M metagenome (GOLD analysis project Ga0208457, IMG submission 185513) | Peatland microbial communities from SPRUCE experiment site at the Marcell Experimental Forest, Minnesota, USA - June2015DPH_10_150... | ecosystem: Environmental > Terrestrial > Soil >... | reverse complement strand
AGCCCTGCGGCGAGCAAGCGCCGCTCTTCCAGTTTCTCGAAGTCCCGCCGAACACCTTTTGGGTTTCCCATGCTCTGAACATAGCACAAGAATCTACGAATGTCACTATATTATGCAATACTCAGTAGAAGCAACCCCGTTTTTCTAGTTCGGGAGGATCAAATGATCGATCAACTTTATGACCTCATCGGTGGAAGGAAAACCGTCTGGGCTTCTATCGATGCCTTCTACAGAAAAGTCCTGGCTGACGACACCCTCCGCCCCTTTTTTGAGAGTGCCGATATGGCACGACTACGCCCCCGACAGAGCATGTTTATCTCCATGCTTCTCGGGGGACGAATCGTCTATACGGGCAAGGATATCGCTGCTGCCCATGCGTATGCGCGAGCAGCAGGGTTAAAGGACGGGCATTTCGACAGTTTTCTACAACGCTTTCGCGATGCACTGAATGAAGTGGGCGTCCAAGCTGACAAGGTGGAAAAGGTTGTGAAACTTCTTGAAAGTAGACGCAGTGCTGTCCTGAATCCCTGAGATTGATTCCAGAATTGTTCCGTCGATGGGTTGTACCCTCATTGGTTCCCCTCACCGTCTGTGAGAGAGCTTCGGAGCAACTGCCTGGCCGCGGCAGCCTAGCTGATCAAAACGCCGTGCCGGTGAAGAGAAGAATCAGCTCACCGCAGAGAACACCGAGGTTCCACAGAGAGCACCGAGAAAAATGAAAAGTGTAGAAGGAAGCGGGGCGCAAATGAAGTCGGGGGCCCAGATCAGTGGACGTGGCGCTGGGATGGCCGCTGCGCTACGCGCACTCGCCCGCGGAAGTGATCGATACGAAGGACCTGGACGCGCTGGGGAAGATCGTAGAAGTGATCGCACGGAAGTGGTAGCGCTTCACTTTGGCCCGACGCAAATGGGAGGGCTGAGCGTTGAACAAAGATTTCCGCAAATGGAGCGAACGAGTGTGTTGCGGGATTCCAGCGAATTTCACCGCGCTTGTGGTTTAACCATGTCCAGACTTGGCTTATCGTCAACAAGAAAGAGGACCAGAGAGCATTCACTGGCGTATTGCGAACAGCTAACCCAGCCCGCGCGAAGAATCCGCGTGGGCGAATGATCAGGGAAAGGCTGGTGATAATTGACCGTGGCCAGCGCCTCGGCTTCGGGAATCAGCTCCTTGTCGCCGCTGATGTACCGTGCTTTCGCACTGCTCGCGTTATTCTCAATGGCGATGCTGAAAAGAGCCATTCTAGATTTGCCATGAAGCTGTACCTTTCGTGGCAGCTTCATGGTGCGCATTTCAGAGAGCTCCATTTTGCCGGAGCCAGGCGGATGATAGGATTTCGCGCTGACGGTCCCCGTTTCCGGCACTGTAATGCCGATACGCTTCTGGGCAGCGAGAAGTTTCTCCTTCGTATCCGGCTCATCCTGGAGACCTGCTGCCTCGAGGGCCAAGCGGCAGATGTGATCCGCTTCGCGCTTCTTTCCGAGTTTTTCTTGAATCTCCACCAAGTGTTCACCGATAACGGCGCGCGGCCAGAGCATCCAGGCGGATTGGATATATTTTTCAGCGGAAGCAACGTCGCCAGAACGAAAATTCGCCCAGCCAAGCGTGTCCCACTCCGCGGCTAAGGAGGCCATGCGAAGGAAGTCGGCCGGACCCGCCGAGTCCAGGCTAACCTCCATGGTTTCTCCGGAAGTGTCCTCGACCGCGCTTGACGCATAATCGAGTGCGTCGTCCAGGCGGAGATTGGCATTCGCGTACTCGTAGGCGATCGAATTGAGCATGCTGTTGTCCGGATAGTCCGCCAACAATTTGGCGAATTGCTCGACAGCCTTGTCTACATCGGGAAGGCGCAGGTAGGCGCGGCCCAAAGTGAAAATGAGCTGCTGATTGCCTGCATCTTCTTCGGCAGCCTTCTCCAATATGGCCACGGCCTCGGCGATCTTTCCTTCCCTCAGGAGCGCCTGCCCCTTCCGTAGCGGGGAGTCTTGGTCGTAGTTGCCAAACAGAAGAATCCAGTGCTGCGCGTCATCCTGTACGGCCTTGACAAATGCACTGTAGACGGCACGTTGCGTGCCGGGCACTTCGCGCGACTTCAGCGAGAAACGGCGGTAGCCGTGAAGAACGCCGCTTTCAAACCGGTAGCTCGAGGTGTATTCGGCAAAGTCATTTTTCTGCTCGACATCCGGCGGAGTCACAGGATTAATTCCGCCGGGCAGTTTCAGCGATGCTTCATAGAAGATTTCCTGGGGAGAGCCAAGGGGGAGGGGGTCCTTGGATTTCTTCTGAGCTTCGTTCAGTTCGCGAATGAAAATCGGAGGAAACGGGAGAGAGATGCGATGCTCCTTCCAGTCCGAATAATCGGTGCGATGGTAGTCGTAGCTGAGCCAGAACGGATCAGCCGTCTTCTCCGGCTGTGCAGCAGCCACCTGGCTAACGGTCCCGCCAAAGCCCATGCGCGCAGAAATCACTTGAGTTAAATCCTTCCATTGGTTTTGCGGCGTATTGCGATAGGCAAGTCGCAGAACAACTTCCGGATCCCCGCGTTCCTCGAAGCGAGCTTTGCCGTCGAGAGTCCCTTGGGAATCGATGGAGGCATCCATCTGGAATTTCTCGCGATTGAGCATCGGAGGATCGGGGAGCGTGACCACGAGCTTGGCCGGGGAGCTTGTGGGTATCACCAATGCCTGACGATCGCGTAGGGACGCCAGCAAGAGGCCGAAAGGCGCAACTTCAGGGGTCGTGTCCAGGAATAGGTAGGAATCTCCCTGAGGAATGGCTGTGATGACGTGGTTAAACAGGCTGGCCGAAGGCATGTCTACGTCGAGCTTGAATTTCGTACTGATGAGCGCAGGATACGCGTGCAGGCCTACGGCCTCCAGAAGCGCGGCGAAGAGTGTGTGTTTATCCTTGCAGTCGCCATAACGGTTGGCCAGCACATCCTCCGCAGCGTGAGGAGTGTAGCGCCCGACACCCAAGTCAATTCCGATATACCGGAAACGCGAGGCCACGTAATCGTAGATGGCGCGCGTTTTTTCCTCGGCCGTGACTTTCCCTTTGGTGATCTCCTCGGCGGTGGACCGAATGCGTGGCGTCACTTGCACTCGGGGTTGCTGCAAGCCTGCATACCAAGCGCCCACGTCTGCCCAGGAAGAAAACGAGCTGATGCGCACGGCGGGCGAATCACTGCCGTGGAAATCCTTCTCCCAAGCAGGAATCTGCTTATCCTCGTCTTTCTCCTGCGCCTTTTCCAAATGGGAGGAATGCAGCAGATAGATGCCGCGAGCACCTTGCTGTTTCACTTGAGGAGTGGGGCTCGGAGCTGCGATTTTCACGGGGACATCGAGAGGGACGTTAATTTCGAGCTGCTCGTCGAGGCATATCCCGCTATCAAAGTAATTGTGGTCGTACCAGAAATGGCCTGGCGCGATAGGGTCGTGGATGGTCCAACGCAAGTCCGCCTCCAACAGGTCACCGACGCCGAGAGATTTCACCGCGATGTGTTTTTCGCGCTGGTCCGTGTACATCGGCGCCTCGCGGCTGACAGCGGAGTCCAATTCCTGAATTTCGCCAGCGGGGGTCTCGACAACGCTTCCGTCTGGTTTTCGAACCCGGGCATAGACGACGTCGAGGGTTTCAAAACTCGCCAAATACGGATAGACGAGCAGGCCAAATTCACGCACGGCCGATTCCGACTGCACGCGGATACGGAGGGTCACCTCGCGTTGGCCTTTGCCGTCCGCCTCGAACCGAACCGCCGTGCGGAGTTGCTCAACTACATAAGGTTCGCTCGCGAAGTTGGGTTCCTCCGGCTTGGGCGGCGGAGGCGATTGAGCGCCAGCGAGCGTAGCGACGAGCGCTGACACAGCGAGGGTTCGGAACGTGGTCTGTCTCATCGGCATGTACTTAATCTTTGATCGATGGTGAAGGATGATAATAACGCACACTGAATCTCTTAACGAAGCCAAAAGTCATAGGGGCTCGCGCAAAGCGGATTATAGGGAAGATTTGAGGAGGGCGGCGTAGCGGGCGGCGATGGCGGGCCAGGAGAAATGCTGGCGGTAGGCGAGGGCGTTCTGCTGGCGGAGACTGGCCCGGAGTTCATGTTCAGAGAGGACGCGGCTGAGTTGTCACCGATTCCGATCCAACGAACTGCGGCTGTGGCTGAGTGTGATCGCCTGCAACCTAGGCAATCTGTGGCGACGGCTGGTGCGGCCGAAGGAGATCGAGACGTGGTCTTTGGCTAGCTTACAGCAACGACTGGTGAAGACCGGTGGGTGGTTGGTCAAACATGCTCGCTACTAGTGACTGCTGTTGGCGGAAAAACATCTGACGCGGCGCCAATTTGAATGCATGATGCGGCGGATTGTGGCTTTGCCGCTTCCAGTCAGATAGGCGCGGCCGCGAGGCGAAACCAATCTGGACAACAGAGGGAAGTTGACGGAGAGGTGTCCGAAAAATCGCTCGAAAACAAAGCAATACCCGGCTTTTGTGTCCCGGAGACGACCCTTTTCGGTCTGCCTGAGCCATTGAGATGGAAAAGATTGCAAGAAACGGACTCGGCGGGGGCAACTGCGCGTATATTGGCTCGTAGCCGTAAACGAGAAATGGAAATTCCGGTTAACCGCTATCGCTCCAGCTTAACCATCTTCTTAGGAGCTCTCGTGAAAACCAGAATTCTTCTCGCCCTTCTGACCTTTCATTCACTTTCGGTACTCGCGTTTGCGCAAGACTCACGATTTTCTCCCAATGACCAACAGATACCGGTTCCTGACTGTCTGAATTTGAAGGGCCTTTGGGACAGCGGTTATAAGCCGTGCGCTCCAGAAGACCACCAAAACTGGCTCGCGGACATTACCCACTGGCGGAAAGAACGCCTCATCCGTATTGGCTATAACGGTTCACGCTACGATCTGCCTGCGCTGAAGTGGACGCAATCGAGCTTCATGCAGCCGCAGATGATGGTGCAGGACCGCTATTTTTACGATCCGGTCTTGGGGAAATACACGGTTGATCGTTATCTGGAGGATCTGCAGAAGCGCTACGGAGGAATCGACGCCGTCCTGATTTGGCCTACCTATCCCAACATGGGCATCGACGACCGCAACCAGCACGACATGATTCGCTGCATGCCCGGCGGCGTCGCCGGTGTGAAGCAGATGATCGCCGACTTTCACAAGCGCGGTATGCGCGTGCTTTTTCCCATGATGATGTGGGATCAGGGAACGCGTGACCCCGGCAAGCCTTGGCCCGATGCCATCGCAGAGTTGATGGCAGAGGTTGGCGCGGATGGCATCAATGGTGACACGCAGGACGGAGTGCCGCTTGCTTTCTCTCTGGCCGCGGACAAGATTGCCCACCCACTAGCCTTCGAGCCGGAAGGTGGCCCGGCTGACGAGGCGCTTGCCTGGAACGTGATGACCTGGGGGCAATACCAATTTCCGTTCACTCCACTCGTGGACAAATACAAGTGGCTCGAGACCCGCCACATGGTTAACATTTCCGATCGCTGGAGTCGCGACAAAACCAGCGATCTGCAATTTGCCTTTTTCAACGGAGTTGGCTGGGAGAGCTGGGAAAATATTTGGGGAATCTGGAATGGAATCACGCCCCGCGATGCGGAAGCGACTCGCCGCGTCGCCACCATCGAACGCGCTGTTGCCCCCTTTCTCGTGAGTGCTGGCTGGGAGCCGATGTCTCCGATGCTGCGGCACGGCATTTTCGCCAGCCGATGGCCGCTCAATGACCAGACTGTGTGGACCATCGTCAACCGCAATGAATACGACGTCGACGGGCAAGAGATGGAGGTCGCGAACGATTCTGGGACGCGCTACTTCGATCTTTACAACGGCAGCGAATTGAAAGTGCAGCGCGATCCGACGGGCCGCATTGTGCTCAGCTTCCCGATTGAGGCCCACGGCTACGGCGCCATTCTGGCGATAAAGACGGAGCCGGACGCTACGTTGCAAGAACTGATGTCGGAGATGAAACAGCTTACGGCAAAACCTCTGGCGAGCTATTCTCACGAATGGAAAGCGCTGTACCAGGAGATCGTGCCGGTCGTCGCTAGCAGAGCGGCTAACAACGCACCCGCCGGCATGATCAAAATTCCCGAGGGCAATTTTCTGTTTAAGATTGCCGGCATCGAGATTGAAGGCTTCAATGCTATTGGTGTCGATGTGCAGTATCCGTGGGAAGATGCGCCGCGCCGTTTCCACGAGCATCCCATGCACATCAAGTCGTTCTACATCGACAAATTTCCCGTGACCAACGCCGAATTCAAGAAATTCCTCGATGCCACACACTATCACCCGCAGGATGATGTGAATTTTCTGCGCGACTGGAAGCAAGGCAACTATCCTTCGGACTGGGACAATCGTCCCGTGACGTGGGTCTCCATCGAGGATGCGCGCACCTATGCCGCTTGGGCCGGGAAGCGCCTACCGCATGAATGGGAATGGCAGTATGCAGCGCAAGGCACGGATGGACGCCTTTACCCTTGGGGGAACGATTGGAATGCTGCGGCCGTACCCGTGCCGGACAAGGCCCGTGCCATGCGAGGTCCCGATCCCGTGGATGCGCACCTAAAGGGAGCGAGCCCCTTTGGCGTAATGGATCTGGTGGGAAATGTCTGGCAGTGGACCGAGGAATTTACGGATGACCACACGCGCGGCGGAATCTTGCGTGGGGGTAGCTACTACCAGCCGCAGGGCTCGATCTGGTACTTTCCGCAAGCGTACAAACTGACCGAGCACGGCAAATTGCTGATGGTCTCGCCAAGCATGGATCGTTCCGGCGCCCTGGGGTTCCGCTTGGCGCAGGACGCACAGTAGACAGGAGAAAACCATTGTTTGACGGCGGCACAATCTGCCCGAATAGGCACTTTTATCCTGTAGTGAATAGTTGCAAGACTTTGCCAATCAAGGGTTCGCAACTTCCGCGGCAACCCGACCTGGAAGCCCAATGCCATCGTCGCCAGCACGTGAGAATGAATTCTTGCTGTACACCTCGCCATTTTTAAGAGTCATAAAACACTCACTGCCGTGCATCTCCCGCAATGACCACAGTGAGCACCAAGAAAAATGAAAAGTGTTGGGGGAAGCGAGGGCCCAAATGGAGGCAGTGGCACGGATCAATGACCGTTGCGCTGGGATGGCCGCTGCGCTACTCGCACTCGCCGACAGAAGTGATCGATAGGCATTTCACACAGAGGAAGCGATTCATATTAAGCTTGTTGGGCAGGCCCAGGCGCGGGAGCATGCGAGTCCTGTAACACAAGGAATGCCAGTGCGGGCGCGAAGCCTATTCCGTCCAGTATGGTGGTTGAGTAATGTGTTGCTCGCCGTAGCTCTGGCGGCCACGGTCTGGTCCGGAGTGTGGGAACTTTCCGTACGCCAATACTTGAAAGGCTTCTCTGACGCCGTCGTGCCGGAGGTGGCTTCGCCGCGACAGAAGGTAGAAACTATCCTCGCCTGGATGAGCGAAGGACCAGAACGCCAGAGCACCGATCATCCTGAAAATCTCTCTCGGCGTGACCCCCAAGACACGCTGAACTACCAACAGTTGCTGGGAGTGTGCGGCAGCGCGACAAACGCCTTCCTGAATCTGTCACGGAGCGCCGGGCTCGAGGCGCGGCGTCTGTTGCTCCTTACGCCGGAACGCACGGCAAAACACGTGGTCGCGGAGGTGCACCTGGATGGTCACTGGGTGGTTGTCGACCCAGCCTATCACCTACTCATGAAGGATGCCCGGGGAAATCTCTTGACCCGCAAAGACCTGCAAAATCTGGAGACACTGGGGGAAGCGACCAGTTCGCTGCCCCATTACCCTCCCGAATACACTTATGAGAGGTTCGCGCACGTGCGCCTCGCAGCCCTGCCGTTCCACGGCACGGAAGTCCGGAAACTCCTCGATCGTTTCTTCCCCGGCTGGGAAGAACATTTGGGCTGGAACCTGCTCTTGGAGCGCCGTTCGTTCCTGTATCTGTTTATTTCGGCCAATTCACTTATTTTTCTGGTGTTGGTGCGTGCGGTTCTCGCCTGGGTGGCAGACCATTATCTGCAGGTTCCGCGGTTCCATTTGCTGGCCAACCTGGGCCGCGCCACGAAGTCGTTTTTCAGAGCGCCGGAGATGAAGTAGGACGTCCGGATGGAATTGGGCTTTCGCCCACGCCGCCTCTGCGGAAGCGGAAAAGTGTGTGGGGGCGATGGCCGGGGCAGTGGTTCACCCCGCCCGCGATGAGGATGGTGTCCTTCTCGAGGATTCGCGAGACGACAGTGCGGTATTTCTGCGCTACGGATCGGTAGACGTGGCACTGGGATGGCCGCTGCGCTACTCGCACTCGCCGGCGGAGGTGATCGATGCGAAGGACCTGGAGGCGATGGGGAAGATCGTGCAAGGGATCGCGCGGACGTGGTGAGCACAACTGCAAAAGGTCAGCTTGCAGAATCTGTCAGGTTAACGGAAATTCGACGCACTTGCCTTACATCGCCCCTAGTCTATAGCGTATTCCGTTGATCCGCTCGGTTGCGGGCTCATCAATTAAAGAATTGACATAACTTGATTCCAACACACATAATTCTGGACAGAGCAGAACGACAAACACCTCCTAGAACGCCTACCGACTAGAACGCTGGCGAGTTTTCCAAATTCATCGAAAGGTTCAATTTTCCCATGCACTCTGGCTCATTACGCAAATCTCTACCGCCAAAAAAAGTTCCCTCCAATTCAACGCTTCCGCGATCCCGAAGAACGCATGCTTCGCTGGAAACCAAGCCTTCCCAACCGACTGGCGAAACAGATTCCGGATTGGAACGAAACGCCAGCTTAAACCAGCATATCCCGCCAAAGCAGACACGAGACCGTGTTCCGCCACCCCAGCGCGAGAGAATTTTACGGGAATATAGTGCCGGTACAAGTATTTACGACATCAGTAAACACGAACGTAGGAATCGCGAGACGATCAGCAGGATTGTACACGGTCCCGAGATGCAAGCGCATGTGCGGGCCCTGCGTGAAAGCTGGTACGGCTTGGGTCCTCACGCCATCGACGCCGTCGATCATGCATTGACTAAGAAAAGGGATGGTCGCCTCGGTTTTCAAGTCCTCTCAAGCCTCGGTGTGATTCCGTCACCGGAAGAACGGGGATTACTTACCGCGGCTCTGGCAGAACAACCAAGCGATGAAGACCTGAGAGTCTGGAAAATTGTCGTGGGTCTCACGCAAATTGCCGTCGAGGCGAAATGTGTTTATGGGATTCCCGATCCGCAATTGGAGGCGTATTTAAAAAGAGTCGGGGGCAAAATCGATGAACAGTTACAGAGGATTGTACCGATCGAGAAAAAAACTGCAACGTGACAGATGGGGGGACGCACCCAAGAAAAATCTACGGCCCTTCGTGAAGCAGCGTCGTGCCTGCAGTCGCCTCTTAAAGGGCAGTTTTTCCCTGGCGCTTTGTTGTGGCCATCTTTCACTTCAAGAGAAACAAGGGCAGCCGCCTGAGCGACTGCCCTTGACTTGTCGAGCGCCCCAATAATTGTGGCACTCACGCTGATCCTTTTATTTTACGGCCGTCCCGGTTTTGCTTTTAGGTCCCCATCGTTCTGGGACTGTAACCCGGTTGTACAAATCATGAATTCGACGAGGGCATCAGCCTTGAGTTAGGCATTCTATTCGAAAAGTCAGGAAGGTCAACCCGATTCAACACTTTTGATTCTACCCAGATATCAGACGGATCTAATCCTCACCTTTGAGTAACCATTCCAGCGACTTCTCAAATTCGCGACTGGTGGCGAGTAAGATCTCCGCTCCAATTTCCCCCTGAACGTGCTCGGCGGTCAACAAGTAACCCTGCCCAACTCCAATAGTCAGTGCAAGCCGTGCCTGGCCTTGCCAAGTCCTTCCTGTGCACTCTCTGGCCGCCCGGGTGAACAGCCACTTGGGCTATTTCGGCAGGTGTTCCTGGTTCTTTCGCTTCGCCCAACGAGCCAAAACCGCCTTGCGTGCGATCTCGCTACGTCGCTCCGGTGACAATTTCGCAGCGCGTACTTTGCCTCCCTTGGCCCCTCCGATTTTGCCCAAAGCAACAGCATGCGGGTTTTTCTTTTTTGCCATGATAGACAAACCTTATTCGCACCGGCTGCCAAAAATCAATGGTCAAATAAGACCTTGACATATACTTAGGCGCGCAAGTATAATCTATAGTACTTGAGCGCTCATGTACAAAGGAGGTTCCTCGTGAAGAATCCAAACGGAGGAATATCAAGGGATGTGCAGCTAGCCCGTTCTCTATGGGGCCCACTCTCGCGGCCCGCTCTTATCCGTCTTAAGGAGCTGATCGAGCGGTACGGCTTATCTGTTGCCGGAGGGGAGCTGCAGTACTTATACGAGGGATGGTATGTGACTCATGCTGGGCTCCTTGGGCTCGCTCAACGCAGGCATTGCGCTGGAATCCGTGTTCAGCAAGTACGCGAGTTCTGCGAGCCCACTGTCGGTCGATGGGTATTTAGGGCAACTGTATATCGGGGGCGCAGGTCGAAAGGTTTTGTTGGCTATGGCGATGCCGATCCTTCAAATGTCTCTTCCATGGTGCGTGGAGCGGAGATGCGCGTGGCTGAGACCCGCGCCGTCAATCGTGCCCTCCGCAAGGCGTACGGGATCGGCCTCTGTTCGGTCGAAGAGTTGGGTGCGTTCTCGAACCCGCCGAGATCTGCCTCCAGTCCGTCCCCGTCAAACGGATCCCATCCCTCCAACGGTTCCAGCAACGGCCAACCCCGGCTCCGGGATCAGCTCTGCCTTCTCATCCGTCAATATAACCTTGATCCGAATCTCGTTAAGGCCTATGCCGCCGATTTCTGTGGTACCCAGACCCTCAGTGGCGCCAGCCGTGACCTGGTCGAGTCCTTCATCTCACAACTTGCAAAGTCCGCAAAAGAAAACCGCGCCGCTCTCCTCTGCAAACTCAACTCGTATGCACACCCTCAGGAGGTGACCTCGTGATTCGTCACGTCCCCGGGCTGCATTCCTGGCAACCCGATGACCGCAATCTACTCGAAGGCCTGTTCCTCGTCCGTGTCGATCGGGCGCTCTTTCGGTGGCAGCCGAAAAAACCATTTCTGGAACTCCGATTGGTCGTTTTGGAGCCACGAGACCTGGAGAAGAAGTCCTTTTATGCGCGGCTGTATTGCACCGAAAAGGCGCTCTGGAAGTTCAGCTGGTTTCTGCGGGATTTCGGCTACGATGCCGAACTCTTGAGTCATGACCAGGTGGATGTGAAAGCTCTCCTTAATCTGCAGGGAGTCGTGCGCGTCTCTCACTCCGTCATTAACGGTCGTACCTACCAAAACTTGGATGCCTTCGCATCGGCAGGCGAGTGGGAGGCGCTATCGTGCACGACCGTCCGTGTGACCGCGGAGAAGGGAGGCACGACGTGACCTTTAGCCACACCCAGATCAGCCGCTACCTCCGCTGCCCGCGCAGCTACCGGTACCGGTATCTGGATGGATGGCAGGAAAAGGAGACACGGGCGGCGATGGTCTTTGGCCGCTGCTTTGAAAGAGCTCTGGCCGCCCTGTTTCGCAAAGAGGATTGCGGTGCAGCCCTCTTCCAGGAATGGAGCGCTTTTCGAGATGCTTCCTTTGCGTACAAAAAGGGAGAATCTTGGGATCGCCTGCTCCACCAAGGAATCCACCTGCTCGAGCGGTTTGCCCAGCAAGACCGCGTGCGCATTCGAGCCCCACAGCAAAACCTGCAAATCAAAATGATCCAGGGCCTTACGGGAGGACATGAGTTTATTGCCTACCTGGACGCGATCGGCGAACTCGACGGGCAGCGCTGCGTCATCGACTGGAAGACGACCACGAGCCGGTATCCAGAAGATCCGGAGGGCTTGTTGACGCTTGATCCGCAGCTCGTCTGCTATTCCTGGATCACCGGAATCTCAGAGGTGGCCCTGGTAGTGTTCGTGCGGAAGCATGATCCGGAAATCCAATATCTAAAGGCAGAGATCTCCGAAGAGCAACGCCAGGAATTCGGCCACTTGGTGGAAACCACGGTTGGTCAGATCACATCGGGGAAGTTTCCTGCGCACAGCGGCATTCGCTTCCCCCAGAACGGTTGCGTGAGCTGCGCGCATCTTGGCCTTTGCCTCGAGGACCAAAAGCTGATCGATTCCAGTCTCACCCTGACACCAGGAGCGAGCGACCTTGCTTGGCTTGACGAGCTTGTGGATTGACAGGAGATTGATGGTGACTCCGGAGATCAATCGCCGGCGGGCTGTCTTCGTACTTGGCAGAATCGACGAGATCCTGTCTTGGGAGAAAAGCAAGGAGCAGGAAAAGGACGTGCGGTTCATCGAGTTGGGGGAATACCTGTGTGAGGTGCGGGCCAAGCAGTATTGGCGCCTGGAGAAATTGAAGTCGTTTGACGAATTCCTGGAGAAGCGCTTTGCCGACTCGCGCCGGAAGGCCTATTACCTGATGGCGATTCACGAGCATCTGACACGGATACCGAAGCATGAACTTCAAAAAGTCGGTTGGAGTAAAGCGATAGAGTTGGTCAAGGTGGCGCGCAGGGATGGAGAACAATTTGACTGTGCAACCTGGTTGCACAAAGCAAAGGAGCTGCCGAAGGAGGGGTTTAAGGGGGAGGTAGAACGCCACCTGACGGGGAAGGAAACGGAAGCGTGGGAGATTATCTACTTCAAGCTTTACAAGAGTCAATTGCCGGTCGTTGAGAAAGCTCTCGAGACGGCTGCCCTGATGCTGGGAACGGACAAATCCCGCGGCTACTGCCTGGAGATGATCTGTGCCGATTTTCTGGCAGGAGCTCGTCTGCAGGAGAACGATCGGTAGAACGCTCTGCCAAGCAAGGGACGAATGAATGGAACATTGCCAAAATAGCGACTGTTCAGGCGATGGGAAATCTAGAAAAAACGGGATGAGCGTACTACGTCAGCGCAAGCCCCGTCAGAGACTCGACCCCGAAAGATATCGAGATCTCCGCAAACAGGTCTTAGAGAGAGACGGCTGGCGCTGTCAATCGTGTGGGTCTCCTAGACACCTGCAGGTCCATCACAGGCCATTCCGCAGCAGACTGGGAGACGACACGGCAGAAAACCTCATCACCCTGTGCGTCGACTGCCATCGTTCCGAGCACCTAGGAATCAGCTCAGTTTAGAATCAGCACGGCAAGGTAACGACCGTCGACTGTCACCCACTCCGCAAAACTTCCCCGCTTCTAATTTCTGGAAGTCTCAGCGATGACCGACGCTGTAAACGAATCGGATCAGAAACGGGGGACGTCCACTCATAGGCTAGGTGTCGTCCAGCCTCAGTCGTCAAGCCCGCCGCTTCTGTTCCATTTCCTGCCGTCAGCACAGGGCCTTGAAACTCCACTGCATGCAAACCTGATTTCCTCTTGGCTTTCTGCCTTTTGAAGCGTAGCCTTTCCTGAATGGTGCCATAGTTTTGGCTGTCTGACTCGGACCGGACTTGCCGAAGCTCGAGGGAAGGAGTCCGCACCGTGTCCACGAACTCGCTGCGCGAAGCAAGCCCTCAATTGGAAGAGCAATATCGACGTGAGATTTGCTTGGTTGGCCACCGTATGTACGAGCGCGGCTATATCGTGGCTTGCGAGGGGAATCTCTCTATCCGCCTCGACGCGAACCGAATCCTTACCACACCAACCTGCATGAACAAAGGCATGATGTCGCCGGATGACCTCGTCATCATAGACATGGAAGGGCATCACCTTCAAGGCGACCGCAAAGTCTCGTCCGAAGCAGGCATGCATTTGCTGTTCTATCGCATGCGGCCGGACGTGCACGCTGTATGCCATGGACATCCTGCCAGCGTGACGGGATTTGCCGCCGCCGGCCAGGGCCTCGATCAGACGCTTCTTCCGGAACTGGTTATAACCCTCGGCAAAGTTCCTCTTGTGCGCTACGCCACACCCGGAGCACCCGACCTTGGCACTGATCTCGAGCCGAATGTGCCGCACCATGATGCGCTCCTTCTGGCGAATCACGGCGCGGTCACCTGCGGTCCTGATCTGGTCACCGCTTTTAACCGCCTGGAAATGCTTGGGCATTTTGCCAAAACTGTACTCAACACGCGCCTGGTCGGCGAGTCCCGATCCTTTTCCACCCGTGGAGTAACGAAACGCGTGCCTGCGCATTTGCGGTATCAAAGTGTCTCTCCTCCAAGTGGCGGCACAGAATTGCTGGAGACAGGCGAAAACCCCGACAACGCGAGTGATGAGGTCACGCTAACGCGCGACGAACTCGATGCACTGCTCGACGCGGCTGTGCGCAAGGACCGTGAGCATCGGTAGGGCTTCGTTTGATCCGTTTTGTAACCAGACTTGTCTTCTGTCTGACCAGGTCCCGCTCTCCCCAAAATGACACCTACCCCAGGATTAGCTTCTAACAGAGGCGAACATATGAAGGGCGAGATTTGAAGCGAAACCAACACGATTCAATGTGATGAAGATCGTAGTGTGGTTGCGCGGAGTTGAAGTGGAAATCACGGGCGCAAAGACCATCTCCCGGATGTGTCAAATACGACTGCCGAACGCGGTCTTTAGATGTACTTCGGAGATGCGGAAGCCAGACCTGAAATCCCCGCCACACTGAGGCAGGTGCTGGGCACCTCGAAGAGTGCAACAGGGCCAGGCAGCGACAAATTCAAAAGATTTCTCTGGGAGACGAGTCGCAAGGGCTTGTTGCGCAAGGCAGCGCCTTGTTTGTTTTCCAAACTTTGGCTATTCTCTCTTCGCGGCGATAATGTCAATGCGTGCTCTCAACAAAGCGCTGAAGATCCTAGCTAAATCAGCTTTCGCCAACCTGCTTCCTCGCGAAGTGTTCGACCACGAAGCGGACATGGCCACCTCACGAGAACTGTTCCGGAATTATGTGCGCGTGGTCGAGATTGAGAATCACAGCTACTGCAACCGCACTTGCTGGTTCTGCCCGAACGCGCAAATTGACCGCCACAGCGAAAACATTCTGATGGCCGATGCCGTCTATGAAAAGATTCTGAGCGATCTTGAATCTATCGGCTATTCGCAAGCGCTGATTTGGTCGCGCTACCATGAGCCACTGGCGCACGAGTCCATTTACGACCGCATCGCTCAAGCTCGCAGAAGGCTGCCATCGGCATACCTCGTGCTCGTCAGCAACGGAGATTACCTGAACCGCGAAACGCTTCGGAGAATCGAAGATGCCGGAGCTCACCGGCTGATGCTTGACCTCTATCTCTCCGACGGCAAAGAGCGCGATCCGTCTGAGATCCAGGGTGGAATAGAAAAGTTCCGAACGCGCACGGGACTGCAGGTCGTTCCGGTGAGCGATTACGAATTCCGATGCTGCGGAACTAAGCTGAATATCACGATGGGAATTCCCGCCTATACCGCCGCCAATATGTCCACGCGTGGCGGGCTGGTGCAGGTCAAGGAACTAAGCCATTATCAGAGAACTTCCGTATGTTTCAGTCCGCTCCACTCGGTTACGGTTGATTACTCGGGGGAGTGCGTGCTGTGCTGTCAGGTGCGGTCCGACGCCCTTCTTCACCGAGACGCCGTGATCGGTGATTTGAAGACCCCGGGCTATACTCTTTTCCACTTTTATCGAGATCTGGCCGCAGCGCGCCGCAGCTTGCTGGCACCGGGCCCAAAGCTTGGCGTGTGCAGAACTTGCACCATCTCCGACACCGGCCCGGATCGGCTCGGGCGGAGCCCCAGGGTGGCCGCGTTTGCGGCCCATATTCCCGGTTTTCATTCTGTTTTCAGTGCACTGATGAAGCGGGCTTCCCGCATTCGAAAATACGAAGAGCCGTAGGATGACTTTCTGGTGGTTGGTTGGAATATCGTTCAAAGGCAGAGTCCGCCACCGAAACAAGAGGAAAGGCCCACTAGATAGTTTTGAGGAGGGCGGCAAAGCGGGTAGCGATGGCGGGCCAAGAGAAATGCTCACGGTACGCATGCGCGTTGCAGCGACGGAGGCTGGCGCAGAGCTCGGGCTCGGATAGAACGCGCACGAGGGCGTCGTGGAGTTCGGCAGGATTGTCGGGTGAGACAAGGAGCACCCCAGCCTCGGTGACCGGCCAAGCGGTCTGCGGGCCGGAAAATGCAACCATCGGCGTACCGGCGGTGATCCCCGCAATGGCGCTGCTGCGGCCGGTGGAAATCGAGCCCCGCACGAAGAGCAGCACATCGGCAGAGCGGAGGCGCTCTATCACCTGCTGATCGCCGAGCACACCTTCGGCGGATACTTCCACAGGCAAACCCTGAAGACCTTCACGAAGCGTGGCTTCGCGGAGTTCGGCATGGCGACCGAAGACCGAGAGGCGCAGCTTGCCGAGTTTTTGCGCCGCGTGGCGAACAGCGGCGAGAATAACTGTAGTTTCAAGCGCGCCGTGCTCGCCGCCAGTGATAGTAAAAACGCCAACAGTGGGAGGGGCAGAGGTGTTGCCGGCGCGAGTGAGGCTGTGCTCTGAGGGAATAGGGATGGGGAGGTTGGGGCCGACAGGAATGAAATGAGCGCGAGAAGATGATCCCGCGAGCCAAGAGATCTTTTCAGTAGGAATGGTGAAGATGGCCAGATCCGCGGTGGCCAGAGCGCGGCGCATGGTGTGAAGTTGCAAGCGATTGCGAAGGCGATCGACGAGGCGTGGGCCACGGAAGGGCTCCACATCGTGAAAAACGACGCCTATGCGGGCACCAGCAGATCTTAAAATTTGCAGGACACGCGAGAATTTGAAGGGGAAACCGCGCGAAGACCAGGCGAGAGCGGTGTATTGAACAAGCACCCAGCGGCCGCGCCAAGACGACGCCTGGAGGCGCAGGGCGTTGAGCGCATCCGGCCAGCCGTGAATCTCCCAGGGGACCCTGCGGATTTCCCACTGAACATCATGGGATTCCAGAGCGGCACCAAGGTAGCGGCAGTATTGCTCGACGCCGTCGGTGGGCACGTCACGTTTGCCGAGTAGGGCGAAAACAGGTTGCGGGCTCATTTTTCGACGAGGAACGAGCCGAGGACGAGGGCGTCCATGCCGGAACTGAAAAAGGTGCGAATAGCGTCGGTGGGAGTGTGGACGATGGCTTCACCGCGAAGATTGAACGATGTGTTCATGATGACGGGAACGCCGGTGCGCTTGCCAAATTCATCGATGAGCCGCCAATAGAGCGGATTGATTTCCTTTTCGACGGTTTGCGGGCGGGCGCTGCCATCCACATGCGTGACCGAGGGGATGATGCTGCGTTTTTCGTGGCGCACCTGCGCGGTGACGATCATGAATGGCGAATCCCAAGCGGATTCGAGGAATTCGGGCGCGGCTTCCTTTTTGAATGAGGGCGCGAAGGGGCGCCACCACTCGCGAAACTTTACGGCGTTGTTGACCTTGGCGTTCATCTCCGGATCGCGGGGATCGGCAAGGATGGAGCGGCTGCCGAGAGCGCGTGGGCCGAACTCCATGCGTCCCTGGAACCAGCCGAGGATTTTGCCGTGGCAGAGCAGCTCCGCCGCCGTGGCAGCGGGATCGGAAAGTCGGGTGGAGCGGATTTTGTAGGTTTTGAGAGCGGTTTCGATGGTGTCGTCATCGAAAGAGGGTCCGAGATAGGCGTGACGCATGGGCTTGAGAGGGAGCCTCTGCCCCCCATCGAGAAACGGAGCGAACGCTGCGCCGAGAGCGACGCCATCGTCGGAAGCGGCGGGCTGGACGAAAAGATTATCGACAACGCCGGAGGTAAGGATTTTGCCGTTCGCCTTGGAATTGAGCGCGACGCCGCCGGCCAAGCACAGATTCCTTATGCGCGTCTTCTCCAGTGCCAGGCGAACCACGCTCATCATCGCGATCTCACACATGTCCTGAACGGCATACGCGATGTCTTTGTGGAGGTCGCTGATGTCGCTTTCCGGTTCGCGAGGTGAGCCGAGCGAAACGGGCCAGCCGGAATACGGGCCACCGCCATTGCCGGTAAGCCGATCCGTGTGCACTCTGTAGGGACCCGCTCCCGGCTCGAGGAAACAGCTCAGGTCCACTCCAGGCTTGCCATACGGCGCCAGGCCCATCACTTTCCATTCGTCGGCGTTGGGCGTGAATCCGAGAAATCCGGTGAACTCCGCATAGAAGAGGCCCAATGAGTTCGGCCAGTTAATGGTCAGCACGTGCTCGATGCGGCCGTTACTTCCGCGCCAGATAGAAGTGGCTTCCCAAGCGCCGCGGCCATCCATCACGACGATCGCCGCATCATCAAAGCCGGAAAATGAGTAGGCACTGATCGCGTGGGCGAGGTGATGATCCACGTGCCGGAAACGCGTCTTGCCCGTTCCGAATCGCTGTCCAAACCGATTCGCGCCGCTGCCCTGATGCCACATGCTGACGAAATAGCGCGTGGAATTAAGGAAGTTCAGATAGGTAAGCGGCCAGCGGCCCGCGGCGTAGAGGCTCAGGTCATGCCGGTACAACTGTCCTATGGGCTGCCAACCCAGGCAGACTTCGTCGATATCGGCAGGGCGGACCTTGGCAAAATCAAGGCAGGCTTGAACCGCCAATTGGGGAAATCGGGCATCATGCTTGATGCGGCTGATGCGCTCCTCGGCCACTGCGAAGAGAAGTTCCCCGTCGCGGACAATGCACGCGGAAGAGTCGTGCATCTGGGAATAGTTCAGGCCAAGAGTGATCACGCACGGGCCTCCGGCTGTTTGCGCCCATAACACCAGGCCAGGGGCGTACCAGCATCCAGGAATTCTTCCGGCGCGCCCTGGCCGGATCGAACGGCCTCTGTAATCTCCGCGGAGGTTAGAGCAGCACCGCGCCAGGTCCTACCCACCATTTCGGGATCGATCCCGACAAAGGTGGCAACGCGCCGGCTAGCACTATGGAAACCGATGGAGGCAACGCCGTCGAGAATTCCTGAAATGGCCCGCCCTTTCCAGTTCATCGTGGGTTGATCGGAACCATTGAATTGAAAAAGAAAAACGCCACCGGGACGAAGAATGCGCATCATTTCCCGAATGGAACTGAATACGACTTTCTTGACAGGCATGTGCTGAAGCACGAGGTAACTGAACACGAAATCAACCGAAGCGTCTCCCAGGCCAGAGAGCGTTTCTCCGTCTGAGAGGACCCAGCGGATGTTGGAGAACGATCGAAGGTATGTTTCCGCCCGCGCCTGCATTTCCGCAGAGATGTCTACCGCGAAGACAGACTGAAAGCGCTGGGCAAAACTCCGTGTCATTCGTCCGGCGCCGCAACCCAGTTCCGCCAAGGTCTTGCCGGCCGGGTCAAAGCGAAATTTCTGGAGTACAGGATGAACGAGCCGGAGATAATCCTGTTCCCCTGATGCAAAGAAAGACGTTTCATCCCAATCCTTGCGCCAACTGGCGATATAAAGAAAGGGATCGCGGCGGGCCCGGTCATCCCAGTCGCGGCGCATGGTTTCCTTGAACTTACTCAATCCACGTTCTCCCGATCAAAAAAGAGGTGGAGCGGCTGCACGGCACTTCGCCACGCACATCTGAAAAGAGGCCGTAGGCTAGGTAGATATCTATCGAAAACGCTCATCCGGATGCTTGACCTTCCCTGGCGATAACGTGACGGAACAGCTTTTCGAGCCTGAGGGCGGAGCGTTCCCAAGTATAGCGTGTCATCGTCTGTTGCGCTGCCTGGCCCAGGCGCTGGCGCAGTTCGACAGACCCTGCTAGGTGGAGGACTGCCTCCTCGATGGCCGGAGCATCCGAGGGAGCAATGAGAAGGCCGTTGAAATCATCGGCGACGACATCGGGCATGCCGCAGGTTTCGGTGGTGATTACCGGCATGCCCGAGGCCATGGCTTCCAGCAGCACCGTAGGTAATCCTTCCACAAGGGAAGGAAGCAGGAAAATATCGTGGGCTGCAAAAAGTTCGTGCATCTGGCCAGCGGGAATAAGCGGGACAACCTTGACCACGGAAGCCAGCTTAGGGCCGAAGAAATCTCGGATGACTTCTGGGGGGCAACCAGCGCCGGCAAAGGTCATGGTCATGCCGGGGAGTTGTGGCGCAAGGCGTTCCAGGGCATCGCGAAGGTAAAAGATGCCACGTTGCTCCAGCCACGTGCCAGCGTAGAGCAGCTTGAGCAGCCCCTTATTGTCATAACTGCGAGGAACGAAAAAATGCGGCTCGACGCCGCTCGGCGTGTAGGCCGTACGGTCCGCATCCAGATTGTACTTGAGCTGCAGGAGGTTCCAGACATCGCGACAATTGGAGTGGGCGCCGTCTGCTGTGCGAATGGACCACCGGAACCGCGGATAAATGTAAAAGCGATGCCATAGCCGGTTTTTCAGGGTGAAATTCCAGGCGCGACCCTTGCGCACTTCCCGGCTCAGCACGTAGACGCGGCGCTCTTCGAGTCCATGGAGCATCATGACATAGGGAGGATCGTTGCGGGAGCCGAACCACTGGCGCCGAATGCCGTACAAAAAACCTGTGGGGGCGTGGAGATTCACGACGGAGAACCTATCCCGATTTTTGGCGATGTACCGGCTGAGACGATGAGCAAACACTACATCGACGAAGCGCGGCCAGATGCTTTTTGAATCAACAAGATCTTCCTGGAAAACGTACGTGAGCGAGTGGCCGCGCCGCTCGAGTTGGCCGCCAAAACCGTAAATCGTAGCCGCCACTCCTCCTTCGCGGCGACGAGGCACGCAGGCGGCCATCAGGATGCGAAGAGACTTGGAAGTAGCTGGAGATTCCGTCATCGCAAACTCCAGTTGCCGGTTCGGTCCACGTGGGTGGGGCGGAGATGCGGTAGAAAGCTCTGGCGGATTTTGCGGTACGCGGAGTTGGACGTCAGCTTTTGCTTCCACGCCGTGTACTGCTTAGGCGAAAGGAAAAAAGCCGGGAAAAGGCTGAGGTACTTGAGCGCCCAGCGAATCGCCGAAGCGTTTTCGTGCATGATCCGGTAGGTTTGGAGTTCTGTGCGGATAGTATCCAGTGGCGTGCCGCCGCCCAGGGACAGGCGAACGGAGTCGGCATCGTTCTGGATGCTTTCAATGACTGCGTTGCTCACTTGTTCCGGGACGCGTTCTTCCGCAAAGCGACGGCGAAGCGCATCCACCAGGGCCACCAGGACGGTATGCTTGCGGCGAAGAGAGGTCAGACTGCCGTCGCTGACCTGGAACAGGTTCTGGCCGTGCAAGCGATAGAAAGTGAGCGGCTCGCGAAGAAGCAGCACTTCAGAAAACAGAGCGCCCAGCGTGAAAAGGAACTCGTCGGCTTGAATGGTGAGAGATTCGGGCACCGGGCCGATGCGACGCAGGATTTCCGCGCGATAGGCCATGCGACTGGTGCCGAGGAAGCTTTTGCGCAGGCGAAAGAGGCGCGCGCCAGCGACGGAGTCAATGCGAAAGCGGGGGGATTCCCGGACCAACTCGCTGCGGCGGCCGCCATCGGCAAGAACTTCGGTGATGCTATGGCCGATTAGGCCTACGCGTGGATTTTCCGAGAACGCCGATACCACAAGTTTCAGTTTTCCGGGGGCCCACCAGTCGTCGCCATCGAGAAACGCCACGATCTCACCCTGACATTCCGGGATGCCTGCATTGAAGGCGGAAGCCTGTCCTCCGTTG
>Ga0208457_1001067_pt1 | contig 21620 bp, 37 predicted proteins | sample June2015DPH_10_1_FD_185513 | JGI IMG/M metagenome (GOLD analysis project Ga0208457, IMG submission 185513) | Peatland microbial communities from SPRUCE experiment site at the Marcell Experimental Forest, Minnesota, USA - June2015DPH_10_150... | ecosystem: Environmental > Terrestrial > Soil >... | reverse complement strand
AGAGTTACATAATTTCTATAAAAAGGAATATAGTTCTTCAATAACATGTAAAGAATACCTGGATTGTTTTATAGAATCTGATCCTTCATATTCAAATCTTTTTCTATCTTCAAAAAGAACATGGGATATAAAGAATTTTTGTGATTCAGTTAAGAAAGCACTCGAAGGAAAAGCTTTTCAGGTTCAAAACTGGTTGGAATATCAAAAATTCCTTAATGGTAAATAGAAATGAAACCTATTTGTCCTTATCATAAGGTAGAATTAACTAGTATAAATAAGTACATGCTTATATGTGTTCAGATAATCAAGAAAGATAAACGATCCTATAAATGTCCTCATATTCAATACGAAGGATCGGGGAGTAATACATGATAATGTTTGGTTGTGATTGGTGTGGGGATAGTGAAGATTTACAATATGATGGAGAAAAAACTCTTTGTAAAAGTTGTAGAGGAGAAACATCATCTGAAGACTGATATAGTTTTATCAAAGGTTAACGAAAGTACTTTATTTGTAGACTGTTCTCATGAAATATCAAGAGAACTTTATAAGTATTTCTCTGCCCTAGCTCCTAATTATCAATTTTCTCCGAAGTATAAACAACGAGACACACAAGGAAATAGAAAATGGAATGGAAAAATCTACTTCTTTGATATCTATAAAAACTATCTTCCTGTCGGATTGTATTTCAAAATTTCACAGTTTGCTAAAGCTGGAGGATATTCGATCTCTTCTACGTACAGAAACAAAGAAGAGATTGTATACCAGGACTTCCTAGAATTCGTTCAGAGACTTCATTTGAAAGATGATGATGGTAATCCATTAGTTACGAGAGATTTCCAGTTACAGGCAGCATATGAAGCAATCAAGTATAAGGTCTTAAATATTGGTTCAGTAACTGGTTGTCATAAAGCTGGTGATATGATTTTGATGAATACCGGAATATGGAAGAAAGTAGAAGATATTACAATAGGAGAATATGTATTTGGAGAAGACGGAAGGTTCAAAAAAGTTTTAAATACGTTTACTGGACAGGATAAACTTTGTAAAATCATTCCTAAAAACAATAGAGATAGTATAACTGTAAACGAAAATCATATTTTACCATTAAAACGATCTGATTATAGTAAACCATATTCTATAACAAAAGGTGATAAACATTATATTCAAAATATGGAAGTGAAAACATATATAGAATCCAAGAAAACTTTTAAACATATAGCAAACATCTTCTATAATGATAAAGAATTGAACTTTGAACATGAAACTGATTTAAGTTATATAAAACTGACTCCTTATTTTATAGGTTTGTATTTAGGAGATGGTAGTACTTATTCGTGTCAAGTTACGAATGAAGATATAGAATCTCAAAAAGAAATATATATACAAGCAAATATGTTAGAATGTGAAGTAATAACAAAAGATAATTTACATTTTGATATAAAAGGATGTATAGGAACCAAAGGACAGGGAGTAGGAAAAAATAGAAACGTGATATTCAAAGAATTTGAAAAAATGGGTATAATTTTTTCAAGCAATTCTAAAAAAAATGTAAAATGTGCTGATAGATTCATCCCTGAACCTATATTCACAACTTCAATAGATTATAGATTAGATGTACTGGCAGGATTGATAGATAGTGATGGTCATTTAGCAAACGGAACGGCATATGAATTAACGTTCAAATCAAAACAGTTAAGAGATGATGTTAAACGATTATCTATATCTTTAGGCATAGTATGTTCAACCAGAACAAAATATAACAAGAAATATGATAGAAATTATTATCAAGTATTATTGATGGGTAATATAAGAAAAATTCCTGTTCGTATTCTCAGAAAAAGAAGTTTTAAAGAATCACTAACCAGAATTGATCCATATAGAAGTAAATTTGATGTTGAATATGATGGATATAGTGGAAATTATTATGGAATTCAAGTAGAAGACAATCTTTATATTACTAACGGAGGAATGATAACTCATAATAGTGGAAAATCAGCTATATTATATATGATTATTAGATGGTTTGAACAATATGATAAACAAATTGTTGTTATAGTAAATCAAATTCAACTTGTAGAACAATTGATATCTGACTTCCGAAATTATGGATGGGAAGAAGTAGATATTAAAGTAGATAGAGTATATGGAGGAACAGAAAGACATTCAGATAGAAAAATTATTTTTTCAACATGGCAATCAACATATACTGATCTTGAACAATTTGCAAGATTTGATGTTTTGATCTGTGATGAAGCAGATACAACTGCTGCAAAATGTATTTCATCAATCACCAAAGCATGTATCAACGCATCAACAAGAATAGGATGCTCTGGAAGTTATCCTGACGAAGGAACATGCGAATGGTTTACTATTGTTGGTGCTTTAGGTCCAATAAAAACATATTCAACCTATAAATCTCTTCAAGATGTTGGTCAACTTTCTCAAATGAAATTGAATCTAGTTCGTTTAGTATATCCAGAAGAAATTAAGATGAAAAATTATAAAGAAAACGTTGAACCATATCTAAAAGAAACTAAAAAATGTGCAGAAATAGAAGAAACTACTGTAGGATATAACAAAGAAATGGATTTGGTTCATGAATCTGTTGAAAGAAACATGTTTATTTGTAAATTGATTTCTAATATCAACGGTAACAGTCTAGTTTTATTTACAAAAAAAGCAAAACATGGATATATTATTCGAGAAATTGTTACTAAATATTTTCCAGATAAGAAGATCATCTACCTGGATGGAGATATTGATATAAGTGAACGAGAAGATATTAGAAATTTGATTGAATTACGAAATGATATCATTCTAATTGCAAGTTATGGAGTATTTGCTAGAGGAATCAACGTAAAGAATCTTCATAACATTATCATGGCAAGCAATTACAAGAAAAAAGGTAAGATATTACAAGCAATTGGAAGAGGATTAAGATTACATAAGGATAAGGAATACTTAAATATTTTCGATTTGATAGATGATCTGATAATAAAAATAGACAAACCGAACAGAATACGATATACTAATCATAGTGTAAGACAATTCGCAGAGAGAGCTAAGATATATGTTGCTCAAGAGTTTGATTATAAGCTATCACAATATCAAATAAAGACAGGAAATCTATAATGAATGATTTTATTTTTTGTTTACTTTTAGTCATGGGAAATCTTGTATATACAATAAAAACAGCTATAAAACATATCTATTATAAAGTTGTATTTTACAAGCACAATAGAGTTATAAAAACTTATCTTGAAAAACTAAAGGAAAAGAAATATGTCTCATAAATATCTAATCGAAAGACTTTGGATCGATCCTATGGAAAATAGGAATGCAGATGGATATGAACCTTTTGGATATGTTGATACTGAAGAAGAAGCAAAAGAAGAATGCTCAAAAGGAAGAATGTATAATGAAAAAGATTGTTGGTCATTATTTGCCGATACACCTCAGTATAGATATAGAGAACTAAAACATTTAACTAACAGAAAGTAGGCAACAAATGACAGGATATATAGACAACTTTAACACCAAAAAGAAGTATAAGAAAACATACATCGATAAAGTAAAGTTTCATGAAGCACTTGTTGATTGGAAAAAGAAGAAAGAAGTTGATCCTGATTATAAAATGACAGAATTTATCGGTGAATGTATACTTAAGCTAGTAAATCATGCTGCTACTCGAAGAAATTTTTCAGGATATACCTATCTCGATCAAATGAAAACAGAAGCACTCTATCTCTGTGTTAGATATGCTCACAACTATAATCCAGCATTTGCTAAATGTGATCCATTCAACTACTTTTCAAAGACAATTGAAAGAGCTTTCAAGTTCATTATCAACAAAGAAAAGACTTTAGCCGAAACAAAATTCAACTATATCAAGAAAGAATTTTGTAATCATCCAGAATATGACTTCAGAGTAATAGAGGAAGAGGAACATAACTAATGGAAATGTTCGAAGTATGTGTAACAATATACAAACCACAACGATTAAGAGTTCCAGCGGAAACCCTTGAAGAAGCTAAAAATAAAGTCAAAGCTCAATTAAGATCACAACGATTATTGTTTGAATTTGATGATATAACTGATGCTATAATAGTTGAACGAAAGGAGATACCTGATGTTATTCCACAGATGTCTGAATTGCGGAACGAGCCTGACAAAAGAAGAACAGGAAAGTCTAGAAAAGCTCGTACTACTAAACGGAAACAGTACACCAAATTGTCTTAATTGTCAAAACAAAACTAAAACTCAACTATTGAAAGGATAGTTAGCAATGGAATTAATGAATGAATTGCCGTATATAGCTAGAATTGGGTTAAAAAAGTTGACTAAAATAGGAGTAGGATATACAGCCATTTGTCCATTGTGTGGTAATGATGAACGAAAGAAAAAGCTTTATATTCTAACCAAAGGTAAACCTTTCATTTCTGTGTTATGTTTCAAGTGTATGCCAGAACCAACAAACCTTAGACACTTTATCGAATTGGTCAATCCTGCTCTATTTGAAGAGTACAAAAAAGAAGAAAAGCAGGAATATATAAATAAACTGAAAGCTGGTAAAGTACTCCAGAAGAAAGTTCTTAAACCTGAACCAAAAATAGAAGTAGTTTCTAACGAAAAATATAAGTATGGGTTGAAATATGTTTTTAAGCTTAATCCAGAATATTTTGTTCCTGCATCGACCATTCCTGATTGCGTTCGTTACGCTCAAAAAAGAAAAATTCCTGTTAAGGTATTCAAAAAACTATATTTCTCTACACACAAACATCAACCATTCTCAAATATGTTGATATTTCCGTTGTGGTATGATGATGAAAGAGTATATGGATTCCAGGGAAGATCATTGGACCGTAAAATGTTTTATAATTTCTGTAATAATGAATCGTTTAAGGTATACAATATCTTCAACATTGATCCATCTAAGACTGTTTACATTTTTGAATCTATAATCGATTCTCTCTATACAGAAAACTCTATTGCAGGTCTAGGAACTTCATTATCCGAAAAGGTATTGGATATAGTTAAGAATAGAGTGTGGATATTGGATAATGACTACAAATCAAAGTACAAAAAAGGATTAGTAGAAGGTATTAAGCTTGCAAGACAGGATGAAAAAGTCTTTATATTTCCAGATGATATAGAAGAAAAAGATTTCAACGATCTTGTGTGTAAAAAAGAATATACTTCTGAAAAATTACATGATATGATTAAGAATAATGTGTATGAAGGACTCGGAGCAACAACAAAACTAAAATTCAAAATGAGGAACGGTTTATTATGAGAAAAGCCAAAGAACAAAAGCCAACATTATCAGAAATTGATTATTTTACAACAATGCCGGGACAATGGGTTAGTGTTGATGATGCAATGCCACAAATACCAGAAGGAAGACATGGTATTTCTGTAATAGTTGCAGAATTTGATTCTACGTATGAAGAAATCAATCCAGGTCGTGGATATGATGTCGGACAATATCTTTATGCAAATGTAAGTCCAGCAGAAATCAAAGCATGGGGATATAAGAAAGGAGATATCGATTTTCTTCAATTATATAGTGGTCCTAAAGGTTCTGAATGGGGTCCGTGTGGAGATTTACCGACACATTGGATGTATATGCCCCGTCCTCCCGAAATTCCCGAACATATAAAGAAAACATTGGTATATGAAGTTCAGATAGACTTGGTTGATCATTTCAAAAAAGAACTTAAAGGTGAGATCAACGATGAACTACGATAAGACTATAAAAGATACATTAACACATGTAAAATTAGTTTCAGACAGAATAGATATCATTTGTAAAGACTTAAAACGTAGAGCTAGAACACACGATAAATCAAAAATGTTTTCTCCTGAAGTAGATGTTTTTGCTGATACAGTAGAAGATACAGAAAATATAAAATATGGTTCGGACAAATACAATGAGATTTTAGAAAAACTCGAACCAGCATTGATGCATCATTACAGTAAAAATCGTCACCACGCACAACATTTTCCAAATGGAATAGCAGGAATGAATCTGATCGATCTTGTAGAAATGTTATGTGATTGGTCTGCTTCTTGTGCAAGATACAAAGACGGAAATATACTTACAAGCATTTCTATTAACACAGAACGATTCAATATTTCTCCTGACCTTGCTTCTATTCTAAGAAATACTGCTGAATTGTTCGAACTATTACCAGAACAGGAGGAAAAATGATTATGACAGAAATAAAGAATGCGATCCAAACTTTTAAAAAATCATTTGAAAAAGATGAAGGATTTAGATTTGGTTATCAGTCTGCTATTGCTATGGCATTTGTAGACAATTATCGATGGTATCAAGAAAAACATAACAAGAAAGTATTGAACAAAAAAGAAATACACGAAGTAGCAAATTATGCAGCTAACTATTTTTTAAATTTATGGACAGATAATAAGGAGAAATTGATCAATGATTCTATATAATATAACAACTTCAATAGGAACATGTGTATGTTTTGAAACTAATGGAACATATTTTCCTTATCATACATTCGATAACAAATTTTTGTTTGAAAATATTCTTAACATAGAACGTATAAACAAGGAGGAGAAATGAAACAGATTTTTGAAGTAGAATTCGATGAAACAAGAGTTGATGCAGAAGAAATAGTAGAAGCTATTTACGATTGTATAGGAATCAAAGAGATTACAAACATTACAGACGAAATAGAAGAAATAAGAGAGGAAAACTAATGCCATTATACGAATTTGCTTGTAGAAAATGTATAAAAGTTATAGAAAAACGAATGACATTTGAACAACACGAAAATACCAAAGATTGTGTTCTGTGTGAAAACTGTGGCAGACCAATGAAACAAACAGTTAGATTTAATGGTCATGTCAAACTAAACGGTTCCTGGGCATCCACAGGATATGATCTTCCTGATTCAGAAATAGCCAGAAATCTCGATATAGAAAAAAGAATCGAGAACGAATCTTATGAAATGGATGCTAAAGACAGAAACATAAAGGAGTTATAATGAATATCCTAAAAACTATTGAAATAACTAACGAAAATATTGAAAAGTTGTCTAGCAGTTTACTTTATCCTGATACAAAACTTAACATTGGGGATAAAGTTAACGTAGTTGTTATTATGGAAAAGGATTTAGAAAAAGAACAAACAGAACATATAAAATGTTTAAGATTAGTAATTGGTATTGTTCTTTCATCCGATACAGATAGATTTCTTGAAGACTATATCGAACACAGTGATAAAAGTTATGTTCTTAAGGATTCTGAATTAGGACAAGATGATATAAAAAGAAAAGAATATAAAGAAAAATATGAAATTCAACGGATAGAATTTGAAAAAACACAAAAAGAACTGAATAAGAAGCTTCTTGTAACGTCAGCACTTGACATGATTGTTACTGAAGAAAACTATTGGCAGTTCAAAAGTGTAAGTCTGTATGGCAATTCGTATAAGCCTGGAGATGTTGTAAAAACAGTTCTAGCTATAACCGGAGCAATCGGTAATGACCTGATCACAAAATCAGTAACTGTTATTGATTGGGAAGTAGAAAGATTTCTGAAAGAATATGTATTGCATACTGAACATGTATACATGCCTATTGGTACTGTATTATAGGAGGAACGAATGAAAGTTGAATTGTTACATGTTACACCATTAGACATAGCTATACATGCTATCAGAAAGTGTTATGACTCTGAAGAAAAAAGTGATAGCTATTGGACTAGTGAAAATTCTATCTGTCATGAGAATGAATTTTTTCTTGGAGAGAAAGATAAGAAACTCATAAAGCAAATTATCGCTTCTGGTCATACATCTACAATAGAACATCTCAATTTTTCTTTTGAGTTGGCAGGATATAGTAGAGCACTTCTCCAGGAAAAATCTCGTCACCGTATAGCTTCTGTATCAGAAAGATCAACAAGATATTGTCTGCATCAATTAAAGACAGCACCCTGTTTTTATATTTCTTTAGGTATCGGTAGAGATCAGTTTAATTATCATGAAGCTGAGAAATATCTTATTATGACAGGAATAGAACAAGTAGATAAAGCTTCTATCATGGCATTAGAAAATCTTCGTCTATGTATTGTTGCTGGTATTTCAAACGATAAAGCAAAATTCTGTCTGCCTGATAGTCTACAATCTGAATGCATCTTCACGATCAATGCTCGAAGCTTAAGAAATTGGTTTCATTTACGGACTAATAAACGAGCTATGTGGGAAATTAGAAAATTAGCATACAAGATGTTTGACGTTATACCAGAAGTTTACAAATTCATATTTGAAGATTGTATTTACATAGGAGATGATTTTGATCTGTCCTAAATGTAAAATCACAATGAATTCAGGAAAAGCAATAGAATCAAAATTAGAATCATGTTGTTTGGGATGTGGATGTAAAATTCTCAATTCAGATACATTGAAAATAATAGATTGCTGGAAATGTTCAAAATGTGGACATAGTGAAGAAATGAAATTCGAACCATTTGCTAATGGATGGTTATTGCGACAACTAGAAGCAGCTACACGAACAGTAGAATCATGGCCTAAAAATATGCAAGAAACTATGCGATTAAATAAAGGGAGCAACTAAATGGTACAAACAACTGATAAGATTGAAGAAACATACTCAAATTTTATTGCAAAACGTACATATACAAGATGGTTGGATGATGAAAAAAGAAGAGAATCCTGGGATGAAGCAGTACAAAGATATAGCGATTTTTTTGAATCTAAAGTACCTGCTTCTTTGCTAGGTGCATATAAAGAAGCAATCGAACTAAAGAAAAATAAACAAGTTATGGGAAGTATGAGAGCACTCTGGTCTGCCGGTCCTGCTCTAGAAGAAAACAACTTTGCTGGATTCAATTGTTGCTATATAGCATTGAATTCTATAGATAAATTTGGAGAAATTCTTTACCTGATGATGCATGGTTGTGGAGTAGGATTCTCTGTTGAACGCCAATATGTAAGCAAACTTCCTGAAATTCCTGAAATTTTTGAAGAAGTAGGAACAACAGCCTGGATTGTAGCCGATTCAAAATTAGGATGGAAAGAAGCTGTAGATTTTTGTGTAAATTCAATATACAATGGATTGATTCCTACTTTTGATTATTCTTTAGTTCGTCCTAAAGGTGCAAGACTCAAAACCTTTGGTGGAAGAGCTTCTGGTCCTGAACCATTGAAACAACTTATGAGTTTTATTATCAGAATTTGCAAGAATGCTAGAGGCAGAAAGCTTAATTCTATAGAAGTTCATGATATCGCAACGATGGTCGGTGAATGTGTTGTTGTTGGTGGTGTCAGACGTTCAGCATGTATCAGTTTTTCTAATCTATCTGATAATCGTATGAAACATGCCAAGGATGGACAGTTCTGGTTGGAAAATCCTCAACGTAGAATGGCAAATAACAGTATTGCATATACAGAGAAACCAGAATCTGCATTGTTCATGGAAGAATGGTTGAATCTTATTCGTTCAGGAAGTGGAGAACGTGGAATCTACAATACAGTTTCTGCTAGAGAAAAAGCAGATCGGTTCAATCGTATGGATGGTGATGTACGATCAAATCCTTGTGGTGAAGCTCTTTTGATGGACAGACAATGCTGTAACCTCACCGAAGTTGTTGTACGTCCTGAAGATACTAAAGAAGACTTAGAAGAGAAGATCAGAGCAGCAGTTCTTTTAGGATGCATCCAATCCACATTGACTCATTTTCCAAATGTTAGTCCTCTTTGGAAAGAGAATGCAGAAAAAGAAAGATTGATCGGCGTTTCTTTGACCGGAGTATGTGATTCTCCTCTATTCAAAAAAGTAAATGATAAAACTTGCAAGATGTTAAGAGAACTGAAGAAGTTTGCTCATAAATGTTCTGAAGAGTTTGCAAAAGAACTTGGAATTGTTGCTCCGAAACAAGTAACATTAGTAAAACCTTCTGGTACTGTTTCACAATTATGCAACTGTTCAAGTGGAATTCATGCTCGGCATTCGGATTATTATATTCGTAGAGTAAGAGTTACAGCAAAAGACCCTATCGCTCATTTGTTAATGAGTAAGAATGTTCCATGCAATCCAGAAGTAGGAAGCACTTGGGAAGATTACAACACATTAGTATTCGATTTTCCTATCAAATCTCCTAGAGGTTCGTTGAATAGAGATGATTTCTCTGCACTCGAACAACTCGAATACTGGAAGATGTTCAATGACAATTGGTGTGATGGTAATCCTTCTGTTACGATTTCATGTAAAGACGATGAGTGGGTTGAAGTCGGAGCATGGGTTTATAAGAATTGGGATGCGGTTTGTGGATTAGCATTTCTGCCCTATGACGGCTCACATTATCCTCTTAGTCCCTATGAATCGATTTCTAAAGAGGAATATTATGATTATTGTAAGCCTTGGACCAAAATAAATATAGATTTTGACGCAGAGTTGAATCAATTTGAATTGGAAGATAATACTGAAGGTGCTCAGACATTAAGTTGCACAGGAATTTCTTGTGAAATCTAAACAAATTCTCCTCATATGTATAAATAAAAGAAACAACATCATATGAGGAGAATTTATGAAAAATAAAACAAAAGTTGATATGAAGTTATACAAATGGGATAAAACTAAAACAGATTTTGTTCCTGGTAATAATTTGTTTAAAGATAGAACAGGAGAACGTTTAGGAAAATTAGTATTACAATATCCTGTTAGAGATAAACATGGAAATTCATGTTGGGTATGTAAATGTGACTGTGGAGGAGAATCTACAGTCATTATGGGTAATTTAGGAAGAGTAAGAGCTTGTTCATGTGGAATATCTCGTAAAGCAAAAGATAATCCAGGATGGAATGGAACGGGTGATATTTCAGGATTATATTTGTATCAAATTCGATATGGTGCAGAAAAAAGAAATATAGATTATAACCTAACTGCCGAATATTTATGGAATTTATATATAAAACAGCAAGGTAAATGTGCATTAAGTAAAATGGATATAGAGATAATATATGTTAAAAAGTCTCAATGTGATAAAACAGCATCATTAGATCGGATAGATTCATCGAAAGGATATGTTGAAGGTAATGTTCAGTGGGTACATAAAGATGTAAATCGTATGAAAAATTCTTTTAACCAAGAGTATTTTATAAGCATATGCAAACAGATAGTTGTAAATAGTTCTTGACTTTCAAATTTAGATATGGTATCATGCAGCTATGAAAGAATTTGAAGAGATGGTAAAGCATCTCACAGAACTTAAAAATGATCCTTATGAACTTACACGAATAAGACTTGAAATGGCCTGTGAACGTGCGAATAACAACAGAACCATAAAACCCAAAAGTATATTTGAGTTTTTAAAAACTAACTAAAGAGAGGATAAAACGAATGGCAATTTACAAAAGCATCCTGGATGTAGGTGGAAAAAAGAAAGTTGTTGTTTCTATTTCTCATAAAGAGGAAACCGAACAGCAAGTTGTTGAGAGTAAGGTAGTCAATAAACTTCATCATATTCACATTCTTGATCGGTCTGGTTCTATGGCATATAGCATCAACCAGCTTATCGATAATGTCCAGAAGACAATTGAAGTTATCGGTGAAGATGATCTTCTGACCATCATTTGGTTTTCGTCAGCGGGTCAACATCGAACAGTATTGAAGGGTGCAAATAAGATGCTGGAAATGACAGCTATCTTGAATTCTCTTCGGTCTGTAATCGGCTGTACTTGCTTCTCCGATCCTCTCAAGGAAGTAAATACCATTCTCGATGAGATTGGTGATCTTGCTCCGGTATCCGTGACTCTGTTCACAGACGGTCAGCCTGTAGTTCCTTGGGGTGTTCCTGAAGAGGAACGTAAATGCATGATCGAACTGGAAAAGATGAAAGGCAAAATCATTGCTTTTAACACAGTTGGTTATGGCAACTACTACAACCAGGAACTTCTCAAAGCATTCTCCGCTACTTCCGAATTCGGAACCATGTTTCATAGTTCCAACATCGATGAATATCTCACCATATTCAATCATAACTTCGAAAAGATTTCTGAGGCTGTAATCGAAGATATCAAAATAGACAGTTATCATAGTAAAGATATTGTTTATCTTAATCGTACCTTCACAAAAATGACAGAAGGAATCTTTGAACTTTCTCGAATTGATAAACGAAAAAACCAAGTTTTCATTGTTGGCGAAGATGAAGATGATATCAATTTCACTTATCAAGGTATTCTTTACAATAGTGACGATATCAATAAAGCAATAGCTCAAGCATCAGTAGTGAATTTCTACTATGCATATGCATACAATCTCTATTACAACAACAGACGATTGGAATCTCTGGATATCATTTCAAAAAATCTTGGCGAAAAAGCTTTGATTGATTCACATCTTTCAAGTTTTACTTTCGATGAAAGTGCTGTTCATATTGAGAAGCTTCGCAAAGCAACCATAAACAATAAACATCGAATGCTGGATGGAGTAGCAACTGTTGGATATCTTCCTGCTGATGATGCAAAGTGTGTAATGGATGTTCTAGCATATCTCCAGACTATCGATGCTTATTACATTCCGTTCAGTAAAAACCTGGAAGCTTACTCTCGTATTACCAGAAAAGCCACAGACGAATTCAATCTCTTCACAAAGACCGAAGACGAAATTCGTGTACCTTTCTCTGATTTTGTTTTCAATAAGAAGCACATGAACCTTTCAATTCGAGTTTATGTTCCTGGAAAGGTTGCAATCAATCCGATGGACGCAAAAGAAGTAGGATTGCCTACTGAAATTGAAAGTGGAATCTTCCGAAACTATACCATTATCAAAGATGGCAACCTGAACATCAAGAAGATTGAAGTTCTTATTCCTACTGAAGGTGAAGTTGATGAAAAATATATGAAATGGATTGAAGGTACAGTAATAAACGAAAAAATGTATGCCAGAGTCGTTATTGATCTGTCTGTGTTCCCGATCATCAACAGAATGTACATCAACAAAGCAACTGATATAGCCAATATCTTTGAAGATGTTCGGCTTACTACTGAACTGGAAGCTCGTCAGAAGATAGTTGGGTACTTGATTGATGGTATTCTTACCGATACTCTCAAGAAAACTGGAGCATTGAAAGAATACACTGTTGCACAGATCAGAGTGCTTGAGAAACATGGTCTGGACAAGAATCTTAATTATGGTGGTGTAGAAATCACAAAGGCTAAAGCAGAAGATTCTGACAGTTATCAGAGCAGAACAATGGAATTCTACCTTGCTGGTTTTTCTTCGTGGCCTAAGATCAGTGAGATGCTGGAACGTATCAATAACGGCAAGAAATTGACCGCCAGTATGCAAACTCTTCACAAGCAATACCTTATGGTTCAGAATGAAGCTGACGCTAAAGCAGTTGATCTGAACAAAGAATCTGTCAAAACCAGAAATTTCTTGTTTGCTGAGAGAGATGAAATCAAGAAAGAATTGATCTTAATCAGAAGCAACTTTGCTATCTTGAAACTTGCAAAGCTTCTTTCGGGCGATTGGTTCGATAAGTTAACCGTTGATGATAAGGGTGATTATTTTTACGAGAAGGACGGAGTAAAAATGGTAGCAAAAACATCTTATACAACAGAATATTTTTAAAAGTTATAAATAAGAATAAACGCACCGGAGAAATACATGGAATACGAAGTAGTAGAAACACCTAGCAATACAGTTTATTCTACATTACTCAACCAGTTGACTCTTGAACAAAACAACTCAAGAGTGTACCGAACTTTTGCGGGAATTGCTGATCTTCAATCGTTTACAGGAGCAGCAAAGTATTTCCATTCAGAAGCAGATGGCGAAACAGAGCACTTCAAGATGATTTTTGATTTCATGTGTGATAGAGATATGAATCCTGTAATGCAATCTCTTCCTGAAATAGAATTTAACAAAGAAATGTCCTTACTTGAAATGTTTTGTCAAGCAGTTCAAGCAGAACAAAATACGTTGCAAAGTCTGTATCTTATCAAGAAAGTATCATTTGACATGGCAGATTATCTTACGTTTGATTGGATTCAAGGATTGATCTTGAAACAAAGAGAAGAAATAAAACAATCTATCGATTGGAGAAACAAGTTTAGCATTGCTAATGAATCTCCAGCCGCCCTACTTTTTTTGGATAATGAATTAGAAAAAGATTAATCTTCTAATACAAATTCAATAAAAGTAGGTGAGTAGGTTGACTATATTTCGTTGTCATGGTTGTGGAAATGTCTTTGATGTCTTTGATGTTTCGTTGTTAGTGGACATGAAGGGAATCAATTACTGTCCGTCATGCAATTCGTATTACAGTGATAAGATTAAGAATTTTAACAAAAGGATGAAAGAAATATCAGTAGGAAGACCAGCAGTTTCTTCAAAAAATAAAATTAAAGCCGAAAAACGAATGGAGAAAGATTTATAATGGAAAAATATTTATTTTGTAATGCCGAGAAAAGACCAGTATATTGCAGAATGAAGACTAACTTATGTTGCATGAATTGTAAATCTTATGCAGATTGTTTAAAATTTGCAAAAGAGAACAAGCTCGTTCGACCATGTGCTCCTGAAACAGATGAAGATGCAGAACAATGTGGGTTTTTAATTTAAAGATTGACTTTAGTAGAATAATATGGTATAGTATTAGCATGAAAAAGATAACAGGAAAAGACATATATGACAGAATCCGTAAACCTACTGCAAAACCTTCGATCATTATGAAGAGCCGAGCAGAAAAACGTATACAAAAGTTCTCTTATAAAGATGAACTTACTGAATACTAATAACAATCAAGGAGAAATATCATGGGCGAAAAACAAAAAGTACTTATAGTAGAGGACACAAACGAATGTTTGAAAGCAATTATGAGAAAGCTGTGCGAACATAAAGGGGATGAAGGTGAAGAAGAAGTCGATCCCGATCTGGAAATGCCAGAAGAAGAAATGCCGGTAGATGAAATTCCTGAAGACGAACCTGCGGAGATTAACATTGGCAGTCTAGTAAAGGTTATCGATGCTGATACGTTTACAGCTAAAGATTTGGATATGACTGACGATGAATTCGAAGAATTTCAGGCTAAAGTTGAAGCTGGTGCTCAAGCTGTTGTGTTCAATGAAGATGAAGACGATCCTACTCTTGTTGATATCGTATTCGAAGATGGTCTTGAAGCTTTCAAAGTTCCGAAGGTAAACCTAGAAGATTTGGATTTGGAAAAGGAAGTTGAAGAGGATGAAGAGAAAATCGAAGAGGAACCTGCTCCTGAAAAAGAAGAAGAACTCGAAGATATTGCAGCATGTAATATAAAATAAAGAAATTAATAGACACGACAAAATTTATCTGATACACTTAGGTATAGATCGAAAGATTTATACCTTTTTGTATTTTAAGAGGATGAATTATGTGGGTTACTAGAGATTTGTTATACGAAACATTGACTCTCTGGATAGAGAAACCAGAAAGAGCTTTGACATATTGGTATAGTTCAAGCAGATCATTTAGACTTGATAAAAAACTTTTTCCTGATATGACATGGGAAACTGAACCTAGAGAAGTAGATTTATATTAAGGAGATAATGAATGAGCGATAAAACTTTATATGTGGTAGGATTCTTATTCAATCGAGAATTGACTCAGGTGGTTCTGATCAAAAAGAATAGACCTGCATGGCAAGCAGGATTATATAGCGGCGTAGGGGGCAAAATAGAAGCCTCTGATAAGGATTATTACGAAGCAATGGTAAGAGAATTCAAAGAAGAAACAGGAAAGGAATGTACTCATTGGGATTTGTTTGGGTATATAGAAACGACTATATGTAGAGTATATTGCTTTTGTAGCATAGCTGAAGATATCAATTCGGTCAAATCATTAACAGACGAACAAGTTACTATTTGGAAAACATATCAAATAGACGGATGTAATTATCTTATTCCTAATCTTCAATGGTTAATCCCTATGGCGATTTGGAGACTGAAAGGATACCAATCAGATAGAAATATAGAATCATTCAACTTACTACCGTATGGAGGACATGTTAGTGAAAACTAAAAACAAGGACGGAATTCTTGTAGAAGCAAAGCTGACTGCATTTTCTTTTTGGGAGTGTGGAAAGATAGGTATAAATATTGATGATCTTACAACTTCAGGATTGATTGGTGGATTCGATCTAAGTGTAGAGGAAGCTAATCGTTTAGCTTGGGAATTGTTACATGCTATCAATATATATCAAGGATTGGAAGAAACAATCGAACAACATGATGCAATTGTATACGTGAATCAAATTGACGAAACAAAGGTATGACAAGAAAAGAAAGAAAAGAACTACATATAATGTATGGATTGTGCATTCGTAAAGACTGCTATAATTTATCAAAAAAAAGAAATATATGTGAAAGTCATTTAGAAATAACATATCAACAAATGAAAAATTATAGACAAAAATGTAAAGATAATAACAAATGTCAACGATGTACAGAACCATCAATACCAGGATATCCTCATTGTGAATTTCACAGAATAAAAATTAACGAAATCACTTTAGAGATTAAAAGAAAAAGAATAAGAGAAGGTAAATGTAGATCGTGTGGAGGACCAGTACATGATATGGGAAAAGGTAAACCAGCAGTTTGTATTTGGTGTGCAGATAAAAATTATGAACGTAGTACATTTTATTAACTAAAAGAAGAAGGAGTAAAGAATGGAAATTATCGGATGGAAAATGCCAAGAGATTACAAATTAGTAGTTAACGCAGACAACCACTTAGGTTCGCCTTATGTGAACCCACACAAAATTGAACAGATGGTAGATTATGTAGCATCAACCCCAAATTGTTGGTTTACCAACATAGGAGACAATTGCGAATGCATTGCTCCACATGACACAAAACGTTTTAAATTTAACAAATGTGAATATCAAACTCCCAAAGAACAAGCAGATGCTTTTGTTAAGCTTCTTATGCCTATCCAAAAGAAAATCATTGCAATTGGCGAAGGAAATCATGAAGACAAAATGTTTAATGCATTTCCTATGAACGAATACATATCCGAACAATTAGGAGCAAAGATTGGTGGATATGATTATATTCTAGTGATGTTTGATGCTAAAACTGGAAAACTGATGCACAAATTGTTGTTTCATCATGGTCGTTCATGTGGAACTTCAAGATCAGTAGATGATATTAGACGTAAAGCTAATATCGAAGTTTCTGTAAAAATGTTTCTTAATGGATTAGGATATAACGATGTTATTGCTTGTTATATGGGGCATATACATCGATTCGTCATTGTTGAACCTTCTTTGGAAAATACTCTACGTATGGTAGTTAATACCAAAACAGGACAAATAGACGAAGTTTATAATTCAATTGAAGATCAGAATGGTGATTGTATACATGCTGATGCTAGATGGTATTGCTGTACAGGAAGTATGATGAAAACCTATGCTCCTTCTGGTTCTAAAGGTCGGACTTCATATGCAGAACGTGCAGGATATGCACCAGCAGAAATCGGGTTTTTGGTCCAAACAGTAGAAAATGGTAGAGTTGTAAATATTGAAAGTGTGAAGATTTAATGAACATTCATATTATAACAACAAATGACACTAAACGCATAGAGATTGATTTAGCTCTAGGCGAACTTAAGATAGGAACCTGCAACTGCATCTTCGATAATGGGGATGCAGTTGTAGAGATTATCAGGATAGACAAACAGTTTCGTAGACAAGGACTTGCTACTAAATTGTTAAAGATCGTAGAAGCTTTAGGATATAATGTAAAGTTTCCTGAACCTCATTGTGTATCCAGAGACGGAAACAAACTCAAACAGTATTGGGAGAAGGTACATGTATCTCATGACTGATATGGAAAATCTTGGATCGATTCATATTCGTTCCTGTTTATGTTTTGATTCGATAGAACAAATTCAAGAATTTCTTTCTTCTGTTGAAGGACAGTGGGATACTTTTAGTTTCATTCCTCATGTGTTTGAATTGAAAGCTGGCATGAAACCCGAATCTCTTTCAACTGAAGAACATAAAACTTTCATATGGCCCCATACATATAGAAACAGAAAACGAAAGGAAATCCTGGAGGAAATTAAAAAATGACCCATCCGTTAGATATATTAAAAGATACATTAGAAACAGAACAAGATTTCATCAATCATCAAAAAGATGAAATAAATAAATTTCAAGAGCGTATATATTTCGCTTCTCAACAAATATCAACCGCCGAAATTACGGTGAATAATATCAAAGATGCTATAATTAAGCTTGGAGGAAGTGTTGAACCAGATTGAAAAAGAGAATTTGTATAAATAAAAGAAACGGATAAGTTTGAATATTGGACTATTCAAACAACAGTGGAGCTATCTACTGCTGTCTCCGTTCACTTCTATTTATAAGGAGCTATATCATGAATCAAATTCTCACTAAAAAATGTCCAAAATGTAGAGTTGAAAAAAATATTGAAGAGTTTAGCAAAGCTAAAAATCGCAAAGATGGATTACAAACATCTTGTAAGCGATGTCATAATAAATATACTCAAGAGAATAAAGAATCAATAAAACAACTGGGTATAAAATATCGTCAAAAGAATAAAAAATTGATAAAAGAAAACCATCAAAAGAACATTATTCGAACACTATTTAATAAAGCAAAATACAGAACTAAAAATAAAAATTTAGAATTCGATATTACATTAGAATGGTTGTTAGAAAGATACAGTGGTCGGTGTGAATTAACAAAAATAGAATTTCAGTTTGCAGAAGAAGGTAGAGGTCCGATATCACCTTCTTTAGATCGTATAGATAGTTCAAAAGGATATACAAAAGATAATGTAAGAATCATTATATGGAGTTTGAATAGAGCACTTGGTGAAGATGGCACAGAAGTATATGAACGTATTGCCAAAGCATATTTTAGAAATAAAAATTAGGAGTTAGTTTTGATACAGTTTCAGAAAGTCACATTTAAAAATTTTTTAAGTTATGGGAATACAAAAAATGAATTTGAATTCAGACAAGGCATTAATAGGTTTAATTCACGAATAGGATCAGGAAAATCTAGTATATTTGAAGCTCTTTATTTTGGACTTTTTGGCAAACCATATCGAGATGTAAACCTAGCTCAACTTGTAAATACTATTAACAATAAGGATTTACAAGTTGAGGTATATTTTACAAATCAAAACCATTCTTATATCATCGAGAGAGGAATCAAACCAAACTATCTCCGAGTATATAAAGATGGTCATGAGCCGTCAAATTTGATCCCTGTGCCGTCTACTTCTAGATCATACCAACAGATCATTGAAGAAGATATTCTCCAGCAGACACCAAATATATTCGATCAGGTAAGCATAAAATCTCTTACCAAGGAAATGTCCTTCTTGAAATTGAAGAAAGCTGATCGAAGAGAGATTGTTGAAAATGTTTTAGATATCAAAATCTTTACAGATATGAATAAGCTTTGCAAAAACAAAGTGGATGCATTAGCGAAAGAGATTGAACTATTACAAAAAGACATCAACTACAAAGAGATTTTGATCAACCAGGAATTTGAAAATCTCAAACGTTTGAAAGCTATCAAGGATGCACAAGCAGCAAAAATGTTAGCCAACATTTCTGAAATAGAAACGGAAATAGCTGGATTACAAAGGGAAATAGAAGATAAACAGAATGGTATAAATAAGCTCCAAAAGTATAAAGAGAGAAAAATTGACTTGACAAATAGATTAAAAATTAACGAAGCTCTTACAAGAGAATTGAAAAGTAAAGAATCTGATATCGATAATCAGATTACACTAAATCAGAATAAAGTAAAGTTTCTGAAATCTACTTGCGGAGACTGTCCTAAAATAACAGAAGTTGCTTGTAGTACAAATATAGAATCTTTAGAAACAGATAAAGCAGTTGTTGTTGCTGGTCTAGGACAGAATGATATTATACTTAAAAAACTCCTGAAAGATATCAATGAATGTGATCAGTATCTTATGTACGAAGCTCCATTAGCAGAACGAATAAGAACCAACACTAGACTCATAGAAGAAAAACAAAAAGTCATTCGCAATTCGCAAATAGAGAATGCTAAAATAGTATTGGATGATACGAAATATTTACAACTCAAAGCAGGACTGAAAACATCTACAGATGCATATAACAAGAAGAGTTATGATAAGAAGCATTTTGTATTTACCAGAACTCTTCTTACGGACGAAGCAGTAAAAGCACATGTAGTTAAGAAATATTTACCGTCTATTAACACGTTGCTTAATGTAAATCTTGATATATTCGATGTAGGTTTTAGTTTTGAGTTTGATGAAGAATTTCAAGAAGTCATAAAGACCAGACATAAAGAGAAATTTACATACGAATCTTTTAGTTCAGGCCAAAAAAGATCAATTGATCTGGCTGTTCTGTTTATGTTTATAAACTTTTGTAAGATAAAATATCCAAAAGCAAATACCAATCTATTGATACTGGACGAAGTTTCTTCTGGTTTGGATGGAGCTACAGAAAATATTCTATTTACATTACTAAAAGAAATGGCACTGAAAGATAACAAATGTATCATTGTAATCAGTCATAACCTGGATTTGAATATAGAAAATATAAACTATCTATATGATGTAAAGTTCCAAGGTGGTTTCTCTACATTGATAGAAAAGGAGTTATGATGCTAAAATATTATTGGTGGAAGATACGTACTAAGATCGTTTTGTTCTTTGCTTCAAAAATCTCGGATGGAATCTTTATAAATATAATTATAGGTCTATTACTTCCTAGAACAGCATATCCTGTTATGGAAGATGTAAGAGGAACCTTTATTCGATTTTATACTTATAAAGAAATTCAAAACTTTTTCAAACTACTAAAACAAGAAAGGGAACGAAATGCCACCGAAAAAAACGAAGAAATCAATAGAAGAGATAACAGAAAGCATGACCGGGGCGTTAAAGGTGTGTCAAGATTTACTGACCACGATGAAGATTGAGAGTATAATAGCTCCTATTACATTAACAGAAGAAGGAATATCTAAAGAGTATAATTGCTTAATCAATCAGTATTGTATTCTTATAGCAAAATCACCAGACCCTTTGAAATATGAGATTTCTTTTTCTATAAACAGATATAAGATATCGAAAGTAGCATCCATAACTCATATGCTTACTTTATATCTTTATGATTCTCTTTTCATAATCCAGGATAATTTTCTAGCACTAAAGGAACAGTCATATTATTTTGGAGAAGATGCTTATCAAAAATTTGAAGAACATGTTCATGAAAAGAATGGAGTAATAAAATGTCCTGTATGTGACAGAATTGTATTGAAAGAAATATTCATACAAGAAAAAGGTTACTGCAAAATTTGTGATGAACTTGAAATTCCAGATCAAACATTTCACTAGGAGAGTATACTATGCCAACAAATTACATCAAATCATTAGTAGCAAAAGGAAAAGGAACAAAAGCAGAACTAGAAGCAAAATGGGATGAAGCTAAAGCTGCTGCCAAAAAAGAAGGTCACGAAGAAGATTTTGATTATGTAACATCTATTTTCAAAAATATGATTCATGAATCATATGATTATCAATCAGTTATAAACATTCTTAAAGA
>Ga0208457_1001066_pt1 | contig 21626 bp, 24 predicted proteins | sample June2015DPH_10_1_FD_185513 | JGI IMG/M metagenome (GOLD analysis project Ga0208457, IMG submission 185513) | Peatland microbial communities from SPRUCE experiment site at the Marcell Experimental Forest, Minnesota, USA - June2015DPH_10_150... | ecosystem: Environmental > Terrestrial > Soil >... | reverse complement strand
GATTCTAAGGGGGCGCCATCGCTCGGCGCCCCTCTTGTTTTATGTGGCGGACCCGAAAAACAACACAATTCAAATGAGGCGCTTCGTGAAACATGACAACATAACCGATATCCCAACATATTTGCGTGCCCATGCCCAAGAGCTAGGGAACCGAATCCTTGAATCCTACCCGCCTCTGCATGCTATCGACGACCCACCGTCGCCGATGATTGGTAAGCTCCTTCGGAAACCTTATCCGGCTCAGACGCTCGCCATCATGGGCCTGGTCCGGCGCTGGCAGAAGGCCCGAGCGGGTGCTGTGATAGCGGAGTGCGGTACTGGCAAGACGCTAATCTCGCTGGCTGCCGTTCAAACCCACGCTGAGGACCGACCCTTCACGGCGATCGCGATGGTCCCGCCTCAATTGGTGGAGAAGTGGTGTCGAGAAGCAATCCTCACGCTGCCGCGTGTTCGTGTGTTCATCATTGACGGTCTGCGGACGTCTACCAACTCCAACAGTCACCACGGCGTGAACGAAGTCAAGCTACGAAACAAACGCATCGTACGCGAGGGATTAAGGACCAGCTTGAGCGAGCTACGCCTGCGCAGAACCTCACCTTCGGCCCGCAAGCGCTGGGATTCGCTTTGCCCTTCTCCGGCACTATTCGTGGTCGGACGAGACCGTGCCAAGCTGGGGTACTTCTGGCGGCACGCCTACCAGATCGCCCGCTGCGGGCGTTATCAGGGCAGCGTGATTAATCCGGACAGTGGGTGCCCAGTCTACCTCGGCACTGAGGGCGAGCGCCTGCTGGCGATGGACTTCAAGAAGGTGAAGCTCAGCGAAGTGCTGGGTCAAAGTGAGGGAACCAATCACGCCCGCCGGGCCCTCTATAGCGCCCTTTGGCAGGCAGATGGGAAGAAGATTCGACGATTTGCCCCGGTTGACTTCATCGGCCGTTATATGAGTGATGGCTTCTTCGACTATGCCATCGCTGACGAAGTTCACGAGCTGAAGGGAGGGGATACGGCCCAGGGTAACGCTCTGGGCACACTGGCTGCGTCCGCCCGCCACATTGCCGTCCTCACCGGCACACTGCTCGGCGGCTACGCAGATGAACTCTTCAACATTCTGTTTCGCCTTGAGCCTTCGAGGATGTTGGAAGAGGGCTTTGAGTACGGTGAAGCCGGTGTTCGGGCTTTCACCGAAACCTACGGGTTGTTGGAGAAGATCACGGTGATTGAGCCAGCCGATAACGCCTGTTCTGAGGCGCGCGTCACCACCCGGCTCCGCCATCGGCCAGGAGCCTCACCCCTGCTCTTCGGCCGCTTCCTGATGAGTCTGGGTGCCTTCGTGTCGCTGGAGGATATCTCCGACGCTCTACCTCCTTACCGGGAGGAAGTTGTCAGCGTGGAGATGGACCAGCCTTTGCAGAAGGCTTACGAGGACCTGGAACAGGACATCAAGAAGGCCCTGCGCGAGCATCGAGGCAACCAGTCGGTCGCGAGCGTCGCCTTGAATGCTCTCCTCGCTTACCCTGACCGGCCTTTCGGTTTCGGGGACCTGATAGGGCGTGAGTTCAATCCCGAAACCCAGCGTCGTGAGCCGTTCCTGATCGCGGCTACGCGTGACCTCGATGAGGACTTTGTCTATGCCAAGGAGCGGCGGCTAGTGGAGGAAGTCAAATCTTCGCTTGAGCGCGGCAGGAAAGTACAGGTCTACGCGGTCTATACGCAGAAGCGAGACGTGACGAGGCGCCTGGAGAAGATCCTGGCCAAAGAAGGGATCAGGGTCGCGGTGCTGACCACGGAGATTGCCCCGGAGCAGCGGGAGTCCTGGTACGAGCGGCAACTGCGGGCTGGCGTTCAGGTCGTGATCGCGCACCCGCGTTTGGTTCAGACGGGACTCGACCTTTGGTCTTTCCCGGACATCTACTTCTATGAGACCGGCTATTCGATTTACACCCTGCGACAGGCCAGCCGGCGCTCCTGGAGGATTGGACAGTGGTCGAACGTCAACGTCAAGTTCTTCTACTACGCCGGTACCATGCAGGAAGCGTGTTTGAGGCTGATGGGGAAGAAGCTGTTAGTTTCGCTGGCGATGGAAGGGAAGTTCGCAACTGACGGCCTGCAGGCGATCAACGAAGGCGATGACGTCCTGATGGCGATGGCGCGGGAGCTGGTGACGGAGAAAGGCATCGGCGAATCCGCCGATGCTGTGTGGAAGCAGTTGCAAAGGCAGCAGGCGGAAGTATTCGGAGTTCGCAATGTGGAGACATCACCATCGGAAATGGAGGCAGAACCTCCGGAGAGGAATGTAACAGAAGTCATCATTCCGCCGTCAGCACCGATCCCGGCAGTGGTGACGCAACTCCTGATGTTCGGTATGTCGCACGAGGCGGTACAGCGGCGCAAGGCTTCACATAGGCCATCGAGTCCCGTCACAGCCTCGGATCAGCTCGGATTGTTCCCGACCTGAGAGTGAGGCAAGCTGTGGCCGGCGGGGGCCTCTTTATTAAGATGCTATCGTGCAGCTTCGGAAGCGGTTCTATCTGGCGCAAATGAGAGGGACGTCGCTCAGCCTTATTGGCCACATCTCTGAGGGGAAGTAAGCGTCCAGCCTTGATACTTGGGCTGTTTCGCCTGCGGTCAGGCGGCCACGCGACAGACATGATCCTTTCCAGGAAGCCGACTTTTCAGGCCAAATCTCTTGGGGCGGCTGAACCTCCTGACAGGCAGGAACTTGCAGTATGACGCGCGGATGGATTCTTCTACGGCCACTTGAGAGTATGTTCCGACTGCGCGACGACAAGTCCATTGAACGAGATCGACGCTTGCGCACGCCGGTTCCAGGCCTGCATCGTCCATCGGGTGTAAAATGCGGAGTGGTGAGTTCGAGTGAAATACTTGGGAGGGTCGCGGAGTTGACACCCATTGGTCTGCGGTGCAATTCTTGCGTGGGAGGCCGGGAGTGATCAAGGCAAATTCGGACACCGGTGATCCCCCTCTAACAGTCAGTGCTACTGTCTGCGGCTTGGCAATTTACCTCGACAACTTTGCCATGATCAGTCTGGCAAAGGGTGACGCCCAACGCCGAAATCGGTTAGTTAGCGCGCTCCACACCGGCCGGGCGGACCTTCTGTTTTCAATCACAAACGCCGCGGAGCTTACCGGACCGCAAGGTCGATCGCTCATTGCCATAAGAACATTCCTGGATGAAGTTGGGCCGCATTGGTTTCCTGTGGAACTTGACCCGCGTGAGGTCGCAAAGCGCGAGTTGGAGGGTGCAGGCACGACCGATAGTTTCGTATCAAGAGACCTTATCACGGAGTATTACACTTTTAGGACGAGGAACCGCGCGACCAATGCTGGAAAAGTCACTGACCACTCCGATGATTTCCTGGGTTTGGGTGGGGTTTTGGACTGGCTCGGCCCTCGGCGTGATTCGATTCGCAAGCTCGCTGCGGACCTCGATGCCGCACTCATTAAGAAGATCAGCGAACATCGAGCCGAATTCGACCGGGATCGGCTATGGCTAGACCATAGGGTCCCAGCCTTGCCCTTCAATCCAACCAAGCCAGCGGCTTTCACGTACATCAACTTGCTGAGAACCCTAATCGTCGAGGCGAAATCCCACCCGTTGAAAAAAGGGGACGGAGTGGACTTTTGCCACGTAGTGATAGCCAGCGCGTTCGCAAGTGTTGCGGCCTTGGATAAGCACTGGAAGCGCCGAGTCGAGGCCCTCCCTAAACCGAACGGGCTTGCCCGCATCTACTATCAGCAAGAACTCGACGAAATGGTGACGTACATCGAGTCGTCGATAGCATAGGGCAGAGGCCCAATTGGACCCTTCGGCTCCAACTTGGAGGATTGGCACAGCGTATCCTTTTCCAAAGCGGGCGAAAGGAGGATGTCTTGGATGACTGAGGAGGAAAATGGCGCGAAACTGCCCGTCACGTTGGCGGAGCGCGTTGCACGGTACCGAATCGAGGTCGAACGGATAGTCGGGCTCGGCATCGAGCACCCCCAGTTTGAATTGAAGCGCTCCGTCACGATACGCAAAGAGGATATCGCTGACCGGCTCGACTTCATCAAGCTCATTCAGGGATTGGCCAACGCACACGCGGCACAAGAGCGCTTCATCGTCATCGGTGCGGATCAAAAAGCAAAGGGGTTCTGCAATGTAACCAACCCGCAAGAATTTGATCCGGCGACGCCCCATCAAATCATCTCGAAATACCTATATCCGGTTCCCGCCATTGAAGTCTTTAATTCCTTGTATACCCAAAACGGCGAAGCATATGTGCTTATCGTTTTTGCCCCCGATCAACCACGCCCAATCATCGCCGTGACGGAGGGCGTTGCCGGGACAAAAAGGCACTTCAACGTCGGCGATATGTGGATCAAGGAGGGCACGACTCTTCGTCCCGCAGAGAAAGCCGATCTCGACAAAATGTATGAGAAAAAGATCGATGACGAGGCAGAAAATAGGGCGCGACGACGCTTTGAGCACTATCGAGAACAGTTCGGCCAAATGGGCTGGACACAGTCGGTGGGGCCAACGCTGGCCCGGACATTGCTCGTCGGTGCGAAGGAACAGTTGAGGCTGTTCGCCGAAGACGTCATTGCCTCCGCGAGTCCACCGCGGTTCAAGATGTTGCTCGAAATGGCAAGGGAGAAATTGATCGACTCTTGGAATAGGCTCCAGTTCAGCGGCCATGAGATGCCGCAAGACCCGAAAGAGTGGGTAGGGGAGGTCCGCGGGGTCTATCTAGACGAGTTCACGCCAGCGCTGAATTCTGTTGTGGTCCTGGCGCTTGAACTCGTGAGGTACGAAGCTCCGCCGGAGTGGATGAACTGGATTTTGGACGTGCTTATCGAGGTTTTTGAATACTCCCGAACATTTGATCGATTGAAATATCGCCCGTTCAGCGACCTTCCGAACGCCATGCTCTTCGCACAGCCTGCATATGATGTCTATGTTGGCGTCAGGGCGATCGCGACGTACGGGATGATGCGTAAGGGGTTTCAACCCATCGGTAAAATCCTTCACAGATTCGTGCGAGCATTCACTCTGGACAACCAACTGGATACCTATGTGCCCTTGATATTCTGGCCCTTCTCTGGAATCGCTGGCTTCCCGGACATGCGTAATGGACGCAATGAAGCTCTTTGGGATGCGCGAATCGCCAGTGCATGGGGGGATTACTTCGGGTCGTCGGAGAAATTCCTGAGCGGAGCATCCCAGCTTGAATTTGTATTGGAGTTGAATTCGTATGTTCTCGAATCCACCGACGACCCAGGCGTCGCGGCCTTGAGGCAGAAGCTTGGCAACAACGGTGTCGTAAGCAGCTTCGGCAGCGGCGTCTTGAAGAAATGGGTCGGCAGCAATGGTGGCGGCATAGACAGCCTTCTTGGCGAAGTGGGAGGCGGTATCACGGGAGGGCAAGTCAGCAAGTAACCTTGCGCCGATAGCGGCGTGTCGTACCTGTTCCAATGTCGCCTTTCCTTGCGCCCAGGCCCGAGTGGCCTCAAGCGCCTCGTAATGGGATGGATTCTTTGGGTACCTTTTCTCGAAGACGCCCAACGCTATCTCCGCGCACTCGCAGGCGACGAGAACAATCTGTTGACGCGTCGGCCAACCTACGTTACCTATCATCCTCTCGCACAGCCACAGCATCCAGTCCGCTCGTTCACACTCCTCCCAGGCCTGGTCTAGCGGCTTGCCTCTAGCCCATTCCACCATTTCCTGCGGGGCCGCAAGTTTGACCAACAAGTCGGATAATTCCGCTGCGTTCATTGCTCATCCTCGAACTGCAAATTGAGAGAATCAGAAACTCCCCATCAACTAGCCCGAAGCTGTCATGTGCAACACATTCCGCAAAAGCTTTCTCCGACGAGATAACCCGTAGACGAAATCTCTCGCATACCAGACAAACGCTGCGAATAATATCGCCACTATGAAGGCATGTCCAGTGGGTAGCCATCTCTGAAGTCGCGATGCCTTGTCAACCCATGTTTTAAGGAAGCGCCCCAGACTTGTCTGACCTGCAGTTTCCCAGTTGATCATCCGCGAGAACATGGGGCACTGCTCAGCGAGGCGCGCCAGCGAGGGCTGACGCCATGAGTTCAGTGGCCGCTCGCAGCTTCGGGCAATCAGCCTTCGTCATTCGGCCAACGTCCCCGTACTTGAATGCGCCACCACTTGCCCACTGCACAACTTCACCGATCGCTTGCTTCTTGGTCGTGGCAACACGGCGTGCCGCTGTCAGGAACTCGTTGCGAAGCTGATTAAATCCCGAACTTGCTGCCGACCCGTTGCCATTGTTGGGCGCAGGCAAAGAGGCGGTCTCACTGCCGCGTGGTTTACCAAACCCATTCCCACCAGAAACCCTGTTACCGTTCCCAGGCGGCGGAGTCTCACCTAGCGAGTTCGACGGAGCGTTGCCAAGAGTTGTGTCCGTAGGAGAACCAGCCTCTGTTGGTTCGGTGGAAGATGATCCATTTAGCGACGATGGATAAAACTCAGCCGCGACCTCTGGCGCCTGCTCTAGCTCGTCCTCCACTACCTCCAAGACCTTGCCACCCGAACCAAGCAGCTTTCGAGTCTCGGCGAACAGCCGCGCGTTCTCTGTCAGGTTAGCGATAAGTTTCCGCATGTCGTCGCCTTCGACCTCCAGACTCAACGCCCAGATGGATGAAGTCTTCTTCCTCTTCTCCTTGCGGTCGAAGTACGTGGCCTCCTCCGGGCGAACCGTCAGCTTAGCTGTGATCCCGGCCAAGCGACCACCTGTGAAAGTCTGGATCTCCTGCAAGGCGGAGTGGATCTGGCGAATGGATCGGTAAGAGCACGTGTGGATGCGGCAGACACTCCCCAACCGGGGGAAATCCGCCAACACGAAGCGTAGGTCTCCAGCCGGTTTGCACTGCCCACTAGCAAGCTCCGGGCATCCGCTGCCGCAGGTGGTCCAAGGCTGTCCGCCAGGCTTATCAGCCGTGCGCCGGGTAGCAGTGACACCGTCACCCCAACACTTCCTTTCAGTGGCCGTCCACCAGGCATAGGAACTGGGGAAGACGTTCTCGATGTCGTCGTCGATCAGCATGATGTGGAGTTCACGGCACTGCTCGCCATAATGCCGGGTCAGCTCCGGATCGGCTTCCCACTCAACCCGGTTGGCCGACTTCTTCTTGCGCAGGAAGAGGAAGTGGTCGAGCTTGGTGGGATGGTTGCGATCTCCATTGGGTGGTAGCCCAATGGAGACCTTGGTGGATACTGACAGCCGCTGGACGACACGGCCGTCTTGGTCATGCGGGACGCCAATTATCATGGGGATTCCTCCTTCGTAAGCATAGTCGCCAAAGGGCACTGGACCTGCCGACTTCAGCGGGAGTAAGACAGTAAGGTAAGCTTTGTTTAGCGATAGCTCTTGCCCTGGCTCACCTCACGGCTCCAACCCGCGCTTTCAAGATCACCCACGCCGTTTGACTTGTCGCCATCGCGGATGGTGTTGACTTGCCCACGAGTGGGGCGTAGGATGGCGGAAAATGGAGGGGTCACTTCGGTGGTCGGCAAGACCATTTCCCATTACCGCATTCTAGAGAAGCTCGGTGGCGGGGGCATGGGCGTGGTGTACAAGGCCGAGGACACCAGGTTAGGTCGCTTTGTCGCACTCAAGTTCCTGCCCGAGGAGCTTTCTAAAGACCGGCAGGCACTGGAGCGCTTTCAGCGCGAAGCCCGCGCTGCCTCTGCGCTGAATCATCCCAACATATGCACCATTTATGAGATTGATGAGCATGAAGGTCACCCCTTTATAGCCATGGAATTGCTGAAGGGCGCCACCCTCAAGCACCGGATTACGGGAAAGCCACTAAGCACGGATGAGCTCCTGGAAGTCGCGATTCAAATTGCCGATGCGCTCGACGCCGCCCACGCCGAGGGGATCGTTCACCGGGACATCAAGCCGGCGAATATCTTTCTGACTAGCCGCGGGCAGGCAAAGATCCTCGACTTCGGCTTGGCGAAAGTGGGGGCATCGCCGCGAGTAGCTGCGGAGGGAGTTGGGGCTTCATCCCTGGCGACGGCAACAGGCGGGGAAGAACTCCTGACCAGCCCGGGCACGGCGGTAGGGACAGTGGCCTACATGTCGCCGGAGCAAGCGCTGGGCCGGGACCTCGATGCGCGGACGGATCTGTTCAGCTTCGGTGTGGTGTTGTATGAGATGGCAACGGGACGCCAGGCTTTCTCGGGCACCACTTCGGCGGCCATCTTTGATGGTATTTTGCACCATGCGCCGACCTCACCGGTACGTCTGAATCCGGCGTGCCCTGCCGAGTTGGAACACATCATCAACAAGGCGCTGGAGAAGGAGCGCGACCTGCGGTATCACAGCGCTGGCGATTTGCGCGCGGACCTGAAGCGCCTGAAACGCGACACCAGCTCGGGCCGGCAAACGGCAGTGAGTGGCCCAACTTCAGCCGCCTTGGGGACTGTCAGCGAGCTGCCAGCCGGCCTGCCTTCAAGCGGAGCCATACTTCTCAGCGAAGCCAAGCGGCACAAGCTTACACTGGGCTTGCTTATGGCAGGCATGGTGCTCCTGCTGGGCGGGCTGGGTCTCTCAATCTACAAGCTGAGCGTACGCAAGAGCGAACTGAACCTTCAGAACATGAAGATCGTCCGGCTCACGCAGAGTGGCAAGGCGATGGATGTGGCAATTTCTCCCGACGGGCAATACGTGGTCTACGTACTCCGGGAAGGCGAAAAGCAGAGTCTGAACGTGCGTCAGGTGGCCACTGGCAGCGACGTTCAAATCCTTCCTCCGGACGTCGTCAATTTCGCGGGGTTGACTTTCTCGCCGGACGGAAACTACATCTACTTCGTCCGCTCCGATAAGAGCACCCTTCTGTACAACTACCTCTTCCAGATGCCCGTGCTGGGGGGTACACCACGCCAACTGGTCCGCGATATTGATGCCCCAATCAGCTTCTCTCCCGACGGCAGGCAATTCGCTTTTGTTAGGGGAATTCCTGAGAGGAATGAAGCCAACCTCCTAGTGGCCCAGGTGGACGGCAGCGGAGAACGGCTGCTGGCCAAACTCCCGGCGGTTGTCGTGACCGCGTACTTTTTCGGGCCCGCCTGGTCACCGGACGGAAGAACTATTGCTATCACGACCACGGAGGTCACAAAGGGGATACGGACCGTGGTCTCGGCCGTAGCGATCTCCGACGGAATGCGGCGCGAAATCTATTCGAGCCTGAACCGAGTGGGGCAGACTCGCTGGCTGGCGGATGGGAGTGGCCTGCTGGCGGTGATATCAGACCCCTCCCAAGGATTTCGTGGGCAGCTTTGGTACATCTCCTTTCCCGGCGGGGAAGCCCGCCGTTTCACGAACGATTTGATGGACTACCAAAATTACTCTCTTGACCTGACCCGGGATCGCAAGACCCTCGTCGCCATCGAGGGCAGGAGGGATTCCGACCTCTGGGTGGCGCCCGCAGGTGATGCCTCTCGCGCGCGCCAGATCACTTCGGGGGGCGCGGCAGTGTCCAGACTCTCCTGGATGCCCAACACTGGTATCGTTTATCAGAATTCGAACGGAGAACTGCTCGTTGTGCGGGCGGATGGCAGTAACCAAATGTTGTTGACCCCGAACGAACGCAGCAATTACTGGCCCGAAGCCTGCGGGGACGGGCGCTTCGTTGTCTTCGCGTCCTACCGGAATGAGAAAGTGAACGTGTGGAGAATGGACGCGGACGGTTCCAATCCGACGCAGTTGACGAACGAAGGATTTGCTAGTCTTCCGACATGTTCTCCAGATGGCAAATGGGTCGTGTATGCCCGGCTCAATGACATGAGCGTGTGGCGAATACCTATTCAGGGTGGCACGCCAACGCAGTTGAGAATCCAAAATCGGAGCAGCCCCCTAGCCCAAGTCTCCCCGGACGGCAAGCTTCTCGCTTGTACGGCCTGGGGAGCCACGATTTCGAGCCCCGCTGTCCTCACTGTTGTTCCTTTCGATGGTGGCGAGCCTCTCTACAGGTTCGACCTTCCCGCTGCTGCGGCATGGTTTCGATGGGCACCAGAGGGGAAAGCAATGGACTATTCCCTGACCCGCGGTGGCGCTTCTAACATCTGGCGTCAGCCGCTTGCGGGAGGCCCGCCAAAGCAGATCACCAATTTCAAATCAGAGCAGATCTTCTCCTTTGACTGGTCGCGCGATGGTAAGCAGCTCGCCCTCGCCCGCGGCACCACTTCCAGCGACGTCATCCTAATCAGTAATTCTCAGTAGCCTTCCAAGGCCTTTTACAGCCAGCGGCAAACAGAAGGATGAAGGGCGGCATAAGTTTCTCCGACGTAGTACGCGAATCATTCGCCCTCACGTGCATCGAGTCGGCCAACAGCCTTTGACAGCTGTTACGCTTCTCTACACCTTCCTTCTCCAACCAGCAGCACTCTTGAGCCTGAAGAGTGTGCTCCTGGATACCTCGGGATCGCCTCCCGCCAGGCTTTCTGAGTACATAAGCAGGCCAGCTTCTGATCGACTGGGGTGAAACCGCACAAACACTCCCGCCCGAATTGCTCCGCTCTCATTGACCGTCAAAGCTCTCACTTCGGCGATCTGACCCGTCAGCACGTCACGATGCTCCCAAATCCACCGCCGCTGCTCACTGGTCAACTGGAAGGAACCAATCTCGCTCTCTACACCGGTCGGCCCTTCCACAACCATGGCTCCCAGGCTGCCCGCGAACTTCCCCGCGCCTTCAATGCAACGTACGACTCTTACATCGAGGGTGTCATTGGCCTTCACCTTGAACCATAGGTCTGGGGAGTCCTGGTGCTTGACGACTACACCTTCACTCCAGGGCAGGCCGCGGGGATCGTGGACGATGGCGCGATAGAACTCCACAGGGTCACTGCCCTCGGGCATGGCGGGGACAACGTGGAGATGCCTGTTGAACAGCCGGATCTCCGCGATCACGGCTTCATAGAGTTCACGCCGGCGTCCATAGGGCATCTGGCTGACGTCCCTGCCCTTGAACTTTGCGATGTCCCAGACGTAGAACTCAACCGGACCTCTCTCTCGCTGGATTTGGATGGACTTCTCAGGCAGGGCATTCAGGATTCCGCCCACTCGGGCGGCTCCGTCGGGATGGTGAAGCTCGCCCCGCAAAACGGTTCCTTCCTGCTCGGGGCCCGGGAAGAACCTGCGGGCCAGCCATACGGGAGAGTGATTGCTCACGTCTTCTATGGCCGGGAGCTTGTCGTAGTAACACTCTCCTTCCGGCCGATGGCTACGATAGAAAGCGCGTAGGTCGTGGATCGCTACGTTCGCGAGACTGCCGTCGTCTTTCCATTCGACGCTTACCGGGCGATCGGACTGGCGGATGGTCTTGAGGAACTCTGGCGGCTTCAGGTGAATATCGGGCTTCGCCACCAGAACAGAATTGTCCTTCAGGCGGACAACCAGATACCGGTTCTCCTCGAAGGCCTGCCGGAAGGCATAGCGTCCCTTGAGGACACTGTTTGGAATGTTGACCTCGAAGGATTTCGTATGCGGGTCGATCCCTTCAGCAACGAAGTCGTAATGGAAGCCTGCCCTCTCGGCGTCGTGCGCATGAACATTGATCTTCCCAAGCTGGCGGCTTCCGCCGACCTTGATGACGCCCGTGCCAGAGTAGATAAGCCTCTTTTCGCCCTTTCCGTAGCCTTCCTTGATGACTCCGTCGAAGTCATCCACGGAGTGAGGCACATTCTCAACCGCCAAGGTTCTGGGCCGCTGGTCGGTGGGCAGACCTTTCTTCAGTGTGAACTTGGCGTATTCCTTGCCGGTCCGCGGACCGGCCAGCAGAGCGCCGTCCACCGCCTTCTTTTGGAGGGCACGAGTCAACGCCAGGTGCCGGGTTCCGAGCTGCTGGGGCGTACCCAGAAGTTCCTTCGCCCAATTCCAAACAGCAGCCTTCCACTTTCATGAACGAGTGTTTCTCCCACGCTGAGAGCTAGGTTCACCAGACGATTCATCTTTGACCTCGTTCGGTGTGGGGAGTGGAAATCTACGCCGCTTGAGTAGGCGTACCATTACAAGGAAGAATCGATTGGAAAGAAAGGAGCGAGGCAGCCGCGAGACACCGCGAGAACACAGCACCGTGGGCCGGATCACCAGTCAAGCCGCAGGCCTCAAAGACGGAGGTCTGGCGCTATTCCTAAAGGAGAACCGAGGACCCCAAGAACGGGTGTCCGCGCTCAACGGTTTGTCGAGGGTGTATAATATCCTGTTGTTGTTGAGGGGACTGCCAACGGAACCCATCAAACACCCTCGGACAGCGCGATTGCGGAGCCTCAAGATGTACCGGGAGGACCTTGACCAGTTGCTTGAGTTGTTTCAAGGGAAGTGCGCTCGCGTGACAATTTCCGACGAACGGTATCGCTATGAGTCATTTGACGACATGAGGAAGCACAGCGGGTCTAGGATAGACAAGCTTGATATTCAAGGTGCGCAACCGGGTTTGCATTTCCTGGTGAACCAGTCCGCACAGGTGAAAGTCACCGACCACACGCCGTCGACAGCGATTACATTTAATGAGTTGAGGGCAGAAGAAGCTACCGAAGAGGCTGATGCACTGTTCTTCAGAATTAAAGACTTTCTTAGCGCCCATCAAGAGCCGCAGGTTCGAATGCGATTTCTTGTTCTTGCGATTGTTCTTGCAATTGTGGCTTTCGGCGGCTTGTTATTGTTTGTGAGCCGCAAGGAAGCAATTGGACCGGGAGACCATGTTCCATGGTCGCTGGTAGTTGGGACTTTCGGCCTGGTGATATCCATAGTCCCCCTAAGTGTGGCTTTCAATATCGGCAATTATTTGACTTTGGAAACCAAATTCAACTCCCCTTCGTTTTGGGCTAAACATCAAGACGCGTTTGCGGCACACGCGGTCACGGCGACAATCAGTGCGGTTGTCGGTGGTGTTGTCGTCTGGCTTGTTGGTCACTTCCTGAAATAGGTCTGCCTTCCTCTTTTCTGCAATTCCGCCAAATCTTTCTAATCCTCTTCGCCTTGTCAGATTCCTCCAATCTTCTACGCTTAGAGGTAGCACATTATTGTAATAGACGCCGCCAAACTCTATCCGCGCTGGTGGCGGTAGAGTAGGAGAGGAGGCGATGCAGAAAGCACGCGGGCCTCTCCCCTCGTCGAACCGGACGTGCACGTTTCCGGCATCCGGCTCTCGCAGAGACCTTCGCCTCAAGCATGCGCAGGCCGAACCCACGCAAGGTAACAACGAAGTCAAGCCCAGGCGCTTCATTTGGGCAAAGACGGTCATGCCGTGGGGAGGCCGGAAGGGCCGCTGGCTGCGACGCCTCAGATGTCTCCAGAGGCACCATTGCACGTAGCCGTTGATCTGGCTGAAAGCCACGGTCACTGCTCTCGTGGGCTCTTCCCTTGATGGCGAACCCACGCCCAATTGTCGCGGAGGCGATTGAATTGGCCGTCACCACCACCCCAGCCGGAATGAAGGAGGCCTGCAGCCATGGCCACAAATCGTGAAGAGCAAGCGTAGCGCGGACCTCCGTCTTGGAGGTCCGCGGTTCTTCCTCAGATTTGTGCTTTCGAATCCAAGGGCAAACTGGTAATCGTTAACCCGCAGCGGCGCATGGGTTGCGGCGCGCTCATGCCGCAATACTCGTTCACGCCGCACCATTGCCAGTCCGTGGACTGAGAACCGGCGGGTACCTGTACTCATCGGTTCCTTACGCAGCCTTTGCCAGCTTGTTTCTCTCACGCCTGTCTATCCGGGCCACGACCTGGCCGCTCAACAGGTCCACGGCGAACACACCCAGCACGGCGACAGCTTCGAAGACCACCCCGGCCAGATGAGTGATGGCCAAGATGGAAGCGAAGGCCGCGCTGACCTGGATGACCTTGTTCCGGAACGGGCTGGTCAGCCAGATCACCACGTACATGAGAAGCAGAGCTGGGGTGTAGATGACCATGAGCACCACCAGCCCAGTATCGATGACGGCCTTGCCGAGTCTCCAGAGCCGGGACTTGCGGGGATAGCTCCGGGAGTTCTTCCAAAACGCCAAGCCCAAGAGGGCTGCCACCAAGGCAGCCCAGAAGAGCCGGTAACGGGTTACGAGTGACATGCAGCCTCTCCTTTGACATCCGTGAGAGTTGCGGCAACCAGCATCAGCGGGACAGTCTGCTAGGCCGCTTGTTCGGTTGTTGCTTCAGGAGTCGTGCCAGCTTCCCGGGCAGCAGTAAGTTCGGTGTGAAGCAGGTTCTTCGCCAGGCTTTGGACGTACTTCCTGGGTGGTGTGAAGCCAAGATCCCGGCCACTGAAGTAGCGGAGACCGAAGTAATAGGCGACCACGGCACAAGCCGCAGAGAGAACGATGATGAGGGTCTTCATGATTGGATTGCCTCCTTGAGATTGAGGGGATGGTTTCTTATCGGGGACAGAGATCGGGGACGATCAATGACTTTCCAGGTTCGACAGCCGGCACCAGATCGGCACGATGAACGTGACCATGAGCAAGTTCACCAAGGTTCCGCCCAGCGCGAAGGTAACGCCCAGCGGACTAGTTATACCGTGGACCGAGTAATTCACGACCTCGGTCGCGGTGAGCGTGATGACTTTGTGAGAGTTTATCCACCGCGAGGCTGATTCCCTCGGCTTGGACCGCTTGAAGCCGACGAACCTGGCGAGTTCGTTCAGCTTACCAAGCCCAGCCCACACCATGGACCAGAACACCGCACCCGCGGTGAAGCTGCCCGTTGAACTAGGAGTGAATACCATGTTCTTCCTTCCACCTCCTGTACTGTTCCTCCTGGTAGGCTTGCATCTCTCCTCCCCAGTTGAGTGCCCAGACAACTGCGCAGAGACCGAGAATCCACAGACCACCAGGTAAGATCAACATCAGCACTACGAATGACAGCTTCTTCCAGTACAGCTTGAGAAGCCTCCAGAAGAGCCCCTTCTTCTGTATCGGGCAGGTCTCAAGGCTGACCAGCAGCTCTCCCATTTCACCGGGTTGCATGGGCGTACATCTCCTTCTTCCTCTGTCGCGCCCACAGGGCTATGGCCGCGTTTTGGAGCGCGGCAGAGATCCACCTGGCGCCGTATACGGCAGCCCATGCGACAGCGGCTGCCGCAATGAAGGCGACCATATACGCCAGCGTGTTGAGGAAAAATATCAGGCAGAGATTCAGAAATGTTTTGATCACCAGGGTCTTCCTCCTTTCTTCCTTAGAGCCTCACGCATCGGGGAATGCGCCAAAGCTAATCCACGAACCACTTGACGGAAAGCCCCGTATTGCACGAGCTTCCGAATCAGGTTCACGAGTCGGTCGGCAAGCTGCAACCGCAGGCGATCTTGCTTGGTAACAGGTCGACCGACTTTGCCACGTAGAACCTTGTCAAACGGGGACGGTCTGTTGTTGCGCTGGCGGAAGAAGTTGACCTTGGCATTCAAGACTTTGTTCCTCCAGCTCGCTAGAAAGCCGATTGCACTACCGGTCTCAACGAGAGCGAACAGCTCCAATATTCCGGTCACGCTTCGCCTCCTTATGCGAACAGGTGCGCGATCCAATGGGCCATGCCAGTTCCAAGACCGATCAGCGCACCCATTCCGAGCGATCCAAGAAGCGCGGCGATGAGGATGCCGAACGTCAGCCGAGCCTTGTTCCGAGGCACAGTGGGAGCGGGACAGGCCAGCCGCTCCAGAGCGCACAGCGCGGGCAGCCGGGCCTTGAGGGTGTCAAGAGGATCGCCGGACTCAGTGGAATACTCCTGAACCTTGCGGACGACCTCGTTAAAGAGTGTTTTGAATTCCCTCGAACCTGGCGGCAGGCCATTGGCTTCGTGGCCTTGCGCGGCTTCGGACGCGGCCACAACGGCCCACCTCAGCCGGCGCCAGTGCCAGCCGAGCTTGAGGGACTTGTAGAGACTGGCTCCCGGCCATGAACGGCCAGGGATGCTCGTACATTCCAAGCTTGTGCGTTTCTCAGCGTTCGGTTCGTCCATAGGCGATTCTCCTTTTCTGGTCTCTTGGGATCTGCGTGGGCTTGTTTCCGGTCACCCTCACCTCAAGACACACAGGCGGAAAAGCAACAGCGCCGGAGAGTTGAGGTGGCTTGTGTTGAGAGAGGCCGGAGGGTATTGGGCCGGTATTACCTACATTCGCGGACTCATCGTGCATTGGCTAAGGATGCTTCGGAACCACGGGCGATTCAATTGCCAGAACTGGGTGCCGTGCCTGACTCATTTACAACAACTATTCACCCTCAGACTTTCTAGCCGTAGGTCCTTTTGCACTGCTGCACGCGAGCAAGAAAGTTCAAAAGCCTGGTTCCCCTCCGACACTTTGTACATGCCTCTTCTGCTCCATTTCGTGTGCGGGATATACGAGTTCGTGTATGACGATTGAATTGGGTCCCGCGTCATCTAGCGCCGGCTTGTACCCGGTACTCATAACTTCTGGTATTCGAGTTGTTTGGCGCTATCCAGTGTAATTGCGGAAAAGTGGCCCACGCCTTGCCTGAAGCAGAAGAGAAAGAAATTCATAAGGAGGTCCAGACCTAGCATGAAGAAACTCTTGATATTGCTGTTCACGTTCGCGGTTGCGTTCGCGCTGGCTATGCCGGCGTTCGCACAGGAGACTCAGACGACGAAGACTGAGACGACCACCACCACCACCACCACGAAGCTGATGCCGCTTCATGGCACCGTAAGCGACGACGGGAAAACGTTCACCAATGACAAGGACCAGAAGGCTTGGACGGTCCAGAATCCGGAAGCGCTCAAGGGTCACGAAGGTCATCACGTCAGCATAAAGGCCCGGGTCCATGCGGACAAGGGTGAGATCCACGTCGTGTCGGTGAGAATGATAAAAGCGTCACAGACGACCACGACGAAGACTGAGACGAAAACTGAAACCACTCCTGCGCCCCCGCAGTAACCTTCGCTCCCAGTTTAGCCAGTCTGGATAAGATTTGAGACTGGAATTCTCAAGCCCCCGTACTTACCTACGGGGGCTTTGCTTTTGGTTTTGCCCTTGCCAGGGAATCCCCGCCAAGGAATGATCCAATTGCAATTCGCGATCAAGAGTGGAGACAACGCTTCACGCGTCTAAACGGGTCGACAGTTCATCCACCGGGGGCGAAACTATGTTGTTGCGTATCTTGGCAAATCAAAGGCGACTGGGGCTCTTGTCAGGTGAATCGAAGGAATTGCGGGGTGCTCTTGAGCAGGAGTCGTTTTAGGAACTTGCTCCTCGGGAATGCCTGCGAAGAAGCAGCACTTCTCGCAGAGTCTGCCCCGCTTGGGCGGCGGGGCCTGGCCGAGATCACCCGGCTCAAGTTGGGCGGAGGTGCAATCCGTACTGAAGTCCAGAATTCCTTCTCCCGGGAGATAGTGATAGCGGGGGCAGTACTTCCGAATTTCCTTGCGGGCTGCGAACACCATAGAGTGGAACTGTACTTCGATCAAGCGTTTCAACTCGCCCTCTGGCGTCTCGTGGAGTAAAAGCGAAAAGGAATCGATCTTTCCCGCGAGCTTCACCAAATGGCTCGATCCGTTCCCTAGAATCTCAGGAAGTTTAACCACTGCAATCGTCTTTGGCATACGCACATCCTTTCCTGGGTCATAGCCCGGAGCCGAAAGTTGAGATTTGACAACGGAGGGTTGGTCAACCCTTCGACGTGACCGAAGTACTTCATGGAAGCAGGCTGATTGCGCCGTAGATTCGATCGGACTGTCGTACAAAGCCCCATGGCTCGCGAAGGAGCTTCTGGGCCCACGAGTGAACGCGCAAGCTTCAAGCTCAATCTTCGGTAGTGTCCTAAAAGTGTGTTGCTACCTGTTAACTAAGGTTAGAACAATAGAAGGGATAGAAGCCGGAATCACGGACATGTGTGGGACATCGCTGAGCTTGTCAGGAGTATTGAAGTGCCAGTACTGGAGTACCATTACTTCGCTCCTAACTTGCAGATAAACTCGCTAAACGCAATATCTTGCTCTCGTCGAGATGAGAGAGCGAAGGAGTTTGCAATGTCTGATTCTCTTGTGAGTATTTTCGCCCGGTTGCACCGGGAAGAGGAAGGCCAAGGCATGGTGGAGTATGTGTTGATTATCGCGCTGGTTGCTCTCGCTGTCACCGCGGGAATGAGGACCTTTGCAACCGCCGTCAACAGTGCTTTCACCAAGATTGGGTCGCTCCTCAGCTCGTACGTTTAGTGGCTCCTTTCGTCTGGACGGCTCAATTGCACCTGCAGGTTCCCAGGGTCAGTCGGTTCGCCCGCCGGGAGCGGCAGGTATGATACTTGCTCGTTGGTCGGGCCGTCTGGCGGCTCGTAAACCCCAATAAGATGCGCTAACATTCCGTCTTGCAGAGGCGGCAACGCACAGCTCCTCCAGTTTTAACGGCGCCACCTTGTGGGGACCCGGCTTGAAGAGGGCTGGCTGGCCACGCTCGAGGCGGTGTTGCCAACGCTGGAAGCTCGCATACGACAGCCCAAGGGACGCACAGAGGCGTGGGTACGGCCAGCGTACTTGTCGCTTCAGTTGGGTCAGCGTGGTGACGATCATTTCGGCCACCTCATGCTTTTTTTTATCCGGCTGCTCCAGCCGCTGACGGATCTGCTCCGTTTGCTCCAGGACTTCGAGCTTCGCCTGCAGCTCCTGGGTCTGGCGTTGGAGGGCCTCCTTCTCCGGGTCGATCGGCAGCGGCGGGCGCCCCGGTTCCCGATTGCCCAGCGCCTCGACCATCGCCGCCAAGGCCCGCCGCTCCCACTTGTAATAGGTCTTGCGGGAGATCCCCAGTTGCCGGGCTGCTTCTTGGGCACTCAACAACCCGCTCCGCACCTGCATGATCAGTTGCGCCCGCTGCCGGGCTAAGGCTTGCTGGTGAGCGCTGGTTTTCGGATCGTTCACCGCGGCATCCTCCCACCACGCGGGCCTGGTCTACTTGGTCGGCGGCGGCGCTTTCGGCTCTTGCAGCTTGACCAGTCGCTTCTCCAGTTTGGCCATCCGTCCCTTCTGCTGCAAGGCTTGGCGTGCCAGCAACCGCTCCAGTTTCGGACTCAGCGCCGGTCCCGGTTCCAGACGCGTCTGCGACTCCAGCGCCTTGAGCATCGCCGCTAGCGCCCGCTTCTCCCAAGCGGACAGCACGGCGGCACTGATCGCCAGTTCCTGACAGACCTCCCCTGGCCGCCGACGCTCGCTCCAGATCGACAGCACCGCTTGGGCTCGCTGCTGGGCATTGTAAGGCAGTGGTTCCTTCTTGGCTTTGACTTCGGTGCTCATGAACTCCTCCTTCCAGGTCGTAGATGACCTCTTGATGAGATCGCGGTTCCTCGCCATCAACGAGCATCTTCACTTGCCCCTTCTCGGCACGAATGACCACGGATTGCTCGCCCATCCGCCCCACCATGTAGAAGGGACTGCACGGTTGCCCCCGCAACGCCAGTTCGAGCACGTTCTCCTGAATGCCGCGCTCGATGACCTGGCGCAATTCCTGGGCAATGGCAAAGAAGCGATCGGCCGGACACAAACCCTCCAGGGACTGATGGGGCCGCCGGTGGTTGTAGTGTTTCACCCACAGCCGCACCCGCTCGCAGGCGGACTCGAAGCTGTCGAACTGAGCGCGCACCAGGAACTCCTCCCAGATCGTCTTCCAGAAGCGTTCGATCTTACCCAGGGTCATAGGATGATGGGGCCGGCTTTTGATGTGGTGAACCCGATCCTTGCGCAACTCCGCCTCGAAGCGGGTGGTGCCGCGCCAACTGGAGTACTGACGGCCTTGGTCGGAGAGCATCTCTTTCGGCACGCCGTACTCTGCCACCGCCCGCCGGTACACCTCTAACACGTGCTCCGCCGTCTGGCTGCGAAACACGTCCAGCCCTACCACGTAGCGGGAGTGATCGTCGATAAAGCCGATGAGGTAGGCGTTCTTGCCTCCCAGACGGAAGGTAAAGATATCGGTCTGCCACATCTGGTTGGGAGTGGAGCGTTCGAAGAAGCGCGGCTGGGGTGGATTGCGCTGGGGCTTGCGCCTGGGTTTTTTGAGCAACTGCTGCTCATGTAACGTCCGGCGAACCGTCTCTCGGCTCACCGCCAGAAACAACACCCGCCGCAGAAACTGGCTGATCTTCTTAATGCCCAAGTCGGGATGACGACGCTTGAGTTCGACGACTTCTGTCTTCACCGCCAGGGCCACTTTCGGCCGCTGGCGGTTCCGACGTACCGGCTTCGACTGCAAGCCCGCTTCGCCCTGGTCGCGGTACAGCCTCACCCACTTGGATAAAGTGCTCTGGCCCACACCCATTTCGTGGGCTACCCGCTGCACGGGGAAGCTTTCCTCCAAACATAACTGCACCGCTTTACGCCGCACCTCAAACGGATGAGAATGAGGGTGCGGACGAATTGTCCGTCGCGCCGCCCCCCTCGGGGGGCGGGTCTCCTTCCTCTTCCCTTGAACCTCGCTTATACCTTCCATAGGTAACACTCCTTTCGGTTCCTCCTGGGAACCACGGCTCTGGAGTGTTACCCCTTTTCCTCAAGAATTTCTCCTCATGATCTGGTCGTTAGCCCAAGCATTGGCTGCATCGCCCAAAGGTATTAGACCGGTCCGAATCATAGCACAGGGTCTCCAGCGAATCGTGTTACCTCCGCTTACGAGACCGCTGGTTAAGCCGACCGAGGAGCCCACTGAGGCGCTGGTGGATTGGGGTGTTCGGTATTACGTTTACTCGCTCGTCGCGCATGTCAGGTTTATCCTTGAAGGCATAGTTCAAGTTTCGGATGCCGGGAACGTGTCGGCAGCTTTCGTCTTAGGTCGGCACGTCTTCGAGTGGGCGGCGCATGCGTGTTTCGTAACTGAAAAACTCCATCAGCATTACCAGAAGAACCTCTGGCGTGAAGCCTGGCAGCTCCAGTCGGCTGTTGCCACAGGCAGTTTATGGATAAAGCGGTACGGCGCTAAGTACGCCGACCCGGGCGCAAAAGTTACCTTCCTCGACGACACACCCAATCCAATCCACATCCGAGAGGCCGTTTCGGCTTACGACAAATACCTGAAGCAAAACGGAAGGGCGTTGGATGGAGTGGACACATACAGTTTTCTAAGCGAGCACTCGCACCCGAACGCTGCATGCTTGCTGCCATACCATCAGTATCAGGGGCGAGACGTGCACTTCGATGACCCGGACCCAAGGTCCTCGCCACTGCCTGCCGTGACCTGGTGCTTAATCGACCTCCTCGGGTTCCTCCGCCAACTGCTCGTTATGAGCCACGAAGCTAGCGTGCACCGAGGCGTGGTTGCGGTTTTGCGGGAAGTCGCTAACCTGATGCCCAAGAAGGGAAACTCGAAATGAAGACTCCTCTACCCGGAATCCCTGAATCAAAAACACGATCTTTCGGTTTCAAAGAGTCCTAGTGTGCTGTCCCGGAAATACGATTACATAGTCTTTCGATCTTGGCCAGAATCGAGTCGGCCGTGGCTGTCCAAACAAAGGGATGGGCTTGGGCGTTGGAAGAGCGCACGAATTGATCGATTTTCGCCACGAGTTCCTTGACGCTCTGGAAGGTCCCACGTCGGATCGCCTGTTGGGTGATACGATTAAACCAGATTTCCACTTGGTTCAGCCAGGAAGCATAAGTCG
>Ga0208457_1001062_pt1 | contig 21674 bp, 17 predicted proteins | sample June2015DPH_10_1_FD_185513 | JGI IMG/M metagenome (GOLD analysis project Ga0208457, IMG submission 185513) | Peatland microbial communities from SPRUCE experiment site at the Marcell Experimental Forest, Minnesota, USA - June2015DPH_10_150... | ecosystem: Environmental > Terrestrial > Soil >... | reverse complement strand
GCCCCGAGGAGGGCGAGGCCTATCAGCAGAGGAACTCCTAGGACTCCTCCGATTAATCCGCCTTCCCCGATCGGGGCGATAAACTCCCAAGGGCTGATGAGTTCCCAGAAAATGGAGGGCGTCGGCAGAAGGGGATACCGGCCGTGAGCAGTGAACTCGGGGCGATTGGCCATATCCGCAGCGCTCACCAGGGGGCCAAAGCCCGCAACATTAAACTGGTGATCCATGAGAAGCACCAGGCAGGTGGCTGCAGCCAGAAAGACAAAATGCTCCGGGCGCCTGGGAAAGGGGGGCAGATTACCGCGACTGGCGCGGGCGGCCACATAAGCCATCATAACCGCTGCCAACGCTAGTATAAAGATATATGGGATGAACAAGGCCTGCAACAGGAGCGCCAGCCCCATTCCCCAGGGACGTCCCTGGAGCCAGCCAAGCCAGAAGAAAGCTAGCAGTGGGGCGGCAAAGGCCCGGGCCAACCCCCCGGCCAGATTATCTAGGAAAAAAGGCATCAGCCAGAAAATGGCCACCGCCATCCAAGCCAGAAGGCGGCCTCCCAGGACTTCGCCGATTTTAAAGAGGCACCCCCCCAGAAAAACGAACAGGACCCCAGGCAGCACTCTGGAAAAATCCACCGGATTCAAGCCCAAGGCTGCCAGCCGATAGATCCCCTGAACTCCCCAAGTCACGTAGTGGCGGGCATAATCGCTGAGCAGGTCACCTTTAAAAAGTTCCGGGTCCTGCCACTGTTGCATCCAGAAAATTTGCTGGCGCACATCGTCATTAATGATAAAATGATCGGTGAAGGTCTGCAGGTGGGCGTAACCGAAGATAGCGACCGAAAACAGGATTACGAGCACCAGGTCCGTAGCGGTCGCCCGGTTTGGCCCCTCAGAATCCCGCATATTCAGATGGCCTTTCCCAGGATTCAAAAGATTTTATAATTCACCGCCCTTAAAGACTGAAAAAGCTTTCATTAAAACAGATACTTCCTCTGGTCCGGCCAGGGTGGATCTGCATAGATGGTTCCGAATTTCTTGCCGGAATAAATCAAGGCTCGCAGGTCTGAGACGGCGCAGGTCTCGGAGATAGGAAGTGGAACAATTGTTCCACTTTTGGGTTTCCTTCTTCCAAAGGGCCTTCTGAGGGAATCACCAGGGTAAACCACCTCTCCCAGCACGGTAAATCTTAACGAATGGATATAATAATGATTTTAAGAATGGGTGTTTCAGAATGAATAACCTTACATTACATTTTAATTTCAATTTAGTATTCATATACGGGTATAGCTCATGTAGATTGTCACGCATCTGCTTAGCATAGTTATTATTGTTAAAGTAGATTCCCCGCTTGTATTCTGAAATAATTATTTTAGCAAACCTTGGCAATATAATATCGGTTCGGTATTTACAACCCCTTACATAATCATCTTGATATCTTTCTAATAGTTTTTTTGCGTATGTAATACGGCTAGTTCCCATTTTACTGCTAAAAGAACAACTTCTGCCATGTATACGCCATTGTGACAGTGATTTATTTATGAAGACATTACCATATCCTTTCCTAAAGATATTCACGAATAAATCATCATCCTCATATCCCGATAGTCGTTCATCGAAGCCACCTACATCATCAAATGCTTTTTTTAATACTATCGTAGCAGATGGAATCACAAACATATCCACAGATAAGCATTGACCAATTGTTTTTTTAGGATGAATAGAATCACCAGCTGATAAAACATCTATCGTATATAACTCATCATTCTCACCTATTTCATCCACAGTGCTATAAACCCAGCCAATTTCAGGATAAGAATTTTCTAAAAAAGGCTTTACCAATTCTTCCAGATGATTGGGAAACCAAATGTCATCTTGGTCAAGAAAGGCAATTAAATCTCCATTAGAGAAACGCACCCCATAATTTCTTGCCGATGATTGCCCGCCATTTTCCTTTTGAAATAATTTTATAGGATATTTTTTGGCTAACTCTGCAACGATAAAAGCAGAATCATCAGTTGACCCATCATCTACGACGATTATTTCATAGGGAGGTACCGTCTGCATAGCAACACTTTGGATTGCCTTTTCAATATATTTTTTCCCATTATAAACAGGTATTACAACAGAAATATTCTTTTCAATTTTGGAATGGCCAAAACCCATGGCGTTTTTTTCCCCTACGGCTTTCATCAAATTATCTGAGATTATGCGACCGCCTTGGCAGTCGCAGTCAAGAAATGGTTTTGGAGACCTCTCTTCCCGAGTTTAACCCCGGTAAGCTTGCTCTTGTTCGGCCAGAATAGTTTGTGGAAGGCATGATAGCAAAAACTTTGTCGAATGTAAAATTTCAAGGCTGGGTCGGCGCCTTCCCGATCCGGTCTTAGGCCTGGAATTTTTTGAGGGCGGGATGGACTCAGCATGGAACTTCCCCGGCAGGTCTCCCCCTCAAAATCCGGTATGAAAAGATTTTTAATTAAATTTGCCGGAAATGTCGAAATTAAATCTCGACTAATGCAGATAATGCATTTTCCAAGTATGACAAGACTTGATCTCCGGACTGTTCCATTTTTCATCTTAACAAAATTCTTTCAAATTATGAATCCCCCGGTTTTGGGCAGACGATTAATGGTTGACATGCCCTGCATCCCACGTATCATGACCTTATGCACCTTCTGGCAGCAAAGGCATGAAAAGATAGATGCGGGTCAAGGCCATATCGTCTCGAGGTGAATTCTAAGCGAAATTGATAATTTCATCTGGATCAACCCGGAAGCGCTCCCGTTAAAATTGACCTATGCATTCTGGCTGTTTAGCAGCCAGGAGCGACAAGATCAACCCATGTTGAAAGAAGATCTAACCGAATTAATTCACTATAAGGATCTACTCTATAACCTGGTGGTCCGCGATCTTACCGTGCGCTACAAGCGCTCGGTATTAGGCTTTTTCTGGAGCATGCTTAATCCGCTGTTGAATACCATCGTCTTTACCATTGTCTTTTCCACCATTTTCCGCTTTGGAGTAAAGAATTTCATTATTTATTTTCTTTCCGGATATCAACTCTGGAATTTTTTTGCCCAGAGTACCCAAGTGGCATCATATTGTCTGCTCAGGAATGGGCCGCTATTTAAGAAAATTTATATCCCCAAATCGATATTTGTCATCTCCGCGGTTTTGTCTAACATGGTGAACCTGGCATTTGCCTTAATTCCCCTCTTCATACTTCTGCCTATTTTAGGGAAGGGGTTTCATTTATCTCTGCTGTTTCTACCAGTAGCAATTTTATTTGTGGTTATGTTTAGCGTCGGGATATCTTTCGTCCTATCGGCCACAGCAGTATTCTTCAATGACATAATAGATATGTATCAAATATTTATTTTGCCCTGGATGTATCTCACCCCTATTGTATATCCTATCGATATTGTTCCCAAAAAATTCCTGCTATTCCTTAAGCTGAATCCTATGTTTTACATTGTCGAATGCTTTCGATTGCCCATCTATATGGGAGAGTTACCGCACTTTCAGACTGTCTGTTTGGCCTTGCTGGTATCGGTCGCGACTCTGGTGATCGGATACCTGGTGTTCACCAAATTATCGGATACTTTTGTTTATTATGTCTAGCCGACTGGTATCGGTGTCCATGGAATTCCCCATCGTCCTGCAAGATGTTTCAGTGCGCTACCGCTTGCCTAAAGAGCGCATCCGCTCCGTTAAGGAATTCGTCATCAAGTCTTTCCGAGGCCGCATTGAATATGAAGAGTTCTGGGCTTTGAAAAATATCACTTTTCAGGTGCCTCCCGGGGAGATACTGGGCATTATCGGCCGGAACGGCGCCGGCAAGAGCACCCTGTTGAAACTCATTGCCCGGGTGATGAAACCCATATATGGCACGATTCGAGTCCCGGGCAAGGTGGCCCCCATGATCGAACTGGGAGGGGGGTTCGACCATGAGTTGAGCGGCCGGGAGAACGTCTATCTATTCGGTTCTATTCTGGGAATCAATCGGCGGGAGATGGATAAGAAGTTCGCCGCCATCGTGGAATTTGCCGAACTCGAGGATTTCATAGAAGCCCCGCTGCGGGCTTACTCTTCGGGCATGATCATGCGCTTAGCGTTTGCCGTGGTCATCGCGGTGGACCCGGAAATTATGATCTTGGACGAAATCATGGCCGTCGGCGATACGGCTTTTCAAGAAAAATGTCAGGCTCATATTGCCAGGTTTCGCCAAGCCGGGGGCACCATCCTGTTTGTCTCTCATAGCCTCGACCAAATCCTGAAATTTTGCGACCGGGCCCTCTGGTTGGAGCATGGAGAAATGCGGGAGTGGGGCAATACCGAAAGCGTGGTGCATCAATATGCGAATTACCTAGAGTCGATGGTATCCCGGCAAATCACGCTCCCAGAACAGATCTGATCTCATGCGCAAATTCAACACAGGTCTGAGGTTCTATGTTCATCTTGGCCGCCTCTCTTGGGAAATCCTGCGGCTTCATGGAATGAAGAGCCTGTGGCTCGCCTTCTGTCGGTATTTTGAAAAAGTGAAGGGCGAGCCGCGGGAATATTATCCCCGGGTCAATGATTACACCATTGGCTTGGTATCGGTGGCTATTCTGACCAAAAATCGTCTGGACTTGATCCGACCTTGCCTGGAGGCGATCAACCGGTTCCCCAGTAATAAATATAATCTCGAGATATTGCTGGGCGATACCGGAACTACAGAGTCCGAGGTCTGGCAGTATTACCGCCAGGCTGCCCCCCTCAATAAGAAAATAAAAATAATTAAATTTGATTCGTATAATTACTCAAAGAATTATAATTGGCTAATTGAAAATCGGGCCCGGGGTCAATATCTAGTGCTGCTAAACAACGACACCGCGGTCACCGCTAATTGGTTGGATAATTTAATCGATCCCCTGGTCGACTCTCAAATCGGCGTGGTCGGGGCCAAGCTGCTTTACGCCGATAACACCATTCAGCACGCCGGTATTGAATTTAACGAGGCGGGGAATCCCTTCCATATCTTTGCCAAGGAGGCCAGGGATTTTCCCGGGGCCAATTATCCGGCCGTGGTGCCGGCGGTGACTTTCGCCGCCGTCGCCATGAGGCACGACGTCTTTGATCGGTTTCAGCTGGACGAAAATTTTACGGAGGAAGCCCAGGATACGGATTTCTGTTTCCGGCTGACCGAGGCGGGATTTAAGGTGTTGTACAACCCGGCCGCCGAGATTTATCACCTGGAATGCGCTTCCCGGGACTGGCGCACCGGCTTGCTCGATAGATACCGGCTCCAAAGGATTTGGGCGGCGAAAATCAAGCGCCTTCGGGCCCAAGCGCACCAACGCCTGGCGTTTGATGCGCAGGAATTCAGCAATGCCATCACCATCATCCGCGACGACGGCATCGGTGACCTGTTGATGGGAATTTGCGCCTTCCAGAAGCTCCGGGATCGCTATCCGGAAAAGAAGCTGGTTTTGGTCACCTATCAACGAAATATCGAGATGATGGCGGGGTTTAAGATTTTTGATCACTTCATTGCCATCCCTGATGGCTGCAAATTCGCTCCGTTGCCGATTCCCCGCGGCTCAGAAGTCCATAACTTCATCCGCCTCGAAGTGGACTTTGAAAATATTTGCATCCCCAACGACGATAATAAAGTCCACCGTCATCTGGTGTACACCCGGGACCTGGGTCTGGAGCAAGACTATAAATTGGTGCCCATGCCGGAATACCGAAAAGCCCGGCAGCAAGTGAGCCAATTGTTGCTCGAGATGGGGGTTGATTTAACCCAGAAATTCGTGGTCCTCTGCCTCATCGCTACCAATCCCGCCAGGAGTTGGTGGGAGCCTTATTACCCGGAGCTGCTCGCGGCCTTAAAGGTCATGGGATTAACTCCCCTGGTGGTGGGGACCAGGGATAGTAAATATTTCCAGGGCGAAAACATCATCAACCTGTCAGGAAAAACCGCCAGCATCACCGAGTATATTGAAGCGGTGAAATTGGGGAAATATGTCATCAGTACCGACACCAGCGCTTACCACATCGCCGCCTTATCCCGCATCCCCTTTTTGGCTCTCTTCACCGGAGGAATGAAACCGGCGGCAAGATTGAATTTCTACTCGAATTACGAAGTGGTCGAACCGCCGGCCACCTTAAGCTGCTATCCCTGCTGGGACCTGGGCTGCAAGGATTTTTCGGTGCGTTGGCAAAACGATCCCTGTCGATTATCGGTGACGCCGGATGAGGTAATTGAGAAGTTTAAACGACTGGTGGCAAGGTTTCCAGTCGATTAACCAGGGAACCGCAGGGGAGAAACAGGTTAAAGGAACCAGGAGGCCGGTTCTTTCCGGCCCCTTGGGGGCCCTTTATGGCAACGGTTGGTTGGTGGCTGATTTTTCGGAGAAGCGCCCTGCTGCCCATCATTTTCCTTGTGGTATTCGTGAGTTATGTAAAAAGCCCCATCATGACTGGCTCCGACGCCAGATGGATAATTCCCACGGCGATAAATATCATCAATAAGGGAAGTGTCGAGCTGGATGACTATTATGAACGAATTAATGATAATAATATTGGTATCGTAACAATTAATAATCACTATTATAATTATTTCCCTTATGGAACAGCAGTCATTGCGGTTCCCTTTGTATGGATTATAAGTTGGTTTGTAAACGATGCCACAATTATTCAATGTCACTCAATGTATGAACGTCTAATTGCTTCCTTTATACTGGCGTTTACTGCCGTTATAATTTATCTTATTGCGTGTTTAGACTTGAAACCTAGATATGCTCTATTAGTAGTTTTTATTTTTGCTTTTTGTACCTCCGCCTGGTCCCAGGCAAGCCGCGAATTGTATCAGCATGGGCCTTCAATGCTGATGTTGACGTTATCCCTTTATCTGATCTTACGGGCGGACCGGCAGCCCTGGCTGATCCAATATATCGGGGCGTTATTGGCTATGGCTTATGTCATCAGGCCTACCAACAGCTTATCCTTGTTATGCTTTTCTTTATTCGTCTTTTTATATACGGCCTTCAGTTTTTGGGTCAATTATCGGGGGGCGGTCAGATGGGAAGTATACCTCTGGAATGTCAATCCGGTTAGTGTGGACTCAAAACCCTCCCGCATATGGGATTGGCAGGATATCCAATTTCTCCGCTAACTGTGAGGCGATGCCAAGGGGGGCCGGTAATTAACCAGCTGAGGGTCTAATTGTTAGACGATCCCCAGGCACCCCTGGAAATTCCCAGTGGAATCTAAAGAATAACAGACTGACTGAAGCACTGGCGGTGATGGCCACGCTTGAAACTCCTAATCCCGTGATGAAGAACTGGTTTCCTTGGTTCGCCCTCCTGGTGGTCTGGACCATCATGATCCTGGTGATTAATCCCTTGGGCGAATTTATGGTGAACGACGACTGGGCCTTCGTCAGAAGCCTCGAAGCCTTCCGGTCTACGGGGAAAATCATGGTCACCGGCTGGGGGCCCCCGGGGGCTCCGGGTGGGCCGTCTTTGCTGGTCCACCTCCTGGTGGGGGACCTCTTCAGTTGGGTCTTGGGGTTTTCCCTAACCACCCTGAGGATCGCCGTACTCACCATGGGCCTCCTGGGGTCTCTCGGCCTGCTGCTGCTTCTGCGGATCGCCCGGGTGCCGCCCTGGCCGGCGCTGCTGGCTACCTTGACAGTGGTCGGCAATCCCCTTTTCCTGGCAGAGTGCTTCACCTTTATGACAGATATCACCTTTGCCTCTCTGGCCATCTTCGCGGTGCTCTTTCTCTATCTGGGCGTGAAGAAATCCAGCACCCCCTGGATTATCTCCGGGCTCCTCCTGGTCCTGGCCTCGATTCTAACCAGGCAGATCGGGGTAGTCATCCTCCTGGCCTTTTGGGTTACTTGCTGGGTGCATCCTGGCGGCGCCGCCCTGGGAAGAGGGAAGATGCTCTTCCTGGGCTTGACTTTAGTTATGCTCCCCTGGATATCTTATGAGGTTCTGCTTTCCTACCTGGGAAGTTCCCCTATTACCCAACACCAGGTAATTCATAACATCTTCAAGTACCTCAGAGAAAAAGGCTTCTTGGACTATCTGGGGTTCATCATTAATGGCTTCGTCTTCTTTGGCCTGGGTTATCTAGGCTTCTTCGTTTCTCCCCTACTCACGAGAAACTTCAGATTATTGGTGCATTCCCGCTATTTCCGGTATTTTCTCATGTTATTTACTGTCTCAGTGGTTTTATTGGAGATTGCTATTGTTACAGATCTTATCCATCCGCCGATAATCTTTTTGGGAAATACCATTTACAATTTCGGCATCGGTCCGATTTTATTAAAGGATACCTATAGCTTAGGAATTCCGAGGCTTGCGGTCATCTCCAGGGCGGCCTACTATCTGCTGGCTTCCTGGGCGGCACTGGCGGCGGTGGTCTTGGCGACTCTCTTTTTTGCTTATGTACGGCAATGGTTTCAGGCCGGTGGGGCCACGGAGGATGGAGACAACTCTTTCCTGCTTCTCATGGTGCTCCTGGCCGCGCTTTTCTATTTGGGCATTATCACGCTCACTTACTTTCAAGATCGTTATTTGATCCCTTTGTTGATCTTCCTGGTCATCTGGCTGGCCATAAACCGTTCCGCCTCCCTCGGTGATGGCGAAACTTTCTGGAAAATAATTCCCGGGTTTGTTATGGTCATCTGCCTGGGACTATGGTCTACTTGTCAGGTCCACGATTTTATGGAGATGAAGCGAAGCCAGAAAAAAGCCAACGATTATGCACTCCAGAAACTTGGAGTCAATCCTTGCTCCATGGACGGAGGATTCGAATTTAATGGCTACCACTGTTACCGCAACGATTTTCAGCCTCCCCAGGGGTTGAGTTGGTGGTGGGTATCCCGGGAAGATTATTTAGTCACTCTTGGTCCCCTCCCTGGATACCGGGTTCTCCAGATATTCCCTTTTCAGAGATATTGCGGACCATCTGGAGCCATACATCTGTTACAACCCTTAAATCCGCAGATTCCCGGCGGTTGACCGGCAAGGGCAGGGTCCACATCCGCCTTGGGGGCAACTAAGGGATCCGGCTTTGGAAAAGGGAGTGCCGCAACTTAGGAAGGTATGAGCATTCGCAGGTTGCCTCGCCCCAGGCCTCTCCCCCCGAAATAAGGAGAACCTGGCGCACCTGCAGCACAAGGGACACCATAATTATGAGTCGCCCTCCACATAAAGGCCCGGTTTCCTGGCAAGGTTCTCTCGAGGGCCTCCCGGGGCTATCCTGGAAGAATCTTTTGATCCTTTTCTGGGGTTTTCGGGGTTATCTTCTCTTTATTGTCGATCTGCTGGTATTTTTCTCCTCCATCCTTCTGGCTTATCACCTGCGCTATTATGTGGAAGGCATCGTCCGGTTCATCCCTCCTCCGGATTCGACCCCGCCTCCCATCACCCCATTTCTCAAAGCCGCCGCGGTCTTGTCGATCTCCTGGCTTTTCATCCTGGCCGGAAAAGGTGAATACCGCAATTCTCCTCAACTGCTGGTCTCTACCAACTGGCCCACTCGCAATTTGATCAATTCGGGCTTTCTGGCCTTGGTCTTCCTCATGGTTCTGGGCGTTCTTTACCATGGTTTGCTGGTATCCCGCCTGGTTTATCTCCTGACTTTTGTCATTGCCTTGCTTGCGGCCTCGAGCGCCCGTCTGCTGCGGCAATGGTTGGGAAACTACCTTTGCAGGCAAGGTATTCTCAAAGAGAAATTGGTGGTTATTCGAGCGGGAAGGCGGGCTGCAGAATTTCTGAATCACCTGAAATCCCACAACGCCTCAGTTATGGTAGTCGGCAGTTTGGAGTCCAATACGACGACTGCTGGCGATGGGGATCTTGGACTGCCAATCTTGGGCGGATTACGGGAGATCGCCAAGGTCTTCCAGCGCGCCCCCTTTGACGGCTTGCTGTTCATTCCGGATGAAGATGGCGTCTCCTCCGAATATCTGGACCGGGAACTCATGATGCTGGCGGTCAATTTCTGCGAGTCTCACCATATCCCTTTTTATATGGTGCCCGATTCTTTAGGGGTGGCGGTCACCAGCCGGGAAATTGACGTATGCCGGGATTATCCCATCATAGAGTTGCGGGACGCTTCCTTGCATTCCGGCTATAAAATAGTCAAGCGCCTGATGGATATCATGCTCTCTCTGGCGGTCTTGGCGCTGGGCTTCCCCCTGTGGGGTTGCATCGCCCTTTTGATCAAGCTCACCAGCAAAGGACCGGTGATTTATATCCAGGAGCGGGTGGGCTTGGAAGGCAAGCCCTTCAAAATGTATAAATTCAGGAGCATGGTGGAGAATGCCGACGCCCAGCTCAAAGAGATGATTGATTTAGATAGTCTTCCTGAACCCGTTTTTAAAATCAGGCAAGACCCTCGGGTAACTCCGGTAGGCAGAATTATCCGCAGGTGGAGCCTGGATGAGGTCCCGCAATTTTTCAACGTCTTGTTGGGGACTATGAGCCTGGTGGGGCCGAGGCCGGAGCAGGTGGACCTGGTGGAGAAATACAATCTCTGGCAGCGCCGCCGTCTCAAAGCCAAACCGGGAATCACCGGCTACCAACAAATCATGAACCGGGGCCTTCCCTTTTTAGAGAAACGCACGGCCCAAGATCTATATTATCTCAAGCATCAGAGTCTTTGGCTGGACCTGTTTATCCTTGCTAAAACTATTATTGTAGTTATCCGAGATGACGGACTGAAATGAGCTGCCCCTGCTTGGGAAAACCTAACATCAATGCCGACCCCCGTTAATCAAGGCGATGGCGAACCGATAGCAACCTCTTCCCTGGGGGCAAAGCTGGCCTGGCTTCTCTTCCTGGCAACTTCTTTGCATCTGGCCTTCCTGCAACCCATGCTGGAGGTCATTCCAGGAGAGCGCGCCAAAGTCTTTTCCGGCATCTGGTGCGCCTTAACATTCTTGATGGTTTTGGTCTTTCAAAGGCCTAGGCCGGTAAATTGGAAATCTCCCGCGGTTCTCATTTCCCTCACCCTGGTTATTTTAGTCCTGGCCAGTAGCTTCCGCAGTCCCGAGAAAGCCTCTTCCTTAGCCCGGGCCTTTGTAATTCTGTCCGCGGGGTTGGGAGGATACTGGAGTGCCCGGCTGCTTCTCCGGACGCCCGAGAGACAACGCTACTTCTTGTGGTTCAGCCTGGGATTGCTGGTCATGGTCCTGCTGTTGTGCGCTGCGGGGATCTGGACCACAGGCAGTGTTTTCCAGTTCCTTGACGAACACTACCATCCGGTGGGGAGTCGCATCATCCTCTTTTCTTTTGTCCCCCTGGCTCTGGTCTGCAGTCCTGGGCGCCTGAAGATGGGGCTGGGAATAGCCCTTCTTGGCGTCGGTTATCTGATCCTTTTGCTGACTGGAAAGAATGCCGGCATGGGGTCAGCCTTGCTTGTCCCCCCGGCACTAGGTTTGCTGGCGGCCTGCTTTCGCCCCTGGCGAGCCAGACAACTGGTGATCATCTTGTTTTTGCTCTTCTTTGCCTCCGTCACCGCCGGGCATCTTCTCCGGCCTATCGTGGCGGAAAAAAATAAATACCATGAGTCGGTGGCCTACCGCCTGGAAAATATAAGGTTTTCCTGGCATCTGGTTCGGGAACACCCCTGGCTCGGTATCAGCTTATGGACCTCCCGAGAGGCGTATCTCCAGGATTATGAGGTCAAATATCCCTATCTGACAAAAGAGGATTTTTCCGCCTGGACGAGGAAACTCAGAACTTCAGAGAACAACTTCCTGACGTTCATGGCCGACCTGGGGCTTCCCTTTATTTTGCTGTACAGCGGTATAGTCCTCGTTATCCTGGGTCGGTTAATGGGCCAGGCCTTGCAACCCCCTGCATCAGCGGTCTTCCCTCCCCTGGCCCTCCTCTTGCCGTTAGGGGGCGAAATCCTGCATCTGCAGGTGTTTGACGGCTTATTTCATCCCCAGGTCAGCTGGTTTTTTCACATTCTCCTGGGATTGGCGGCCGCATCCACCGGCAGTTATGCTCCCCCACCCGGGGTTCAAAAAGCTTTTCTGGCTAGATTTTTAATGTTCGGCGCGGTGATCGCCGGGGGGGCGGCCCTGGGAATTAGGCTCACCCGATAGGCTTAGGCGCGCCAGAGTGACCGGGAGCGCCAGGAGCGGTTGCCGAGGCTCCGCCTGGATCTGCCAACCCGGAGTCCACAGGATGAGACATGCATTTGGCGGTAGTTATCCCCACCATTAATGGGGGAGAAACTTTTCTCAAGATGCTGGCAGGACTCCGGGGTCAAAGCCTGGCCCCGCAGACCTTGCTAGTCATTGATTCCGGGTCGGTTGATGATACCGTCCCTCAAGCTCTAGCCTACGGCGCCCAGGTCCATAAAATCCGGGCCTCAGAGTTTAACCATGGAGCCACCCGGGAATTGGGCCGCCATTTGGTCAAAGCGGACTACTACCTCTTCATGACCCAGGACGCTCTCCCCGCGCACCCCCAACTGCTGGAAAATCTGGTGAAACCGCTGATAAAAAGGCAAGATATCGGGCTGGTGTACGGCCGGCAATTGCCCCGGTCGGTCGCCCATCCCTTGGAGGTATGGAACCGCCGGTTCAATTATCCGGTCACCTCCCAACTAAAGAGAAAGGCGGATCGAGTTCACCTAGGTCTCAAAACGGTGTTTTGCTCCAATGTCTGCGCGGTCTACCGATCTTCGGCCCTCGACGCCGTAGGCGGGTTCCCTCCCGTAATCATGTGCGAGGATCAATATGTCGCCGCCAGGATGATAGAAGCCGGATACTCGATTTACTATGCCGCCGAGGCCCCGGTTTTTCACTCTCATAATTATTCCATGATGGAAGAATTTAAGCGTTATTTTGATGCGGGAGTCTTTTTTGGCAGCCATGAACGTTGGATTGTTGACCACTTCGGTACCCCCGGGAGCGAAGGTTTCTTGTCATTCCAGGAAGGCCGGCGCTATTTAATCAGTTCCGGGAAGCCCCATTTGATTCCTTATCTAATGCTGCGTCTGCTTATCAAATACGTGGGCTACCAGTTGGGCTCCAGGGAAAGGTTCCTCTCCATTTCGCTAAAATCGCGCTTGAGCCTGCACCGGAATTTTTGGAGAAACTGACCGTGGGGCAACTTTTGTTACTAAGGCAATGATCAAGATGAAGAAATTTATCTTAATATTAATAATATTATGCAGTTGCTGTGGCGAAGATAACCGCTTTTATGCCATTAGTAAAGACATTGTCAACAATGAACGAGATTATTATATTTTTGATTCGATTGCTGGTCATATCCATAAAAGTAACGCGAGGAGAGATTATGTATGGCCTGAACATAAAGACGGCAAGGTAATCTTTAAAACCAATAATTTAGGCTTTCGGAGCGATGTCGATACAAATATTGACAAACAAGGCAGAATCAGAATACTCGTCACTGGAGACTCCCATATAGATGGGGTGATAAATAATTCGGAATCATGCTGTACAATTTTACAAAATATGTTAAATCAAGCATCGTATGGAAAATTATACGAGGTAATAAATAGCGGCACCGGGTATTATTTTTCGCGTAACTATTTGGGTGTAATTGAGAAATATCTTTATCTTGCACCCGATGTTTATATAGTTATTCTTTATGGAGGCAATGAATTTCTTAAAACTTGCAGCCTCATCGGTTGCCGGAGATCCGATAATCCTGGCTATTATGCTAAACTGCAGGAAGTCCGCTCCTTCAATCCTGGCGGCGTAGCCCAAAGTTTAAATCAAATTTATTATTTTAAAAATGTTCCCGAATCTATGGAAATATCCGTTAAGTCCGCAACTGATGATATTTATGCCATAAAGCAAATTTGTGAATTAAACCATATCACACTCATTGTATTGCTGCTGCCCTCAAAAATAGAAATAGAATGGTCAACCGACGAATTAAGCTTAAATAAATCCAAAGAATTATTACAATTGACCGATGCCGATCTGGAAATAAATCTGCAATTATTAAATAAATTAGCTAGTTGGCTAAATAATCAGCAAATTAGTTATCTCAATTTATTCGACTATATGAAAGGTAAAGATCATAAATTATTCTGGAATAAAGATCATCACTTGAATGATTACGGGCATAAGGTAATTGCCGAAACGTTGTTTGCCACCTACAAAGACAAGATTTTCCAGAGGGGCGAAGCAAGGGTAGCCAATGGAAATAATGAATAGAGTCGTCATCGCGGCCGCGTCCCTTACATGTAGGAAATCAGCGAGTTGCCAAAATTTCATTATAATCCGGCTTTCCGAGGTGAGTTCTTTTTAACAGGCGGTTTCCGTTGGGGGTCCTGGATGACAAGCTGCATTGTGGAGACGGCACCATCTTAGCAGATACCCTTTCTCCTAAGGATTTTCCATTAATCATCCCGGTCGGAAAATTTTTCTTTTTTATGCTATGATTGGCAGCAGGGTATGCCCAACTTACTACTTCGGGTCAGCTCAAGGGATATGAGAAGATATGCATCGGGTAGGCTTATATCTGCAACTGGCCCGGGTTCACCAGTATGTGAAGAACGCCTTCGTCTGCCTGCCCATTTTTTTCGGCTACAAGCTGGCGGATGTGCAGGCCCTGCAGCAGACCGGCCTGGCTTTCCTGGTATTTTGCCTGGCGGCCTCCAGCGTCTATGTTGTTAATGACCTCTGTGACGTCGAAGAGGACCGGCGGCACCCGTTGAAGCGACACCGCCCCCTGGCTGCCGGGGAGTTGCTTCCCGCCCAGGCGGTCGGCTTTTTAGCCCTCTTATTGGGCACGGCAGTTATTTTGGCGGTCGTTTTCCTCCCACCAATCTTTCTGGTTATAATATGTAGCTACCTAGTCATTAATCTGGCCTACTCTTTCCTTCTCAAACACCTCTCCGTCTTAGACGTGGCATGCATCGCCCTGGGGTTCGTACTCAGAGTCTATGCCGGTGGGGTAGCTGCCGGGGTCCCCATCAGCCATTGGATTGTGGCCTTGACCTTTCTCCTGGCACTCTTTTTGGCCTTGGGAAAACGGCGGGACGATCTGCTCCAGGCAGGTGGTGACAACGGCGCCCGGAAGAGCCTGGACGGCTATAACCTGGAGTTCGTGGGTCTCGCCATGGGCGTCATGGCCGCGGTGATTATCGTGGCCTACCTCCTTTACACCGTTTCCCCCGAAACCATCAAGAGGCACGGCACCGATCAGCTCTACCTCACCGCTTTCTGGGTCATCCTCGGCCTGTTGCGCTATTTTCAGATTACCCTGGTGGAAAAGCGTTCCGGCTCCCCCACGAAGATCCTTCTCAAAGATGCTTTTCTCCAGGTCATTATCATCCTCTGGCTCCTCTCTTTTTTCCTGTTACACTTTTTTGCAGGCAGAGCTGAAGGGGGCGCTTGACGGCATGAAGCTAAGCGGATGGGGTAGATACCCGGTGGTTGACAGCCAGGCGCAGTCCTTTGGTAGCCTGGCCGAGCTGCGCCACTGTCTGGCGGCTGCCGGCGACCTCATCGTCCACGCCATGGGAAGAAGTTATGGCGACAGCGCCCTCCACGACCGGGTGCTTTATTCCCGGCGTTTCAACAAGATCCTGGATTTCGAACCCCAGACCGGCACGGTCACCTGTGAGGCCGGCGTCACCCTGGCGGATCTCCTTGAGGCCTTCCTGCCCCGGGGTTGGTTTTTGCCGGTAATCCCCGGCACCAAGTTCATTAGCGTGGGGGGTGCCATCGCCAGCGACGTCCACGGCAAGAACCACCACCGAGAGGGATGTTTCAGTGAGTGCGTCAAGGCTCTGGACCTGCTCCTCCCCCACGGTCAGATGATGCGGGTGAGCCGTAAAGAGAATCGCCACCTGTTTCAGGCGACCTGCGGCGGCATGGGGCTCACCGGGATTATAACCACGGCCGCGTTGCGCCTGCGGCCCATACGGAGCGCCTACATCAGAGAAACGCGCCAGCGTTGCGCCAACCTTCAAGAGGTTTTCGAATTGTTCGAGGCCAACCCGGAGACCACCTATTCCGTGGCTTGGATCGACTGCCTAACCTCCGGAGAGCGCCTGGGCCGCTCCATTTTGATGTTGGGGGAGCATGCCGAGTCAGGGCCCATGCGCCTTCCTCCCCCTAGATCCCTGAGCATTCCCTTAGAGTTACCCGCCTTCGTATTGAACAAACATTCCGTCGCCCTCTTCAACCACTTGTACTACCGCGGCAAACCCGATTTGGTGGCGGGACGCCTCACCCCTTTAGAGGATTTTTTCTTCCCATTAGACCGGATCGGCCACTGGAACCGAATGTACGGGCGCCGTGGCTTTACTCAGTACCAACTGGTGCTGCCGCGGGAATCGAGCCTTGTAGGAATAACTGAGATTTTGCAACGTACCAGCGCCTCGGGCCTCGGTTCCTTCTTGGGTGTGCTTAAGCTTTTGGGTGCGGCTAACGACAACCTTCTCTCCTTTCCCATGCAGGGATATACACTAGCCATCGACTTTAAAATCGAGGAAAAACTCTTCCCCCTTTTGGAAGAATTGGACCGGGTGGTCCTGGACCACGGAGGGCGTCTCTACCTCACCAAGGACGTACGCATGTCTAGGAAGACTTTCTGCAAAAGCTATCCTCGCTGGGAGGAATTCACTGCTCTCCGGGAACGTCTTGGTCTTAAGGAGAAATTCAATTCCCGGCAGTCCCGCCGCTTGGGGGTTTGATATGTATGTGCTCATCTTGGGGGCCAATTCCGACATAGCCCAGGCCCTGGCCCGAAAGTTCGCCCAGGCGGAGCGGGCCCACCTGATCCTGGCCTCCCGGGACTTGGAGCTTTTGGCAAAGCAGGCCCGGGACCTGGAGATTCGCTTCCAGATAAAGGCCCGGCCACTCTACTTCGATGCCACAGACTTTCCGTCTCACGCCGGTTTTTACGACAGCCTCGACCTCAAGCCGGACGTAGTTATCTTGGCCTTCGGCTATCAGGGAGACCAGAAGCGGGCCCAGGAGGACTTTGGAGAGGCACACCGGATAATCTCGGTCAACTTTGTAGGTGCAGTAAGTATTCTCGAAATCATTGCCCATGACTTCGAGGTCCGGGGTCATGGCTGCATCATCGGGATAAGTTCGGTGGCCGGTGAACGGGGCCGCCAGAGCAATTATCTCTATGGAGCCGCCAAAGGGGCGCTTTCCCTGTACCTAGGCGGGCTGCGCAACCGCCTGCACCCCCGGGGGGTGCGGGTGTTGACGGTGCTGCCGGGGTTCGTGGCCACGAAGATGACAGAGCACCTGGACCTACCCGAAAAGCTCCTGGCAACCCCTGAAGAGGTAGCCGAGGACGTTTACCGGGCTTTTACCAGAGGAAAGGAGAAGGTTTATACCAAGGGCCGGTGGAAGTGGATCATGTGGATTATCAAGGCCATCCCGGAGAAGTTGTTCAAAAGGCTGAAATTATAAAATGTTCCAAAACGCCGGCGGCTTACGGCTCCGATCCTTGGCGGCCTACCGGGGAGGGGGTTCCGGGTGGATAGGGGGGGTATCAGCCCATTCTTACGGATGTCGCCGGGGTTCAGCAAGCGCCCTCCGAGCTTGCCGAAGAAAAATACCCGGGTCCAGGCGCGGGTGGGTACCTGCTCCGGGTCGAGGAAGATGAAACAGGGTTCCTCTGCGGCTGCGCCCGGAGGGTGCCAATTCACCATCACTTTGCGGCCCTGTCCGGTTTCGGGACCGATGCGGCATAACAGCTCCTGTGGTTCGGGAGTGGGAAGAATTGCCAGCCGCAGGGTAGCGCCACCCGACAGCGCTCCCAGGGCGCCCAGGCGGAAGTTGTAAAACAGGCTCAACAGATCATACACCGGTTCTTTCAGCGGCGCCTCCCATTCCTTGACCATCTCGCGGCTGCCGGCCTTGCTCCAGAGCGTGAGGCGCCCTTGCTCATAGTCGAAGTGATACTCTTTCAAGAAAGGTTTCCCTTGATACTGGAATTCTTCACGATAGATCAGCGGTAGCAGCCGCCCATCCCGGTAGACCATCTCCGTCTGGTAGCGCTCAGGCAGCCACCGGCTCAATAATCGCCACATCCCCTGGGCCGCCCCGGAGAACTCCGCCTGGTAATGGCCCGGTTTTAACTCTTTCAAAACCAGGTGCACCCGGGCCACGTTGTCCCACGGGCCTAGGCTTACCTGGTAGTGCAGATCTTCCCGAGCATCCAACCCTGCCGCGGCCCCATCCGGCACCGGCCCCATAACCAGTTGGAGAAAGATGAAAATCAACAGAAAACTACGCATCGGCTTTAGTCATCCTCGCCACCCTGATTTTTCGAAAGCGGCGGCACCCGTACCCGGGAGTAGCAGCGGGAGAACCACCACTACTTGGCGTCTTAGGGGTCTGCGCTCTTCACAGGCCGTGGTGATATTCTTCTACAAATCCGGCTATCAGGTGCCAGGCCGCGTTAATCTACTACATCCAAGCCCATCTGCGCTTCTCCTCCATATAAGTATTGTAAGGCAGTAAAAAGAGCCGTTAATAGCCACATAGCTTGCGAGACTGTCGAAAAATTCCCGATACGACGTTTTGTCTATTTCTGCATGTAGTAAAATCAACTACTTATAAGTCACAATAAGCCAAAGCTTGGAGCTTTTGGTGATTTTCGACAGCCTCAGCAGTTATAAACACTTTTTAGTCAAACACACTTAGAGGATGCTGTCCACCCATGCATGAGAAGAGAAGTGGCCTGCCCACTCCATCAGAAAATTAATCCACCTTAAATCATCTGCCGCATAGACCGAAATATCACGGCCCACCCGTTCGGTGACGCTGTTTCGCATTCGGGTTTGACGCGAGATACTCGGTCAAATGTCGCTGCCTATGGACAAAAGTACATTTTAAGCAGGGATGCTCTAGGTTTTGAGGGAACTCCGCTACTGACGAAATTTTGAATAGTTTCCTGGCGATAATATATTTATTATTTGATATTATATCGACAATATTAACCGTATTAGCTTGGAGATATTCCGTAAAATCATCTTTTTTAAAATATAATAAACAACATGGGGTGATGCCGCCATCGCAATTTAGAACGATCGTTCCCCATAACTGAGAGCAAAAAGTACCCGTGCCTGGATATAACAATCTTTTCTTTTCTTCATCGATTGGTAAAATTTTATCTTCTGGTCCGCCTGCATAACAAATCCAAAATATGTCCACACCCATTTCCTTTGCTAATTTGCGTGCCTTGTCTATCTGATGAAAATTATGTTTGAAGACTAAGTATTTAAATGCAATAGTTGGATTAGTATACTTTAATTTATTTTTATAATTAATGATATGTTTTACATTATCAAATACCAGATTGACGTCTCCTTCTTTATGATAATTTTCATAAATCTCCTGAGTTATCCCTGAAATACTGATGGTCAATAAATCTAATCCGGCATCACATACTTTCTCCAAAACCTGCTTATTATGTATATTTAAATTTGTCGAAATGTGATGGAATATGCGTCTTTCGTGAAACATTGTTACAATATTTGCAATTTGTGGATGTAATAACGGTTCACCCCAATTGAACAAGTCAGCTATCATCAAATATATACCGATATTGTCCAGAAATATCCGGAGCAAATCTATATCAATTATTCGTTGACTCCGCCCGCTATTCTGCCTACGACCAGTCGGACAATAGGGACATTGCAAATTACATACATTTGTAATATCGATTACTGCATGAAAGGGAAATCCTCTGGGCCGCTCAACCCTTTTTAATCTTTCTAATTCCCTAATCAGAAAATTAAACAGTTTTAAAGGGGTTAAGTATTTAATAATACCAAGAGCTATTGTTATTAACTCTTTCGTTTCTCCGAACCGATATGGAATAGAACTTACCGTTTTGGAAATAACCTTATTCAGCCGATCATTGGTGGATTTTTGCATGGGTCTGCCACTATCGCTGACTATCTCTCTCCCGGATTTTACTGCCACAAGATCCCAGAAAAATAGCAGATATATCCGAGATTATCTTGTTTAAGCGCATAGTATTCAGGAATAGGCCCAAGGGGGCGAAGTGCTGGTTTCGGAGGAGGTGTACCGCCAGGCAGAGCCTGATGTGGTCCTGAAAAGGTCTTTTGAAATCCGCCTCAAGGGGATTCATGACCTTGTGAACCTTTACGTGTTGGAGAATCTCAATGCCCAGAGAACCTGAGTGACCCGCTTCAAGGTCAGGTCGTTCAGCTTGTCTTCATGTCTGCCCATTTTTGCAGGATGGCCCTGCGGATGGAGAAGAAGTTCTCACCAAAGGCGCAGCAGGTCAAATAGACGTCGAGGCGGCTGGGGTTGCGCCGGTAAATCCCCCCCAACTGCCGCCAGAACTGCCGGCGGTAAGGGGGCCGGATTCCCTGCCGCCAGATTAATTTGATTAAAAGCAATATTACCTTGCTTAAGGGTGCCCTGGCCGGTTCGGGGTGGTTAGGACGGCGGCTTTCCGCCGGTTTCTCCCCTCTCTGGCGAGCCAAGGCCTGGCGGGTGGGCCGCATTTTCAGATAATAGCAGTAGGTCCGGGCCAGATACCTGGACGGGTCATACAGGCGGTCCAGGACCCGGACAAATTCCGCCAGGATTTCTTCCCGAGGGCGAGTCGGCTGATAATTGAAGCTCAGGTCATAAAAATCGCCGCTGGTCTGACCCTGTAGCAACCGGCCTTCCTGGGACAGGCGGTCCCACAATCGGGTATTGGGTAGCGGTTGCAGCAGAGCCAACAGAATTATGGGGATGCCGCACCCTTCCACGAACTCACAAATCCGGTCTCCAGTCCCCGTCTTTTCCCCATCGAAGCCGATGACAAAGCTGGCCAGCATGGAGAGTCCGCGGGCATTGATGTTGCCCAGGGATTCCGCCAGAGGATTCTGCAAATTTTGATACTTGCCGGCTTGTTTCAAGAGGTCGGTTTCCGGGGTCTCCACCCCCAGGAGGACGTTGCTGAAGTTGGCCTCCGTCATCAAATCTATCAACGGTAAATCCTGTCCCAGATTTACCGAGGACTGGGTCCAGAAAAAGAAAGGCTCGCCGCGGCTCTTACTCCAAGGGATCAACTGGTTCAGAAGGGCTCGGGCATGGTCCTTGTTGCCGATGAAATTATCGTCGCTGATGAAGACTTCCCCCCGCCAGCCGAGGCGGTAAAGAGTCTCCAGTTCCCTAAGAACCTGGTCCGGAGTTTTGTGGCGGGGCACACGGCCGTAAAGGTTTATGACATCGCAGAATTCACAATTGAAGGGACAGCCCCGGGAAGTCTGAATCCCCATGGTGAGGTAATCATCCAAATTGACCAGGTCGAAACGCGGCACCGGAGATTCGGTTAGATCCGGCTTGCGATCCTCCTCGAATACGCCGCCGGGCTGATTATCCCCCAGGGCTGCCAGTAAATAGGGAATGGCCAATTCCCCCTCTCCCCGCACCAAGAAGTCGGCGCCTGCTTCCAAGACTTCGTGAGCGAGGGAAGTGGCATAAGGCCCCCCCACCACGGAAGTCTTGCCCCGTTGTTTCGCCTGGCGAACCAGGCTCAGAACGCCGGCTTTCTGGATAATCATGCCGGAAATTAGCACCAGGTCGGCCCAATCCCAATCAGCCTCCGTAAGGTTGCGGGCGTTCAAATCCACCAGGCGAAATTCCCACTCCTGGGGCAGGAGGGCCGCCACGGTTAATAATCCCAGGGA
>Ga0208457_1001060_pt1 | contig 21732 bp, 16 predicted proteins | sample June2015DPH_10_1_FD_185513 | JGI IMG/M metagenome (GOLD analysis project Ga0208457, IMG submission 185513) | Peatland microbial communities from SPRUCE experiment site at the Marcell Experimental Forest, Minnesota, USA - June2015DPH_10_150... | ecosystem: Environmental > Terrestrial > Soil >... | reverse complement strand
CCTCCGCAATCGTCGCCTCGTCCGCCGCCACCTGCGCCTGCGCCGCCGCCACCGTCTGTGGATTGACCCCGTTCTGGAAATTCTTCAGCGTCGCCTGCGCATCCGCCAGCTGCGACTTGGCTAAATCATATTGGGCCGTCACCAGCTCCGGGGTCGTAGTCAGGGGAACCAGTCCTGAGTAGCCCGTCGTGTCATACAGATTCTGCAGCTTCTGCACCTGCTGCATGTCCTGTACGACTTGCAGGTAGGCCCGCCTGATTTCCATTTGAGCCCGAACCCCCCCAGGATTGTGATCTGTGAGGTACTGCCAGTAGGACTTGTCCGTCTGCAGACCGCTAATCGCTGCGTCCAGGGCCCCCCTCTGCGGGTCCGCAACCTCTTGGGTGTAGGTCGTCAGCGCCGAGTTGTAAGCTTTCTGGGCGTTGGCCAGGGCGACTTCCGCGTTGCCTTCCGCGGTCTGCGACGACTGCGCATTCGCCAGCGCCTGCTGCGCGCTGGCCAGGTCCTGCTTAGCCAGGTTCACACCCGACGGCAGCGTAGCCGGATCCAGGGACGCCAGCACCTGCCCCTGCTTCACCGTCTGCCCCACCTTCACGTTCACTTGCCCCACCACCCCGCTGGTGCCCACGACGGCCACCCCCGAGCTGGTCACGGCGCAGTTCGACTTGGCCGAGGCGCAGCTGTTCGCCGCAAAGCTCAGGTCCGCCGTCCGCACCGCTGCCAGCGTCCCCGTCGCACTCACCGAAGCCGAGATCGTCCCGGTCTCCACGACCTGCGTCTGCAGCGAACTCAGCATGGCCGCATATTGCCGCGTCTGGTAGTAGCCATACCCCACGTACCCGACCACTGCCACCACAACCACGATCGGTATCCAGATCCATCGCTTCAGTCTGTTCATGGCCTTCATCCAGTGTGAATTGCTTTCAAGTTTCCCGAGAGTTCCCGCAGGCCTCTGCCGCTTGTCGACTGCGACCACCCCCGCTGTTCAGTGCTTTCTAGTTGACGCGGGTTGCGCGAGCCGGGTGCAGGCACTTGCAGGCACCCTTCTGATTGCAGCGCCAGCGCGCCCTGCTTCCCCCTCCACCGCGCGAGCAACCCGCGCAAATCCTTTCCCGGCGCGTGTCCCGCGTCGAGCCCCACCCTCATGCCCACCCGCTCCATCAGGTTCCGCCACTCGGGACCGCCCATGCGGAAGCACCTCCCTGAGCACTCTAACCCTCACTCATGCCGTAGCGCTTCGACCGGCTGGAGCGATGCCGCGCGTGAGGCCGGGTAGATCCCAAAGAACACGCCGACCGCCGCGGAGAAGAGAGTCGCCAGCAAGACTGAAGTGCCCGTCACCACGGGGGTGAAGTTGTATGAGGAAGAGGCAGCCACCCGCCCGATGACCCAAGCCAGGAGGGCTCCGACCAGGATCCCGGTGGCCCCCCCGCCCAGGCTGAGGCCAGCCGATTCGGTCAAGAACTGAACCAGGAGCTCTCGCCTGCGCGCTCCCAACGCCTTACGCAGCCCGATCTCACGCGTTCGCTCCGTGACGGAGACCAGCATGATGTTCATGATCCCGATCCCGCCCACCAGCAGCGAGATGCCTGCGATCCCGCCCAGGAAGATCGTCAAGACCCCCATGACCTGGTTGGCCGTCTGCAGGATGTCCTGCTGCTTGGTAATCGTGAAGTCATCCTTCCCCGAGGTCACATGGTGCCGCTGTTCAAGCAGGGTGGTGATCTCGCTGACTGCCTGGGGGACAACCTTGGAGCTCGACGCCTGCACCATGATCTGCTGCACCTGATCCACAGCCGACCCCTGCCGGGACATCACCCGGCTCTGCGCCGTGGTCAGGGGGATGAAGATACGGTCATCCGCGCTTCCAAACCCGGTCCCCCCTTTGGAGGCCTGCACGCCGATTACCCGAAAGGGCTGCCCCCCGATGCGCACGGTCTGCCCCACCAAGCCGCTGGTCGTCCCAAACAGCTTCTCGGCCACGCCTGTGCCGAGCACCACAACCGAGGCGCGGCTTTTGACCTGCGAGTCCGAAATGAAGTCGCCTTCGGAAAGGGTCGAGTTGTTCAGCTCCTGGTAGCTGGAGGTCACCCCCAGGACCATCGTGTTGGTCGATTGCCCGTCTCCGGTCACCGTGGTCTGATCCTCCAGAATAGGCGCAACTTGAACCGCGTCGGGTACATTCACGGAATCCGCGATCGCCTGGGCATCTTCGAGGGTCAGCGGCCGCATCACCGAAACCTGTTGCGTCCCCTGTCCCCCTCCCGGGGTGATGAAGATCAAGTTGGTCCCCATCGAGGTGATGGAGCTAGTGATCTGCGCAGAAGCTCCCTGGCCGACCGCGAGCATGGCGACCACGGCCGCCACGCCGATCACGATGCCGAGCATGGTCAGCCCGGCGCGAAGCTTATTGGAAACGAGGCTTTCAAATGCCTCGAATAGATTCTGGCTGAGAAACATGGTCTTCCTCCACGATTCCATCCCGCAGTCGCACCACCCGGCCCATCCGGCCGGCCACATTCGGGTCGTGCGTCACCACAATCAGGGTCATCCCCTGCGCCCGGTTCAGCTCCAAGAGCAGATCGAGGATTTCCACCCCGGAGCGACTGTCTAGGTTTCCGGTCGGCTCATCCGCCAGGATGATGGCTGGCTCGTTCACCAAGGCCCGGGCAATGGCCACCCGCTGCTGCTAGCCCCCGGACAATTCCGCAGGGTGATGATTCATCCGGTCTTGCAACCCCACGGCCTCGAGCACGGCCCTGGCCCGTTCTCGCCGGTCCTTCCGTGCCTCTCCATAGCGCAAGGGGAGGGCTACGTTTTCGGCCGCGGAAACTCTGCCCAAGAGATTGAAGCTCTGGAACACGAAACCGACCTTGCGGTTGCGAATGGCGGCCAAGGCGTCGTCATTCAGGTCGGCCACCCTTTCGCCATCCAGGTCGTAGCTACCTCCCGTCGCTCGGTCCAGGCAGCCCACGATGTTCATGAGCGTGCTCTTGCCCGACCCCGACGGGCCCATGATCGCCAGGGTCTCACCGCGCCGCACCTGCATCGAGATCCCAAGCAACGCTGGCACCTCGATCTCCCCCATGCGGTACACCTTGCTGACATCCTCCAGCCGGATCACGCAGTTATCCATTCGGCCCTCCTCCTGGCCCACCCTGAGGCGGCGCGCCTCCCCCAGGGCCTCCACTGACCCCGCCCAGCCCCCCGATTCCGCCCAGCCCAAAGGGCAGGATCGAGGGCGCCTGGGTGGTCGAAACCGCGGTCGGGTTGGTTACGACCCGGTCCCCAGCCTTCAGCCCTCCCCCCGTCACCGCGCTCTCCGTGTCATTGCTCGACCCAAGCTCCACCGTCACCGCTGCCACCCCCCCATTCTTCACCACGTACACCACCTGCCGCGTCCCCACCGTCCGCACCGCCTTGGTCGGCACCACCAGCACGTTGCTCACCTGCGAGGTCACTATCGTCACCCCCGCCGTCATCCCCGGTAGCAATTCCGGGTCCGCATCCGCCACCACCACCCGCACCGCGTACGTCACCGACCCACTCGAAATGGCCGGATCCGTGCTCACCGCCGTCACCTGCCCTTGGTAGTTCTTGGACGGAAACGCATCAAACGTCAGCGTCGCACTCTGCCCCACCTGGATCGTGCTGATGTCCAGCTCCGAGACCGGGATGTCCACGTGCAACTGCGACACATCCGCCATCGAGATCACCACCACCCCCGACGTCGCCTCATTCCCCACCAGAACGTTCAGCGCCGAGATCGTCCCGTCGAACGGCGCCGTGATCTCCGCCTCCGCGATCGTCGCCTCGTCCGCCGCGACCTGCGCCTGCGCCGCCGCCACCGTCTGCGGATTGACCCCGTTCTGGAAATTCCTCAGCGCCGCCTGCGCATCCGCCAACTCCGCCTTGGCCAAGTTGTACTCCGCCGTTATCTGCGCGACCGTGGACGGGTCAACCGCCGTGATGGTGCCCGAAGTGACGTCTTGCTGGTAGGCGGTCTGATAGTTCTGCAGCGCCTGCATATACAGCGTGCGGTTGTCATTCGTCGGGCTCGCCCGATAGTGAGCCAGGGCGATCTGCAGGTCTTTCTTGACGGCGCTCAGTGCCGCGGGTGCATAGTTGAGCACATAGGTGTTGTAGTTCGTCTGGGCGCTGGTAAACGCGATTTGGGCGTTGGCCAGGGCGAGTTCCGCGTTGGCTTGCGCGGTCAGCGACGACTGGGCATTCGCGAGCGCCTGCTGCGCGCTGACCAGGTCCTGCTTGGCCAGGTTGACGGTCGACGGCAGCGAAGCCGGATCCAGCGCCGCCAGCACCTGCCCCTGCTTCACCGCCTGCCCCAGCTTCACGTTCACTTGCCCCACTTCCCCCGTCGTCCCAAAGCTCAGGTCCGCCGTCCGCACCGCCGCCAGCGTCCCCGTCGCACTCACCGAGGCCGACAGCGTCCCGGTCTCCACGACCTGCGTCTGCAGCGAACTCAGCATGGCCGCATATTGCCGCGTCCGGTAGTAGCCGTACCCCACGTACCCGGCCACTGCGACCACAATCACGATCGGTATCCAGATCCATCGCTTCAGTCTCTTCATGTCAGATCTCCCCATCGAAATGCCCGTGTCCATCCGGGTAGGCCACTCCTTGAAACCGACCGACCGCAATATCACAAACCACAATGGAAGAGTAGCGGGAGGATGTTCAGAAACGGTTTAGGTTTTCTTAGAGATCTCTGAGCCGACGAGGATCAAATGGAGGACTGGTTCGAGGGAGCCTTCACGAAGCGCCCCTCGAATCCAAAGAGCCATGGGCAGCTCACCCTTTACCCACTCGGCGCCGCGAGCCGACAGAGGCATCCGTTGGCGCTGGCATCCCGGACCAGAATACCAACCAAAAGCATCCTGCTCCACTCCCTGGGGGTTCGTGCAGTCTCTGCGTCTCTGAAACCACGGACAGCGCGATCCCCCGGGGCACCCGCCCCGAACGGGCAACGGCCCCATCCTCCCCGCGAAGACCCGATCGCTCCATCTCCAGCAGGCAAAGGCTCCCGGTCTCACCCTCCAGCCAATCGAGGCAGAGGTTCTCCCTAACTGCCACAGTCATAGAGCGACAACTCCTGAGTCCCGCCAGGGCTCCCTGAAGGCCCTCTATTCAATCCGTTTGTGGAGCTCTGCGGTCCTGCCGTGGTCCCGTCGGGTGCGCCCGAATTGCTCGTCGCCGTGCCAAATCCTTGAACCACCTGGCACGCCGATGCCACCCATGAGGAGACATTCGAATTACCGCCAGAATCGCGGCCACTCGCGTCCAAGTAGATGAAGCGGAGTTTGCCCTCAAGAACCATCTTGGCGAGCTCATCCGGGGTCACAACCTGGTCCTGACCCATGAACCCTCCCATGTACAGGACCGGCCTCCCCGTCGCGAGCACGTAGTCGGCCCCTTGCATCGAGCTGGGGACCGCCATCAGGCAATAAATGCCCTGCGTCCGCGGCTGCAAGTAGTCGAGCAGGGCCTCATTGACCTGCAATCCCTCATGATTTGATGGCGCGACCGACCCACCTGCATAGGCGCTCGGCAACGACGGGTTCGCGCTTGGGTTGAATGCGGTCAGACCTGACCAGACCATAGGACTGATCAATAGGGCGCCCATCACGCAGGAGATACCGGCCAAGGCCATAGGCCCAGACTTGTGGGTTGCAGTCGCTACCACTAGCAGCAACACCCCGAAGGCGAAAAGACCAGCTGGCGCAAGTTGCCACGCCAGGTTGTTGATGAACGCCCCTGCCGTCAAGACCTGGAACCCCAGGGTTGCTGCTGCCGCCGCTGATAGCAGAGTGATGGCCAGCCAAGGGTGGCGTTCGCTCAGCCGCCAGAGTTCCACCACTGCAATTGCGAACAGGGCGGCTATCGGGGGCGCGAGCATGGACAGGTAGTACGGGTGAAAGAAACCGGCAATGCTGAAGAACGACCCGCCGATCACCAACCACCCGCCCCACAAGACCAGAGTCTGATGTTTCGGAGCAAGCGGCCAGCGCCTGCCAGCACTGGCCAATAGGAGGAGGGCGCCTGCCAACCCGAAGGGCAACAACCAGCTGGCTTCCTTGTTGAGCGGCGGCAGGAACAGCCGCAAAGCGCCAGGCTGGCCGATGTCCATGGACCCTGTTCCTCCAGGCTGAGGACCATTCCCAAGAGGCTGGCCTTCGTTGTTTCCGGGCCCGGCCGGCTGGCCAAATCCGCCGGGGTTCCCATCCGGCCCGCCCCCCGGAAGGGCACCACCGTCCCCAAGCGGAGCTCCCAAGGCCAGGGCGCCAGTTCCCCCGGGAGCCTGCCGAGCAAGGCCGCCAGCAGGAGGCCCGCCGGCAAGAGACCCGCCTCCCGGGGCGCTGCCGGGTCGCCCGAACATGCCCACCAGTCGGTCCACGCCGTTGTAGACGAGCAGGAGACTCACTTCGGAGTTGTCTCCACTGCTCCCAACGTAAGGGCGGGCACTGGCCGGAGTCAGGTCGACAGCCAGGACCCAGGAGAGCGAAATGACCAAAAGCAATGCGCCCGCGAGGGCCAACTTCCATACCTTTTGCCTGAGGGCTTCGGCAGAACCCAGAAAATAAAGAACCACGAAGGCCGGCAAGGGGAGGTACGCCTGGAGCATTTTGATGTTGAAGCCGATTCCGACCAGAGCGGCACCCAGAAGCAGGAAGCGCAGCCGGCCAGTCTCGGTTGCCTTGATGAAGCCCCATGCCGCCAGGAGCAATGTCAGGATCAGCGTGCTGTCAATCGTGTTGTTCCGGTCCGTGGCGACCACGACCGGCGTTATGGCCAACGCCAGCCCCGCGAGCAGGCCAGCCACCGTGCCGAAGGACCGCCGGACCAAGTGATAGAGGACAATCACCGAGGCGATGCCAGCCAGGATCTCGGGCAGCAGCAGGGCCGGGCCGTTTACCCCCAAGAAATAGGCCGAGAGCGCCTGGAGCCAGAAACCGAGCGGGGGCTTGTCGACACTGACGGACGCGCCTGGCTCCGCAGCCACGAAGAAAAAGTTGTGCCACGACTTGAGCATGCTTGCAACCGCGGCTGCATAGTAGTGGTTGGCATCACCGAGGGCTGCCAGGTTAACAATGCGCATTGCCACGGCCACGGTCACAACCGCAGCCAGAGCCGCCAAGCGTCCTACGTCGGCCCGCGAAATCCGGCGGGCTTGCGCCGCCAGGTTCCCCTCCGTGACCCCCCCAGAGTTCTTTTCTATTTCTGATGTTTGCCTCGCGTTACCCATGTCCAGACCCGTGTCGGACAACCCATGGACCCTCGGGTCGCGGCCGCACCGCTTCTTGACCCCGGTGAACATCCCGGGCCAATCCGACGGCCCGCGCCCCGGTTCCTTCGAGTAACTCTTCGAGCACGACGGAAGAGTAGCGGGAGGGTGTTCAGAAACGGTTTAGCTTGTCTTAGAGATTTATGAGCCGACGAGGATCAAATGGAGGACTGGCTCGAGCGAGTCTTGAGTACTACTTTATTAGATGGTCTGGGCCGTCCCTGCAGCGGATGGCCGTGTCAAGCACCTACAGGAAGACCTGGTCGGTGACGAATCGTCTTCGGACATGGAGACTGGTCCGCCCGGGTGAGGGAAAGAACCTGCCGCCCTGGGAAGGCGGCTCGTCTCTGGCCCGCCGGTCCTTGGACAGGCTGACCAGTTACCGGGTGACAGATTCAATGAACGACACAATCGACGAAGATCAACTCTGCGAATCGGCCTTGACTTTGGTGCATCAAAAGGATACCCTTTCGATCAATTCGCGATCGTGATTCACCAGGCACGTTTCAACCAGAGGGCAGTAGGCAGCCTCGAGGGCGCAAAAAAGGGCGCTGAGGCTGGCACCTGTGGACGAACTCTCATAACCCGGAGGTCGCTGGTTCGAGTCCAGCCCCCGCTACCTAAACAGCCAACCGAGGCCCCTTGAGCCTCGGTTGTGTTGTTGAGTATCCAGTTCGCATTGCGCAGTTTCCAGCCAAATCACAGTGGATTCAACATCCTGCAATCAATGACCAGCCCGTGGGGCTCGTAATCAGCTGGTCGCTGGTTCACGTCCTAGCCGGGCGGGGTTATGGCTTACGCGCTTACCTCAGCTCGTCGGGCTCGTTGAACCTCCGCTACCCGATTCCTTGCACAACCGTACATTGTCGGGCCGGTAGCCTGGAGGTCTACGGTTCCCTGGCCCGGACACCAGGACAAGCGAGTGCTCCCCCCGTTACTAAAATGAAGAACCGAACCCCTCTGAGCCCCGCTTCTTCCATGTTGGCCCTGTATTGGCCGGTCCCAGGTTCCACTCCTTGAGGCGTCCCCCGCTCCAACCATTCTCCACAGGCCTCGTCCCCGTCATGCATCGACCGATTCTTGCACAGCCGACAAGCTTAGACGGAGTTCCCGGTCACTCCAACCATGAACCCGCCTATAACCGGAGAAGTGTCGCCAGATTCCGCTTGCGCCGAGCGCCCCAAGTTTCACTGTTCGGCCATGCGGTTGAAGCTGGAAGCCAGTGCGGGATAGAGCTCCTTGTAGACCGAATAGGATCTCCGATAGGCATCAATCCACGCAGGATCCGGTTGTGTTGCTCCAGTAATCCTGACCGAACCTCGGCACGCCGCACCCACGTCTTCCCAGACCCCTAGGCCGACCGCGGCCAGGAGCGCTGCTCCGTAGGCTGCCCCCTCGGCCGTGTTGACAGTCACCAGCTCGGTCTCGAAGACGCTGGCAAGGATCCTCTGCCACAGGGCGCTCCTGGCACCCCCGCCAGAGATGCGTACCTGCTGAACCTCGCCCAAACTTGCTCTCTCAATCAACTCGAAGCAGTCTTTCAAGCCGAACGCCACCCCTTCCAGCACGGCCCGCGTCATGTGCCCTCGGCCGTGCCGCAAAGTCAGACCGATCCAGGCGCCCCGCGCCAGAGGATCGGGGTAAGGCGTGCGCTCACCCGACAGGTAGGGCAGGAACTGCAACCCCTCGCTTCCCACTGGGAGGGCCTCGGCTTCCCTGAGCAAGTTTTCGAAACTCATATTGGGTGCGAGGCTGTCGCGATACCACTGCAAACTGCCTGCCGCCGAAAGCATGACCCCCATGAAATGCCACATTCCCGGCAGGGCATGGCAGAAGGCATGCAGGCGGCCTTCCGGCTCGATCCTTGCCTCCGGAGTCGAAGCGAAGACGACCCCGCTGGTGCCCAACGTCAGGGCGACAATCCCCGTCCCTACCGCGCCGACCCCTACCGCTTGGGCGGCCTGGTCGCCTGCCCCCGCGGCGACCGGTGTGCCCGTTCTCAGCCCAGTTGCTGCCGCGGCTTCGGACGTCACCCGCCCGGTGAATTCGGGGCCCTCAAAGGTGGGCGGCATCCAGACCGGGTCAATGCCCAGCGCCTCAAGTACCTCGCTTGACCAGTTGCGTGACTTCAAGTGAAAGAGAACTGTGCCAGACCCGTCGGCCTTGTCCATGGCATACTCGCCGGTCAGGCGGTAGCGGATGTAATCCTTGGGCAACAGTACATGCCGCACTTGCCTGTATACCTCCGGCTCGTTTTCCGCCACCCACAGAATCTTGGGGGCAGTGAAGCCCGTGAGCGCCACATTGCCGGTGATCTGAATGAATCTCTCCCTGCCCACACGGCGGTGGATTTCATCGCACTGGGATTGAGTCCGCTGGTCATTCCACAGAATCGCGGGACGGAGGACAAGACCCGCCTCGTCGACCAAGACTAGCCCGTGCATCTGTCCGGTCAGACCAACCGCCCCGACGCTTTCACCACCTGTGCCGGCCTTCTGCAGGACGGCGCGGATGCTGGCCGAGACGGCCTGCCACCACTCCGCGGGCTCCTGCTCTGACCACAACGGCTTAGGCGTGCTCAAGCTGTGCGGAGAGGCGGCGGAATCTACAACCTGCCCACCTTTGTCGATCAGCAGGGCCTTGCTGCCGGTTGTAGAAATATCAACGCCAAGGAAAAGGGTCCGGACCATAGCTCACCTTGCGCATGACAGCAAGTCCACAGTCAGTTGGTCCAAGCGGTTATGCTTCTGCCCGCGACCAACGATCTGGGGCAAGTCGAAGGACTGGGCTTTGAGGCTAGGCGCCTTTTAGGGCGTGTACTTAGCTATGAATGGACTTGTGCGATATCAAAGGGCTGGAGCATGTCGAGTCCGCTGGAAGTGACCTCGGCGGACCATCCTCCAAGCCTGCCGGGTCGCATAGTCAGATGCGTGTAGCGCTCGCGTGCACAGCGTCACCCACGTCCGCTAATCGGTTGTCCCGCCGCAGACATGCTGGAACATACGATAATCCGAAACCGATGAGCATAATTCAGGTACTGTCAATTATGCTCTGGACGTATCGGCAAGCTTGCACCGTCACGCAGGTACAGTGGAATGCGGCACAGCGGCGCATCGGCGGCATTCCATTGCCCACCTCTCAAGGAGACTCCACTCCAGGCGTCGGTCCAGGTGCTGCCATCCGGCAAATAGACCTGGCGCGAGCGGGCTCCTTCATACAGGACCGGCGCCACAAGGATGTCAGGCCCGAACATGAATTCGTCTTCGATCGCAAAACAGTTTGGGTCATGGCAAAAATCAAAGAAGAGCGGCCGCATCGGTGGTGTGCCCTTGGCATGAGCCTGTTTCATCTGCTCCATGATGTAGGGACGTAACCGTTCACGCAGTCTCAGCAATTCTGCAATGATTTCATAGGCCTCTTCCCCAAATGACCAGACTTCGTTGGGCGCGCCGTTGAAATCTGAGCTATTGGGCTGACGATGCCCGTGCAGCCGAAACAGGGGGCAGAATGCCCCGTATTGGAACCAACGCACGATCAGCTCACGAAAATACGGTGTAGATGGGTCGCCGCCACGAAAACCGCCGATGTCACTTGTCCACCAGGGGATGCCACTCAACCCCATATTCAGCCCGGCGCGAACCTGCGCCCGCAGCGCTTCAAAAGTGGATTGAATATCCCCAGACCAGACCGCCGCGCCATAACGTTGGCTACCTGCCCAAGCGGAACGGCATAGAAATACCATTTCCTCTTCGCCTTCCGACTTCATCCCCTCATAGAATCCTTGAACATGCTGCATGGGATAGACATTGGCTACCGATTCACCATCGCCAGCGTAAAAGCGCAGATTCGCCGGTATCATCGGGAGCATTTCCGGCTCGCATGCATCCAGCCAGAACACTTTGATTCCATGTTGGTAGTATCCCTGCTTGACCTTCTCCCAAATGTATTTTCTGGCTTCCGGATCGGTGGCGTCATAGTAGTGAACATAGATGCCGTCTTCAGCGTGATTGTCCACAAAGTACATGTGAGCAGGCGATCCGCTCATATTGCGAACAATGTATCCTTTGTGCCACATCTCCTGATAATTGGCGCTTAGGCGGCTGACGGTCGGCCAAACAGACACCATCACCTTGACCCCCAACTTCTCAAGATTCTTCACCATTCTGGCCGGATCTGGCCAATGTTCCGGATCAAACTGCCACTCACCATGCCGGGTCCAATGGAAAAAGTCAATCGCAACAACCGAGAGCGGCAAATTACGCTTGCCATATTCTCGCGCAACAAACTCTAACTCCTCTTGGCTCGCATACCGCAGTTTGCTCTGCCAGAACCCAGAGGCCCATAGGGGAAGCATGGGAACGTGCCCTGTGACATTGGCGTAGTTGGACAGGATCTCCGCCGGCTGGTCGCCTGCTGTAATCCAGTAATCTATCTGGGGAGCGGCCTCGGCAACCCACCGCGTTGCATTGTAGCCAAGTTCCACCCGTCCGATGGCCGGATTATTCCAAAGGAAGCCATAGCCCCTGCTGGAGACCAGGAATGGGATGCTGACTTCCGCGTTTCGCTGGACCAGTTCGATGACGCAACCCTTTTGATCCAGGCGACCATGCTGGTGCTGCCCCAGCCCATAGATATGCTCGTCATCGTATGCTTCAAAGCAGGCGTCGATGTGGAACAGATCCCCTTTGACATCATCGTAATGTCTCGCCGGGACCGACAAATCGTGAATCGGCTTTTCTCTGAGTAGCTCCTTGCCTGTATGGGCGTTCAGGAAGGTGAGTTCGCCGAGCGAACCGACCCTGACAAGCATTGCGCCGTTTCGAAGGCTGGCTCCGCCGCCCTGCATATCGATTTCAGACAGATAGTCGCCCTGATCCAATAAGGCGCTTGGCCAGTCTTCTCTCATGTGGCTGAGGCGCGTGGCGCGAATACGCACTCCATCTCTTGCCCAGGGCTCAATCTTTAGAAGTTCATAGTCGAGGTGACAAAACAGGCTGTTTTGAGTTCTGCTGAACTCAACCATGGGCATTGTATTTGCATCTGACATGTAAGCTCACATTGCCTCTCTCGGGGCCAATGGATGTCTCATCGGTACCGCCAACACCGATTGTGCCCCTGGGTACTCTCTTCCTGGAAAGGCCAGGTATCTACCTCAAGATGGATGTCATCTGAACAGTAGCGTCCTCCATACCATGTTTGGGCGTCTCCCTGGCCCTTCAACGTTTCCCTGATCCCAGCCCACACATCGAACCAACTGGCGAGAGCTCCCCGCGGCTTCGCCGATTCTATCTGCTTCGGAAAAAGAAAGGTACCGTCTTCTGTCAAGTTATTGCTCGAACCCAAACACGCATCTCGCCAGGAGCGCGGTTGTCCCAGGCATAATAGGGTATTGCGGAAATATCCATGTACTTCGATGACGGTTCTCTATGTCTGTACAGCGTGCCCTCCCACCCGCTTTCATCAACAACACTCGCTTTGCCACGCAATAGGCTAATGCCGCCAAGCAGATTGTCCTGGTGCTCTATTCCAAACTCGTTCGATAAGACCTGCCCTGGATCAATTGCGATTCGGTCGAGGATGATCCCGCCGTGGTCAACGCCCTCGAGGCAGTACACGATTGGTCCGCGCTGCATCGCCATACGTCCCTGCAAATAGCGCACGGCCGGATGAGCCCAAACCGTCTGGATGGGCATTTCCATCCGGTACCGTACAACATCACCGGGATGCCACTCGCGCTGGATCGGCAGATACCCATTTGCCTGGGGTTTTGGGTTGGTAACCGGAGCATCATTGATGCGAAGGTCCCATTGCTCGCACCAGCCCGGCACGCGGAGGCGCAAGGTAAAAGTCTGCGGATTGGCAACGCCAATCTCAAACCTCACGTCGCCATCCCAGGGATACCTTGTCACCTGGCGGAGGCTCACGTCACGCCCATTGACTTGTAGTTTGACGATCCCCTGTGCATAGAGATGCACCCATACATCGTTTGCCCCCGTGGAGTAAAGGTACCTCCCCAGGCTTGCCAGGGTGCGGGCCAGGTTCGGAGGGCAGCAGGGACACTCAAACCAGCTTTGGCGGTGATGGCCCCCGGCGCTGGCTAACGGGTTCTCGTAGAAGAAGCGCGCTCCATCCAGGGATACGCCGCTGAGGAAGCCGTCATATAGCCCGCGCTCAATGACATCCGCATATTTGCTTTCGCCTGAGAATTGCAGAAGGCGGTGATTCCACAGGATCAGACCGATCGTGGCGCAGGTTTCGGCATAAGCGGTTTCATCCGGCAAGTCATAGTCCTGCGTGAATCCTTCATTGCGGTACGACGGCCCAATTCCTCCCGTGAGATACATGCGCTTGGTGACCAGGTTATTCCACAACCGCTCGCAAGTTTCCAGTAAGGTCGTATCGTCCTTTTCGTGGGCCAAGTCCGCAACCGCGCTGAACAGGTACATCGCTCGCGCCGCATGCCCCACCACTTTGGTTTGTTCGCGAACGGGCGCGTGGGCCTGGCAATACTCGTAAGTCTTAGGCCAAAAATCGGCAGGGTCGTCGCCGCGTCCCCACGCTTCAATGTCGAAATAGTGTGGTTGTGCCCCACGCTCGTCAATAAGATACGTCGCCAACTCTAGATAGCGTTGATTATGCGTGGCGTGATAGAGCTTCACCAGCGCCAGTTCGATTTCGGGGTGCCCGCAATAGCCGCGCCGCTTGTCCCGTTCGCGCCCGAAGGTGGCATCGATGTGGTCGGCATAACGGCACAGTGCATCCAGCAACTTGCGCTGGCCAGTGGCCTGGTAGTGTGCGACAGCACCTTCGATCAAATGGCCGGCGCAGTACAACTCGTGCCAATCGCGCAGATTCCGCCAGCGCATCTCGGGTTGGGCGACGATGAAATGGGTATTGAGATAACCATCTGATTGCTGGGCGTGGATGACCTTATCCGCCAACTGGTCAACCAGTGTTTCCAGGGCCGGATCGGGGTGCGTGGCAAGCGAATAGCTCGCCGCCTCGACCCACTTCGCCGGGTCGGAATCTCCAAAGATCAAGACAATCGGCGACGGCACAGGTCGTTTGAAGTTCAAATCGAACGCGCTGATACGGCCTGTTGCTTCACACTGCCGGTAGATATGCGGAATGGTGACTGTGCGATTCACCTCGATGCGTTGCGCCCAAAACACGTCATCGAAGGTAACGTTGGTAAATGGGACAGGCTCAAGTTGACGCTTGACGGTTGGCATCGGCTCTCATTCCCTCCTCAGGTGCCAGGGTCGCGTTCCTAGGTCAACTTCCTTGAAGTTCAGCGCCGGTGTCAACGATGTTGACAGGCCGGTTGGGCCCCTCGGGCAGCTGCAACCCTCCGCCCGGTTGCACGCTGCCTCGGGTGTGCCTGCGCCCACGTTGACGGTGAGTATCGGGGTCCAGCCCATCATATTTGCGAAAGCCGCCCTCATCGGCGTGGGCTGAATTGGATTGATATTCGCCTTGATATGCGGCGCATCCCTAGTGGTCGAGAAACCCCCGAACAGGCGTGGGGCCGCAGGCGCCACCACCCCGAGCGGCGACGTTGGCTTCAAGGAATCACCGTGATGGCGTAGGCGTCATGCGCGCTGCTCCATTTGACTGTGAGGGTAAGCGAATTGTTTGCCACGGTCATGCCCTGATCTGAAACCACTGCCAGATCGCTCACGTACCCGGCAACTTCTGGGATCTGTTCCACCGTAACGTGCGTTTGGCCGCTGCTCTGCAAATAGGGAGGTATGTTATCGAGTTGCACCGTGACTCCGCCGGTGACGCCGCCACGGCTGCCCAGTACGATGGTAGCTTTCCTCACCCTCGAATCTGTGGCGGCGACGCCGTCAACCGTGGAACCGGCCGTGACGGCGACCCGCGTGCCGGTCATGTCTGCGTAGCGTTTGTAGGTCCACCAACCCCCCATGGGGTGGTCGGAACCGGTGACTAGGTCGCCCATCCCCTCATACAAGCCGCCCCCCATGCCCCAGTTAGCTCGCAGGGCGTCTATCCCGGCGCGCTCGAACCGCCCGAGGTACCAGGCCGACGGGCCGGCCAGTTGCTCGTTTGTGTTGGCTCCATATTCATTGACCTGGTACCCCTGCACCGAGATGCCGCGCGTTGCCAACATCTCATCCAGGTTAACCTTGGAGGTTTGCGGATCACTATCTGTAACCAACTGATGCCAGCTGATGTAGTTGGGAACGACATTGTTCGCTTTGACGTAGTCGACGTAGGTTGTAAACCAACTCCAAGCTGGATCGGGCTGCCCCGCCGTGCTGGGGCCAACAATCACCGCGCCCGGAATGGCAGCGCGAATCTGGTGGTAAGCGCGTTGCCACATACCGAGGTACTGGGTTTGGTCGCGGCCCCAGAACTGAACCGGCGTAATCAGATCTGGTTCATTCCAGATGTCCCATTGGACATCCGAGCCCGTCATCCCGTTGGCCTTTGCATCATTAATGACCTGGGCCATGAAACTGGTGAACTCCCTCCAGTCACCATTGTCCCCCGGCCAGCGCGGCACGTGGCACACGCCGTCGGCGCCCCACAGATCATGGGGCAACAGGATAGACTTCGCCCCAATGGCTTTCGTTCTCGCATAGTAGCCTTTTACCGAGTCCCAGCGACGAGTGTACTTTCCATTCACCCAGCCACCGTCGGGACAATCCAACTGCGCTCCACCTGCGCGGATAAACCTGACCTTAATGTCACTCTGAAAGCCTTGCGCGGGTTGAGTACCGTTTTCGGACAGGCCATAGATGAAGCCGGAGGCCCGGTAAGTGGGCCTCCCCAATTGCGTCGCGAAATCAATCGTGACCGTGTCAGCGGTATTATGGGTTGTCATGCCTGATTGCGCACAAAACGCCAACTTGACCGGCAAACTGGGTGTTAGCCATAGGTATTCTTGTGTCTTAGCAGTGGCATTTAACGCCTCCTGCCCGAGACATCATCCGTCAGGTTGTCCTCAGCGTTGCTGCGGCGCCCTGCATAGTTTTTCCGGGTGTCTTCTGCCTGCTCTGTTCCCTGCGTCGCTTCCTAGATGACGGCGAAACATCAGACAAGTTGGCGAGAGGCCCACACGCGAGGGGCGGCGCCCCGACGGAGGCGCCGCTCTGCGTAGCCGCTTTACTCTTTGAGCGCGCCAGCGGTGATTCCTGCGGCGACGTAACGCTGCGCGATCACAAGCAGGAGTGCCCCCGGGATCGCGGCGATCAAAGCTAGCGCCATGACCGCGGGCCACTCCACCGAGAAGCCGCCGATGAAACGGTAGATGCCTACTGTGATCGGCGTGTGATGGGGATTGTTGTTGAGGATGAGGGCGAACAGGAAGTCGCCCCAGCCGAACAGGAATGAGAACAGGCTGGCCGTTATGAGCGCGGTGCGACTGAGGGGCAGGATAATCGACCAGAAGATGCGCCAATGCCCGGCACCGTCGACGACTGCCGCCTCAGCCAGCTCCCGAGGAATGCCTACCATGAACGCGCGCATGATGATGATCGCGAAGGGCACCGCGATCGTCGAGTCGGCCAGAATGACCGCCAAGTACGAGTTGAGGATCCTAATGCGGCTGAATACTGCGTAGAGCGAGTTGGCCACCACGATGCCCGGGGCCATCTGAGCCAGGATCAGGGCAACCAGAATGAGCGAACCTATCCGGGCACGCACCCTGGCAAGCGCGTAGGCGGCAGGGGCGGCAACGAGCATCATCACCACGACCGTGCCCAGCCCATAAATGAGGCTTGACCGGATGTACTCACCCGCCGTCGCCAGAGCCTCGCGGTACGCGTCGAGCGTCGGACTCGGGGGAACGAACGGCGGTGGATAGCGTAGAATATCTGTCTCGTGCATGAACGAGATGTTGGCGATCCAGTAGAACGGGAAGAGCATGAGCCCGGTGATGACGAGGCCCGCCAGGGTCCACCCCAAGCGCTTGGCGAGCCGAAGCGCCTCTCCTCGGGATCGAGCGCGCGCTCGAGTCGCGGCTGTCGCGCTCACTGCCCCGCCTCCCGTTCCACGCGGTAGGCGTAGCGCAAGTAGAGCAGGCCGAAGATCAGTACCACCACCATGAGAATGTCGCCTGCGGCCGCTCCCAGACCGAAGTCGAGCAGAGAGAACGACAGGCTGTATGCATAGGTGTTGAGAGTCTGGCTCACGTTGGCCGGCCCGCCTCGCGTAATGGACATGATCACGTCAAAAACCTTGAGCGTGTAGACGAGGCCGAGCAACAGGACCACAGTCGACACAGTGCGGAGAAGGGGCCAGGAGATGTAGCGGAACCGCTGCCAGGGACTGGCACCGTCGATGGCAGCAGCCTCGTACAGCTCGCCCGGTATGGCTTGGAGCCCACCGTAGAGGATGACCATGTTGAACGGGATGCCAATCCAGATGTTCGCGATGAGAACCGAGATGGGGGCCAGGTGTGGATCCGTCAACCACGCTATGTGCTGCGAGGTCACACCGAGCGTGCGGATAACAAAGTTCACGACCCCATAGTCCATGTCGAAAAGCCGCACCCACACCGCTCCCGAAACGAGAACTGGTGCCAGCCAAGGCATGAGGATCAGCGCTCGAAGAACGCCGCTGAGCGGGAACTTGCGTTGAAAGAAGAGCGCGATCGCCAAGCCAATCGCGAACTGGAAGAAGAGCGACCCGAGCGTGAATACAACCGTGTTCCTAACGGCAGTGCTAAAGTCTGGATTGCTGACAAGGCGCTTGAAGTTATCGAGCCCAATGAACGGCGCTTCGCCGGTGACGAACGATTTGGCCGTGTAGCGTGTGACGCTCATATAGAAGTTGAGGAGGATTGGGTATACGTAGAAGGCCACGAGATAGAAGGCCGCCGGCCCGAGAAACAGGAGACCGATGAGCTGCTCGCGACGCTGCCATCGCCCCACCCGGTGAATAAGGGGTGCGGCGGCATGCGCCGCCGCACCCTCGACGACACGCGCCATATTCGGGTCGTCGCGATCCTGCTTAGTTGCCATCACTTCAGCGCACTCTCCGCCTGTTGCTGGGCCGCCGTCAGAGCATCCTGCGGGGACTTGGCACCGGTCAATGCTGCCTGGATCGCATTCCATAACGGCTGGGACACTTTGCTGTAGTTGGGTCCGAGGTTAGCTGGCGGGCCGGTCCGCGAGAACTCGGCAGCAGCGGCATCCACGAAGGACTTCATGTTCGGGTCGTTTGCAACAGACTGGGCTGCCACCGACTGCCTCGAGGGGATGTATGCCTGGAGGGTCGCCCACTCAAGCATCTCCTTATCCGAGAGGAGGCAGTTGACGACCTTGCCTGCCGCCTCCATTTTAGCGGCGTCGCCGGAATTCGGGATCGTCAGGACCTCGCCTCCCATCGGACCAGGAGCGGCGCCGCCGTCCGGCTTCGGGATCGGAACCACGCCGAAGTTGATCTTGGCTTTTTCCAGGGCGCTCAGGTTCCACACGCCGTTCTGCTGCATCGCCGCCTTGCCGGCCATGAACTGGTCGTTCACGTCGCCCTGGCTCCACTGCACGACGGACTTGGAAGCGTAGCCCTTCGTGACCAGGTCGGTCCAGAACTGAAGCGCCTTGACGGCTTCAGGTGAGTCGAGCTTCGAGAGGTCCGCTCCAGCGCCCCAGAACCAGGGCTCGAACTGCCAGGAGCCCTCCTCAGTCGCGGGCGCTGAGAAGGCAATCCCGTACACGCCGCCCTTCGTCAGCTTGGCCGCAACGTCCTCGACCTCGGCCCAGGTGGTCGGCGGCTGCACGCCGGCCGCCGCGAACATATCCTTGTTGTAGATCAGCGCCATCCCGTTGATGCCCGGGGCGATGCCGTAGACCTTGCCCTTGTACGACCCGGCCTGGATGAGGTTCGGGTAGAGGCCGCTGAGATCAACTCCATAGTCGGTCAGCGGTGCGAGCGCGCCCGTGTCCGCGACCTGCTGCAGATCGGGGTTGTCGATCCGGAGGACGTCAGGCAACTGTTTCTGCTGCGCAGCGAGGAGCACCTTCGTGATCAGCTCGTCACGCGGGACGGCCTGCCGATCGATGGCGATCCCAGTCGATGCTGTGCACTCGTTGAGCACCGTTTGCCACTGCGTCTTCTGGGGATCGGCACTCTGATAGTCCCACTCGCTGACCTTGGTCACGGCGGGGCCAGGCACGCTTGTCGCAGTTGCTTGAGGCGCTGCAGGTGGCTGGGTGGCAGCCGGAACCTCAGTCGCTGCCGGAGCCTGAGTCGCCGCGGGGGCGCAGGCTGACAGAATCATGGCAACAGCCAGGATGACAGCGCCCAAAACGAACAATTGCTTTTTCATTTGTTTCTCCTCCTTCCCTTTTGGTGAGAAAGTCTATCCATCGGTTTGCTTCGTACGAGATGTGCTGCGCCGCACCTGCAACTTGGGCGGCACAAGGATTTGCTCCGGGACAGGAGCTTCCGAATTGAGCTGGCGGATAAGTATTTTGGCAGCCTGTTGACCGACTTCATGCCCTGGCCAATCGATGGCTGTCAGCGGAGGCGTCGTTAGTTCAGCTTCGCTACCAAATGCGATACCGACAATTGAACAATCATCAGGCACCTTGCGATCCATGTCCTGCAGGGCACGAATTGCCCCAGCGGCAATCGTGTTGTGCGCCACCACCAGGGCGGTCAATTGGGGCTTTTCCCGCAGCAAGTCCTTGGTAGCCGCATAAACGCTCTCAGGGGCAAGTTCATTTTCACGGTAGATGGGAGTCAAATTGAACTTATCGACTGCGGTCTGGAATCCTTGCCGGGTGCGGATGGCTGGCCCCAAACCTTCTTGGAACCATTTTTCCGGATAGGTCAAGAACCCGATGTGCTGATGTCCCAAGGAAACCAGATGAGCAAAGACCTCCATCACCGCATTTTCGAAATCCAGATCGATAAAGCTCAATCCTTCGTTATCTTCGCAACGGCCAATCATTACAAAGGGGAAATTGTTTTCCCGAAGCAAATCAACTCTCCAATCCTGGAGAGCAATTTGCATCATGATTAGGCCATCCGCATATGCGCCCCGGCATAATTTGAGCAAGCTCGTCGGCGTAAGTTGTCCAGTGATCAGGCCAAAGTAGTAATCCTCTTCGCCCGCGCCAGTGGCAATACCGGTGATGAAATTCATTTCTATCTGATTCGAGATTAACCCGGGGGTAGTTAACGGATAATGCAAAGAAACTGAGCGAGTCCGGCCAGAGGCCAACCGCTGAGCCTGGACGTGAGGGACATACCCGTGTTCCTCAATAACCTTGAGCACACGCTGCCGTGTTTCTGCTGAAACATTTTTCTCGTTGTTGACGACGCGAGAAACTGTTTTCATGGAAACACGGGCTTTGGCTGAAATGTCCTGCAGGGTAATAGCCATTCTTTAAATCGTTCTCGATACCTCAAACCCGGGGTGACTTCGATGACAGCGCTGTCAATGACAGCGCTGTCATCACTATAGAAGAATGAGGCACCCTTTGTCAATAGAGTAGCACCCGTGATCTCTAAATAGGACTTAACAGATGAATTTCACCTGGTAGTCTGCGGCAGACGTCACACCTGTCCTGGCGAAAAACCCCATCCGCCCAACGATGGACTCGGATCGGACGTGCAATACACTCTATCGACCGATTCTGTCAGGCTGTCGAGGGATCAATCCGCGTGTCCTCCATTGTCAAGCCATTAATCCGACTCGTCTGCTCCATATTTCCTTCTCTGGATCAGGCTTTCCTTCACCTCACCCTGCCCTCTCGCCATTCGGTTGTTCTCACCACAGCGCTCGATGTCACGCGTAGCAAAGCCGAACTCATCGCCGAGAATGCTCTCCTTGGTCAGCAGATGATCATCCTCTACCGCAAGGTCAAGAAACCACTATTCGCCCAAGCGGATCCCCTCTGCCTCGTGCTCCTCGCCAGCCATGGCCAGAGTTGGAAGGAAGGCCTCCTTGTCCTCGAGCCCGATGCGCTCCTCCACTGGCATCCCCAGGGCTTCCGACGGTTCTGGAAGTTCCAATCGCGGGACCGGGGCGGGCTGTCCTGGCCAAAAACCCCATCCGTCCGAAAATGGGCCTGGATTGGACTTGCACAATGCTCCTACCATGGATTCTGACCGACTATCTAAGGATCAATCCGCAGCCTTCGAGATTCAATCAATCTCAGTGCGTTGACAAACGCGCCCATCAAGAGGTACCCTTCGAATTACACTTACGGATCAACCTCGTCGGGCTCGAGGATACTGAACAACGGGTGGCACCCTCAAACGGTCGGAAATCCTGTTTGAGGCCCCCTCTCCAGCGTTGGGTCTCATAACCCGGAGGTCGCTGGTTCGAGTCCAGCCCCCGCTACCTAAACAGCCAACCGAGGCCCCCTGAGCCTCGGTTGTGTCTTTTTCGATCATGTCGTTGGGATGAAGATTTCAGCCTAATAGAAGAAGAATCACCAATTCTAATTACC
>Ga0208457_1001058_pt1 | contig 21762 bp, 20 predicted proteins | sample June2015DPH_10_1_FD_185513 | JGI IMG/M metagenome (GOLD analysis project Ga0208457, IMG submission 185513) | Peatland microbial communities from SPRUCE experiment site at the Marcell Experimental Forest, Minnesota, USA - June2015DPH_10_150... | ecosystem: Environmental > Terrestrial > Soil >... | reverse complement strand
GGTTAGGTTTTAAATCCAAACAGTCTTTTATCCATCGATTTCTTAAATCCCTAATTCGATTTCCACTTATCCCGCGGTTAATAAATCTGGCCCCGTATTCCGGATGCGAAGCCGAAACCCATGCAGCAGTTATCATAACATATCCTTCTCCCAATGCTTCGTAGGATTTGCGTTTTCTTCCCGCATCGGTAATGCTATCTCCCTGAAACAAAATCGTCGGGTTAGACTGCAAATTCATTTTCTCTTCTTCCTCAACATGGATCGTGAAGCAGCATTTAGTTATTCTCTTTCAGTTTCTCCAAATTTCTTTATAAATTCTTTTACATCTCGCGCGCTAGACCCTTTTCAATACAAGACCCTTCATAGCCAAATCAGGCAATAACTCCAAATGCTAAGCGAAAAAACCCACGATATAAACGCGCTTTCACACTATTTTCTTGCTTATCCGAGTGGGATTGAAGTAATGTTGCATGAAAACGCTTGCGCTAACTCGACCTTTAAGAAAATCAATTTCTGGTTGTGAAAGATAACGGGTCATTTGGCTAGCCCAGTATTCTCTTAGGTCAGAAAAATGAAGCCCCAGACTACGGCGTCTTATTCTTCTTTCAATCACATCTTTAGTAGGATAAAAACCGCTTGAGCTCACGGAATCGATTATTCTTTAGACACGAAGCTCATAAACGCCTTCTTAGTTATCCGTATGCGCGCGCTGCGCTTCGATGGCTATTTCGAGAATCTAACAATCAGGCAGGATCGATTATTGTGCCTAATGAATGTTTAATTTGGGCTATACGTGCAGAGGGTAGCTTAGGTGCTCGTCAACGGCCGTTTTGGCTAAGGCAGCAGAAAGGTTGACGGCACAAACAATCGCATGCTGGTTGCTTACTGAATTTTTCCTTTTTTTCTAACTCAACTTATCAATCCTAAATTGATGGTTTTTGAACGACGGGGGTTCTGTAGTTTACACAACTTCATCAATTCACGTTCTCTTGAAAGCATTCCCGCAACTCTATATCGTTTTTTATTAAAAAAATGACGCTAGAAACCCCTGCGATTTTTCTGTTAATTCATAGGTGAACCGTTCTCCTGTAGGAAACCAGCATTTTAGTTATATAATGCTCCTCAACCAAATTCCCTTACCAAAACGAAAATGAGCTTTGTGAGAGCAAGCGGGTCGTCGCAAGTTTCAAGAACCAGAGTTGCAATTCTTGTTTCTGTCCTTCTTTATTGAAGGAAAATCCCATAGTTTATTTTTCGTTTACAAGTACAATATTAATTCGTGATCAGGACAAATGAAGAACAACAAGCTACAGAATTCTTGAATTCATAAGACTTTTAAGCAACTCCAATGTGGATTTAATAAAGCAAGATAAAAGAAGTGAGAAATATGGTGAGTCGTCTTTCAAGGTTAGTAATCGTTACCGTTTTTTCTGTAATATTTCTATTCTCATTTGCGATATCCTCGTTGCATGCAGTTTCTGTTGATCCAGCTGCGTCTAACGTGGACTGGATCATGTACCGCAACGACCTCGGGCACAGTGGCTATTCAACTTCAGATGCGCCGCTTACCAATCATACGATATGGAATTACACTACTGGCCTTCCTGTGTATTCTTCTTCTGCTGTTTCCGGTGGCGTTGTCTACGTAGACTTATGGCATAATGTTTATGCTTTGAATGCTTCAACTGGCGCACAAATCTGGAGTTATACAACTGGCGGCTATGTGTTTTCTTCTCCTGCAGTTGTTGGTGGTGTTGTGTACATAGGCTCGGATGACGGCAGTGTTTATGCTTTGGATGCCGCTACCGGCACTAAGCTCTGGAGCTATGCAACTGGCGGGGAGGTGTTTTCTTCTCCTGCAGTTGCTAGTGGTGTCGTGTATGTAGGTTCGTTGAACGGTAATGTTTATGCTTTGGATGCTGGTACTGGCGCTAAAGTATGGAATTACACAACTGGCGGGGAGGTGTATTCTTCTCCTGCAGTTGCTAGTGGTGTCGTGTATGTAGGTTCGTTGAACGGTAATGTTTATGCTTTGGATGCTGGTACTGGCGCTAAAGTATGGAACAAGATCGCCTCAGGGGTGTTTTCCTCTCCTGCTGTTGTTGGTGGGGTTGTCTACATAGGCTCGGATGACAGTAATGTTTATGCTTTGAATGCTTTGACTGGCGCTAAAATCTGGAACCACACAACTGGCAGCTATGTGAATTCTTCTCCTGATGTTGCTGGTGGCGTTGTATACGTAGCCTCGTGGGACGGTAAGTTTTATGCTTTGAATGCTTCAACTGGCACGCAAATCTGGAACTACACTAGGGGCGGTCCTGTGTATTCTTCTCCTGCTGTTGTTAGTGGTGTTGTGTACGTGGGCTCAGAGGATGATAATGTTTATGCTTTGAATGCTTCAACTGGCACGCAAATCTGGAACTACGTCACCGGCGGTGAGGTGTTTTCCTCTCCTGCTGTTGTTGGTGGGGTTGTCTACATAGACTCAGATGACGGTAATGTTTATGCTTTGAGTGCTTTGACTGGCGCTAAAATCTGGAACTACACAACTGGCAGCTTAATGTTGTCTTCTCCTGCTGTTGTTAGTGGTGTTGTGTACGTGGGCTCAGAGGATGATAATGTTTATGCTTTGAATGCTGCTACTGGCGCTAAAATCTGGAACTACACAACGCACGGTAATGTGGATTCTTCTCCTGCTGTTGCTGGTGGTGTTGTGTACGTAGGATCGGATGACGGTAATGTTTATGCTTTGAATGCTGCTACTGGCGCTAAAATCTGGAACTACACAACTGGTAGCTTGGTGAATTCTTCTCCTGCTGTTGCTGGTGGTGTTGTGTACGTGGGCTCAGAGGATAATAATGTTTATGCTTTGAATGCTGCTACTGGCGCTAAAATCTGGAGGTATGTAACGGGTGGTCACATAGTGCTGTCTTCTCCTGCTGTTGTTAGCGGTGTTGTGTACGTGGGCTCAGAGGATGGTAATGTTTATGCTTTGAATGCTTCAACTGGCACGCAAATCTGGAGCTATACAACGGATGGCTATGTGAAGTCTTCTCCCGCTGTTGCTGGAAGCGTTGTTTACGTATGCTCATGGGACAACAATGTTTATGCTTTGAATGCTTCAACTGGCACGCAAATCTGGAGCTACACAACTGGCGACCACATTACGTCTTCTCCTGCTGTTGCCAACGGCGGTGTCTATGTGGGTGGATTGGATGGTAATGTTTATGCCTTTGGGCAGCCTTGGGCCTCTGTTTCGCCCTCTTCTGTCGTCATGGATGTTGGTCAGTCTCAACTGTTCACTTCAACCGTTTCCGGCGGCTCTCTGCCATATTCCTATCAGTGGTGTCTGAATGGTTTTGCCGTTGCAGGAGCCACCAGCTCCACATGGACGTTTGCGCCAAGCTATGTAGGCTCCTACAACGTGTACGTTAACGTGACGGACAACTCTGGCTTCACGGAAGAATCTAACATCGCAACAGTCACAGTTAATACAGCGCTGTCAGCGTCTGTTTCGCCCTCTTCTGTCGTCATGGATGTTGGTCAGTCTCAACTGTTCACTTCAACCGTTTCCAGCGGCACGAGTCCATACTCATATCAATGGTACCTAAACGGCGCTTCTGTTTCTGACGCCACAGGCCCAACCTACAGTCTAACTCCGTCAGCAACTGGTTCAGTATCGGTTTACGTGCAAGTAACTGACAACGCTACTACGCCTGTAACTGCCTCGTCCAATACTGCCGCTGTTTCGGTTAACTCCGCATTAGTTGCTCCCACATCGTCTGCTTCAGTAGGTACTGTCGATCAGGGTCAGTCTTCTACGCTTTCGGTTACGGGTCTTTCCGGCGGTACTAGCCCATACAGTTATCAGTGGCTTCAGAAGGCCCCTGGAGCGAGTAGTTACAGCACGATCAGCGGCGCGAACTCAAACACGTATACTTTCTCGACTAGTGACTCTACGACTACAGGTACTTGGAGTTTTGAGCTTCAGGTAACCGATAATGCTACTTCGCCTGCAATCGTGACCTCATCTGCTTCTTCTGTTGTGGTGAACGCTGCACTTGTTGCCCCAACTGCTTCGGCTCCTTCGGCGGTTGATCAGGGTCAGACTATCAGTTTGACTTCCGCTTCTGTTTCGACTGGCACTGGTCCATATTTGTACCAATGGTTCAGTAAGACTCCAAGCGGTGATTACACAGCAATTTCCGGTGCCACGTCATCCGGCTTCAATTCTATAACTTCAGGTGCGACAGCTGTTGGTTCTTGGAGTTTTATTCTTCAGGTGACGGATGCCACTGGTGCAGCGGTGAATTCTACTGATGTTCCGGTTATGGTGAATCCTACTTTGCTTACTCCTGTTGTGTCGGCAACTTCGTCTGAGATAGCTGAAGGTCAGACTTCAACGTTATCTTCGACTGCGGTGACTACGGGTACCGGTCCGTACTCGTATCAGTGGTTTGAGAAGCTTTCTGGAGGAGTTTACGTGACAGTGGGTGTAAACTCGCCGAGTTTCAATTTTGTCACTTCAGGTGCTACGGCTACTGGCTCTTGGAGTTTTATTCTTCAGGTGACGGATGCCACTGGTGCAGCGGTGAATTCTACTGATGTTTCGGTTCAAGTTGTTATGGCCACTAGCTCGCCCTCGCCTACACCTACACCTGTAACTACACCTATCCATACGCCTACTCCAACTCCGTCTCCTTCGCCTAGTCCAACTGTGTCTCCTACGCATGTGCCCACTGCTAGTCCTTCGTCTTCTCCTACGCAGTCTCAATCTAGTGCTTACGGTACATACGCTGTCGTCGGGGTGGTTGTTGCACTAATATTAGTCGGAGTCGCTGCGGCAGTCATAGTCCTCCGCAAGAGACATAAACCTCAAACCTTTGAATAAACCCATTTTTTGTTTTTTTCTTTTCTTCAACACTAATCAAAGAACGAATCATCTAAGTAGTAATCGCATTCCCAATAATCTCAATCTTATCGAATCACAACATACTTTTGACAAGCAGAAATCTCCCAAAAACAAATGTTTAGACGCTTTGAGATCAAATGATCTTATTCCCATTTCTTTCTAATGGAAACTCAACTAATTCAGCAGCAACGGCAGAATGCTCCTAAATTTTCGCACCTGACTAATAAAAAGCGAAGTGTTTTCACTAAAAGATCTGTGAGGACGCGAAGGCGAACCTGTGACTAAAACTTTGCAATTCCATGGTGACTGACAGAGTCTAATCTTGCTCATTGCTAAACCAGCCTTCATAAGAAAGTCAAGGTGAGAACCGCTCCTTCTAAGCAGTTTTTTTGTGGCAATATGTCGAATTCTGCAGAAGTCAAGGCTGGTTTCTGCAAAAGCGCATTATTCAACTTCCATTATTCTTATATATCATAATGTGGCATGTCCTACTTCAAGGCTACCCTCTTGAGCAGCAATTCAAAAGCCAATGACCTAACTGAAACAATACTTAAGGTTATAAATGAAAAGAAACCTCAATCCGTGAAACAACTCACAACAATACTAAAAAAGAGTCTCGATTTAGAAGAAAAAGAAATAATCAAATCTGTTCTGAAACTGCAAGCTGAAGGGATAATAAAACTTGAAAATCAGGCTCTACAATCACAGAGCCTGGCAACCTACCTAAAAACTAGAGAGGCTATTTGGTACTGGGTGACGATTGCAGCAGGAGCGATAACTGCAGCCCTGGTTTTTACAATCTCAGAAAACGTTTATCCATGGGTCTACGTGAGAAATGTCTTCGGAGTAATATTTGTTTTATTCCTGCCTGGCTACGCTTTCATAAAAGCACTTTTCCCAGTTAATATGCCCGCTAAAACCTCCACAGGAAACCTTGAAACAATAGAGCAGATCGCCCTCAGCATCGGCATGAGCATCGCAGTAGTTTCGATAGTTGGTTTACTTCTATACTACTCCCCATTTGGTCTGGATTTAACTGCTATAGTCCTGAGCTTACTTGCATTTACTCTGGTTTTCGCTACCGTAGCAGTAGCAAGAAAGTACAATATCAAAAGAGAAACATAAATACAGAATATGCAGTATTCTTGAAATTCTGATAGCATTATCATTTACTGAAAACTTATTTGGTTGCTCACTCTAAACTCTCAATCGCAGTTATGTAGGTTTGGTAAATTGCTTTAGCAGCTTCACCTATCGCTTCTTGTTCGTTTTTGGAGAGACTATCATACAAGGAAAAGCCCACAGTCAAGCCAAGGTGCACAGGCACTCCTACAAAAGCATGAAACGAGTTATTACCCCGCTGTAATCATTCAAACCTTGTCTTGGACCATAAACATTAAAAAACCGCAAAACAACCGACTGCAAAACCTGCCGCTTATCGACACCCAAACAGTAACGTTCACCTAAAAGCTTGGACTCAGCATAAGGCGAAATAGGATTAGGTTTACAAGTCTCATTTACAGGTAAAAACTCAGGGTCACCATAAACAGCACAACTAGAAGCAAACACGAACTTGCTAACGGCGTGCTCTACACAGGCGTTTATCAAATTTTGTGTTCCAGCAGCATTTACATTAAAAGTTAAATCGGGATGCTGAACCGAAAAAGTGACACTTGTCAAAGCGGCAAAATGAATAACCGCATCAACACTGCCTAAACTCTTAGCAACAACTGCTGAATCACGAATATCACCCTTAACAAAATCCACGCTGCCAGCCTTCAAATGAGCAGTGATGTTTTCAAGTTTACCAGCTGACAAATCATCAAGAACCCTAACACCATAACCTTCAGCCACTAACCTGTCAACCAAATGACTACCGATAAAGCCAGCTCCGCCAGTAACCAAAACCTTCTTGGACCTACTCACCTAAATTACCCTCCTAGAAACCCAGACTAAAAACCGAACTCAAAGCATTAAACTTTAAAATAACAGACATAGCACCATAAAACAAACCAGAAAACAATCCTGCCCGTCTATCTGAATACAGCATAAACTCAGTATGGACAAGTAAACCCTAAAAGGCTTATGGTAACCGACACCCTATTCGCTATCTCCTGATGCTGGGCCTGGGGTCAATACAAACGTCGAAAACCTTTCATGATGCATTCATGAACGTTTTGCATTAAACTTAAAAAAGGGATAAACGCGCTTCGAAAGAGCTGCAGTTGATCTTATTCATTCTCATCGGGTTGATTATATTTCATTCAGTGTTCAAAATAGTCGCATAAGTACTGTCCATATGCACGTGATTTCCTATCCGCACGATTAGTTCTTCTTTCCGCACACCATTTTTGATTAATAAAAAATTGTCACTCAAGCCTAAAATTTACAAGTCAACCAAGCGCTAACGAAATATATTCAGAAAAAGGAATCAACCAACAATATTTTTATGTCAGTCAAACCCTAGAGTCACCATGCTGGGGTGGCCGAATGGTTCAGGCGACAGCCTGCAGAGCTGTTATATATGGGTTCAATTCCCATCCCCAGCTCCTTTTTACACACGCGCTTGATTCTCCCTGAATATCTTTTAAACGTTTCTTCAATTTTTCGGTCTCGTCTTTTTCCTAAATAGCCACCGATCATAGTAAACAAAACATGGAAGTTAGCTTAAGTATTTTTGCAAATATGCCAAGGTTTGAGTTATGTAACTCGCGCGTGATGCAACAAAAAAAACTTGCCAATAACTCGTAACTCTCAAACAAGAATTCGGCAAAAAGACAAATTAGATCTGAGCGCGCTGGCTTGTCCCTAAAATATGAACATTTATTTTTGGGTCATTTTAGTTTAACTCTCCGCCTTTTTTGATTTGCACGCTTCCTTCTTATCCCTCAAAAGTGGTATCGAAGCCTTCCCTTCTCCTCGAGAGCCTTCGTTCCTTAAACAAGGCAAACCGCAAAAAAGCATATAAAGCATATTTCCAAAATCGCAACATATCAAAAACACATAGATCACTATTAGTGTTGGAAAAAATACTCGAAATCTTGAAAGATGCAGACTTGAGAGGGCTGTTTTTCATAACAGGCCATATGGCAGAGAAATTGAAAAGCCGAGTGGCGGAAGAAAGCTTGCTTTCAGATGAGCAAGATTCTGAATCTACAATATTCAAATTCCTAAGAACCATTCATTTTTTGGAATAAGATATTAATTGAAGTATCAACAAAGGTGAGTAGAAGCTTCAAATGGAGAGAAGGAGAAAACGGGAATTAACCAAGATACAGTCATAGTGCTCATGATAAGCGTAGCCCTCATTACAGGCGTATGCACGATAGTGCTCTCGGCGCTGAATAGTTCATCATTTCTAGCTATTCTGGGCGTTTCTATAGCCTTCTGGAGTGCGCTGCTTCTCTACTTGACTCCAACGAAAAATGTGTTTCTCGACTTGTTGAACGCTTCTGCAAGCACAAGCGGGAGCAACATTGAACGCTCCCTTATAGAGTTCAATTCGGCTGAAAAGGGTGTGTACTTGCCGCCCCAAAACCTTCGGGACTTCGAATCTAGCCTCGTGTTCGTACCTAAAACGCTTCAGACGACTCTGCCTGCACCTGATGAAACAAGCGATAAGTTGTTCGCTGAGAAAAAAAACGGGTTGTTCTTCACTCCTCCGGGACTTGCTCTTTCTATGATGTTTGAACATGAACTCGGCTTGTCTTTCAGAAAAATTCCTCTTCCTCAAATGCAGAGAATGATCACGAAACTAATTCACAATCTGAAATTTGCAGAAGACGCTCAAGTTCGAATCCAAGACAGAACCATAACCTTAGAAGTAACTGGCAGCATATTCAACACCCTTTGCCAAGAAACTAGGACTAGCCAACCCCGAACGCACGCGCAAGTCGGATGCATTTTGGCGAGCGCTTTCGCATGCGCATTTGCCAAAGCCTCGGATAAGCCGATAACAATCCAAAAAGATACGTTAAACCCAGATACCAAAACCCTAACCATAGAGTACCGAATGGAAGAAGTGTAAATATGTTACTTCCCCCATTAACTTTACAAGATCTAAGCATACTGCTAGCTGTGAGCGCCATTCTTCTCCTTGTTACGGCTGAACTTGTACCTTATGTCTCTGGGGAAAAGACCTTAATCTCAGAAGTGAAGAAGCTTCGGAACTTGGCGATAGTGCTGGGTGTACTGTTCTTAGTGACTGTTGCCATAACGATATTAAACATAATCTTAAACCTTTAGCTGTAGTAAGATTTTTTCGAAAAACTATTGCGACCAAATTGTGAGAAGTTTTATGGTTCTGAAAAGTCCCCAATGGGTTTCTCGGAGGTCTTCCTGGACTGGAAGCATGAAAGCAACTGTTTAGGATTTTGTTAGCAAAACTTAAGTCGATATTCTTAAAGAGAGTTTCTAGGGTCTCGTGTTCATCTTGTCCCGCTTGGGGTCACCTCCTATGCTTGGACGTAACACAAAATACGAGACCCTTCTTCTCAAAATAAGCTTTTCAATTTAGGGACCAGCCAGCGCGATAGACAAATGCCATAGAAAGGGAAAGCCTCATTAGCTTCCCCATAACTACCCTTTTCTTATCATCAAAAATCCTAACGAATAGTTCGCGGTCGCGCCATTCTACTCGAATTTTGATGCGACATCTCCAAGGACACTCACTGGCATTATTCTAAGCGTTCCCATTTTCATAATCGGTCGGAAGAAATCCACAATTTTCCCATAGTCGTTTGACTCGATTATGAAGAATAATACATGTTCCGGCGGTGCAATATAGCTGCCGAGCACCTTAACCCCGCTCTTCTCAGCATGGGCCTTTGAAGCCACTATACTGACTGTTTTCTTCACCAACTCCGGATTATCGCTTGGGCATAATTCCGGCGGATGCTCATGAGTCACCACAAATAGCATCGTTTTTCACCTCCCTTTCAATTCGTTATGCGCGTCTATGTCTGTATGATATTTCGAGTTAATAAAGCAGTAAAGAAGAAATTGCCTCAGAGTTTCTAGATGCGCGTTTTGTTCCTTTAATGGTTAAGGGTTGTTTTTTGGCTTGTTCAGATGATAAATCGATTTTGCGAAATACAGTGCGATTGGGTCTAAACGTTTGCTTATTGTGTTGTCCTGCTCCTTGGTTAAGTTGAACAAGTCCTGGAGGCGCCAAAAGAGCTCAATTCTGACTCCGAATTAAAATATAAGAATTATGACCTTTTGGACAATTTTCGGGACAAGCCAGCGCGCTTATCTTTGCCTGAGCACATATAGTAGTAACAGGCATGCCTTCCAAACGGCGTCTAACTATCCACTTCCTAAGCTTGTCCCAATCCCGCTCAATTCTGACACACTCTCCTCTAATATAGAGAGTGTTACCATATTTTCTATATGGAACAAGATATAAAAGCGTAGAAAAGGTTAAAAAACACTGGAAACGAGTATCGCAAACGGACAATTAGCCCAAATCTAAGTCAACAAGAAACATCAGAATGAAAAAACATGAAGAAACTACAAATCCTAATAATCGCATTTCTAATTTCGCTATCAATCTTCGCACTCGCAAGTATGCAAGCCAAAGCTCAAGATACTTTGGATCATTTTGCCTTTGATACTATTAGTAGTCCTCAGACCGCTGGTGTCTCGTTTATTGTGACGATTACGGCTCAGGATTCTTCTAATAACAATGTTACAAGCTACGATGGTACTCCTACTTTGAGTGACACTTCTGGAACGATTAGCCCGACGATTACCAGTGCCTTCGCGGGTGGTGTTTGGACTGGTTCCGTCACTGTTACCAAGGCGGGTTCTGATGTTATCACCGCGACTGATGTTTCTCTTGATGCCTCTGGAACGAGTGGCAGCTTTACGGTTACTCATGGTTCTGCCGTGAGCATCGCGGTTACTCCTGCTTCAGACTCAATTACGGCTGGATCAACTGAGACTTACACGGCTATGGCTACTGACGCTTACGGTAACACTTGGGATGTTACTGGCTCAGTTACTTGGAGTATAACTAGCGGCGCTGGCGGTTCCTGGGTTCAAAGTACTGGTACTTACACTTCTGCGAAGACTGGTTCTTGGACTGTTAAGGCTTTGAGCGGTAGTGTGTTTGGTACGGCTTCTTTGACGGTTACTGGTCATGGTTCTGTTTCGAGTATTGCGGTTTCTCCGTCTTCACCGTCGATTGCTGCGGGTAATTCTCAGGCTTTCACTGCTACTGCTTCTGATGGTTTAGGTAATTCTTGGGATGTTACTGGCTCAGTTACTTGGAGTATAACTAGCGGCGCTGGCGGTTCCTGGGTTCAAAGTACTGGTACTTACACTTCTGCGAAGACTGGTTCTTGGACTGTTAAGGCTTTGAGCGGTAGTGTGTTTGGTACGGCTTCTTTGACGGTTACTGGTCATGGTTCTGTTTCGAGTATTGCGGTTTCTCCGTCTTCACCGTCGATTGCTGCGGGTAATTCTCAGGCTTTCACTGCTACTGCTTCTGATGGTTTAGGTAATTCTTGGGATGTTACTGGCTCAGTTACTTGGAGTATAACTAGCGGCGCTGGCGGTTCCTGGGTTCAAAGTACTGGTACTTACACTTCTGCGAAGACTGGTTCTTGGACTGTTAAGGCTGATGATGGTGCTGGTCACACTGATACGGCATCTTTGACGGTGAATCATGCTGCTACCATTTCGAGTATTGCGGTTTCTCCGTCTTCAGCGACTGTTACGGCTGGTGCGTCTCAGGATTACACGGCTACGGCGTATGACTCTCATGGCAACAGTTGGGATGTCACTGACTCAGTCACTTGGAGCATAAGTTCTGGAGCTGGCGGTTCATGGAGTAGCAACGTCTACACTTCACATACTGCTGGGCCATCGTGGACTGTGACAGCGAGTTATTCTGGGAAACAGGCTACCGCTACTTTGACGGTTAATGCTGCTGGTGCTGCAAGCTTTGTGGTTTCTGGTTTCCCAAGTCCTACTGTGGCTGGTGCCGCTCACAGTGTTACGGTGACTGCTAAAGACGTGTACGGCAATACAGTTACGGGTTATGCGGGTACGGTTGCGATTACTTCAAGTGACAGCCAAGCGGTTTTGCCTGCGAATGCTGGCCTCACGAGGGGTATTGGCTCTTTCACTGTTATTTTGAAGACTGCTGGTTCTCAGTCGATTACTGCCACGGACACGGCGACTATCTTGATTACTGGTTCTCAAACTGGCATAACGGTGAATGTTGCTTCTGGTTTTTACTTTGTGGTTTCTGGTTTCCCAAGTTCTACTGTGGCTGGTGTCGCTCACAGTGTTACGGTGATTGCTTATGACGCGTATGGTAACGTGGCTACGGGTTATGCGGGTACGGTTGCGATTACTTCAAGTGACAGCCAAGCGGTTTTGCCTGCGAATGCTGGCCTCACGAGGGGTATTGGCTCTTTCACTGTTATTTTGAAGACTGCTGGTTCTCAGTCGATTACTGCCACGGACACAGTGACAAGTTCGATTACTGGCTTGCAAAATGGCATAACGGTTACGGCTGCTGGTTTGGATCACATAGTGATTAGTCCGACATCGCTGAGTATAGTTGCTGGTAATTCTCAGGCTTTCACTGCTGAGGCGTTTGACCAGTATGGTAACAGCCGGGGCGGTGTAACTTCATCGGCTACGTTTACTGCCCCTGGTGCTTCAGTTACTGGGAACTCGGTGTATGCGACTGCGGTTGGTTCCTATACGGTTACTGCAACCTACAACGGCAAGTCTGATTCGACTACTTTGATGGTGAATGCTGGTGCTCTGGATCACTTTGTCTTTAATACTGTGGGTGCTCAGACTGCTGGTTCTGCTTTCAACATAACGGTTACGGCTAAGGACGCTTCTGGCAACACGGTTACAAGCTATACTGGTACTCCATCTTTGACGTATTCTGCCGGGTCAATTAGTCCTATTACTATGAACACTTTCATTAGCGGGGTGGGGTCGACTTCGGTTACGGTGACTACTGCTGGTTCAGATGTTAATATTACGGCAACCGACGGCAGTAGCACTGGGACTAGTAACTCGTTTACGGTCACGATTGCACCAACACCCACTCCAACGTCAACTTCCAATCCAACACCAATCCCAACACCTAAACCTACGCCCACTCCTACTCCAACACCATCACCTACTTCAACTCCGTCAGCAACAAATGTGACGGCGACGACAGGTAGTGGCGCAACAGTTGACCTTGCAATCAGCGGAAACGTAACCAGTTCACAGATATCCAACGCGACAATCACATCATACCAACCCACCAAAACAACCATAGTGTCCTTCACAATAACAGGATTAAACGGAACGGCAGGCTTTAGCAACATGACTATTCCAAAAACAGCAATATCCTACGGGACAAGCCCAGTCGTATACATAGACGGCCAGCAGGCTCCAAAGCAGGGCTACACGCGAGACGCCAATAACTTCTACGTATGGTACACAATAAGCTTCAGCGCACATCAAGTGTCAATACAATTCGTAGTACCTTCAACGTCTCTAGCATCATCATTAGGACCTGTACTCGCCGTCGGCATAGCCGTCGCTGAAATCATCTCAATCTTCACAGTTATAGCCGTCAAACGTTTAAGACGAAAACCTGACAACGCGTAACCAAACCCTGAAAATTAACGCTCATTTAGCAACGCTCGTTTTTGAGCTCATTTTCTTATTATTCGAACTTTAAGACGCAGCCTGCCACTACTGCAAGAAAGCAACCATGTCAGAAGCCAATGCTATCACGCCTGCAATCTTCCTTTTTTGCTCAAAATTCCCGAGTTAAGGTTTGAAATAATTGAAGTGCCCACAAAGGTGAAATAGATGCTTCAAATCGAGAAGACCAGAATTAACCAAGTTACAGTCGTAAGAAGGGTGTGCCAAACATTGGCTCTAACAACAGCGAATTATCTGAAATCACCATTGAATCTGCTGGTTGAGCTTTTAGACTGCTGGTCTTCTGCTGCCGCTTGAATGTAGCTAAGCTTGTTTTAATTGATTCTGGCAGGCGTGCAAGAGTTAACTTTTGAAGACTCCAACCGTATATATCCTTTTTTAAACGTTTTTTTGTGATTTTTATTTCTAGCCAGTCGTGACTATGTTACCAGGTGGCTCTTGCTGGTGTTCTCCTCGGAATTATGGCACCTGATGGCTTAAGTAAATATTTTTCAAATTTTAAACAAAAAAAGGAAAGGGAAGATTTCAGACTTTTAGCGGAAGTAAAAGAACCACGTGTTGAATCGCCTCCAACCGAATGTGTACCATGAATTTCTTGGGGCGCTGTGGTAGTTTGAATGTTGGGTAGGTGTTGGCGTGGTTGTTGGATCAGGTGTTGCTGATTGTGTTTGCGTCGGTGATGGTGTTGGACCTGAAGTAGGTGCTGGTGTAGGCTGTGGTGTGGGTACCGGTGTTGGTCGATTGGACTAAATTTTAATCCCACACACTATATACCTTTTCTAAAGTTTAGGGTGTTGAGTAGAACCTAATTACAATTTGGTGTGGGATAAGAAAATAATATCCGAAGAAAAATAAAAGGTGTAGATTTTCAATTTTTTCTATAGTATTGGTAGGTAGGATAATGTATGTGTTAATTAGAAATTAAGACGTACATTTCTTCAGGAAAAGAGAATGTTTCAAATGCGCGCTTATCGGAAATGGGGATTCATGTGAAAAATCTTCGGATAGCAGTTTTCATGAGAAATTATTCCTCTTTTATGGAACTAATACTGTTTGCTTAATTGATGCGGCGGTTTTATCCATAATATCAACTGCAACAATTCCTAAATCCATAATTTCCTCTTTTTCTTTGTCAATTAAACCACGAATGAATATGCCGCCATAGTGGAACAAATCATTGCGTTTTTTCTTAAATTCAAGAACCTTATTATAATCATCTTGCGACAAATAGCCTACGTCTTTTAGAATCGCCAGTTTTTTTCCAATGCTTAATTCCATTAATGGGTCGGCTTTTGGATTCTGACTTGACAGACAATAGGTTCTCAGAATACTTTCATCCGCTCTGAGTTCTATTATTCCCCATGAAATAAGCAAGAACTCAGAAAATTTTCCCTCTTGCCTAAGTTCTTCCAAAATGTCTACTTTCGCCAATTGATATCCCCCTTTAAATCTAAGTCAATAAGGTATTTTTCTTTTGAGGTATACTGATGAGTTACAACAGAGCAAGTTAAATGAGCAGATAATTCAAACAAGAAACCAAATTAACCTTATTGTGCAAGAAGATACCTAATGTACTGTTCAAGCCTTTAGGGAGCCTGTCAGCCTTAAACCTGCACAGCGCCTTTCGGCATGGTACAACTTCCGTGACGAGCAAAATGTGCTGTCAGGGCTTTTTTGTTTTGTCGGGTTACCTTTTCTTCGCCTGCTAAACTCATGGTCCATCCAATCACCCATATGAAAACAGCAAAAGGCAACACGAAGAGTGAGGCTACTCTGTTTCGTTTAGACATATCTCTCATCCAGCCAACTGCTTCCGCTCCAATCTGAAAATAAGGTTTATTGAGAAGCGCACTTAACTAATTTGTCAATTCCTGTGGCATTCGTCAAAAATGCAGTACCGAGACTCGTGCATCACCGAATGATTCCTTTCGACTCTGTCGCGTTCATTGCCGAGGCTAAGCAAACCCTTACGACTACTTCGCTTAAAGATGACTTAGAAAAATTCGAGAAACTAAATCATCTTCAAGTTTCTAACAATAAAGGCAACATTTACGCAGATACCCGAGTCTTTCAGTGGGAAAAACTAAACAGGCCGTTGAAATTTCTTTTTTATTATGAATCTGACGCAAAAGAAGAGACAATATGGGAAATATTGGAAGGACAGTATAAAGATGCGTGGGATGTATGTGTAATTCTGGGATACAACGCAGTTTACCTAAATTCAACTTTGCCTATAGTAAGGGGGCTATGGAAAGATGCGAAGTTTATTCGCGCTTATGGCTGTTCATTATTGAAGGCGATGTTTTTTACATGTACATCAATTGCAGCTGATTTTGTCGATAGTTGGCCAATCTTTTGGAATCTATTCAGGTCAGCAGATCAATAATAACAATAAACATGGTACTCATCCCTGTGAATTCAATATTTTTCTTAACCCTCCGTTGCGCCTTTCGTATTTGTAATGCTTAGAGCCGAGCCGTATACCTCGTTTCCGATTATAATTTTTTGCGAGGGGGTAATTTTTCTATTCTTTTTTACCCCTAATAATATTATTTTTGATTAATTTACAGGGGGTAAGTTTTCTTATACTTTTTACCCCCTATACCGTTAATTTACTATACCTAATCCTTCCAGATACCTACCAAACATTATTTTTACAAAGGCAACATGGCTAAAGGTAGTCGTTAGTCGTCGTGGTCGTCGTCGTTGGTTGGTTGGACTAAATTTTAATCCCCAAACTCATCGGAGAAATCACCGTCGACGAAGAGAAAATAACAAACAAACTCTCGTACAACATAAACGAGAAACCTTTTTTCCTATTCCCATGTGCCGCCACCTATTCTGCTGCTTGGAGACACAGCAAACGGCGAGCACCTAAACCACACGCCGCAAAAACAACAAAAATACACAACAATCCAAAAAAACTTTCAAAAACATCGGCACACATTTGCCAACGTAACTTTTACTACTATTCAAACCAAAGAAGAAAAACAATGCATCCAAAGCGACGCTGATCTATTACTAGAAGTTTAGAAAATGCATTCCTTTTTGCCCCGTGCTTTAATTACTCTGCTTGATTAGTAAGTGGATTCCATCAAAATCCTTTTCAGAATAGTTGCGCCGTGCCTAGCCTTAAGTTTTTTTTCCCCAAGCCTTCTCCGGTAACGAATAGGCACTTCCACAATTTCAAAGCCTCTCCTCTCTACTTGATGATTTAGTTCAACTTCTATATCGAAACCCTTTGACTTTATCTTCCAGCCTCGTAATATTTCTGCCCGGACGACGCGCAACCCAGTCAACGGGTCTTGCAGAGTAACACCGTTAAGCAAATTATGCAAGAAAGCAAGCAGTCTATTTCCTAAATAAAACAAGCGGCGCACGGCTTTGCCTTCAGCAGAGCCATTGAACCTATTGCCGCAAACCATGCCAACGCTCGGGTTCTTCTCAAGCATCTCTATCATTTCAGGGACATACTCTGCCGGATAAGTGTAGTCGGCGTCTGTAATAACAACGTAATCCGCAACTGGATCTATGTATCCGACCGCCTTTGCTATGGCATCGCCTTTGCCCACGCCATCCTGAAACAGAATTTGAGCACCCCTATTCTTGGCAATTTCCACGGTTCTATCAGTACTGTGCCCATCAATCACAATAAGACGGTTAATGCATATGCTTCGCGACATTTCAACTAATGTTAGCCCTATACCTTCTTCCTCGTTTAACGCTGCAATTATGACATCTGCCGTATAGCTCTTTTCAAACTCCTTAACAGAGGGTGTCTGCACTCACATTTCTCCCAACTTGTGTTTATATCGCATTTATTGAGAATGGCTATAAAGGAAGTTTCAGAACCATGAATAAGTCAAAATCCGAACTATGTCAAATCCAGTTACAAAAGTAGCAGAAACATAGCAACACTTGTATATAAACTTTAAACATTGGAAAGTAAACAAAAAACTCAAGAGCATGAAGACAGCCCAACAAAAGTCAACAAAAAGTCTGCTGTCATCCGCCATAGCCGCCGCCTTAACCTACGTCCTCATCTTAGAGCTGGGCTTCTCCAGCTTGATACGGCTAATCATAGGCGTAGTATTCTTCGCATTCGTGTTCGTCGCCGCGGCCTTGTTAACCCAAACAATAAACAAATCCGACATAGAAAACCTGCGCGGCATGGTAAACGGACTGGGAACAATTGGCAAAATATTCAACCGCGTTCTAAACATCATCGAAAAACTCGTGGAAACCCTCAAACCGTAACTCACATCGCACAATCAACTAACGCATTCATTCACTGTGCAATCTCAAAAAACATTTTTTAGTTCAAACAATTCACGTTTCTGCAATATGCAATCGAAATGCGCCAAAACGGCTAGGTTCAGTTTTTCTGTTTAACATTTAAACTCAAAAAGCTACGAAACAAAAATTTTAGAGCACAAACAAAAGAGCAAACACTAACAAAAAAACTATGCTTCCATAACCAACACAGAATGCCTGTTGAAAAAACAGGGCAATGTTGTTTGCAGAGCTTGCGAGAAATAGAACCTGAATCATTCTCGTTTGTCATCCGGGTTCTGAGACGAAGCATCAAACCTTGGAATTACGTTTAGATAAAACAAAAAAGGAAAATAAGTGGCGGCGCTTTTAGCCTGTTCCTGATATCGTGATTGTGTTGCTGAAGCTCGTAATGCCAGTTACGCTAGAAGACACGGTCAACGTTAGCGTGGCAGCTACTGACTGCCCAGCTGAGAGCTGTGTCCCTTGCTTATTCCAACTTATGGTTATGTAGGTGCTTGCTCCTGAAGGGCTCCAGTTGCTTACGGCTAAGCTTAGCGTCATTGCACCAGTGCCTGTGTCCTTAACATAGACGGTTTGAGTGGCGGTGCCTCCGGCTGCTACGGATCCCCAGTTTATTGAAGTCATGTTGGTAGTGCAACCGCTGTCAGAGTACACTCCTATGTTGGAATCCGTTACGACTCCGGAGGAGGACACGTTCTGAGTGACGGTTATGGCTCCTAAGGTTAAGGCTGCTAACGCGAATGCGGCTACTGTTAAGACAACTACTAATAATTTTGAGGCTTTAGCGATTGCCACGAGGTATTTCACCATTGTTACAAAACATGTATTAAGACTTAATAAACATTACTTTATAACAGTTCATAGGGTACACCCGTTCATCACAAATACAAATCAAACGGCAAGAAAACAAATTTAATGAGACAAAAGAACTGATAAAAGCACCTTCTATGTACAACGCAACAACAACAACTCTTAACACAAAAAACGCAGAACGCTACGAGCCAACACCAATCTTTTGAGCCAATCACATAAAAATTCTTGTACAAGCGCATATCAGATATAACATTCATCATTCTAAACAGGTAAGTAACTCATCAGCATAACATAATGCAGGAATAAACCGAAAAAGAGGAAAAAAGATGCTAAAGAAAGAACTCTTGTTCTTTTCCGCGATAATTCTGATGGGCTTCTTAGACTGGTTAACAACAGTCACAGGAGTTCTCTTCTTCGGAGCAACAGAAGTTAACCCCCTACTCTCTGGACTAACAAGATCAAGCATGATACTCTTCAGCGCAGTAAAACTCTCAGCAGTCGTACTCGCAGGCTTCGCATTCTACAAAGCAGCAGCCATAAGCAGACCCACAACTAACGACTGGCACTTCACAAAAAGATTCCTAGACGGAGGATGTTCACTAACCTTTCTCGCCCTCACCGCAGTAGTTGCCAACAACATGATAGCAGTCTTCAGACTGTAAACACCAACAGAAAAACACCCACTGAAAACCGACACCATTAACCTATTGAATCCCAGAAATCTTTATTTACGAATCCAACGAAAAATACCCAAAAAACCAAAAGGCAAAGCAACCCACACAAAAGAAAACCCAAAACAACAAAACAGTTAAGTTTTAACACGATTATATGAAGAACCATGAAAAAGGTCCTCGTTACAGGCGGAGCAGGCTTCATCGGCTCGAATCTAGTTCCGCGCCTCATTGAAAAAGGGCACTCTGTAATTGTACTTGACAATTTGTCGTCTGGGAAACTGGAGAACCTGAGTGGCGTCCGAAATAATCCTAATTTCCGCTTTATACAAGGCGACATACGTGATAAAAAAGCGGTGCATGAAGCATTTTGCGGGGTTGATGCAGTTGTGCATTTAGCTGCTTTGATCGATATTTCAGCCTCAGTAATTGATCCTTCAAAAACCCATGAGGTTAACGTTACAGGCACTTTAAATATGCTTCAAGCAGCAGAAAACGAAGTTGATCGATTTGTTTTCGCTTCTTCTACAGCCGTGTATGGGAATGCTGAAGCCTTACCCATAAAAGAGACCGCAGTTCTTAAGCCAATTTCCCCTTATGCAGCGTCAAAAGTTGCAGGGGAGGCTTATTGCAACACTTTCGCAGGCTGCTACGGCTTAGACGCGGTTACTTTGAGGTTTTTTAACGTGTATGGACCCAGAAACGAGAATAGTCCTTACAGTGGGGTTATTACAAAATTTCTCAGAAAAGCTTGCAACAATGAAGTTTTAACTGTTGAAGGGGATGGAGAACAAACCAGAGACTTTATTCATGTGAATGATGTTGCTGAGGCGTTAGTGTTAGCTTTAGAGCGTAAACAGTTGCAGGGGGAGGTTTTTAATATCTGTACTGGCGTGCCTACAAGCGTAAATCAACTTGTTAATACTTTAAAGAGCATTACAGGCAAAAACTTGCGGGTAAAACATGGTCCGCCCAGGCAGGGCGATATTCGAGAAAGCTTGGGGGATCCCGCTAAAGCAATGGATAAACTTGGTTTTAAGTCTAAAATAAGCCTGAAGAATGGATTAGAGATGTTGTTGCTCAAAACGTAACGAGAGCTTATGCCCCTTTGTAAGGCTTTAATTCAAGTTTAGGTAAAGGATTTCTAAAAAAAAACATAAGTCTATAACCGATACATGTTTGAGATTTTTTAAGCGGAAACACGTTTTTAGCATACGTTTTGACTAAAGGTGAATGTTGTTTTGGCACCTTATAGTCGTATGGCGAATGTTGCTTCGGTGCCGTTAAACATTTCTGCATAACTAAGCACACGGCAATAGTTGTGACTAAAATCTAGGCCTAAAAAACCTCTTTTACGCATGATAGTTATGACACACATGGAAAAATATGCCCATAATCAAGATGGCGAGCACCTAAACCTGACTCTGCAAAACAAAATCGCGGCACCAACTTTCGACCCCAGACCCCTCAACCCAGCAAGCACTTCAATCAGCGTCTATATTGATAGCAAACGATTAGGTTACGTGAAGCCAACCGCGCCCGCCTTTCTTAGGCTGCTGAACTCCCCGCTTCTCAGGAACATAAGAAGCAACACGCTTACTCCTCTGAGGTCTGCGACCGGTGATTTCCGTTTTTATGAACTTATTCCAGCCTCCCACATTAACATCTGGCTGAACGAAACGATCAGGATCTTCAACCAGATGCAGCTCAAGAATCTCCCTAAAACTCAACGCCTTAAAATTCCTAGTCGCGTGAATGATGGTGCCCCGTTCCACACGCAAACTAACATAATCACTCACCGAAACCCCCTCAGCCCTCACCTTATCGTCAAAGCGCTCACTCCATAAAAGCTTCCACTGAACCTTAAGCTCCTCAACCAATTTCTTCTGCTCTTCAAATCTGCCCTCACGGGAACCGCCAATAAAAGCCTGAGCTGAATAGCGTAACCTGTCCAATTTGCCTCCTCCTTTTCCACTCACATAATTCTCCGAGACCTATTTAACAATTATTCTAGAACAAAACATGACTCTTCTATAATTACACAAAGCTTACACCTTCAGGGAGCAGGACTAGTCGTGTGTGTCTGTGTTTCTACTGGTATCTGCGAATTTTTTGCAAAATTAATTTGCCTGCAAAGAAAAGGATCAAATTCCATCCTACGCAAAGAGAAAAGGATCAAGCTAGAAAGAAAATGCACACAACAGTTTTTAGAAATCAAAAATGAATTGGTGGACCGGGCGGGATTTGAACCGAAATGAGAGTGTGTGAAAACTATGTTGGTTTTTTGGGAAATGATAGTTTTATATGTATAATTGATTAATATTAGCTATATATGCCTAAGAAAATAGTTTTTGAGCCCGCCACAGAAATCAAAGTCAC
>Ga0208457_1001055_pt1 | contig 21785 bp, 14 predicted proteins | sample June2015DPH_10_1_FD_185513 | JGI IMG/M metagenome (GOLD analysis project Ga0208457, IMG submission 185513) | Peatland microbial communities from SPRUCE experiment site at the Marcell Experimental Forest, Minnesota, USA - June2015DPH_10_150... | ecosystem: Environmental > Terrestrial > Soil >... | reverse complement strand
AATTTGACAGCATCATCAAAGACCTCCTCGGTGTCTTCGTCAAAACCAAAGATCATCGAGGCAAGGACGAATATTCCGGCTTTATGCATTTTTTTCAGGGCATTTTCCAATCCCTCGAGAGATATGAACGACTTCCGCAAGGACTTCATCTGGGCCTCCTTGACACTCTCGAGGCCGATGAAAAGGCCTTTGCAGCCGCTTTCTGCGGCCATCTTCAGAAGCGCATCGTCCTTGACCAGGAGCGAAATGGACGACTGTCCGACCCAGGAAATCTTGAGTGGTTTTAGAGCGGAAAAGAGCTCCTTGGCGTAGCTTGGATCCCCGATGATATTATCGTCAAGAAACATGAAGATTTTTTTGCCCGACTCTTTGATATCCCTCACCACATTAGCGACAGGCATATGACGGATCTCTTTGCCGTAAAGATCCGTGACGCAGCAGAAATCGCAATGATAAGGACAGCCGCGGGACGTCATGATAGGCACCAGACCGAAAAGGTGGCGTTTGGTGATTTTGCTGAAATCCTTAGGCACGTAGATCGAAAGGTCGGGCCGTGGATTATGATATATTTTCTTCAGACGAGCGTTTTTATAGTCTTCGAGCAATTCGGCCCAGACACCCTCGGCTTCGCCGATCACGACGGAATCACCGTAGGGTGAGGCTTCATCTGGAAGCAACGTCGGATGCACCCCGCCCAGAACGACCGTTCTCCCTCTTTTTTTAAACTCCCGAGCGAGCCAATAGGCGCGGGGCGCATTGGACGTCATGAAACTGATTCCGACAAGATCGCATTCCTGCTCGAGATCGATGTCTTCAGCTTCTTCATCGACCATGGTCACCTGGTGCTCTTTGGGTGTCAGCCCCTGGAGGAGGAACAATGCCAGTTGCGGCATCAACATTTGCTTGTTGGTCTTTTCGTTCGGGTTAACCGACGGGGTAACGAGCAGGATCTTCATCCGTTTTCTCTATTCTATCATGGGAGTGTCAGATATCCTGGGCAAACCGCTTCTTCGCATTTAAAATAGATAAAACTAGCTCGATTTCGATTCAGAGCCCGGGTTGTCTTTTGGCGGCTCTGTTGCGAGAATCTCTCTAATCGTCGGCTCCCCTTTTAGGTTTGCCTTAGATGAATGGGAACCGTCCAGGCGCGCTTCTAGCCATCCGTCAACGGACAGCGTACCCGCCCCGACGATCGCGAGAAAGAGACAGCCCAACCACATACAGAAGTCCGTCCGCGCTTCATGGGCCATACTCCAAAACCCGTAGCGTTGCAGCTTCGGCAGAGTGAAAACCCAGAATCCATGGCCGAGCAGTATGGGAATCTTGGTCGAAAGGATGGCTACGGAGATGTTGATCAGAAGGACTAGCGCCGCCGGTCGAGTCAACAGCCCCAGCAAAACCAGAGAGCCCGCCACTATCTCGATCACTCCTACGAACGGTCCCATCACCTCTGGGGCCGGGATGCCTATGTGGGCGAAACGTCCTGCGCCAAGTTCGGCGGCAAAGATAAATTTCTGGATTCCCTCCGACAGAAAAACCGCTCCCACGAGGACGCGGATCAAGATCGTTGCCGCAGTCGCGTGGGACGACAACATGCATCGAATGGAGGCCTTCATACGGATTTACTCCTTTGGGGGTGAATTGCCTTAGATCGTATATGCAGAGGCCCTTTTCGAAGGCCGCGACACAGTCAGATAAATTTTTCCCAAACGGCATACTCCTTCCGCTTTGACCCTGTTCTCAATATACCCCTATTGGCGAGCCCCGTTCAACCCGTTCTTCCGCCTCTCAGGCACCTTTGCTAGCCGTTTCGGTCCGAGCTAGGGCCTAGCATGTGCCAGCCTTGGTTTCTTGGGATAAGAAAAGCCCCGCTGATCAGCGGGGCTTTTTTATCCCAAGAAAGAGCCAGTCTGTCATGTTGCGCCCCGGGGGAGGAGCGGGTCAGAGAGAAGGAACGGGGAGCTGTTGTGCCCCATAGTTTCATGTGATAGTGTTCGCAGAAGGAGGTCCCATGCAATCATCGCTTATTCGACAGATTCGAATTCTCCAGGTCGCAGTCCTTGCGCTCTTGGCTATAACCACGGCGCTCTGCATCAACCTTTTCCACCCACTCCTGCCAAAGCAAACATTCAAAGTCATCGATGCCGGCCGCGTCAACATCCGTGAGAAAGATGGCATTCTCAAAGCCGCGCTCTCGAATTCGGCAGGGTTCAATGAGGCTTATCGTGCGGAGCATGGAGGAGTGGCGTTTTCAGGCTTGATGTTCTACAACGAAGAGGGCCAGGAGACCGGGGGCCTCGTCTATCGCGGCAAGGCGATCCCGGGCGGGCAGGATGCAGACGTAACCCTCACCTTTGACCAGTACCGCCAGGACCAAAACGTCTATCTCCACCATGAGGAGTTCAAAGACGCGCAGGGGCTCCGGATTGACGATGGGCTCACGATAAACGCTCGTCCCGACTGGACAAAGGTCAAAGACGAATACTCTATCTACGGCCAGTTGGAAAAACTCCCGCCGGAGAAGCGCGATGAACTTCAACTCAAGTCGGCCCAGGCCGGCGAAATCTCGTTGCGCCGTCTCTTCTTCGGCGTGCAACGAGGGATCAAGGACAATAAACCCTATGATGATACTGGCGTCTTCATTAAGAACAAGTGGGGGCGCAATGCCATCAAGCTCTACGTCGACAATGACAATAGACCTCACTTCGAGGTCTTTGACTCCCTGGGGAAGTCGATTCTCTACGAGCTGAGGCTCTCAAAATCGGACTCCAGATAGTCTAGGAAAGGAGGTCCTCCGGATTCTTGTCGGCAAAGAATTCAACGGCCCTAGGTCCGTACGTGTAAGCCGCCCCGCCCTTGGATTCTACAATTCGTCTGCGCCGAGCGCGTCACCGCCAAGTACCCCGTGACGCTGGACCGCCACTTCATCCATCCGAGGCCGGAGCGGAAAGAAGGCTAGGCCGACCGGGACCGCCGGACTACAAGCCCCGCCGGTCACGCGGGGCTTTTTTTATCATCTCTAAAAAACCGGGGTTGGTCCATACTGGCCCCTAGCCCAGCTCGAGAGGCCAGCAGAGGCACGGAGAGGCAGCGGGAAATGATTGGAGGGGGGCAGGTCAATGGAGCAAACCTTTTAGTTCACTGTTTTTTGCCGCTCCGTTGATCACGGTATCCATACCGAGATTGGAAATGTTCATCCTCGCTTTATCTTCGGCAAATCGAAGTTGAATTTTCTGCTTTGATGGATCTCCGATAATATGAAATTCGATAAGAAAAGTATCGTCGCTTATCCAGGACCCCTTGCAGGCGACTTGGTCTCCATCAGGATTCACTCCCATAGAAAATCCCAATCGGTTAATTCTGTAAATGCCGTCCAGGCCGACTTGACAGTTCACCATTTCTTTGCCCATCGGAAGCTGCCACGAACATTCATTATTGTTCTTAAAAGAAAGGACAAACGACTTGAAATGCAACTTATTGGGCTCGAGAATGTAATTCCTGCCGGAGATTTTTGCCGCTGTCGTTGGCATCGGAGGAATTAGCACGGCTTCTGGATTTTCTAATTTCTGCAAAAGACCATTCAAGTTTTGGCACGCTTTCGGATTAGGCGGGAGAGGGCCGTTGCCTCTTATGGCCCGAAAGATGTAATTTTCCAGAAATGTCTCCATGAAAGACTTATAATTATTGGCGCCATCACGTCCATTGCCTGTCACCACGATAACCAAATTCAAGTCAGGTCTTACAATTATGTACTGACCTCCAAAACCCCAAGCCATGTAGCTTTTTGCTGGAACCCACCACCAAAAGCCATAGTCAAGCCCCGCTGCCCAACGCAAATCAGAAGGCGCACTAATTTTCTTGGTGGTTGATTCCTTCGCCCATTTCTCTGAGATAATTTGTCTTCCCTTCCACAATCCATTATTCAAATAGAGATATCCGAACTTAGCCATGTCCAGCGGAGTCAGGAAGACGTCGGACCCACCATGATAGTAACCATTATCAGTCTTTGCCCATTGATAGTTATTAATTCCTAACGGCTGAAACAGAAATTTATCGGCAAAGTCCTTCGTGCTCATTCCACTCGATTTTGTTATTATCGCTGACATCATTTGAGGCAGCATCGTGTTATATTCGAACCTTTTTCCCGGGGCATCTTTCATAGGCAGTTTTTTCCAATTTTCGAGCTCAAAGGGTGATGGACCAGCAGCTTCCCGCCAATCAATGCCGGCGGTCATGGTCAGTAGGTTTCTTAAAGAAATATCTTTCTTTTGGGGTTCGTCAACATATTCAGGGAAGAATTCCTTAACAGTCTGTTGAAGATTATTCAGGTATTTTTTCCTGAGAGCGATACCCGTCAAGGCTGACATGATGCTTTTTGTTGCAGACTTCACATTGTGCGTTGTCCTTCTATGGTAAGGCGCCCAATATGCTTCAGTGATCACGTATCCATTTCTTATGATCAATAAGCTATGGAAATCATCCTGAGACGGCTGGATATTCCTGAACGCTTTGAGCAGCATCTCTGAATCGATTCCCTGTTCCTCAGGACTTGCAACCCTCCATTTATCATCCGGCCAATAGCGATTTGTTGTTTGTCCGCGGGAGATAGAAGAAAAGCACAATCCAAAGTAAACAGTAAGAAATACAAATCGTAAGCCCGTCTTATTAGCATTCATCATAATATTGATCCCTTGAACTCCTCCATATTTTAAAACGTGCAGATCAGGGCTGGCCGAGAGGCCGTCCGCTGGATTAACTGGTTGGATGCGATGGGAGTGTCAGATATTCTGTGTAACCCCCTTTTTTTGCGTTTAAGCACGTTCACCCAAACAGTACCCAATTTAGATTATCAACGGCGAGTATATCATAGCCCAGTCCCTGTGGCGGAAAAGGCCCATCTGGTGCTTTGCCTGTCCCATGCCCGCAGAAGACTACTCTCGCACCCAAGGTCTACGAGGTCACGGACGACTATCATCTCCTCAAAATCCTGGCCTGAAAAAAAATCGGCCTATTCTCTTCTTCATTGACAGAGGACGGTGGATTTTCTTATAGTCATATTTTGCCATGACGCTTCGTCATCATTTGTTCGCGTCCAATCCTGCCTCGGAGGTTTCAACATGAATCCGGCACGCCGCACGTTTCTCATGATTGGCATTTTTCTTCTGGCCGTCCTCCTCGTCGCCTGGGCCGCCCAGCCTAAGGCGCCGGCGAAGGGCCTGAAGAAGATCGAGAACACGGACACCGCCCAGCGGCTGAAATGGTTTGCGGAGCACAAGGCCATGAAGGACCGGTCGCCTTTCAAGGACCTCAAGTGGCGCTTCATCGGCCCCAAGGACCTTGGAGGCCGCTGCACGGATATCGCTGTCCCCAGGGGGAGCCGCAACGTGATCTACATCGCTTCGGCTACGGGCGGCGTCTGGAAGACAACCAATACGGGGATCACCTGGGTGCCGCTTTTCGAGGACATGCCGACGCAGTCGATTGGCGACATCGCCGTCGCCGAATCCGACCCGAACATTGTCTGGGTGGGGACGGGCGAGTGCAACATCTTCCGCGCCTCCGAGCCGGGGATCGGCGTATTCAAATCGATTGACGGCGGCCAGGCCTGGACTCATATGGGGCTCGAGACGACCTACACGATCGGCCGGATCCTCATCCACCCCAAAAACCCCGACATCGTATACGTCGCGGCCTCGGGCCACGAGTGGACCTACAACCCTGATCGCGGCGTATTCAAAACGACCGACGGCGGCAAGACCTGGAAAAAGGTCCTCTTCATCAACGAGAAGGTCGGAGCGAACGACATCGTCATGGACCCCCAGGACCCTGAAACGCTCTACGCAGCGACATGGAACCGGATCCGGCGGCGCTGGAGCGACCCGGAGCATGGCAGCGGGAGCGGGTTGTTTCGGACGACCGATGGCGGAAAGACCTGGAAACCGGTGAACAACGGCCTCCCCGATATCCAATTCACGGGACGAATCGGGATCGACCTCTGCCGGACAAAATCCAACATCATCTACGCCTATGTCGACAACCACGCGCCGGGCAAGGAAGCCCAGGCCGGCGAGGTTGATCCCTACGGCCGGCCGCGGCAGCGCGGCATCCTCGGGGCGGAGGTCTACCGGTCCGACGACAAGGGCGAGACCTGGCAGAAGATGAGCCCGGCGACGCCCTATTTCGAGCGGTTCGGCGGCACCTACGGCTGGGTATTCAGCCAAATCCGCGTCGATCCCAATGACGAGAACACGGTCTACATCATGGGCCTCGGCCTGGCCAAGTCGACCGACGCCGGCAAGACATTCAAGAACCTCTATTATGAGGGACTCCACGGCGACCATCACGGCTTGTGGATCGACCCGGACGATCCGAGCTATCTCATCAACGTCAACGACGGCGGAGCGAACGTCTCGTACGATGGCGGCGTATCCTGGCGTGATTTCCATAAGGATATCCCTACTGTTCAGTTCTACAATGTCGCTTTCGACTTCCAGTCCCCGTTCTGGGTCTACGGGTCAGTCCAGGACCAGGGGACCTACAGGGGTTGGATCCCCCTGTCCAAGCCCGGGCAGGCGCGGCAAGGGCGTCGGATGCGGTTCGGGATGCCCGAGCCGGCGTGGGAGCCGGCGCCGGGCGGCGAGGGGACACTGATCGCGGTCGACCCCTCCGACCCGACGACCGAATATGCATCATCATTCTACGGCCGGCTGGAGCGTTCGGAATACAAGAACGGCGCCTGGGAAAGCAAGGAGATCTATCCCAAGCCGGCCAAGGGCGAGCCCGAATACCGGGGGCAATGGCTGGCGGCGACGATGCTCTCTCCCCATAACCCACACGTCGTCTATCACGGCTTCCAATACCTGTTCCGGTCTATGAACCGTGGCGACACCTGGGAGCGCATCAGCCCGGACCTGACCTACAACAACCCCGTCGAGCAGGGGGAATGGCCCTACGCCATCCCCTTCGCCACGATCACGGCGGTGGACGAGTCGCCCTTCAAGTTCGGCCTCCTCTACGCCGGCACTGACGACGGCCGCGTTTGGGTGACGAAGAACGGCGGCGACGCCTGGACCGAAATCACGGCCGGCCTCCCCTACAACAAGCACGTCTGGAAACTTGTCGCTTCGAAGTATGATCCCGCGACGGTCTACGTTACTCTCGTTGGCCGCCACGACGACGATTTCAATCCCTACATCTATACGTCTTCGGATTACGGCAAGACGTGGGCGAGCATCGCCGGCAACATCCCCGGCGGGCCGGTCAACGTCGTCCGCGAGGACACGAAAATAAAGGACGTCCTCTACGCCGGTACGGATACGGGAATCTATGTATCTGTCGATAGCGGCAAGACGTGGAACGTCCTGGGCAGCGGCCTGCCGACAACGTACGTCTGGGATATCGCGGTCCACCCGCGGGACAACTGCATCATCATCGCGACGAACGGGCGGGGGATGTGGGTCATCGACGACCTCGCGCCCGTACAGAACGCGGTCAAGTAACGTAAAAAGGGGACATGTACTCCGGGCACGTGTCCCTGTGTATCTCTGATCCATCAGGCCCGGACGCATTCCGCGGCCAAGTTACCTGTGGAGAGCGCCGTGGGGACGCCGCCGAGGAAAAGGCCCGTGGACGCTCAGGCGCCGGTGGCGAGAAGTCCGGGGACGAGTGTTCGGACGAGGCTCTTCCCGGGCAGCAGGCCGGAAGCTCCGTCGCTCCCGCCGGATTCAATCAATAGCGGTTGGCGCCGTCCGTGTCGATGGGCTTCATCGTGGCCGGGTTGCGCTCCGCGCTCCAGGGCTTCTGCTCCGGCCTCGCCGTACCCGTGACAGCCATCGTCCCCTTCATGGAGTTCCTCACGATTCTGCCGGCAAAGATGACCCTCCGCTCCTTCCCGCCTTCTTCCCGGGCGATCAAGAACTCAATCCGGTCGCCGACGAGCGTCGGGCTCTGCAGCGGCAGGTCCTGGCCGCCGATGTTGACTTTTCCGCTGATCACCTGGAAATGCTGTTCGAGGTCGAGGCGGCAGGGAACGGGCTTGCCGCCCTCGGGCAAGGTCCAGCCCCACGAGCCGGAGGCGTTGGCGGGAATCGTCCAAGAATAAACCTCGTGGGTCAGCCCTCCCGCCTCGACGGTCGCAGAATTGTCGGGCTTCCAGGTGTCCATGGAAAAATCGTGGGAAACGACGCGGGTCCCCGGCCGGAGCTGGGCGAAGAGGATCGGCCTCAGCCGTAGGTTGACCGAGCTCAGGAGGTAGAGCGTGACCACAGAGGCCTCGCGAAAGTCCGTCTGGAAGAGGTCCTGCTGGAGAAACGTGACGAGAGATGTCACGCCCTCTTTTTTCGCGTTTTCGTGACACTCCCTGATTCGCTCGGGGTTGATATCGACGCCCACGCCGCGCGTGCCGTAGAGCTTGGCCGCCGTGATGACGATCCGGCCGTCGCCGCAACCCAAGTCATAGAGGACGTCATCCTTTCCCACGCGGGCCATCTCCAGCATCTTCGCGACAACCTCAGGCTTGGTAGGAACATAGGGAACATCGAGGTGCCACTCCTGCATGGAGAGGAGCGGCAGAGCAGCCAGAACCGATAGGAAAACAAAGACCTTCAGCAATTTATTCATGTCACCTACCCCTGTTAGCGTACTACCCCTGAAGTGCGATTTGCAAGTTCAGGTCTTGGCCGGACTATTTTTCTGGGAGGAAGTCCGGATCGGGAGCGGGGCGGTGGAGGAGCTTAATCAAAAAAAGGGGGACGGTTCCCTCCGCGAGAACCGTCCCCTGTTCGAATCGCCGCCGAATCAATCGAGCTTCAATGGCGAGAAAGGCCCGAAAAGAGAGAAATCCGCCTCTTTGAGGAGCTTTTTGAAAGCCTCGATATCCTTCTCGTAAAAATCGTTAAGCTTGATCAGGAACTCCGCGGCCCGGGCTTTGGCCCTGTCGTACAGGACCTGGGCGGCCTGGGAAACCGGTTCGTATCCGGCGCCCGCGATGCCCCTGGCGGCTTCCATGACCTGGCTTTGGAGCCCCGATGAACGGTCGGCCATCCCTTGTCTGGACGGCGTTGGGTTAAAGGCTTCGTTCAGCTCTTTGAGCTTTTTCTCGAGGTCATCCGAAGCTTTGCGGATGTCTCCCGCCTTCGCGTTGCGGCTCATTCGAAGGTTGTCCTTCACTGTCTGGAGCGAACGCTCGGCCTGCTGGAGCTGGCGGCCGGCCTGTGCGATGACCCGGCTCAGGGCCTGAGCTTGTTTAGCTTTTTCGTAATTGGCCTTGAGGACTTCAGGGTCAATCTTGAAACGCGGGTCGGCTTTCACCTCGACCGTCTGGCTGGCTTCCTGGTCTTCGTACTTGACCTTGGCGGTGTATCGGCCGGGAAGGGCCATCGTGCCACCGCCGCGTCCGAAGAACATCATCGGTCCCCTCTGCTCGGTTTGCTGCTGCTCCGGCCCGGCCGTCTGTGGCTCGGTTTCCCGGAAATTCCAGTAGACGCGGTTCAGGCCCTTGTCGTCGGGCCCCCTGAGCTGGCTGACGAAACGGCCCTGGGCGTCCAGAATCGTGATGTTCACCCGGCCGGCGCTCTGCCCCATCATCTGCCTCGTCAGGCCGGAGGGCATCTGCCCGCCCATGCGGCTCATCATGGCCGCCATGTCCGGGGCTCCGGCGGGGGGGGCTTCCGGGGTTTCCCCTGCCTTCTTTTCGCCCGGAACGACGGAATACGTGATACAGGCGCCGGTTTGCTTGTTCTCGCCGGAGAAGGCCGCGTCCCCGGGGCTTTCGTAGAAGCTCATCCGGCCCTGCTGGAACTCGTAGGACTCGGGGATCGTGAAGACATGGAGCTTTTTCTTTGTGAGTTCGTCGGAAATCTCACGGAGCGGGGTGATGTTATCAATGACGTAGAGCGAGCGCCCATGGGTCGCGATGATCAGGTCGTTTTCCCTAGGCTGTATAGCCAGGTCGTACACGGGGCAGGTGGGCAGGCCGCTGGTCCACTTCATCCAGCCGGTGCCGCCGTTGATACTCACGAACAGCCCGAACTCGGTCCCCAAGAAAAGCAGGTTCTTGTTGACCGGGTCTTCCTTGACGACGAAACAGTAGCCGTTGATCTCCGGGGTCGACAGGCTCTTCCACGTATTGCCGTAATCGCGGGTCACAAAGACGTAGGGCGTGAAGTTGGACCGGCGATGGTCGTCGAAGACGGCGTAAGCCGTGGCCTCGTCAAAACGCGAGGGTTCGACGTACGGAACGGCCGCCCCCGCCGGGAGGAGAGGTTTCTTGCCGGCCGTCAGCGTCGCCGAGACGCGCTCCCAGGTTTTCCCGGCGTCCCGCGTGAGCTGGACGTTGCCGTCGTCGGTGCCGACCCAGAGCGTCCCTTCCTTGAGCGGGCTGGGCGCGATGGCGATGATCGTGCAGTAGTTTTCGGCGTTGGAGACATCGAGGGTCAGGCCGCCGCTGTCGAACTGCTTCTCTTTCTCAGGGTCATTGGTCGTCAGGTCGGGACTGATGATCTCCCAGGTGCGTCCCTTGTCGGGGCTGCGGTGGATAAACTGGCTCCCCAGGTAGATCGTGGCGGGCTTTAACGGGTCGACCGCGAACCCCGCATTCCAGTTATAGCGTTCTTTGACCTCGGATTCGGTGGGAACGATATTCCGGCTCGTCCCCGTCGCGACATCGAAATAGTACAGGCTCCCTCCCTGCGACATACCGTAACCGCAGTTAGGGTTTTCGGGATCGCCGGCGGCGTCGAACCCATCGCCTCCGCCGACATTGAGCCAATCCTCGTTCGTGAGGGACCGGTTCTTGAGCGTGTATGCCGGCCCCCTCCAGGTTCCGTTGTCCTGGAGCCCGCCGTAAAGGTTGTAGGGAAACGCCATATCGTAATCGACGTGGTAGTACTGCCCGATGGGCAGGTTTGCGACGAAGCGCCAGTTCCGGCCGCGGTTCGTGCTGATGACGATGCCGCCGTCGTTGCCGACGACCATTCGCTCGCCGTCACGATGGATCCACATGGCGTGGAAGTCGGAATGGGCCTGCTGGAAACCGGTCAACGACCGGAACGACTTTCCGCCGTCTTCGCTCACCGACAGCTGGGTGGCCAGCATGTAGAGCAGATTTTCGTTCTTCGGATTTACCCAGATCCGGCTGTAGTAGAACGGGCGGTTGTCGATATTATCGTTGTTGTTCACGACCTGCCAGTTGATACCCCCGTCGGTCGAGCCCAGGAGCACGCTTTTCTTGGCCTCGACCAGGGCGTAGACGGTCTCGGGATGGCTCGGAGCGAAGGCCAGGCCGCAGCGGCCGAGGTCGCCGGCGGGGAGACCGTTCTTCTCCGTTAGCTTGTCCCACTTGCCGCCGCCGTCCGGGGTGATATAAAGCCCGCTTCCAGGACCTCCGGAGACGAAGGACCACGGCGAACGGCGGTGTTGCCACATGGCGACGATGATCTTGTTGGGGTTGGAGGGGTCCATCGCCATGTCAGCGACCCCGGTTTTCTCGTTGACGTAAAGGGTCTTTTTCCAGGTCTTGCCGCCGTCTGCGGTCTTGAAAACGCCGCGCTCGCTGCTGTCCCCCCACGTGGCGCCGAGGGCGCCGACATAGACGACATCCGGGTTGTCCGGGTCAATCAGGATCGATGAAATTTTTTCGGTTTTTTCCAGACCCATCAACGTCCAGGTCTTCCCGGCGTCCAGGCTGCGATAGACGCCGCGACCGACGCTCACGGAGTTCCGGGGCGCCGCCTCGCCGGTCCCCACCCAGACAATATTCGGGTTTTTCTGGAACACGGTGATGGCCCCGATCGAGGCCACCGGCTGGTCGTCGAAGACAGGCGTCCAGGACAAGCCGGCATCGACGGACTTCCAGACGCCGCCGGCCGCCGCCCCGACATAGATGACGTTGGGATCGCCATTCACGGCGTCGATGGCGCCAATCCGGCCGCTCATGTTGGCCGGGCCGATGCGGCGGGCCTTTAAGCCGGCGAACACCTCAGGCCTGATCTGGGCCGGAAGGGAGCTGGCCGCCACGAAGAGAAGGGAGAAGACTGCAAATCCCCATAATTTCCACCATCTCAAAAAATTCAAGATGCCTCCTTTCTGAAGCCGAAATCCGGACATACTTCAACCTCTTTGTCCCTTTAGACTCAGAGGGTCGGGCTTTTCTTCCATTCTAGGCCCGCGAGGGCCATCCGATCTCCCATAATCCATCTCCTCTTTGTCGGGAGTGTTAGGAAAACTGTTACACCCGTGTGACACGAGGAAAGAAGCTGCCTCAGGACGAGTCCGGAGAATTCCTGCAACTATTTCAGAATCAGTGAATTAAATGGAATGCCCCTGGCCTGACTCGAACAGGCGACACATGGATTAGGAATGCGATTTGAGAACTGGCATCCTTCAGGGGAAAAGCGGGTTTTCCCCATATGAATTGCGATTTCCTTTTACGCACCTTTAGTCAGAATTAAGCGGGTTTACGCACAATTTGTGACAAATCTGTGACAAAATGGAGAGGTCTGCCCCACTAGCCCACTCCTCTTGGCCAGGGTGGCGGCCGGCGATATCATCATCTTGTGATGGGTGACATCATTTCCAAGCCTTATGGTCGGCTGAGACGCGCGGCCCGTCGATGGCGCCACGATGGGAGTGCTGGAACTGGCCGTGCTGAATGGGGGGCGGACTGGCTTTCGTGGTTATAAGGCCGGGCTGTCGTTCTTGCCAGTAGCTTGGAACCTTATGGATTCATTTGATCGCTGATGGGACGATATCCGCGACCCAGATTTCGCTGCGATCTTCCTCCCAGGTGAAGTAGATATCGTGTCCGTCGGTGCAGAGACCATTACTTCCCATGGTTCCCGGCCGGCCGGCCAGCGCGGTGATCGGCCGTTCCTTTCGTGTTCCGATGTCGATATGCCAGATGCCGCCGACGCCGGTGAAATAGATCCCCTTTCCATCGGGAGACCATTGGGACTTGTAGCCCTGCTTTTCCGTCAGCCGCTCCGGCCGGCCGCCGGCCGCAGGGACGCGCCAGAGACGTTGGACCCCGTCGCGTTTCGACGTGAAAACGATCCATCGTCCGTCCGGCGACCAGGCGGGATAGGTGTCCACTTTATTGTCCGTCAGCCGCCGCTCCCGCCCGCTTTGCGGATCGACGACGGCGATCCCGTCCCCCCGCTTGACGATCAGGCGGCCGTCGGGAGACCAGGAAGGGTAGTAGCTTTCCGCCTCGCCCCGGGTGATCTGTCTCGCCGGTCCCCCGCCGGCGGGCATCGTCCAGATCTCCCGGTGCCCCGACCGGTTCGAATAGTACAGGATCTCCGTACCGTCGGGCTTCCAGCGCGGGCCGGCATCGATCCTTGGGTCGGTCGTGAGCTGCCGGAGATCACTGGTGCCCGGAGTGAGCATGTAGATATCCCAGTTCCCGGACCTGTCCGAATCGATCAACAGCTTCCCGTCCCGCGAGACGTCGATGTTCTCGACTACCGCCTCTTCGAACGTCAGCTGCGTAGCGTCAGCCCAGGTTGCCGGGCGGTCGGTCCGGATTGGAACTCGAAAGACATTCCGGACCACTCGTTCCTTGACGTAAGCCAGCTTATGACCGTTCGCGCTCAGGGCGAATTGGGCCATCTCGATGCCCGCCGTCAACTGGATGGGCGGGCCCTGGGACCGGCCGTCTTGGCCGATCGCGAACTTCCAGAGATCGAGCGTTCCGCCCTGGTTGGAGATGAAGCAGAGCCCGCGCGAATCCGGCAGCCATCCCGGACTACCGACCAGGAAGTCGCCGTCGGTCAGTTGGACGCTCTGGCCGTCGGAGGCCCGGGTCAGCCAAAGTTCCGAGTTGGCCGCGACGGGGCTGATGGCCCGCCCGTACGCGAACCAGCGGCCGTCCGGCGACCAGCTGAGATCGATGACGGCGTTATTGCGCGGCCGGGCCGGCAAGGCCACCTTCCGCGCCTCACCGTCGGCGATCGTCAGGATCTCGATCCACGGGGCGTCCTGCTGACCTTTGGCGTAAGCGAGCTGCCGGCTGTCAGGGGACCACTGGGGGGCCGTGGGATATGTATCATTGACGCCCATCGGCGCCAGTTTACGGGCCTTCCCGCCCACCGCGGGCATAATGAAATACCCCCCGCCTTCGCGCCTCGAGTAGAAGGCGATCCACTGTCCGTCGGGCGACCAGCTCGGGTATCCGTCGGTGTCGGGGCTGTCGGCCGTCCGGTTGACCGCCTGGGGAAATCCCACCGGGGTCACCCAGATGTCGTAGTTCCCCGCCTGGTCTGATTCGTAGGCCAGGGTCCGGCCGTCCGGAGACCAAGTGGGCGCGTCGTTGGCTCCCATGGCGGTGGTAACCTTGACCGCTTTGGCCAGGCTGAACACGGCCTCCGCGGCATCTCCCTTCCGTCCTTTCAGCACGATGAAGCCGGCCGCTCCCAAGACGACGAGGGCCAGCCCTGCCGCGGCCCAGCGGAGCCGGCGGTGCTTATGGGGGCTCGCGGGGAATTCCCTTCCAGCCGTCGGGGCGCGGTTGTCCACCACCGCCGTGCGCGCCGAAGTCGAATCGCGCTTCAGGCGCTCGAGGTCGGCCCGCATCTCGGCCGCACTCTGGTAGCGCAGCCGCCGTTCCTTCTCGAGGGCCTTGTTTATGATCCGTTCCATCTCGGGCGGCAAGTCGGGGTTCAAGCGCACCGGGGCCGTCGGGGCCTTGTGGAGGATGGCGTCGAAGATGACGGCCGAGGTCGAGCCGGTGAACGCCTGCCGGCCGGTGGCCATCTCATAAAGGACGACGCCGAAGGAGAAGAGGTCAGTGCGGGCGTCCAGGTCTTCTCCGCGCGCTTGCTCGGGCGACATGTAGGCCACCGTGCCGAGAGCAGTGCCGGGGCTGGTCAGCGGGTTCTTGGCCGTCAGGGTCCGGGCTATTCCCGTCGGGATCGGGACGTCTTCAACGAGCTTTGCCAGCCCGAAGTCGAGGATCTTCATGCGGCCCCGGTCGGTCACGAAGATGTTGGCGGGCTTGATATCCCGGTGAACGATCCCCTTGGAGTGCGCGGCGTCCAAGCCCTCGGCAATTTGGATAGCCAGGTCGAGGATCTCGTCAGTGGGCAGCGGCTTATCGAGAATGCGATGTCTGAGCGTCCGGCCTTCAAGAAGCTCCATGGCGATGAACCGCTGGCCTTGATGTTCGTCGATGTCGTAGATCATGCAGATGTTGGGGTGGTTCAGGGCCGAAGCGGTCTGGGCCTCCAGTTCGAACCGCTCGAGAGCGCGAGGGTCTTTCGAGAGTTCCTCGGGCAGGAACTTCAGGGCGACGGCACGCTTGAGCTTGGTGTCCTCTGCCTTATAAACGACCCCCATCCCGCCCCGGCCGAGTTCCTCAATGATCCTGTACTTTCCGGCGACGATCGTTCCTATGGGCAGCCCTATGGCCGGCGTCTGGAGTGTTTTCGTCAATGAGGAAGGGCCCGGTTCTCCACCACTAAGCGGTGCCGCACAGCTCCCGCAAAACCGGGAGGTATCAGGATTCTCAGAATGGCAGGTCGGGCACTTGTTGGCCACGAGAAATACCCTTTCTTAGTCGGCCCCAGGATAGCAAGCAAGAGGTGTGAAGTCAACCGAATCGGACAGGCTTCGGCGTTCGCCGTGTGGATGCGGCGTGGACAAAACCACTGAAAATGGCTCAGTATTAGTGACTCAGGCTGAAAACGTCGGGGGAGCTAACTGGCAGAAAAAAGAGAAATAAGGGAGCGCGCCCGGAGGGATTTGAACCCCCCGACTTTTGGATTCGAAGGGCACTGACTTGATTATTTAATTGATTGAAAATAAATGATTTCGAGGTGATGCCTCGGGCAATTATACAATGGCTGTGCAGTTGCCGGATACACGCATGGCCTGAGATAATGTCGCTGCGGACCAAATCTAAGGGCCATTTTTGAGGGATGAAGTCCTCGATGCGACCAGGCAGTTGTCAATGATAATCAGGGATTCGCGCTTTTGGCTTCAGGGCTCTCAATTCGTATTGGACCTCTGGCTCGCCCTTCCCTTCAATTTGGATTGTTTGTTCGCTTGGGCCACTAACCATCACTCCGATGAGTCCTCCGGCAAGCCCAAGGCCAGCTCCAATTATAAGAACATAATCTATTCGTGGAAACTTAATCCAGCCAGTACCCCTCGAGCAGATTAAGCCAATGCCGGCGCCAGCAGCTCCCCCTATCAAGAACCCATAACCGAATCCTGCCCCGGCTCTCGATTTCTTAAGTATCCCAATGGTTTTGATGTCCGGAACATCAATGGAGACGTCGGCCCCTGAGGAAGATCCCAAGAGCAAGATCGAGTTCTGTTTGACGGCGATCAGTTCGCCCTTTTCTTGAGCGCCATCCTTCTTCTGCACCACGACTGTCGCGCCACGCCTCTCTCCGGCCATGAGGTTTCCTGAAAGTCCCAATAAGGAGAAAACCACCCACAAAGACGTGATCTTCCCCATTTTCCCGTTAAACCCTATTCTCATTATGTTCAATCTCCTTTACTGTTACGCTTTCTGCCGATAATATGGATTATTCTCGACGAAAAGTTGTCAAGAAGTTGTCAAGAAATTGTCAGGAGTTGGTAGTGTACAGTGAGGTTCGCAATTTGGCATAGGAGGTAGGCCATCGTAAACTCTCTTCGAACGGCAATCCGAAAAAGAGGAGAAGTTTTACTACGATGGCCCAACAGCATTATAGGACACCCTTCAAGAAGGCGCTATTACAGTTCATCACGGAACCCGACCCGTTCCTGGCCATGCTCGAGTGGGTGATGACGGAGATGATGAGGATCGAGGCGGAAGCCAAGGTCGGGGCGGCCAAGGGCAAGCATGCCAAGGAGCGCGCGACGTATTTTTCGGGGGCGCGGGCCCGGAGAGTTGATACCCGGCTCGGGACAGTCTATCTTCTCGTGCCCAAGGTTCGTAAGGGCGGCTATGTGCCGTTCATCATCTCGGAGAGACGGCGGTCGGAGCAGGCGCTGATCGCGGTTGTCCAGGAGGCCTTCGTCAACGGGGTCTCGACCCGGAAGATCGAGCGCCTGGCCCGGGCCATGGGCATCGAGAACATCTCCGCCTCCCAGGTCTCGGAGTTCAACAAGGAGCTCGAGGCCCAGGTCGCCGATTTTCGGACCAGGCCCTTGGAGGAGGAGTATCCGTTCCTCTGGACCGACGCCCTGTACCAGAAGGTCCGGGTCGAGGGACGGGTGGTCTCGGCGGCCGTGATGATCGCCTGCGGGGTTAACAAGGCCGGAACCCGGGAGATCCTGGCCGTGGAGCCCATGTTCGACGAGTCGGAGGACTCCTTGGCGGGTCTTTTTCCGCAAGCTCAAGGCCCGGGGCATGAAGAGGACCGCGCTCTGCGTCTCCGACGCTCACGCCGGCATCCAAGCCGCGGTCCGGAAGGAATGGCTGGGCGCCTCGTGGCAGCGGTGCAAAGTCCACTTCATGCGGAACATCACTTCTTAAGAGTAGTGCTGTAAAGCACTGCCGGCCAAGGTTCCCCATCGGGAGAAGACCCGCTTCGCGGCTCATCTGAAACAGATCTGGCTCGAGCCGGATAAAAAGAGCGCCCGGCGGGCGGCCGCCGCTCTCATCGACGATTACGGGGAGCGGTTCCTCGAGGCGGTCCGCTGCCTGGAAGATGGCCTCGAGGGCTCGCTCTCGTTCTATGACTTCCCGGAGGTCGACAAGAAGCGGATCTCCTCGACCAACGGACAGGAGCGGCTGAACATGGAGATCCGTCGCCGAAGCCGGGTAGTGGGTGTGTTCCCCTCGGTTGAGAGTTATGTCCGGCTGACGATCTGCTATCTCGTCGAATATGCGGAGGACTGGGGAAGTGAGCGTAGCTATATCCGGGAGGACAAGGCCCTTGGTTCCTTGGATAGGCTCCATGAGCTGATGGCTCAAGCGGCTAACTGAAGAGGTTTAGGATGGCCCCGAAGTTGCGAACATCCGTTGACACGGCCCAAACTTCTAACCCACCTCAAGCACAATAGCCTAGAACGGCAGATCGAACTGCTTCAACAAACTCAGGGCCGAGCCTTTCCTATTGAGGTATGATGGGGAAAACGACAATGACCCGTAAGGGAGTCGAACCTACAAACCGCGGATTAAGAGTCCGGAGCTCCATCTCAGATAGAGCTCTCCTCGTGTGTCACCGGTGTGCCAAAATAGGTTGAAAAACACTGAAATTTCGTTTTAAGGATTGAAAGACAATAGAGAAGAGAGCTCACAGAATGTCTGGACCATTTTTAAGGGATGAGGTCTCCTTTGCTGATGCCCAAACAGTTTACGATGTCCTTGCTGCTAAGTAACCACTATTTTGTAAAGAGTCGGTGAAGATCAACGAGGGATAAAAGAATCCCTTTTCCGTGGTGTGGTGAATGGCCGTTCCAGGTGTTGAATCTCCCCTTCTGACAGCCGAGCGAGATAAAAAAAGGCAGGTCCGAAAACCTGCCTTGGACAGAACCGGAGAACTCGACCTGTCTACTTGGTGACTTTGACGGAAACCGCTTCGTAAACGCCTTCGACCGTCTTCTTGTACTTGACGTTGACCTCGTTGCCCTTGACGATCTTCTCCAGACCGATCGTCTCGCCCTTGGCGTCGTACAAGGTGGTCGTGGTGATGATCAAGAAGCTCATCTTGGTGTTGGCCATGTTGACCACGACGATCTCGGACTTGGTGCCCGCGGCGGTATCGGCCATGGTCACGGACTCGACCGTCCCGATAAAGTGGTCGGGCTTCTTAGGCGGGGTCTGAGTTCCCTGGGCCAGGCTGAAGGAAATCAGCCCGAGGACCATAAGGACTCCCGAGAGAACGGCTAATGATTTTTTCATGTGATTCAATTCCTTTCACGCCCCAGTATAGAGAAAGGAGGGTTAGAAGACCGTTAGAGGAATATTAAGTTCCTCTAATGTTTTCTTGGAACAGCCGGGTCCCCGGAAACCGCGGAGAACCTGGCCGGGGGCCGGATGGGCAGGAACATAGCGAAACAGGCCCCCCCGCCAGCGGCTGTCGAGACTTCTATCCGGCCTCCATGAGCTTCGGCGATGGCCTTAGCGATGGACAGGCCCAGGCCGAAACCCTTTTCCCGGCCGTGCGCCGGGCCCCGGAAGAACCGGCCGAAGATGTGCGGCAGGTCTTTTTCCGGAATCCCCGGCCCCGTGTCGCGAACCGTGATCTTGACCCACTCCTCTTCCCGGACGACCTCCACCTCGACCTCTCCGCCCGGCGGCGTGTACTTGACAGCGTTGTCCAGGACATTGAGAAAAAGCTGCCGGAGCTTGACGGAGTCCCCCCGGACGTTCGTTCCGGCCTTCGACTCAAAACGGACGGATATGCCTTTCGGCTCGGCCAGGACACGCATATCCTCGACGCATTGGGCCACCAGCCCTCCCGCCTCGAGGTCCTCCTTGTCCAGAGCGGCGACGCCCTTCTCCAGTCTGGCCAGGACGAGGAGGTCCTCGACGATCCTGATGATCCGATCGATCTCCTCTAGGCTGCTCTCCAGGACCGATTTGTACTCCGAGGCCGAACGCATCCTCTTCAGCGTCACCTCCAGCTCTCCCTTGAGAACGGCCAGCGGCGTCTTGAGCTCGTGGGTCAGGTCTTCGATGAAGAGCCGCTGCGACGTGAAAGCATGTTCGAGTCTGTTCAGCATGTCGTTGAAGGTGTCGGCCAGTCTTCGGACCTCGTCCTTCGACTCCGGGAGAGTGAGCCTCAGACGCAGGTTCTCTCCCGTGATCGCGTGGATGGTCTCGATCATGCGATTGATGGGCCGCAGGGTCACCCTGGCCATGATGGAGCCGATGACCCCGCTCAGGACGACCACGAATGGGAAGAGGATGAAGACGATGAGCCTGAAGTCCCTGAGCAGGAAATCCAGGGAGGTAAGGGGGCTCAGGACCCGGACGATATAGGCGACCCTTTGATTTTCGACAACAGGGATGGTCAGGGCCCTCAGGGAGACCGGGTTCCCCAAGGCAGGGGCGGCCGGGGAGTCGTCGAACCGCTTCCTGCCCCCGAGGACAGAGCGGAAGGCATCAGGAGGGAGGCTGTCCATTTCCGGCATGGTCTTGGACGAGGCGATCTGACCTCCCTTGACATCAAAGATCTGGACGATGATGTCCAGAAGTTCCGGGTCATCGGTTCTGTCCATGACCCAGCGTTGGGCGATCTTGACGAAGTTGGCGTTGTCGATCTTGCTGAGAGACCTGGCTATCATCCCGCCCCCGGCCGCTTCAAGTTTCTCCGCTTCCCAATAAGTGTTCACGGAATCCGCGACACCCTGGGCCCGGGATTCCAGCAATCTGTCGATGTCGTCCTTCAACATTCTTTCGAGGTCGTGGAAGAGGACGAAACTGAACAGGGTGAGAGACAGGAGGAGGATCGTCATGTAAAGGGCGATGATCCGGACGCGGACGGACCTCAAGATACCCATCTTAGCCCTTGATCACGTAGCCGCGGCCCCGGACGGTTCGGATGAGCTTGTCGGGAAAGTCCCGGTCGATCTTGTTACGGAGGTAGCTCATGTAAACGTCGATGACGTTGGTGAAGGTATCGAAGTTAACGTCCCAGACATGTTCGGCGATCATGGTCCTAGTGACTACAGTCTCGACGTTCCGTATCAGGTACTCGAGGAGAGCGAACTCCCTGGACGTCAGCTCGATCTCCCGTCCGGCGCGGAGGACCTTGTGGGTCAGGAGGTCCATCGTGAGGTCGGCTACCTGGAGCTTTGTCGGCGAGCCCGCTTCTCTCTTCCGGAGCAGGGCCCGGACCCTGGCCAGAAGCTCCTCGAAGGCGAAAGGCTTGGTGAGGTAATCGTCCGCCCCAGCGTTGAGGCCCTGGACCTTGTCCCTGACCTTGTCCCTGGCGGTCAGGACGAGAATCCGCGCCTCGTTGCCCTCGGCCCGCAGCTTGCGGCAGAGGTCGAGCCCGTCCAGGCCGGGGAGCATGAGGTCGAGGATGATCAGGTCGCAGTCCTGGGTGGAGGCCAGGAAATAGCCCTGCTCTCCGTCGGCAGCCACATCCACAGCGTAGCCTTCTTCCTTGAGCCCCCGTTTGAGAAACGCAGCGATCTTGCCTTCGTCCTCGATGATCAGTATCCGCATTATTGACCTCGAAGTTCGCCTCTTATCCTCCTCTCATTCTGGAATATCCTCCCGCTGGCGTCAAGACGGATCGTACCCTCACCTGATCAAGAAATATGGCAACTAAGCTCTTAGGGTCCAACCATTAGACCAGAAAAGCTATAGAGAGATTTTCATAGGTATGGCGACCATGTCCTAAATCCGCGAATGGGCTGGCAAGGGGGTCTTGGGTGTTGCCGGTTTTTTGGCGGAGTAGAAATTGGCTCTCGAAAGCCAGAAAACCCAAAGCCGGACATTTCCCCGAGCGCCAAATATGTGACAAAACATGATGAAAACCGCTGAAACTATGGGTCAGTAGTTGAAGAGACCAAATTATGGAACATCCAGAAAAATCAGGGGAAACGGGGTTCTTTCGGTGGTGGAGTTGATCAGGATCGAACTGGCGACCTCTTGAATGCCATGGTGCCACATTGGAATTACCACACCCTGATTTGAGGAATGGTCATGCGAGGGCTTGACGATGGCCACGAAGTTGCGAACACCAGTTGACACGGCCGATTTTCTATTTATTTGATATATTATAAATTTAGGTAATTATAAAAGATTTGACACCTGATTATAATGGTGTCAATGAACCTGAATGTCTTTGAAGTCATTGTTAAATCAGAAAATAGGGCCAGGCTCTACCTCCGTCGAT
>Ga0208457_1001039_pt1 | contig 22064 bp, 23 predicted proteins | sample June2015DPH_10_1_FD_185513 | JGI IMG/M metagenome (GOLD analysis project Ga0208457, IMG submission 185513) | Peatland microbial communities from SPRUCE experiment site at the Marcell Experimental Forest, Minnesota, USA - June2015DPH_10_150... | ecosystem: Environmental > Terrestrial > Soil >... | reverse complement strand
CTGCTTCAAAACTCCAATAATCTGCTCCTCCGTGAAACGGCTCTGCCTCATCTCCTGTCCTCCTTCGGGCTTTTATACCCTGGGAGAACTCTCTTTTACACTGGTACAGTTTTCGGGGGGCAGGTCAGCCAGCCTCAAGCAATTGCCTCTCGTCTGGTCAGATGGCACAGTTAACCTCATAGAGAAAGTCACGGCAGCTCTCAGGTAACGGCCGCTGGAATCCCCGGACCGTTGCTGTTGCATTTCCTTCAAAATACCCTAATCGCGCGAGTTCGTGTTTGATTCACCACCATCAGGATCGTTGCGAGGTTGCCCCCTTTCCGACAATCCCGGGGATGCGTTTCCCCAGCGAGTAGATTCTCTCTTGAATTTCAAGAAAGACTTCTCTTTTGGAGGTGCAGGAACCTTTTCTATTCTGAGGTTTCATGCGGCCTCCCCTGTGGAAAAAGTCGGCTGCAGGAGCGAGGGTTCTCCCGGCAGCCGATAGAGTTTGGAGCCGTCAAAGGGCTGGCGGGATTTGAACATGCCGTAGATGGCGTGCAGGAGCTTGCGCATGACGGCGACCAGGGCCTGCATTTTGAGTTTGCCGCGCGCCAGGAGGTGCTCGTAGTAGGCGCGCACATGCGGATCATGCCGGACGGCGACCAACGCCGGCATGTAAAGACCGCGGCGCAGGTGGCGGTTGCCGGTTTTGCTGATGCGGGTTTTCTTGTGCACGGAGCTGCCGGAGGAGTACTGGCGGGGATCCAGGCCGGCGTGCGCCACCCACTGCCGAACTTGCAAGTTAGGGGAGAGCACGGCCAACTCGGCCAGGATCTGCACGGCGCTGGTTTCCGCGATCCCTCGCGTGGTGAGCAAAAGTTGGAAGCGCAGCTTGAGGTCGGGATCTTGGGCGATGAGCTGGAGCGCCTCGCGCGTGAGCCGCTGGAGGGCGCGCTGCTGTGCCCGCAAGCTCCGCTGCAGATCCCGGAGCACGGCCGCCGGGGTTGTCTCCGACACGCGGGCCGCGCAGAGTTTTTGGAGAGCGAAGATTTGTACCGGTCCCGAATCCCCGACGGGGATTGATAGAATAGCCGGGGGCAACGCCCCGGACGGCTCGCCCGCCCCCTCACCCCCTCCCCTCTCCCCGCCCGAGCGGGGAGAGGGGTGCCGGAAGCGGGGTGTGGGGTACCTCTTATCCGTGGGTTTCACCCACGGCTATTGATATCGCGCCCATTCAGGGCGCCAATGACGAATACCCAATTGCTGCTTCGCTTGCGTCGTTTCTGAGTCTGCCGGTTGCCCGAAAGCGACGTGCCCCACATGCCACCTACCATCTACCGTCTACCGTCTTCACTTTTCTTCCTGCCGGTAGCCAAAATCGTGTGTCACGGCCTTGACATTGCCCCTGCGATTATTGCTATCCTAGAGCAGGGGCTAGGTGTTAGGGGCTGGGGACTAGGGACGGAGAGAGCGGGGAACAGGTGACAGGGAAGAAACACGAACGAGTCCGGGGTGCGAAGTCAGAGGAACAGGTTACAGGGAACAGGGAATAGGTGAAAGCGAAGAAACACGAACCAGCCCACGGTACGACGCGCGAAGCCAAAAGCCTCTCGCAAGGCGACGCTCACGCGGAGAATGGAAGATTCCAACTTTCGCCAAGTCTCGCGGGTCACCAACCTGCTACTGAAGATTAAACGCCAGGTGCGGGAGGAAGAAGCCTTGGAAAAACCCTCGCGATCCTTGAATATTAATGAAAACACAGCAGGTTAGCGAATGATCGGGGGAGATGCGATGGTCTCAGCAAAAAATCAAGCCATTGAAAATAGGAAGGTTACAAGAACGATGCATAGGCTAGGATGAGGAGAGAAAAAAGGATGTTAAAATGCGGGTATATCCTTGAATGTTGCTGAAAATAAATGAGATAATAAATTGACTTGGCGCAAATTCACTCTGAACCTTGAATGTTGAACAAAAATAAGCAACTTATCGCTGCGAACCTTGAATGTTGTTGAAAAGAAATGATGTTATCGCGCGCTCGCGTCGAAAAACCCTGGAATTCTCCATCCTGCGGAGCGGCAGAGCGGGATCCTTCTCCCGCAACGCGGGATCAGGATGACAGCGCAACGGGCAATGTCGGAGGGCACAAGGACGGGCGGAGCCGATGGACAATCGCCCGCCGTGACACACTACCCCATATCGGTTATCGGCACAGTTCGGTGAGAAGATGAACTAATTTGCTGCGTCAGAAGGTTTTCAATGGCCCCATGGGCCGATGAAGCGATGGCCCGATGAACCGATGAGCCGATCAAGTGACCGGGCGATCGAGTGACGATGCCCAGAGGCTTCTGCAGTGTTATACTCCGCTACACTCGAACCGGAGAGGAACCCGATGGCTTCCATACTCATCAAGGGTGGCCGCGTGCTGTCGCCGGAAGACCAACTCGATGGCGAACTCGACGTGCGCATTGAAGACGGCGTGATTCGCGAGATCGCGCCGAACCTGGGGGGCGCGGCGGATGAAACGCTCGAGGCGCGCGGGAACGTTGTCGCCCCGGGTTTGGTGGATATCCACGTGCACTTCCGTGAGCCCGGCGGAGAGATTTCCGAAACGCTCGAAACCGGCCTGGCCGCCGCGGTCGCCGGAGGCTTCACCGCCGTCTCGACCATGCCCAACACCAAGCCGGTGATCGACCGGCCGGAGCTAGTGCGCGCGCAAATCGCGAAGGCTCGCAGCCTGGGGCTCGCGCGGCTTTACCCCGTCGCCGCCGTGTCCATGGCCAGCCAGGGCGAGTCACTTACGGACGTTGCGGCCCTTGTGGCGGCGGGTGCCGTGGCGTTTTCCGACGACGGGCGTCCGGTGAAGACGGCGGGCCTGTTGCGGCGCGCCCTCGAACGCACTCGCGACCTGGGAGTCCCCATCAGCGATCACTGCGAGGATCCCAGCCTGAGCGCGGCGGGGGTCATCAACGAGGGCCCCGTGGCCGTTAAGCTGGGCGTGCGTGGGATTCCCGGCTCTTCCGAAGACGTGTGCGTGGCGCGCGACCTGGTGATGGCCGAAGCCACCGGCGGACGCCTGCACGTCATGCATCTTTCCACCGGGCGCGCGCTCGACATGGTGCGCCAAGCCAAGCACCGTGGCGTGCGGGTCACCTGCGAAGTCACGCCTCACCACTTCACGCTGACGGACGAAGCCGTCCTCACCCACGGCACGAACGCCAAGATGAATCCTCCCTTGCGCAGCGCGGCGGATGTGGAAGCGATCCGCGCGGGCATTGCCGACGGCACCGTCGACGCTATTGCCACGGACCACGCTCCGCACGCGCCAGAGCTGAAGGCGAAGCCGCTCGGCACGGAGGCGCCCTCCGGCGTCATTGGCCTCGAAACCGCGCTGGGTCTGGCCCTTACCGAGCTCGTCCACACCGGCCTGATCTCGCTGTGGCATTTGGTATCGCTCGTGAGCGCGAACCCGGCACGCATCATCGGCCAGCCGGTCGGGCGCTTACAGGTCGGCGGCCTTGCGGACGTCACCATCTTCAATCCGGACTTGGAATGGACCTACCACGTGGCGGAAGGCCGCTCGAAGAGCCGCAACTCGCCCTTCGACGGCCGCACCTTACGCGGCGCCGCGACCGTCACGATCGTTGCGGGCCGCATCGTTTATCGCCGCGGCATGTAGGGTTTTCGTTTAGGGTAGGCGCGGCGGCAGGTCGAGCACCTTGAACCCCCCGGGAGTCTTAGCCACGCGGAACTCAAAACTCGCCCGAGCGCCGATCTGGAAGGGCTTGAAATCCGGGGTCTCGAAGGAGACCTGAAACACCATCGCACCTGGGGCGTCGCCGCCTGCCGTGCGCTTGATCTCGGCCGGCATCAAACATTGGCCGCCCTGCGTGGTGCAATACGCTTCCAGGATCTTGGCTTTCTCTGTGGAGTCGGCCGCGGGCGGCGTCGTTCCAGCGGATTCCTCTTTGCCGGCAAAATAGTATGCCGCTGCCAAGTAGGTTTTCGCAGAAAGGCCTGAGAGGAAATCAAACAGCGCGCGCGTCGCCCGGCCTGGCGCGTTCAATCCCTTCACCGGCTCGGGCAGTCCCTGGGTCATCCACTTGGCGGTCTCCTGGAAACTCGCGCCATCAAAAGCATAGGCCTCGCAGAAATCGTATCCGAGGTTGTTGGCGTAGGCGCAGAACACCGAGGAGCCGTCGGGGAGGTGCGGAATGGCGCCGGCGGGCCCCGTCACCCTGTGATTCCAGGTGCGGCCGTCTTTGTCGAGGAAGGGGATCGACTGGAGGCGCCCGGAAGGGTCGACCGAAAAGAACTGCACGCTCTCACTGTTGCAGGTTCCGTATTGAAAAAGCACAACGAGATCCTGGCCCGTTTTCGGATCGCGGTACAGCCGCACGCCGTCGTGAGGCTTCTTCTCGACAAAGCTCACATCGGGGTCGAGGTCAAGCCTGGAAACCACGGCGTTGTCCACTACGCTCACCAGTTGATAATGCCCGGAATACCACTTCGCGCCTTGGTCGCCTCCGCAAAAGGGAGCATAGAGAATATCCACCTTCTCCTCCCCGGCGAACAGGTAGACGTCCACAGGACGATTCTGGCGTTCCAACCGGAGGTGTGAGCGATGCTGTCCTCGCAGGTTCGCAGCCTCAGCCGGCAGAGTGGTTTGCAGGCCGGCGGCGTGCTGGTCTGCTGCCGGTCGCTGGCCGAACAGGGAACTCGGCAGACCCACAGCCAGCGCCAGCAGGATGAGGTTCAGTGCGGAGGGGGGACGACGGCTCATACGAGAGGCAAGTTTATCACTGCGTGCGTGGACAGGTATGGGAGATTGCGCCCTTTCGAGGGTTGCCGGGCGCCGCGGCCCTTACGCAGCCTGGCGTCGCTGCTTCAGGCTCTGGGCCTGGATGGCGGTGATGACCGTGACCTGCACGATGTCTTCCGCCTTGCAGCCGCGCGAAAGGTCGTTAGCTGGCTTGGCGACTCCCTGCAGAATGGGCCCGATGGCCTCGCATCCGCCGAAGCGCTCCGCCAGCTTGTAGCCGATGTTGCCGGCGTTCAGGTCGGGAAAGATCAGTACGTTGGCGCGCCCCGCAACCGGCGAATCCGGCGCTTTGCGCGCGCCGATCTCGGGGATGAGCGCGGTGTCGAGCTGGAGTTCACCGTCGACGGCGAGCTGCGGCGCTCGCTCCTTAACGAGGTCGAGCGCCTCCCGCACCGCGTCGATCATGGGGTGCTCGGCGCTTCCCTTGGTCGAGAAAGAGAGCAACGCCACGCGTGGTTCAACCTCCAGCAGGGCCCGTGCGTTCTCGGCCGTGGCGATGGCGATGTCCGCCAGTTGCGACGGCGTCGGCTGCGGAACCACAGCGCTGTCAGCGAACAGGGTCGCGCCCTCCGCGCCCAGGTTCTTGCGCGGAGAAAGCATCAAGAAGAAGCTGGAAACCAGGGAGACGCCGGGCGCCACGCCAATCCCCCAAAGCGCCGCGCGCACCGTGTCCGCCGTGGTGTTCAGGGCGCCTCCCACGGAACCGTCGGCATCGTCTGCCGCCACCATCAGCGCGGCATAGTTGCGCGGCTGGCGCGCGGCTTTGAGGGCCTGCTCCGGCGTCATGCCTTTCGCCCGGCGGCGCTCGTAGAGGGAGTCCGCATATTCCTCCAGCTTGGGGCTGGAAGTGGGGTCGAGAAGCTGGGCGTTTTCGAGACGGAAGCCCAAAGCTTGCAGGCGGGCAGAAATCTTGGCGGCGTCCCCCAGCAGCGTCAGGTTCGCCAGTTTTTCCTTTTCGATCAGGTGCGCGGCTTCCAGCGCCCGGTCCTCTTCACCCTCAAACAGAACAATATGCTGGGGAGCAACCCGGGCGCGGGTGCGAAGCTTCTCGAGGATGTCCATAGAGCCCTCCGGGAACGTTAGCGGCAAAACTCGTGATGCCAACGAGGTTACTGGGTGAGAATCCGCCGAAATGTCTCTCGTGGCCCTCTGCGAGCCGGGCCTCATCTTCCCGGCAGCACGCCCTGTGCCATTTGACGGACGCTCCGACCAGCACATATGCCTCTGTTCGGCTCCGCTGCTGTTTTCCGGCTTTAGCGCCTTCCTGGTTCGGCGGGAGGTAACCCGAATGGCTTGAGGTGAACATCCCCTCCAGAGGTGATCGTGCGATGGCTTTCGCCCGCCGCGAGGTACCGCCGGCTGCCGAGGTGCGGTGGGCGCACATTCGGCTGCCCTGCTACCGGGTCCCCCGGGGTTATAATCCCCTTTGCTGTCTTCTGGACCGCGCTACAACCTGCGAGGAATCGCCGTGGCCAAGAACATCGAAAAAGAGATTGCCAAGCTTCGGGACGAGATCCGTCACCACGAGCACCGCTACTATGTGCTCGACGATCCGGAGATCTCCGACTTCGAGTTCGACAAGCTGATGCACCGCCTACAGGAACTCGAACGCCAGCATCCCGAGTTCGTCACGCCCGACTCGCCCACGCAGCGAGTGGGAGGCGAGCCAGCCGCGGAATTTCCCAAAGTGCGCCACCCGGCGCCGATGCTGAGCCTCGACAACACCTATTCGGTGGATGAGCTGCGTGACTTCAATCGACGGGTGCGCGAGCTGGCGGGCCACGCCAAGGTGGAGTACGTCGCGGAACTCAAGCTCGATGGGCTTTCCATGGCGTTGACCTACGAGGACGGCGCGCTGGTACGCGGCGTCACGCGCGGGGATGGCGAAGTAGGTGAGGAAGTGACGGCAAACGTGAAGACCATTCGTTCCGTGCCCCTGCGGCTGGAGGCGAAGAAGCTGGACCTGATCGGCCGACCGGCGCGCTTCGAAGTCCGCGGGGAAGTGATCATGACCCGCAAAGCCTTCGAGCAGACTAACGCGCAACGCGAGGCCGCGGGCGAGCAAAAGTTCGCGAACCCACGCAACGCCGCTGCGGGCTCCATGCGCCAGCTCGACCCGCGCATCGTGGCGGAGCGCAAGCTCGACATGTACATCTACTATCTGCAGGTAAACGGCGTGGTGGCGCTGGGCGAGCACGCGCAGGCGCTCGCAACGCTCGCCAGGCTGGGGTTCAAGGTGAACCCGAATTGGCGGCTCTGCCGGACGTTTGACGATCTGCTCGCTTACATTCAGCAGTGGGAAACGAAGCGCGATGGCCTGGATTATGAGATCGACGGGATTGTTATCAAAGTCAATAACGCGCGCCTTTGGCAGGAGCTGGGAACCACCGCCAAGTCACCGCGCTGGGCCGTGGCGTACAAGTACCCTGCGCGCCAGGCGACGACCCGCGTCGGGGACATTCGCGCGCAGGTCGGCCGCACCGGCACGCTCACGCCGGTGGCGGACCTGGAGCCCGTGGACGTGGGCGGCGTCACCGTGAGTCATGCCACGCTACACAATATGGACGAGATCGAGCGCCTGGGGGTGAAGATCGGCGACACGGTGCTGATTCAGCGCGCCGGGGAAGTGATCCCGCAGGTGGTGAAGGTGGTGAAACACGCGCCGGACGGGCGCGAGTTCGTGACGCCCAGGAAGTGCCCGGTGTGCGGCGGCGAAGTGCATCGTGCCGAAGGCGAGGTCGCTTATCGCTGCGTCAATGCGGCGTGTCCTGCCAGACTCAAGGAATCCCTGCTGTACTTTGCGGGGCGGCGCGCCATGAATATCGACGGGCTGGGCGAGGCGCTGGTGGACCAACTCGTGGACAAAGGTTTGGTCCACGATGTGGCCGACCTCTACAGTCTGACCCACCAGCAGCTCGCCGATCTCGAGCGCATGGGAGACAAGTCCGCGCAGAACCTGCTGGATGAAATCGAAAACAGCAAGCAGGCTGAGCTCGCGCGCGTGATCTTTGCGCTGGGCATCCGCTTTGTGGGCGAGCGTACGGGGCAGTTGCTGGCCGACCACTTCGCCTCGCTCGACAAACTTGCCAAGGCGAGCGAAGAGGAGTTGTTGGAAGCGGAAGAAGTGGGGCCGCGCGTGGCGGAGGCTATCCAGGAGTTCTTCCATGAAGAGCGCAACCGCGACGTGATCGAGAAACTCCGCAAAGCGGGCTTGCAGTTTGAGCAGGAGAAAGCGCGAAAGGCGGAGGGGAAACTCGCCGGCAAGCAATTTGTGCTGACCGGCACGCTGCCGAACTATTCGCGCGACGAGGCGACGCGCCTGATCGAAGAAGCGGGCGGGCGTGTGATGGGCTCGGTGAGCAAGAAGACCGATTACGTGGTGGCGGGCGCCGACCCCGGTTCGAAACTTGATAAGGCGCGCTCGCTGGGCGTGAAGACTCTTGACCAGGCGGAGTTGCTGAAGTTGCTTAGGTAGGGGAAGGCTTAGGCCTCCCTTCATTTTCTGTGCAGTGTGCAAAGTGCGGGAACGTGGGATCAGCAGATGAAGAACAAATACTTCGGTGACATCAATGACTACCACAAGTACGGCCTCCTGCGCGTCCTGTCCAACCGTGGCAAAATTCGGACGGCAGTGTGTTGGATGCGGACGCGTGACGATGGTCCCAGAAAGGATCACGTTCCGGAGTACCTTCGACAGGGGGACAAGTACAAATCTCTCGACCCGGAGCTTTTCGAATCGTTGGCGCGCTGTCTGAAAACCCCAAGACGTCGCTCTATCCGGTTGGCGCGCCGTCCAGGGATTCTTCCCTTTGCAGTACCATTCGAAGGCCTTCTTCCGCAAGATCCCGATAAACGTCGAAAGTACATTCGCAGGCTTCTTGCCAAGGCCCACGAGTGCTCGGTGGTGTTCTTTGACCCAGATACAGGGCTCAAGCTGATGTGGTCTCCGCGCAGGGGCAAGACTTCGGGCACGCATCTGTACCTGGATGAAGTACAGATGACCTTCTGTTCTGGACACAGTGTCTTGGTGTACCAACACTTCCCGCGCAAGCCGCGAGACCAATTCGTTCGCGACTTGAGCAACGTCCTATGCGAATTGTGCCACGTGCGGATCGTCTATTCATTCCGTACTTCGCGCGTTGTTTTCCTACTGGTACCGCAACTCGATTTGCTGGACTATTTCGACCGGTGCCGTCGCAAAGTGAGAAGAATCTGGGGTCAGAGCTTTTCCGTCACCCGGCATCGTGCCGCCAGAAAGGCGTTCTGGGAATGGGCAGCGGTGGACCTTGATGCCGGGCTGCTTAGGGCTTTGCGACATAGGGCCGCAAGAATGAACAGGTCATTGTCCGACCTGATTAACGCGACCGTCCGCCAGAGCCTTGCGGAAGACCTCGAAGACCTGGCAGAGTTTAATGAAAGAGCGAAGGAACCCAACCTGGCCCTCGAAGCGGTCCTGAAGGACTCGAGGCGACGCGGTAAGCTATAGAGTTCTTGATAAGGCTTTTGTCGGAAAAAGAGCTGGAGGCGATTCCCAGGAAAAGGCGCGCTACACCTTAGCTTCCAGCACGGTCATGACTTCGTCGGTGATGGTCTTGACGAGGGTCTCGAGATCCTGACTTTTCTGGCTGCACCCGCCGGGGGCATTGTGTGGGCAGGTGGTGGGGCACACGGTGATGCCGCCGGGGGATTCCGGCTGGTCGCAGAGCTGGCACTCCTCAAGCCCAAACTTCGCATCCGGCAACCCCAGGCGCTTTTTGATCTCCAGCAGCACGGCTTGCTTAGCAGGGGGAATGCGCGTCACCCCGGCACCCAGTTGCGCCGCCAGCAGCAGCGTGCGGCAGTAAGTGTCAACGACTTCGACGTACCACTCGGCGTGCGTCACAGTGTCTGCCCAGCAGATGATTCCGTGATTGGCCAGCAAGATGGTGTTGTGATCTTTCACATAAGGAATGATAGTTTTGGCGAACTCGCGCGTCCCCGGAGTCTCGTACGGTGAAATGGCGACAGATCCCACAAAAACGTCCTGTTCGGGAATAACACAGGTGGGAGGTACGCGCCCGGAGATGGCGTAAGCCGTGGCGTGGGGTGGATGCGCGTGCACGGCAGCCCGCGCTTCGGGAACCGTCTTGTAGACCTCCAGGTGCAGATAGACCTCGCTGGTTCGCTTGCCCCTTCCCGCCAGTTGGTTTCCCTCCAAGTCGACCAGGCAAAAATCATCGACGGTCAGGTCAGCCTTGCTCAGCAAGGTGGGCGTGCAAATCACCCGGTCTTCCGTAATGCGGTAGGTTATGTTGCCGCCGTTCCCGTCCACGTACTGCCGGTCCCAAAGCTTCTTGCCCACGCTGACCATTTCTTCCTTGATGACCAACGCTTCAGGCGAATTCAGAATGGCTTCATCCGAGCGCGAGGACTTCGAGAGAATGGGGCCGCTTGCGGGCGGCGAGAGGTGCACTGCTCGCGGGCTTGCGCCGTCGTGAGACGGTTGCGCGGTTGTCCCGGTGGCACGGTTGCCGACGATCATTAACCCGGCACGGCGAATGACGTCCCGAGCCGTGGGCGTCAAGACAACGCCGTCCGAGACCACCACTTCACGGGCGCCCGCCGACACCGCTGCTTCCAGGTTTTTGCCCGTCAGCAGCTTGTAACTCTGCAAATCAACCCTCTTCATAGTGAGACTCCGCCTTCGCTTGCCGTTGCACCCGCCACACGCTCCCTTGCGTTGTCATGCCGCGCAAAGCCGTGTCCGCAGCGCCCCACCACCGGCTCCTCAAGTCAGCCTTTGCCCGGATTCTTGCGGTTCTGGCTTTCGGCCTTGGCGCCAAGTGCGTGATAGTCCACAGTATCGACCAGGAGGCTGCAGTAAGCGTCCACTGGCGCGCGGCCCGGCCAGTAAGGGTTGGCGGCTTCCCGTCCTTCAACGAAGGCGATCATCTGCCCCTCGGCCGGGGCCAGATGGTCGGCGACAATGAGTTGTTTCCCGCCGCCCGTTCCATCCTGAGCCGCGAGTGACTGGGCGGTGACGGGTTCGACAATCAAGAATCGCGTGCCGACGAGACTCGGATCGGACAAGCTCAAGACGACGTTTCCGCGAACAATTCCCAGGCGCATGTTTTCAGACCCTGCCCAGTCCCTTGCTCTGATCCGCTCGCCCACCCTCGCGTGCGCCTGCTCCGCTCGCGAGGTCGATGACGCCGACCACGATCATGCGGGAGGGCGTGGTGTTATCCGCCAACTTCTGCCTCGCCAAGTCACCGTCGGTGGTGACCAGCACGTGCGAGCCGAGGCCCGCGCCCAGATCGTCCACGAGCACCAGGGGTTCTCCCACCTCTGCGCCATCCGCCTCCAGCCGCTGGCCAATCAGCAGGCGAAAGCCCCGCAAGCTCTTGTGCTTGACCGTGGAAGTCACCGATCCGTCGATCCGAGCGATAAACATCGGCGCAACCTAGATGATGTGCAGCGCTCCTGCGATGGTGATCGAGCGCTGGCGCGTAAACGTCAAGGGCGTAGTGACGCCCTCGCCGGTTGGTGTGGCAACGCTGTAACTCAAGTAGCCCGGGCCGCCGGACCCTAGGCTGGCAAAGCAAGGCGCATTCTGGACAAATATCGTGGTGTTCAACGTGCGCGCCATCTTGGTCACGTTCTCCGCGTTGCGGGAATGGATGATCGCGGTGTGACGATAGCCGTGCTCCGCCTGGGCGGCGGCGCGGATACCGTCGTCCACGCAGGCCACGCGCACCACCGGCAGAAAGGGCATGAGTTGCTCGCTTTGCACGAAAGGATGGTTCTCATCAGTTTCGCCAAACAGTAAGGGTGTTTCCAAGCGCACACGCATGCCAATAGCGTCCGCCAGCACCGCCGGGTCTTTCCCGACAAACTCGTGCTTCACGCGAGCGCGGCCACATCCGCCGCCTCTTCCGTCCTCGAAGTCAAATACCGTTTGGGTGAGTCTCTCGACCTGCGCGTGGTTGAGCTCGACGGCGCCGGCCCGCTTCATCGCGGCTATGAATTCGTCGGCGACTTTGGTCACGACAAAGACTTCTTTTTCACTTATACAAAGCAAGTTGTTATCAAACGAGGCCCCGGCAATAATGGCCTCCGCAGCCTTCTGGAGATCGGCCGTCTCATCTACCAGCACGGGAGGATTGCCTGGGCCTGCCGCCACGACGCGCTTCCCTGCCTGCATGGCGGCGCTCACCACCGCTCCGCCTCCCGTCACGCAAATCAGCGCAATGTCGCGGTGACGGAACAGCTCATTGACCGATTCGATCGAAGGCGACTCCACCGTGCAAAGCAAGTCGCGCAAGCCGGTTTGCTTTTCGATTTCCCGGTTGAACAGCCGGACGGCATAAGCCACGCTCCGCGCCGTCGCCGGGTGGGAACTGAAAACCGCGGTGTTTCCGCCCGCGATAGCACTGATGGCGTTACTGCCCATAGTGGGCACGCCGTGCGTGCTGGGCAGAACCATGGCGATCACGCCGAAGGGAGCGTACTCGATCAGGCAGATTCCCGTTGTGTCACTGCGCGCCTCTGTCTTCAGGGCTTCGACGCCCAACACCTTCTCGACCAGTCGCACCTTTTCGATCTTGTGGTCGAGCCGCCCCAGGCGCGATTCCTCGAACTCCATTTTGCCGAGTTCTTCCGCCCGCCCAATGCAGAGGCGACGGATGACAGCGACGACCTCGGCGCGTTCCGCCAGGCTCCGCACGGCCAGGAGCTTCTGTGCGGCGTGGGCGGCCTTCACAGCCTCGTCCACTGTGGAGAACACTCCGTAGTCACCCGCCGCTCCCGCCCGCACGGGGGCTTGGGCCGCGAGCCGCGGTTGCAGGCGCTCGAGAACTTCTTCGACAATTGCGGCAATCATCGGATCAGTGGTTGTGCTCATACGCCTTGCCTCTACCGAGTCGCAAACCAGCCTGCCCCTTGTGGCAGGCGTGTCGTTCAGGGCTTCGCCAACCGGCGTCCCGCCACTTCCACGGTGTCTACAATTCCAACGATGACGGTGTCCACGGGAGAATCTTTCGTCACCTCGGTCAGGCGCGCGGAACTTCCCTGGGTGAACATCACGAATTCGCCTTCCCCGGCCCCCACACTATCGACTGCCACCACGGAGCTCCCGGATTCCACCAGCTTTCCGTCGCGCGTAATGTAAGGCTGGATCAACAACAGCTTCATACCCTGGAAGCGGGCATTCTTCTGAGTGGAAACGACGTTGCCAATCACTTTGGCCAGGAACATGGCCGCACCTTCCGTCGAGCGTTGCTCTATTCAGGTAGAATCGTGCCCAATTCGTCATGCGGGCGCGGGATCACCTGGACGCTCACTACCTGGCCAACGTTCTTGGCCGCGACGGCGCCGGCGTCAACTGCGGCTTTTACCGCGGCGACGTCGCCTGTGACGAAAACCGTGCAAAGCCCCGCGCCGACTTTTCTCCAACCCTTGAACTGCACGTTGGCCGCCTTCAACATGGCGTCGCTGGCCTGCACGAGCGCCACCAGTCCACGGGTCTCGATCATGCCGATTGCTTGCTGTGCCATGCGATTCTCCTCGACTGAAATCTTCCCAATCCCCGGGCCTTCCATCTCGTAGCCCGGCAAACCAGCGGACTCCAGACCCGCGCGGAATCCGGTCGCCGCTGGTGGGGGTTGCGCCTCCGCGTGAGCCCCCCTACTTCAGGTAGCCTTCCGAAACCCCTTCATGTGGGCGGGGAATCACGTGGGCCGCCACCAGTTCGCCCAGGGCCTTGGCAGCCGCGGCCCCGGCGTCAATCGCCGCCCGCACGCTGCCGACGTCACCGCGCACAATGGTGGTCACGTAGCCGCCGCCAATCTGAATCATTTTGACCAGTTGGACGTTGGCTGCCTTGCACATGGCATCACTGGCGTCCACGAGTCCCACCAGTCCCTTGGTTTCGAGCAGTCCCAGTGCTTGATTCATAACACGCTCCTCGATGGCCTCTCGCTGGTTTCTCCGGCCGTTTCCTACTTCTTCGCCGTCTTCGTGGGTGGCGCCGTGAAGACGCTCAGATCCTCGTGCGGGTGCGCAATCACCTGCACGCTGACGACTTCGCCCAAGCGCGCGGCGGCTTCCGCCCCGACGTCGGTAGCCGCCTTGACGGCCGCGACATCGCCTTCCACGAAAGCCGTGACCAGTCCCGAACCCACCGGCTCCCAGCGAGCAAAGGTGACGTTGGCCGCCTTCAGCATGGCGTCGGTGGCTTCGATCAGGGCCGCCAGCCCTCTCGTCTCAATCATTCCCAAGGCTTGGTTCATGGCTTAATCTCCTAAGCGCTGACTTTTGCGCGCGGACCTCATGAAGTGACCTTTTCCTGCTTCCGCAGTTCGACGTGCTTGGCCAGATGCAGCGCGCAAGCATTGGCCTCATCCGTGTCCATGTGAACTTCCAGCCGGAAAGTGGGATCGACGCGCACGTGCACCTGATTGAACGTGACTCCTGTACCGTCACCCACCTTCAGCTTCATGACGTCGCGGTGCCGAGCCCCATATAACTCCGCGTCCGCCGGACTCATGTGCACATGCATCGCCGCCCGGATTACACCTTTCTTGAGTTCCACCACGCCCTGCGGACCCATGACGAAGGCTCCCGGCGTTCCCTCGATGTCGCCCGAAAGGCGGACGGGCAGATTCTCGATCCCCAGCATGATGGCATCCGTAAAGGCGAGCTCAATCTGCGATGCGGACCGGACGGGCCCCAGAATGCGGAGATTGGAGATCAGCCGGCCGCGCGGCCCGATGAGCACCACGGTTTCCTCCGCGGCGAAGGTGCCATGTTGATAGAGGGGATGGATGGGCTTAAGTTGGTGGCCAAGCCCAAACAAAGCCTCCAGGTCTTGCTGGCTCACGTGCATGTGGCGTGCGGAAGCATTGACCAGCAGGCGAGACGGGTGACCTTCCGCGTCCTTCCCCGGACAAGTCGCCAGACGTTTGCGGACAATTTCCCGAACGACGCTCTCCACCACGGCGCGACTGACTTCTAGGGTCATTTGACGCACCAAACTGACAAGTACTGGGTGATTGTGCAATGTTCCTTCCAGCTAGCTTCCAGATATGACCACTTATATTCAGATACCTCCTCTTTTCGTCCGATTTGTGCTATCTTGCTTCCCATGCGAGCTGCCGAACGCCAAATCAAAATCCAGAACTTTGTTCGCACTCAGGAGTTCATCGACGCCGCAGTCTTGGCTTCTAAGCTGGGGGTTTCGGAATCCAGTGTTCGCCGCGACCTCATTGAACTCGAGCGGCAGGGCTTGGTACGCAGGGTCCGGGGAGGCGCCGTTTCGCTGCAGGTTCAGGGAGAGTCCCGCGGCTTGGGGTGGGCGGCGAATCGAGCCCGGGAGGAGAAGCAGCGCATTGGCAAAGCGGCTGCGGCCTTGCTCGAAGAAGGTCAGACCCTCATCATGGACGGCGGTTCGACCGTGGCGGAAGTGGCGCGCCAAATCCTGGGCCATTCGCTCCAGGTCATCACCAATTCCATCCTCATCGCGCAGATTTTTTATGATTCGAAGAGCGTGGAGTTAACACTCACGGGCGGGTATCTTTACCCGCGCCTGGGTGTGCTGCTGGGCCCAATCTGCGAAGAGATGCTGAGCCGCGTAGCTGCGGACGTCCTCGTCATAGGGACAGGAGGCATCACGGAGGCAGGCCTTAGCAACACGAACACTCTGGTGGTGGGCTCGGAACACAGAATGCTCGAAGTCTCGCGGCGGGTGATCGTGGTGGCCGATCACTTCAAGTTTGGCCGGCAGGCGATGGCGCATCTGACACCACTTGAGAGTGTAGACGTGATCGTCACCGACCAGGAGTTACCGCTCAGGTTCGAGAAGCTGCTCGAAAAGTGCGGAGTGGAATTGGTGGTGGCTTGAGGGTGCGGCGGCCCTACGCTGCGCGCTGATGTCAGCCGGAGCCTTTCGGGTTGAGCACGCAAGGTGAGCGATGCCTGTCACCCTGAGTGTAGCGAAGGGGCTCCTCCGAATGACAGGTTGCAAACCTTTCCCTACAAGCTCTCAGATGTACTCGCGGAACAATTCCCGGCGCGGAGCGGGGATGACCACGGAACTCACCAGCATGCCCTCGGCTCCCGCGACGGGCGCGGCGGCGGCGACGGCTGCCTCGACACTCGGAATGTCGCCCGTGAGGAGCACAAACCCTTTACCGCCGATGGCCATGGCCAGATGAATGCGGAAGAGCTTGATGTTTGCAGCCTTGGCGGCGGCGTCAGCGACCTCAATGATCGTGGACGCGGAAAACGTCTCGATGATGCCCAGGGCTTCGAATTGCTCGGCAGGCAACTCGACCGCCATGGAAATCGCGGAGAAGACCGAGGGGTGCAAGCGGGAGATGACTCGCCTCTCGATCAAAGCGCCTTCAGCCACGGCCGCCCCGGTTTCCACGCTCGATTCGACGGAGGCCACGTCTCCACTGACCGCAATCAGGTACTTGCCGGAGCAGATGGTGCGCGCCAGCAGCAATTCCACAGAAGCAGCCTTGAGCATGGCGTCCTGAGCCCTGTAGCCAATGCCGATGCTGGTGACTTCCACGAGCCCGATGGTGTCGATTTCAGCCACGTGCGTTTCCGTCCTTCCTGCGGTTCAGGGTCATGCTTCGATGACCACGGCTCCGTCGATTTCCCGTACCCTTCCTGAAATGCTGGCGTGAATGTTGGCGCCGAGTTTCCCGGCCGGCGGCGTAGCGATGAGGTCGCCGGTGCGGACGGATTCTCCCGGACGAACTGTGGGCACGCAGGGCACGCCCACGTGCTGTTGCAGCGGCACCACCACGCGGCGAGGCGCAAGCGACCGGTCTTCCAGCGGCCCAACGTTGCGGAAGCCCGTGAGACCGAGCTTGGCCATCAGCCGGTAGGTGGGGATGCGGCGCTGGTCCGATAGTGGATGCGGCCGGAGGTCTTCAGGCCTGCCTTGCCATCCCAAGCCGCGCTCGCGGGCAAGCTTCTTGTCATGGGCGCAGACGTCCTTGGGGTCCAGATCCTCCGGGCAGGAGAACAGGCTGCACAGGTTGCACTCGCAGCAGTAGAGCGTGCCCATCATGAGCCGGTCTTTGTCGGGGGCAAAGCACAGGGCGCGCATGGCCTTGTGGGGTTCGATAGGGTGGCCAAGCAGATAGCGCGGGCAGAGTTCGGTGCAGAACGAGCATTGATCGCACGCCGACTTGCCGATGCGGTCCATGGCAGGCCACGAGCGCAGATAGCGGTGGATCAGGGCGTGCTCGCGCGGCAGCACGAGCAGACCGCCGGTGGTTTTGGTGACCGGCTCCTCCAAGCCGCTCGCCAAGCGCGCCATCATGGCGCCGCCGACCAGCACTTCAAAGGGGCTGGCCGTCGCGCCACCCGCAGCGGCAATCACTTCTCCGATCGCCATCCCCACGGGCACGTGCAGCGTCACTGGATCGGCCACCGCACCCGCCACCGTCAGATACTTGTGCGTGACCGGGCGGTTCCGCGCCACGTTGATCAGCGTCTCCACATTCGAGACAACCACGCCCACATCCAGGGGCAGGCCCCCGGGCGGAATCACCCGGCCGGTCACATCAAAAACCAGGATGAACTCGTCACCGGCGGGATAGACGTCACGCAGGGGGCGGATTTCCATGTCGTCCGGCACCAGGGGTGCAAGGGTCCGAATGACGTCGTCGTACTTTTCCTTGATGCCAATGATGCCGTGCCGCGCGCCGACGCGCTCCATGACAGTCCGCAGGCCGGCGAGCATCTCCGCGCCGTAGTGGAGCAGGAGTTCTTTATCTTTGTGCAGCAGCGGTTCGCACTCTGCGGCATTCACAATGTAGGTTTCGGCTTGCCTTCGCAGCTTCACTGCGGTGGGGAATCCCGCTCCTCCCGCGCCCACTACCCCGTTTTGCTCGATGGAATCACTCAAAGGATTCTCGTCTTTTCTCGCGTCTGGGTGCCCCGCCTTGAGTAGCTTCACCTGCTTCAGGCGGTCTGGCTTAGCTTTGTAGCAATCTTCTTGCCAAGAGGATTCAAATGGAAACCGTCACCCCCGTCTTTCCCGCGCAACCTGCCTGCCCAGCTTGCCTACCGCAGGCAGGGCAGGGTCGGAATCCAGAGGCACCCTCGGCAGCCGGCTCTGGTTACCCAAAGGACGCGACTCAACTCCGGGCCGCACATGCTGAGGGGGCATTGTGCCGCTGTCTTGGCGCCTTATCCGGCAGCTTGACCACGGCTGGTGATTTCGTTATCGTTTCGCTGGCGCGAGAACAAGGAGAACCCGCGATGCCCCGCCCGTGGCGCGTCGGGAAGACCTGTTGTGCCCTCTAAATCGGTGAAGTCGTGGCAATTATCCTGCTCGGGTGGCGCATAAGGGGTCTGGTGAACCCCGATCCCGAAGCTGAAGGGTCCAGACGAACGCTTTCTCCTTTGAAATCGATGCGTGGGCAAGGTCACCTTCGGGATCGGGGTTGAATCCCGCACGGGCTTGCTAAGGAGGATCACCTTGAGAATCCTGATTCCGAATCTCGGCTCGACCTCGTTGAAATACCAACTCATCGAGAGCCGGAATGAAGAAGTGCTGGCGCGCGGAAGGATCGACCGCATTGGAGGCCTGCCTGCGCAGGCAGGCGCCGAGTCACAGATCCTCTCCTGGGAGGCGGAGAGCGGGCAGGAGTCGCGAGCTGTCGCCCACGTTCCCGATCACCGCGCCGCCATCAGAATCCTCGTCGACCGCCTGGCTCGCCCCGGGACCAAGCCGAACGGCGGCATTGCTGCCGTCGGCTTCAAGGCAGTCCATGGAGGCCCCCGTTACTGCGGGAGTTTCCTCGTCAATGACGACTTGCTCGCCGCCATGCAGGATTTTGTTCCGGTCGCACCGGTCCACAATCCGGTTTACATTCAGGCGATGGAGATCTTTCGCGAAGTTCTCCCCGGTGTCCCTATGGTGGCGGTCTTTGAGACCGGCTTCCACTCGACGCTTCCGGAACGCGCTTACGTTTACGGCGTCCCTGGGGAGTGGCGGGAGAAGTACGGCGTCCGCCGCTACGGGTTTCACGGCTCGTCGCACCGCTACATTGCCCAGCGCGTTCCCGAGTTGCTCCACCGCCCGTCCGAGGGCCTACGCCTGGTCTCTTGCCATCTGGGCGGAAGCTCTTCGCTCTGTGCCATTCACAACGGCAGGTCGGTGGATACGAGCATGGGTTTCTCGCCCCAATCGGGACTCGAGCAATCCTCGCGTTCGGGAGATCTGGACCCGTTCGTCGTTCTGCAGGTCATGGAAAAGGAGAACCTCGCCCCGCACGAGGTCGGGCAACTCCTGTGCAAGAAGAGCGGTCTCGTGGGCATCTCCGGCCTCAGCAATGACGTTCGCGATCTGGAAAAAGCTGCCGCCGAAGGACACGCCCGTGCTGCTCTCGCGCTCGAGGTCTTCATCTATGAAGTGAAGAAGCGCCTGGGCGCCTACGCTGCTGCCCTGGGCGGTCTCGACGTCGTGGCCTTCGCGGGAGGCATCGGCGAGAACTCCTGGCGCATCCGCGAGGAGGTGTGCGCCGGCCTGGAGTTTCTGGGACTTCACCTGGACCCGGAAGCGAACCGACTGCCCGCCCACGGCGATCGAATCATCTCGACGCCCAGCTCCGCCGTGACCGTTCTGGTGGTTTACACGAATGAGGAGCTGATGGTGGCACGAGAGACCGTAAAGGTCCTGGCGGCCGCACCAGCGGCCTGAGCCGCTGCCTCCGCCGTGCCCCCGGCCGCACTCGCCCAGGAGCAAGACGGGTGGAGACAACCGGGCGAGATCCAAGCACCTAACACCTGACACCCAGCCTTGCGGCTATCCCCCATCTTTGCATCAACATAATGGCTTGGCATGGTGTAAGTTGTTTATTTTCTGTAAGATATTGACATGGCGTGAAGACGGTGGGCTTCTTCGCGATTTCGGGGCTCCTAACTCATTCTATCTCTTGCATTTTCATCAACATATTGGCATAAAGGACAAGTTGTTTATTTTCACAAAGATACTCGCATTATGAGAATCGGTATATTATCGCCCTTTATTTTCAACAAGATCTTGGGAGCAACCTTCATTCTTAACATCTCTTTGGGTGCAGGCGCCCTGTTTGATTTTCATCAATAAATTGGTGACCCGCCACACCTGTCGCAGGCTCGACCCTTCCCCGCTGCGGCCTGCTTGGTCCACCCTCGCCGTGTTCTCTGTGTCTCGAAACCTTCAACACGGAGGACACGGAGCGCTCTGCGGTCTCTGTGTTAAGGCTTTGCTGTCCACGGAGGACGCGGAGGCAGTGCCGCACGTTCGCCGCGATCGGGCACCGGGACGCGCGAACCCCGTTCGGCCCTAGTGCCCACCCTTGTAGACTAGCTCCACGCGCCGGGGGTATGTCAATAGGTGCTAATACGATTTTTCCTACCGGTAGGAAAAATCGCTAAGGAGGAGTGTCTAATCGTCCGAATTGCGCGCCGCCTGCAAGGGGCTGTAGGGGCGGTTCAGCGAGCCCCGGCCCTACAAGACCCCACGTCATGTTTCGTTGCGGCCGCCGGCGGCCCTGCGCTACCACGCGAGCACAAATCTCGTTCTCTTGGACCCCGATGTCCGCAAGGCCTTTCGCATTGAAAGAGCCATTAACGACGCCTTACGCTTGGTGATCGAGTTGAGCAAGGTGGGAAGCTACAAGCGCAGAGATTACAGCGGGGGCGGTCGCGAGAATTCTGCACAAGCAGGTTGAATTCGATACAATAGATGTCTGGAGTTCGAGTGAACCGCCAGCGAAGCTGTGCCCCGTACGAGAGGGGAAATGAAGTTTGAGCTTGTTGGCCCCATGGCAAACGTGGAAGTCATCGCCGCGGGTCCAGGCATCCGGGTGCGCTCGTACCTCCGAAAGGCCTATGGTCCAGGTCGGTGGCGAAAGATGAAAGGGACAGCTACTGTCCGGCTCGCGAATGGCGCTCTACGCGTGGTGGAGTTACACTGGTACGAGGCGCATGGGATCGGCCAAAGGGACATGAAGATCAAGCGCTACTTGGACGAATCATGAAAACACCAACCAAACCGTTCGCTCTTTGCATCGACAATACCGACTATCAGGCGTCGCTTATTCCTGGCAAGGTTTATCGGATTCTTCCCGATCCGGTGGCGGCCAAAGATGATCTGGTGCGGATTGTCGACGAAAGTGGCGAGGATTACCTCTATCACAAAGGCTATTTCTTGTTTGTGGACTTTCCCCCCAGCGTGAAGAAAAGGATTCTCGCCTTGCAGGGCGTCGCCTAACGAGCCGTCGCACACGGCCTGTCAATAATGGCCGCGTACATTTGTCCGCAAGGCCTTCCGCAGTAGGGGGACGGCTTGCCGTCCCCTCCGTGCACATTGCCGCCGAACCATGAAGGGTAGGGCAAGCCCTACCCCTACTCTAACTCTAACGACGCCTTACGCTTGGTGATCGAGTTGCGCAAGCTGGGAAGCTACAAGCGCACAGATTACAGTTCGAACGGCGCGTGAGGTCCTGTGACCCAGAGGTAGCCAGGGTCAATTCGTCTTGGCAATTGACCGTGGGTTCGTCATCGGAGGAAAAGCCCACGGTCTCAAAAGCAGTGACCGTGGCGCTTCGTTAATTTTCATAGGCTCCCAAAGCACATCACATCCGTCTCAGCATTTCCTCAACAAACGCAGTCTTTGCTTGCTTTTCAGCTTCTTTCCATAGATCCTGGCCGAACTCGTCCCACTGAGAGTGATCTTTTTTTCGATCGCGGTACTTTTCGAATCTCTGGTAGATGAAGCTTAACATTGCCGCTAACTCTAACTGCAATAAATTGGGAAACTTCTTCTGTAAGTCTTTACTGGCAGTCCTTCCGACTGCGATCAACTGGAACATACGTTCTCGAGTTGCTGACGGCTCTGGATATGTGCAGTGCGTGTAAAGTGATTTGGCGATTGCATCGTTTTCGTCGTGAGGGAACGCGCCGATGGCACTGAGAACATATTGTATGTTCTCCTTGTCCGGATTAGTCTGACCTGCCCCCCGAAAACTGTACCAGTGTAAAAGAGAGTGCTCCCAGGGTATAAAAGCCCGAAGGAGGACAGGAGATGAGGCAGAGCCGTTTCACGGAGGAGCAGATTATTGGAGTTTTGAAGCAGGCCGAAGCCGGGATGAAGACGGCGGAGGTTTGCCGGCAGCAGGGGATCAGCAGCGCGACGGATTACAAGTGGAAGGCGAAGTACGGGGGCTTAGAGGTCAGCGAGGCGCGGCGGCTGCGGCAGTTGGAAGACGAGAAT
>Ga0208457_1001027_pt1 | contig 22196 bp, 18 predicted proteins | sample June2015DPH_10_1_FD_185513 | JGI IMG/M metagenome (GOLD analysis project Ga0208457, IMG submission 185513) | Peatland microbial communities from SPRUCE experiment site at the Marcell Experimental Forest, Minnesota, USA - June2015DPH_10_150... | ecosystem: Environmental > Terrestrial > Soil >... | reverse complement strand
GAAGAAAGGAGTGGTAGGGGTAACTATGCCCTCTCAATATTCCTCCCGGGGATCCATAGAGGATTCCGAACTTCTGGCAAAAAACCTTGGCATCCGTCTCATCAAGATTCCGATCACAGAGATATTCCAGGCTTATTTAAAGACCCTCTCTCCATCTTTTAGAAGATTAAAACCTGATGTGACGGAAGAAAACCTTCAGGCCCGCATTCGAGGAAACATCCTCATGGCCCTCTCCAATAAATTCGGGTGGATTCTTCTCACCACCGGCAACAAGAGTGAGATGAGTGTGGGATACTGCACGCTCTATGGAGATATGGCAGGGGGTTATTCAGTCTTGAAAGATGTCCCCAAGACTTTGGTTTATGAATTGACCAAATTCAGAAATAAAAAAGAAGGAAGGGCTATTATTCCAAAAAATGTCTTTGTGAAACCCCCCTCTGCGGAATTAAGGCCAGATCAAAAGGATGAGGATTCCCTTCCTCCTTACCCTGTCCTGGATCCCATTCTCCAAGCTTATGTGGAAGAAGACAAGGGGGTTGAAGATATTGCCAAGATGGGATTTAAGGAAAGGTTGATCAAAGAAGTGATTCAGATGGTTGACCGAAATGAGTATAAACGAAGACAAAGCCCTCCAGGGGTGAAGATTACCCAGCGTGCTCTGGGGAAGGATCGAAGGCTACCCGTTACCAATAAATATCGGAACTTTTGATGAAGGGAACCCTTGATTCACTATCCACGGGGCTCCTTCTGAATCACCATTCTCCAAAGAAATCCGTAATAGTGGAAGCTTGGCAAGAAGATGGCACCACCAATGGTCGTGTAGATAATGGCCATGTATTGTTTTGGAATGGGTGAATTACGGAGAATGGCGCCCAAAATGATCATGAAACCAATAATCAAATATCCCCTCCATGTTTGAAAAGCAAAAACGCAGGTCCTCTCTGTCAACAGGCAAAGCCGCCGAATATTCTTCTGAGCAATTTTGGAAAAGCCGAAATGATAGGCCGCAAGCGCCATCACAATGCCAAACAATCCAAAAGTTGTTGCCACGCCCCTATTAATTATTGCAAGCCAATTGTAAGCAAGGCGACAAAGCATCACTCCTACCCCGGTCCACACCAGTCCTGCCAATGCAATGATCCAAGATTTCGTCACAGCCGGTCTTAAGCTTTTCAATGTCATAAATTCCTCTTACCTCGTTAATGGTATCGTTGTTAGTATTATGCAATATCTGTACCCTGAAAAACCACCAAGCCCGAAAACTTAAAAAGATGCCAAGTAGTCATTCTTCCATAAGAATTGAGGCTCTCAAAATCAAGAGACAGGAGAATTCCCTGACGCATTTGTAATTTTTCCTCAGACTGGTGCGGGATTTTACTCAGTTACACGCTTAACGAGGCCGATTGAAATTGTGAGGATAGGAGGCATCCCAATCAGAATTATTTTCTATGCTTCGTCAAAGGGTAGGATATTTGCTTCATCTACAAGTCATTACTGGGGACCATATTCAAGAATCGAAGATTACGGGTTGAAAGTGCGTATGCCGAGCAGATAGAAAAGGAATTAAGAAAAAGCGTTTTGCTCTTTCCTCAATTTTGTCTTCCCGAAGCGTTGCGAAGATTTTCAAGAAATTTAGAAGGAATTTTGTAGCCCAAATCTTGTGCCTTTTTAATGTCCTTCCAAGATTTGTCGTATTCTTTCTTAAAGTAATAGGCAATTCCCCGATTATAGTAGGCATCAGCACTCTTTGGGTCTATCTCAAGGGCCTTGTTGAAATCAGCGATCGCCCAATCAAATTGGCCTTTATTCACATAGGCAATTCCCCGATAATAGTAGGCACCAGCACCCTTTAAGCCTATCTCAAGGGCCTTGGTGAAATCATCGACGGCCTGATCGAATTGACCTTTCTCCCCGTAGGCAATCCCACGATAATAGTAGGCGCCAGCATCCTTTGGGCCTATCTCAAGAGCCTTATTGTAATCTGAGATCGCCTGATCATGCTGGCTTTTATTCGCATAGGCAATTCCCCGATTATAGTAGGCACCAGCACTCTTTGGGTCTATCTCAAGGACCTTGTTGAAATCAGCGATCGCCTGATCATATTGACCTTTTTCCCCGTAGGCAATCCCACGATCGATGTAGAACTTAGCATCCTTAGGCTCATCCTGTTTTTGTTGAGCGGAGGCATAGGAGAACAAAAAGAAGAGAACTATTGGCAGGATTATCCCTATCGATTTATTCCCAGTATTTTTCATAGTTCCAATCAAAAAGCCGAACTTATCCCAGGGTTGGCTTTTTAGGTGAGTCGTTACTGGTAACTTGTTTATCAAGAAATGTGATATTTGTCAATCAGGCAATTCAATTTGTTTAAGGTATTAACACAGCCAATGTAATTTGTCGAGTCGAGTAGCCCAGGGGAATTTCACCCCCAGGCCCTCACAGATCCGGACGTGACAGTCTCCCGTCATCCGGCTCTTATCATCCAGTTGCTGTCTCCAGCAACGTTGCCTTACCCCTTGGCTCCTCCCATTTCTGGTTGACCAAACGGTAAGGCCAGATGATCCAACCCCTTCGCTCCATCCCCATTACAGAGACTTCAACACTACTACGAGTTGGTCCGCCCCTGTGCTCCGCATCGGTACTCTCACCCTCGCGGGTCCTCCACTTTGGGTTTCTCCCTTACCATCGGAACGACAGGTTCCCACGTTCCACACAAGAGCCTGACTCAGGTTCGCGCCACCTTTATGCCGGACGCCATCCAAGCAGTAAGCAGGTTCCTCTTGGTCTTATCCTGGTATCCCATAAGCTACCAGTTTTGACGTCGTCTAATTTCATTTCGACACCTCATCAGTAGTTCGCTTGCGCTCGCCTCCCTGAACCTCACCTGATCCCGTCTTGCGGGACCTTTTCCTTAACGCTCACCACCTCCCGCCTTTGCGGGAAGCAGCTTAAGGTGGTTTGGAGCCTGTTCCTGTAAACCGGCTCCGAGGGGCCTTCCCTCATCTCTTGTGCAACTTCGTGGCGCACTTACGGATAGAAAGCAGGCATTAGGAAGCTTTAGAAAAAGAAAAATAGTGGCATTTCTGACCTTACTTTTCCTCTTCGAGCTTATAGGTTTCAGCCTGTCTCCATCCTTTCTTTCCCAGTGGGCATAAGAAAGATGAGAGGAATAGTAAATAAAAGCACTAGACCAAAAGAGATGAAAGTAGTTCTAAAGCCATTGGCAGGAGTAGAACTCAAATGGAGAATGATCGTAATTAATGAGATTCCAAACGCTCCTCCAACAGATCTAAACATTCCTCGAAGTCCTGTAATGGTGGCCACCTTCTCGGGCATCAGTTCGATACATGCATTATTGGCAGCGGGGAGAGCTATCCCTACACCAATCCCAGAAACCATTACTATGAAGGCAAGGATTTCAGCCACTCCGAAATGGATACCTATCATTCTCGATAACTGGAGTCCTGGACCCCCAAGAAGGATTGTTGTAAGAGAGATTATGCACATCCCCAGCACCATGGGCCAGCGATAGCCCCATCGCTTGAGCAGGAAGCTGGTTACAGCTGAGGCGGGAATGATTCCGAGAGAGCGAGGAGTTAGGATCATGCCGCTAACCAAGGTCGATAACTTATGCACCGATGTGGCGTAGAGTGGGACAAAGGCAAAGATTCCGAAGACTCCAGCACCTACCATCATGTTATACAGGTTTGCTGCCAGAAAAGGCTTTGATCTCAACAAAGCCGTATCCAGGATTGGGTTAGAATCTTTCTCCTCTTGACGAAAAAATAGGTAAAGAAAAGAAACACTGACGGCTAAGAAGATGATGGTTAGAAGAAGGGACAAGATAGAGAAGTTCTCAGCAATGAGATTTAGGCCAAACATGAGGAAGAGTATTGCTCCAAAGAAAAAGGAAGCCCCCACAAAGTCTATATGGGGCCGAGAGAGGATCTTCGAGTCTTTAAGTAAAATCAGAATCAGAGCTATTAGGATAATGCCGATAGGTAAATTGATATAGAAAATATATCGCCAGGAATATCGACTTACAATCCAGCCCCCTAAGTTTGGGCCGACAATACCTCCTATGGGAAAGATACTTGTAAAGAGTCCAATGGCCCTCTCCCGGCTCTCTGGAAAATGATCGCTCACAATCCCAGCTGCCGTTGGGAGAAAGCTTGCTCCTCCGACGCCTTGAAGGAACCTAAATGCCACTAAGCTGTAGATATTGGGTGCAAGGCCACAGGCAAAGGAACTGGCTGTAAAAAGGATGAGAGAAATCAGAAAGACCTTTTTGCGACCAAAGCTGTCGCTCAGTTTACCCATCAACGGCATAACGCTCGTAACCGCAACCAGATAAATTGAAATAGTCCATGCTGCCCAGAGGACATTGGTGCCGAGGTCTTTTATAATGTTGGGGAAAGCGACTGCCACGACTGTCATATCAATCGAGTACATAAGAAGGCTCAGCCCAGCTGAAACGAAAATGAGGTAACGACGCATGTTGGAAACGGTCCTTAAATTTAAAAGATGTTTAGAAATGACTCAGATTATAATCAAATCATCATTGGAGTTTACTAAATTATCCAAATGAAGTTCAACAAGAGTTTAGTTTTTGAGCAATCAATTCAGAGGCAATGTGGAGCCAGATGAGGATCGTCCTCATGGGGAAGCAGTTATCTCTTTAGATGTACGAGAAGGATTGGTGTTTCAGCCCGGGTTAAGACTTTGTGCGCAACACTCCCCAAGACCCATCGGGTAATTCCCGAACGACCATGGGTGCACATCACGATCAAATCTACTCCGCTTTCCTTTGCGAAGTCGATAATCTCTACGGCCACCTGCTGACCCGTCTTCACTGTCGCCGTAGCCTTGAAGCCCCTCTTTTTCAATTCCTCAGAAAGGTTGGTGAGATATCTCTCGGCCACTTCCTTCTGCTTCTCATCAACGATAAAAGGCGTCATCAACTCCGGTGCTCCATAGATGGGCATAAAGGGGACGACTTGCAATAGAATGATTTCAGAATCAAAGGTCTCGGCTAGTTTCTCGGCATGATCTAACGCCTTTTCTGCCAGTTCCGAACCGTCTAACGGAACCAAAATCCTTTTATACATACTCCCAACTTCCTCAGGATTCTTTAAAATGATTTATGCTTATCGGCTTGATGCACCTAATCCCACTTATTCTACAAAAGGTTCCTATCACTAAGTTGTCTTCCTCCTGGACTAATCTTCTTTTCCAAAACTTCTAATCTTTTTTCCAATTCGATTACCTGATCCCTTACCTTGTCTATATAGGTATATTTATCTTTTATCTCTTTTTTAATAGCTTCAATGGGCATATTATGAGTAGAGTAGTGACCATTGATGCTTTCCCATAATTTATCTATTTTCCCTGTCACATCTGTCTTCATTTTTTCAGAATTACTATTATATTTGTTTTTATATTCAATAACTTTTGCTCTTACATAAATGAAACCAGTTACCAAAAGACTCAACAATATCAATATGTCTATAATTATTCTGGCAGTCATATGAATTTTTTTATTGCCTCCAATAGCCCAAATCTTTCTGAAAAATTTAAGATGTTAATACCGAAACTTACGTAGAATAAATACTTTTGAAATTTCATACCTCACCCCCAATTTGAGATGAGGTATTATATCACATTTCTTCAGGATTCGGATGTTCCCATTCTCCACTATAAAGTTCTTCATAAGTAGGCCAATCTTCTACTTTTGAAGTTAACCCAATATCGTTTGAAATGCCGCCATTGGGGTTCTCCGTCTGTTAAACCTAAAGGTAAATTCATTAAGATAAGCCTGAAGGTGCTTGTCACTAACACCATGAAAAATTCCTTTAATCCACGTTTTTAGATTAGAAGCGACAAGATGAGCTAAATGTAAATCTTTTTCTATCTTATGCCTATAACCATGTCGAGATACATTAATATAACCTGGGAAATCATCCGTAATTATTGTGCTTCCTTTTTCTACCGTATCTTTAATAAATCCAATCAATGATGAACCCGTAACATCCTCAATATGTCTTAACCTTACCCTTCCTGCATGATCTTTTATTCTCTCAACTGCAATTATAACAATAGCCTTTTCTGTTCCCCTTCCTCTCTTCCCTCCAGTGGTAGGCCCGCCAACATAGGTTTCATCAACCTCCACGACCCCTTTTATTTTAGTCCTTTCTGGATTAAACATCGAAGACCGTAATTTATGAAGGATATTAAAGGCTGTTTCATATGTAACCCCTAATTGCCTTTGTATCTGCACCGCTGAAATTCCAGGGGTTACAGTAGTTACGAGATAGGCTGCCCAAAACCAGAGAGTTAATGGAGTGTGGCTACCATGCATAACCGTACCCGCTGTTAAATATGTCTGATGTCCATTGGCCTTACACTTAAATGCTCGCCTTGTAGTGATATAATAAGCCTCAGTGTCATCACAAATAGGACAGATAAAACCATCAGGCCAACGGGATTCATAGAGATATTTTATACAGGCTTCCTCATCTGGAAACCATTGTTGAAATTCAATGATAGATTTTGGGAAATCAGGGCGTGTCATTTTGGTAGCTCCGTTAAAACATCAAAGTTTAGAATTTTAAACCCTAATATTCTGTTTCCAAAAAGTTTGCTTTTTGTCGAAACATTAATCTTAATACTAAGATGTTTACGTTCTTTATTTATTGGTTCCTTTAGAAAAAATTCCCTTTCATCTTTATTTAGCTTTCCTTCTAAACATACCTCGTCTACAATTAAAGGTTTGCTAAAAATATGTAATCTCTTTATGTTTAATGTCTCATTTCTATTTAGAGTAGAATCTAATGTATAATTATCACCATTAATTGAAGCTCTTTCAATTCTGATTATCATATTGTAAAAAATAGATAGATTAATAAATGTGATATATAGGTATAATTTGCTTCCATAAATCTGTATTCCCGTAGGTCGTGGTAGTATTACTACATATTCTTTTAATTTTTCATCAGGGTAGATGAGCTTAAATATTTCTTTCATAGCCCACCTCCCCAATAATGTTAACGGTATTATTCCAATACCGATTAAATAACGCCAATAGTTCATTAGGGTAGTTGTCATTTCCATACCCACCTCCGCTTGATTTAGAGATGGATTTATTATACCCTAATTGGGTTGGTGCATAAAGCCGATAAGCATAAAATGATTTATAACAATTTTGCATTAGCATGGCAACAGAAAAGTGGCTGAAAAACCTATTATGAAAATTACTGTGACCCGGTAGTGATATTTCGACGACTAAGATGCCAAATACACCTAATTAGCTTATCGAGTCGAGTAGCCCAGGGGAATTTCACCCCCAGGCCCTCACAGATCCGGACGTGACAGTCTCCCGTCATCCGGCTCTTATCATCCAGTTGCTGTCTCCAGCAACGTTGCCTTACCCCTTGGCTCCTCCCATTTCTGGTTGACCAAACGGTAAGGCCAGATGATCCAACCCCTTCGCTCCATCCCCATTACAGAGACTTCAACACTACTACGAGTTGGTCCGCCCCTGTGCTCCGCATCGGTACTCTCACCCTCGCGGGTCCTCCACTTTGGGTTTCTCCCTTACCATCGGAACGACAGGTTCCCACGTTCCACACAAGAGCCTGACTCAGGTTCGCGCCACCTTTATGCCGGACGCCATCCAAGCAGTAAGCAGGTTCCTCTTGGTCTTATCCTGGTATCCCATAAGCTACCAGTTTTGACGTCGTCTAATTTCATTTCGACACCTCATCAGTAGTTCGCTTGCGCTCGCCTCCCTGAACCTCACCTGATCCCGTCTTGCGGGACCTTTTCCTTAACGCTCACCACCTCCCGCCTTTGCGGGAAGCAGCTTAAGGTGGTTTGGAGCCTGTTCCTGTAAACCGGCTCCGAGGGGCCTTCCCTCATCTCTTGTGCAACTTCGTGGCGCACTTACGGATAGAAAGCAGGCATTAGGAAGCTTTAGAAAAAGAAAAATAGTGGCATTTCTGACCTTACTTTTCCTCTTCGAGCTTATAGGTTTCAGCCTGTCTCCATCCTTTCTTTCCCAGTGGGCATAAGAAAGATGAGAGGAATAGTAAATAAAAGCACTAGACCAAAAGAGATGAAAGTAGTTCTAAAGCCATTGGCAGGAGTAGAACTCAAATGGAGAATGATCGTAATTAATGAGATTCCAAACGCTCCTCCAACAGATCTAAACATTCCTCGAAGTCCTGTAATGGTGGCCACCTTCTCGGGCATCAGTTCGATACATGCATTATTGGCAGCGGGGAGAGCTATCCCTACACCAATCCCAGAAACCATTACTATGAAGGCAAGGATTTCAGCCACTCCGAAATGGATACCTATCATTCTCGATAACTGGAGTCCTGGACCCCCAAGAAGGATTGTTGTAAGAGAGATTATGCACATCCCCAGCACCATGGGCCAGCGATAGCCCCATCGCTTGAGCAGGAAGCTGGTTACAGCTGAGGCGGGAATGATTCCGAGAGAGCGAGGAGTTAGGATCATGCCGCTAACCAAGGTCGATAACTTATGCACCGATGTGGCGTAGAGTGGGACAAAGGCAAAGATTCCGAAGACTCCAGCACCTACCATCATGTTATACAGGTTTGCTGCCAGAAAAGGCTTTGATCTCAACAAAGCCGTATCCAGGATTGGGTTAGAATCTTTCTCCTCTTGACGAAAAAATAGGTAAAGAAAAGAAACACTGACGGCTAAGAAGATGATGGTTAGAAGAAGGGACAAGATAGAGAAGTTCTCAGCAATGAGATTTAGGCCAAACATGAGGAAGAGTATTGCTCCAAAGAAAAAGGAAGCCCCCACAAAGTCTATATGGGGCCGAGAGAGGATCTTCGAGTCTTTAAGTAAAATCAGAATCAGAGCTATTAGGATAATGCCGATAGGTAAATTGATATAGAAAATATATCGCCAGGAATATCGACTTACAATCCAGCCCCCTAAGTTTGGGCCGACAATACCTCCTATGGGAAAGATACTTGTAAAGAGTCCAATGGCCCTCTCCCGGCTCTCTGGAAAATGATCGCTCACAATCCCAGCTGCCGTTGGGAGAAAGCTTGCTCCTCCGACGCCTTGAAGGAACCTAAATGCCACTAAGCTGTAGATATTGGGTGCAAGGCCACAGGCAAAGGAACTGGCTGTAAAAAGGATGAGAGAAATCAGAAAGACCTTTTTGCGACCAAAGCTGTCGCTCAGTTTACCCATCAACGGCATAACGCTCGTAACCGCAACCAGATAAATTGAAATAGTCCATGCTGCCCAGAGGACATTGGTGCCGAGGTCTTTTATAATGTTGGGGAAAGCGACTGCCACGACTGTCATATCAATCGAGTACATAAGAAGGCTCAGCCCAGCTGAAACGAAAATGAGGTAACGACGCATGTTGGAAACGGTCCTTAAATTTAAAAGATGTTTAGAAATGACTCAGATTATAATCAAATCATCATTGGAGTTTACTAAATTATCCAAATGAAGTTCAACAAGAGTTTAGTTTTTGAGCAATCAATTCAGAGGCAATGTGGAGCCAGATGAGGATCGTCCTCATGGGGAAGCAGTTATCTCTTTAGATGTACGAGAAGGATTGGTGTTTCAGCCCGGGTTAAGACTTTGTGGGCAACACTCCCCAAGACCCATAGGGTAATTCCCGAATGACCATGGGTGCACATCACGATCAAGTCTACTCCGCTTTCCTTTGCGAAGTCGATAATCTCTACGGCCACCTGCTGACCCGTCTTCACTTTCGCCGTAACCTTGAAGCCCCTCTTTTTCAATTCCTCAGAAAGGTTGGTGAGATATCTCTCGGCCGCTTCCTTCTGCTTCTCATCAACGACAAAAGGCGTCACTAACTCCGGTGCTCCATAAATGGGCATAAAGGGAACGACTTGGAATAGAATGATTTCAGAATCAAAGGTCTCGGCCAGTTTCTCGGCATGATCTAAGGCCTTTTCTGCCAGTTCCGAACCGTCTAACGGAACCAAAATCCTTTTATACATACTCCCAACTTCCTCAGGATTCTTTAAAATGATTTATAACAATTTTGCATTAGCATGGCAACAGGAAAGTGGTTGAAAACCTGTTATGAAAATTACTGTGACTCGATAGTGATATTTCAACAACCAAGACGCCAAATACACCTAATCAGCTTATCGATTATAGGTTGAAATCTACACTATTAGGGCAAAATGTCTGGATAACGATTACAGGAAGAAGTCGATATAACTAAAATAGCAGTTTTCCAAAGTTATACAAAAGAGCACTATTGGTGTGCCTTCAAAAGGCATCAATTACTTCTTCTTATGGTAAACGTTCAATCCAATCTTAGCTTCTTCATGATCAGGGATAGCCACATTACCTTCAGTTGAAGCAATAATAATCGTCTTCCCAGAAGCAGAGGGACCAAATTCTTTCGATAAATCAACTTTGATTGTTAGAATGTTTCCTTCAACAGACATTTCTACATTTTTCATATATATCTAACTCCTCCTAATGCTCAAATACGCAGAGACCTATGCTTCTGATAAATCAGCTTTTTAAATTATGGAGTGCACCCCAAAAACTGGACAAAAGTCGTTGTATACCTCGCTAAGGAACCGAACCCCTTTTGCTGTTAAGCGACACTGTTCTAACACTCACCACTCTTTCGGAACGTTTTGTTTAAGCCATTCCCACGCTCACCTCCGGCACAATTCGTAGGAAACCGAATGAAGAAACATCCCTCTCCCTCGATTACTGATTAAAATATACACTTTCAATGGAAATTGGTCAAGCGAAAGTTACAGGAAGGAATCCTCGGAGCTTCTACATGGGGAACCCCTTCAATACGTAATCTCGTTTAAGGTCTGCTCAAGATGTGGAGGCAGTGGGGTTATTAAGAAAGAAGAAGAAGCTCCTGAAGAGGATAGAGAGAAAGAATGAACCAAAAAAGGGAAAACCCTTCTGACGGAGTCTTCCCTTTTTTATGATTTCATCGTTATGTGACTACTTTTTCTTTTTCGCCATCTGGGCCATTAGGTCTTCCACCTGCTTTTTCAATGTTTCGTTCTCGGCAGTCAGAGAAGCGATGGTCGCATCCTTTTCAGCGGTCTTCTGGATATCTTCCTTCAATTTTTGTATTTCGAGCTTTAAATTATCGCTGCCCGATTTGAGGTTGGTGTTTTCCGCTTTCAGTCTCTTATTCTCTGCCTTGATGTCTGCCCCACATCCTACCAAGGATGAAACAAATAGACCGATCAAAAGCAACGACAGGGCAGCCGATATTAGCCTTTTCATCTTCCCATCACCTCCTTCCTACTAAGGATTAATAAGTCCGTCTTACTCCTCCGAATTATAGATAGCCGCTTAAAAAAAATCAAATAACTTTTTAAACTTCGGCCCCCTATCTATTTTCAGTCTCAACAGCGTTTGTCCCAGGTAAAACTCTATCCATAGAAGTTGGGAGGACGGGCCAGTGAGGGAGCGAAGCGCATAAGTATTCGAGAACATTCCTTAGCGAATTCTTGATGGCCGTGCCTAAGGAGATTCCAGAAATCTCACACTTCCATAAGGTGAATCCCTATCGAAGTCAGTGAGTTAGTAGAGTTTTAGAATCTTTACATTCAAATAATTTGTTAAAAACGAAATGTTATATTGCTTGAATATTATTCAGTAGGGTTATGATTGTCGATGATTGATGCTCAATACTTTCCACTTGAAAGATTGCATAAAGGAGGTTGCTTGAAGGTTAAGGACTACAGGAAGAAGCAAACGAAATATACCTTTGCCAATTTTCAAAAATGAGCCGATGGGGAGGATCAACGATTTCACCTACTTATCTTCAATATAGACAGAGCTTGGATATTGAAGATTATCGTTTGAAATGTGGAAATAAAAAAGGCAGAGCCGAATTGATCCTGCCTTTGCCCTCCTCTAATTGAATATAGATTTACTTTTTAAGCCCCTACATTTCAACCTGAACGAAATAGATGTTATTGACATCTGAATGATCCCCTATGACCTTCCATCCCCAATTCGAGACAGACTCCTGAGTTATTCTTTCTGGGTTTTTCCTTCTTTCTGGCAGTATCCCAATAAAATGTTCTTTCCCTGTTTCATCACGCCAGTAAAATTCATAAGCCACCATGTTCCCCCACCCGCTCCCTCCCAAAGGCATGGATAACCTTCTCAATCGTGTTGGCCACCAAGAAAGCCCCTCTCTTCCCGATTATCTTTTTGAGCCAGTAATAAAGGGATAGATTCTTATTTATCAGGAAATTCCTCATTCATATCTTCGTTGTTTGTGAATATTGATTTATTTTTTAAACTTATTTCTGCGTTATGAAAGCTGGAGTAGGCCGAAAGATCTTCCCCGTATACTCATTTATTGTTACCTGAATGAAATAAATATCTTTTGTACTTAAATTACCAAAAACTTGTTCCACCCAACCTATGACCGACTTCTGGTTTATTCTTTCAGTATTCTTTCTCCTTTCTGGGAGGACGCCGAGTAATTCGTACCCCTTCACTGGGTCACACCAGTAAAATTCATAGGCTATCATGCCTAATTTTTCTTAATCTGCTTAGTAGGAACTAAACCTAAAAAGAGAGCAGGGCTATTTCAGGCCCTGCTCCTTTCACAAGATTTTGACAGAGATTTATTTTCTAAACCTCTTCCTCCCATATCCCAAAAGACCAATCAATCCAGAACCGAGAAGGAGCATTGTTGTGGGTTCGGGGACGGGGGCACCGACAGGGTCCATACTCATGGCCATCCTGATGAATGCCTCGTTGCTCCCTACGTAATGATTCCCATAATGAAACCAGACCTGATCGGATTGAAGGTACATGTCGCCATAGTGGGAGTCTCCTGATAAAGGATCAACATAGTAGAGGGTGCCGGTCCCCGAGGAGTTATCAAAGGAAAGCCCTGTAAGTGTCAAGTAGTGCGAATCCAATTCTCCATCACTCGTGGTCCAGTTGATGAGAATACCGACTCCAGCTCCCTCGTGCAGTGCGCTGTACAAAAAATTCAAGGTCGGCCAAGACCAGTCGACCTGCACGTCTGCGGGAACCGTAAAATGGCCTGAAGACACTTGCACCTGATACTCAGTCTCGCCAGGCACCCTGTCCTCAATATAGTTGTGTGCCCCTTTGACGTAGTAATCGATATAGGTCCCATGGACGGTGGCTGCAGTGTCCTTGGTGTCCATGTAGGTTGAGCTGCCCAGCGTCTGGGCTGTCGTCAAAAGATCGTCGCCCGGGACAAGCGAAGTGCCAAAAATAGAGGGATATTTGTTCTGAAGATAAAGAAAGGTATTAGCCGTCGATGTCGGGCCGCACCCGTAGCGACCCCACGTGTTATCGACGTTGAACTGTATCATGTTTCCAAATTGCGCGGGGTTCTCGTAGGCCTCAATGACGTCAGCTCTGGATGACTGAACCAACAGACACACCAGCACCAGACAGAACAGACAGGTTGTTATGGTAGCACGGACTCTTCGATTTCTATAGCACATGAAAGACCTCCTCTCGGGTCCCTAATAAGACCAACAGACAACCTATGTAGCCTTGCTCTCCCGAGATCGAATGAACCAGAACTCGCCACTTTACGTCTCTTCTGCACGGAAGGTTTGGCTTTGTCGGAATTTGTCTATACCAATACATTATAATTTTTAAGCATTTTCCATACCGAGTTAGGCCATCATCATAAGTCCCTAAATTTATGTAGTTTTTCAAAAACGCAGATATTCTAATAAAATCTCAAAGTGTAAGGTTTCCCAACAGTATTTATCGCTTGTGGCCTAAATAATTTGATTTAATTAACAAATTTGCCCATTTCTAAAGTTGTAAACTTTTCCGACAATTTCCCTTAATTTTTATTGATTTTGGGTTGTAATCTGCATTTAAAAGGGAAAAGGAGGCAATGAAGAGTTCAGGAAGGAACATTGCATCGCTACCCCCTTGGTTGCCTAAAAAATAGGCAACTGATCGGGCCAAGAATTATTGGAACATACCCCAAAGACTGAAGATTTCTATCGTTAATCCAGTAGGTTACATCTTCTATCTTCCATGCAGAACATCCATCCAACGTATCGCTTCCGACTCGGCCACCCTCCCCAAATAGGCCTGAGTTGTCTTCAAATCCTGGTGCCGAAGGATCACTTTAGAGACAATCTCTAATGGCACCCCGTTTCGACTTGCGTAGGTGGCGGAGTATCTACGAAGATCGTGAGGAGTAAGAACCACGTTGAGTTTTGCTCCCAACCTCCTTATCAATGCCCTCGCCGTAGAATAACAAATTGGAAATATCCTGTCCTCAGGAGAGAGACTTTCGTGCTGGATATAGTCATGAAGCCGTTTGGCAATCTGTTCGGGCATGAAGGCCATCTCCGATTCCTTCCCTGACTTGGGTTCTTTCAGGATAAGCCTCCGGTCCACAGCATCCGAGACCTTGATCTTCAACGTTTCTCCGATTCTCAGTCCGCAGCGGGCCTGAAGCTCTAAAATCAACCTGTCACGGAGTGTCTCGGTGTTGTAGATCAACTCTTCCACAATCTCCCTGTCCAAAATCCTTCGGGCTACCTGTTTAGGGGTCTTAAAGGTTTTGGACAGAAGGGGAGTATTGCAGGGGTTTTTCATGTTCAAATTGCACTTGTCGATGAGGAAGTTGAACAAGGCCTTGAGTTGGGCATATCGGAGACGCCTTGTGGATCTGGAATGATTCCCTGTTAATGTCTCCAAGAATTGGAATATTTCATCCGATCCAATAGAATCGAAGGAACGTTCCCCAAACTGGACTTCAAATCTCTGGAGAAGGGGTTGGTAGCTTCGAACAGTCCTGGTTCTCAGATTGGACCGCTGATGATAACCGAATAAAGTGATGGCTTCTTTTAAGGTCATGGTAATGCCTCCTTTCGTATATTGGGGTATGTCCGGTCCCATTTTAGATGATTTCAAGTCCTAATGAACGAATGGAACCAGAGAATTGGAGGAATTTTACAATGGAGAATTTGACCCATAGAAATGCCAGGGGACATAGGTCGGGAGTAATAGAGCCTACACAGAAATGCCTGTTTTATAGAGGGATTAAAGAGGACGGATAAAGGGAGCCACCATCAAGGTCGCACGTAAAAAGCCTGCAATCCCTCGATAATTGCACCTACTAATGTTCACTCTAAAATAGCTCTGAAAGGTGACGATTACGAGTAGAAATATACAAAAAAGGGCAAAGCCATTTCTGACCCTGCCCTTGTTCTTCGCTAATTATACATAGGTTTATTTCTTAAAGAACTTTTTCCTCCCATATCCTGCAAGACCAAGTAACCCAGAACCAACAAGGAGCATGGTGGCAGGTTCGGGGACAGGGGTGGTGTATTCGGTGATATACCTCGATTGGTTCACAAGTGGACCGGTAACAACATCATTCAAGTAATCACGGGCTTCGACAAAAAATGCATAAGATTGACCATATTGAAGGGGACTCCCAGAATACGTGTATGAAGTGGAGGTCAAACCGCTTACGATGAATTCTAAATCAGAGAGATTAGGTGTGCCGTCAGGATTAAACCCCACGATTCCAACCCTGTAGTTCTCTGCGTCTGCAACAGGATCCCACGTGATTGTTGGGTAAATTCCTCCAGTGATTTGAACATTTGAAGCAGCATCCAAAAAAGAATAAGTACCCGTTGGACGAGCTGGGATGAAACGCAATGGCTCACCGCTGTCATAGGCAGAGTTGTTATTCATATCAATGAAATAAACTGCATTATTTGACTCATAGTAAGGGAAATTTGTTGGGATATTACGATTATAAATGTTCCAAGGTGGAAACAAGGCACTCCATTGGGGTAAGTAAGTTAATGAATAATTGGTCGCAATTGGATCGTATTGGAGTGGAGATTTATTATTAAATTGAACAAAGACATGACTTGAGTTAGAGTATGTCCCCGCTGCTGCCTGCATATATTTTTGTTCTGGAACGGAAAAATAACTCGGATCATACACATTATTATTTGAATTGAGTTGCACCCAGTAAAAATCATCTGAATATGCATTCGTTAGAGAGAGAACAAAAAGGAATAATGCCAAAATCAGTAATGTTTTCTTTTGTCTCATAGTTCATTTACCCCCTTTCTTTTTAGGTTAAAAATATAAAAGCCGACCTTCCAAAGATTCATCCTTCGGCAGCTCGGCCATCTTTCCTAAAAGACCCGCCGCTTTCCGCCCCCTTCTCACGGAGGGTTAGGCTTTATCGGGATTTATCCCAACCTCTACATTATAGAAATAACAGCAATTCTTATGCCAAAATTCAATTGTTCCAATTGTTGTAAGCAGATGGTAATTCGTGACAATTCAACTAAAATTGTGTTCATTTTAATGAAAGCCAAAGATGGAATGAATTTTCACAAAAGTCCCAAATTACTTCCATTAAAAGGGAAAAATGTTTCCTACTCGTTATTGATTACTATTTGAAATATTGCATTGAGGGAAGAGATTTGAAAATCACTCTTTCAGGAAGGAAGCGAGGAGGGCAATTCTCCAAGGGGCTGAGAATGATGGGCAGGTCCGTGAGAAACGGGGAAAGTTAGGATTTAACGGTAGGGTTTGAGTCGTTCCAAAAATTTGGGATCAACAACAATCCCTAATTTCCCAGCCTGGTCGCAATGTTCAATGGCTAACTTAAATTCCTGTTTCTCGTAATAGGCGCCAGCCAAAGCATAATGAGCTTCTGCAAATTTAGGATTGATCTCCAATGCCTTTTGAAAGGAAGCAATCGCCTCATCTGTTTTCTCCTTTTCCAGATAGACGCTCCCAATATTATAATAACCCTTGGCATAGTCCGGTTTGATGTCAATCGTTTTCTGATACTCCGCCAAAGCCTGATCTAACATTCCCTTTCTAAAATAAAGAATTCCTATATTGGTATGGACTTCGATATAATGCGGAGAGATTTGCAGCGTCTTCTGATATTCGGCCATCGCCTCTTTGAGGTTTCCTCTTTCTTGGTAGGCGACCCCAAGATTAAAATGGGCCTCCGCGAAATTAGGGTCGATACGAAGTGCTTCTTCAAACTCTGAAATCTCTTTTTTCCACTTCTCCAGCCTACCATAGACAATGCCGAGATTGAGGTGGGCTTTTGTATTCTTTGAATCCAATTTCAGCACTTTTTGATATTCCTTGGCAGCCTCATCCAAATTCCCTTTTCCCGCAGCATTATAAGCCAATTGAAAATGTTCCTCAGCCGTGACGGGTTTATCTTTCTTTTCGATCTTGCTTCCTTCTGCACAGGAGATCAGCAATAGGATCATGGTAAAAATAAAGAAATATCTCGCTATCGTTTTCAAGGTTCCCCTCCTAATCTAAAATTTCCTGATTCAACTAACAAAAAAATTAAAGTAAATCAAGAGATATTATTCCTATTTAACCAAAGGCAAAATGATATATAGGGTTGACCAATTAAATATTTTAAACTCCGATATGTACCTGTTGAAAAACCAGTAAAACCTATCGCTACGAGAGATAACGAATTTTGCGATGGGCGCTGGGAAGGTGATTTGACGCTAACACCTACAAATCCTTGCACCAACCTAACCTTCAAAGTCAACGATTACGGATAGAAATGTGCATAAAAAAGGCAGGACCAAATGACCCTGCCTTTGCTCTGGAATATTGGGAATATCTCCCACTTTTTTAACTCATCATTCTGACACAATTTTGGCTTCCAAAAGGATTTTCAACCCTTTTTTGAGCATTCGGGTCGTCATCTTTTGTAAATTAACCCTTTCTTATCCTTCGCCTTTCATACCCCTAAGAGTATTGATTACCAAAAGACATGCTCAGGGATACCGGCCGCACCGCAGGACACCGGATTGTCAGGATGGCTGCTCAGGCAACGTAGTTGGCATCCTAAGTTTGGATTCGGACAGCATCCTTCGGAGAACCTCCCCCTGTACAATTTCCTCCTGGGACAGGAGGTGGGCCAAGTCATCTAAAACATTCCGGTGAGCGGACAGGATTCCTCGCACCCTCTGATGAGCTTCCTCGATGACCCGGCTGACCTCATCATCAATCTGGGCGGATTTCTTTTCACTGTAGGTTTTACTCGGAGAAAAACTTTCCGGGAGGAACATAGGCTGATGAGCGCGCTCATAGGTCGCCAGTCCCATTAGATCGCTCATGCCATACTCCGTGACCATGGACCGGGCAATGTCTGTCGCCCGCTGCAAGTCGTTTTGGGCCCCTGTGGAGATCTCTCCAAAAACTTGTTCCTCCGCCACCCTACCTCCTAAAAGAACAGCTAGCCGGTCCAGTAGCTCCGAGCGAGTCATTAAGTAGCGGTCCTCCGTGGGTTGCTGTTGGGTATATCCGAGGGCCGCAATTCCTCGGGGAATAATCGAGATTTTGTGCACCGGGTCGGCATGGTCTACAGATTCAGCCACAATCGCATGTCCGGACTCATGAAAGGCAACAATTTCTTTCTCCTGTGCATTCATCACCCGGTTCTTTTTCTGCAGACCCCCAACCACCCGGTCGATGGCCTCGTCGAAATCTCCCGACCCTACACTATCTTTGTTTTTTCGTGCAGCCAACAGGGCGGCCTCATTGACGAGGTTGGCCAAATCAGCTCCCACAAAGCCTGGGGTGCGGCCGGCGACCTTTCGGAGATCCACATCGAAACCTAAAAGAACATTCTTGGAATGGATTCTCAGGATGGCTTCTCGCCCGTTGATATCCGGGCGGTCTACCAAGACCTGCCGATCAAACCGCCCCGGTCGCAACAAGGCAGGATCCAGGATTTCCGGCCGGTTGGTTGCGGCCATGATGATGACCCCTTTATTCGTTTCGAACCCATCCATTTCCACCAGGAGCTGGTTGAGGGTTTGCTCTTGTTCGTCGTGCCCGCCCATGACATTCATTCGCCGGGCTTTCCCTAACGCGTCCAGTTCATCGATGAAGATGATGCAAGGGGCTTGGCGAGTGGCCTGAGAGAAAAGATCACGAACGCGGGCTGCTCCCACGCCGACGAACATCTCGACAAACTCTGACCCGCTGATGCTGAAGAAAGGTACTTTTGCCTCCCCGGCCACAGCCTTGGCCAGAAGGGTTTTGCCAGTCCCCGGTGGGCCAACCAGAAGCACCCCTTTTGGAATTCTCCCTCCCAGTTTCTGGAATTTTCCGGGATTGCTCAAAAATTCCACTACTTCCTGAAGCTCTTCTTTGGCCTCATCGATTCCAGCCACATCGGCAAAGGTGACCCGGGTCTCATTCTCTGCAAAAAGCTTGGCTTTGCTCTTGCTAAAAGACATGACCCCCATCCCCGGCCCCATCTTTTTCATGGCGAACCGCCAGATCAGGAGCATAATGCCGATGGGGAGGATCCAGGAGAGAATACTGCTCAGGAATTTGCTCTCATAGCGTCCGGAATAATCGACCTTGTGTTCATCCAGTTCTTTCACGAGGCTGGGATCGTCCACCCGAATTGTAGTAAACTCCTGGCCCGGCTTTTTATCTTTTTCTTTCAGCGTTCCGGTGATGTTTTCTGGACCAATGGTTAATTTACTCACGTTGCCTTCAGCTAGGGATTGTTTAAATTGCCCGTAGGGAATTGTCTCCGCTTTTCGAGAAAGAAAGTGTTGTTGCAGGTAGGTAAATAGAAGGAAGGCGATCAGGAAATACCAGATGCTGAAATGAGTCTTAGGGGGCAAGGCATCCTTCTTTTTCTGGGGGTCTCGGGGACCGAAGAAGGAACGAATCTTATCCTTTAAAACTTCTATTGGTTCTTTTTTTTCGTTGGATGGCATATTCTCCTCCTCATGAGTAGTTATTAAAATAATCCTGAAAGGATGATTGTCTCCCGTTTCGAAGATAGGAAAGTTGAGCCGTCCCGCATCATGGGTCCACACGTAGAATTAGACTTGTTGTAAATCGTACTTTGGCATGATCGTGAAGCGCCCCGGCCTCAGGATCATGCTCTCCAGTTTAACTCTGGTAGTCACCAGTTTGCAACCTGCAAGTTTTCCCTTTCCAGCGGTCCTGTCGGAAGGCTATACGGTGGGTTGATTGTTATGTGGAAATCTGGAGATCAGGGATTTAAAATGAAATCTCATCTCCTAATTAAATTTTAGCATAGTAATCTTCTTCAATCATGGGGCTCTCTATGAAATATGGAGATGTTCTAAAGTTTTGGAGGAACTCTTTCCTTGTGTCTGGGCGATCCTTGGTCTTAATCTGATAGATGCCATGAGATTAGGTTTAGATTAAAGAGTGCACAAGTACGGACAAGGAATGGCGGGTTACCGTAGGTCTTGCTTTGGTCACAAGAAGGAGCAAATAAGAGGGCGATGAGGAATTTTCTACTCTTCAGCGGATAGCTTGCCAATACCTGCACTTTGCCCAAACTGAAGATATCTGGTTGAAATCTGCATTGGAAGGGAAGATGGGCGTTTCATTGATTACAGGAAGGAAGAAGTGAAAAAGTGGGTTGCAGGTTCCACCTACTTATCTTCGATGGGAGCTAACCTTCAACCTTGATGATTACGGGGAGAAAGAAAGTATAACGACTGAGCTAACCGGCGAGCGCCCCTAAGGCACGGAGTCGGGTTGAGCGAATTGTTATCTGCTGTTGCGGGCATACCAAAATTCACGATTCAAGACTCCTATTGATTTTACTTTACCTTTTCAATTGGGATTCCTAGTCCGGCAATGCGTTATCTCGCGAGCTTATAAATGCGGATCGCGTTCTGCTCAGCGATCTTAGCCCTTGCCTCTGGGCTAAGTTGCTCAAGCAAGTCGCGAAAACGCCGCACGCGTCGTGAATAGCTCTGCATGGCGGGTGCGTGCGCAGTATCCAGTCCCACCATGAAGCGGTCCGGAAACTCTTCGTACAGAGATTTCATCTCAGGGAAAAGCACTCCATCGCGCTCGATCAGCGATGTGAATTCCTCCATGCGTGGCCATCCTGATCCATAGCTTGTTCCGATATTGGTCATGCCACCAAGATCGCAAAACAAATTCTGGAAGCGTGTCAGTAGGTTGCGGATAACCGCTGCTTTGCTGCGACCGCAGTTATGTGCCCATATGTAGCACGTGCCCGGGTTTTCCGCCATCAATCTCGAAAAATCAGCGACCAGTGTCGGATAGCCTTCCATGTGTATCACCATAGGAACGTCGTACCGGGCTGCAAGCACGCTGAAACGCCGCATCAACTCCGAGTAGATCGGATTGTCCTGTTCCGCATGAAGCCCAGGTGAGTAGGCCCAGTGACGGACGATGAATTCTCCTATACCAAAGAATTTTCCGGATGCGAGCTTGCGCTCTGTTTCCCGAATCAGCGACTCAATATCGGCATTGGGCTTAGTCCATTTATAGGCGCCAGTGAGCAGCGGGCGCTGCATGCCTACCAGCGGATAGAACCGTCCGGGATATGTTTCGGCGAGTTTGAGAGCCAATTCGTCATCTCCCGGCAGATCAATGTTGCCGGCTGGGCCTGGATAGTAGCGCGCCATCACGATTTGTTTCGACACGCCATTCTTGTCCATCACCTCAAGGATCGTAGTCGGGTCGAACGAAGCACCAATATGCGCGTGTGCATCGACGATGGGAAATTGCTCACTACGAATGGGTTCACTACTAGGAATGGGTCCACTACTAACGCACGCCATGCCCAATAACGCTACTAAATTAACCGCTACCATCTTCCATATCATGCCGGAGCCTCCAGATGTTCGTGATGAGCAGATAACAATTATTGTACTCCAATTTGTAATTTGTAAGAATCCTACCCATTCAACTGCTTTTTGTCAATGAAAATTCAAGAACGTTTCGAGGTTCTCATATGGGGACCGCCCATTATAATTGGGTGTTTATCACAATTTGGGGATTTCCTACGAGCGAATAATTTCTCAAAAATGAGATGTTATACTGTGTGTTTATAATTTCTCAGGTCTATTATTCTGACCATTCATAATTGAGGATTTTCATCTGAAACATTGCATGGATAAAGTCTATACGGGTCTGAAGAGTACAGGAAGGAACAAACGAAATTTCCCTTTGCCAATTTTCAAAAATGAGCCGATGGGGAGAATTAACGAGTTCACCTACAAATCTTCGACGGGAACAATATTCGAGGATTGAAGATTATGGATTGAAAGTGTGTTTTTTAGTTCCTAATCTTTCAGCATCGCAAAGGAGTT